>Ga0181567_10002350_pt1 | contig 14109 bp, 17 predicted proteins | sample 101ome_14_FD_133761 | JGI IMG/M metagenome (GOLD analysis project Ga0181567, IMG submission 133761) | Coastal salt marsh microbial communities from the Groves Creek Marsh, Skidaway Island, Georgia - 101403AT metaG (megahit assembly) | ecosystem: Environmental > Aquatic > Marine > Intertidal...
AGATTGATTACTTCATGAATGAGCTTGTTCCAATGCTAGGAGATGAGGTGATTTCAGTTTATGGAGATCCAACTAGACAGTTTGCGGGGGCTATCGTATGGGAGTCAAAGTAGAAGCCACTCTAAACATGCGTGAGCTTAACGCAGACCTAACGATCTTACCTATGCATGCAAGGACCATGCAGAAGCCATTGACTTTGCACCCTGCGTTGCCAGAGTTATGTAAGATAGACTACCCAGCTGCGTATTCTTTCTTCAAGTATGCAGAAGCAGATGGCTTAGAGAGAGGGGATTTCTTGCTCTTCGAAAGAATAGACGCTACCAAGGTAGGAGTCATGATAGCTAGAGGAGACATCAGAAGAAAGTTCGATCTGTATGCAATCACTAAGGCTCTCCGGCGTATGGCTGATTTAGATTTACACAACAAGTATTCTATCGCCTTTCCAGCTCTTGGGTTTTACGAAAATGACGGAATAGACGTCAAAAACGTATACAAAATGGTAAAGCGGTTCCTTGGAGATGGGAAAAAACCTGTTTACTTTGTGCTAAACTATTAAAGGAAACCCATATTAACCAAGCATCCTTACGATTACCCGTGCAAAGTCTCATGACTAGCCACTTGACACAGGAAATGGAGCGGCTTTTTGCCCTAAGTAAGCTTCTTTGCGAAGGGCATGAGATCGAAATCAGCGAGTCGCAAGAGCTCGAAGGTGTTTCGGTTATGTTCGTAAACTACTCACTACATGAGTACATGGTAACTTTCGAAGGTTCTGGAGAAGATATGATTTTTTGTGTCAGATCTATGGAGCTACCAGAGCTTTACCTTCGCCTACCATCACCTGCTTACGTTAGATTTGGTAAGTCTATACAACTGGAGGAATTGTGTTGAGACACGAAGAAGGGCACGTAGTCCTAGACACAGTGTTCAAGCATGAATTTTCTGACGAAAAGGACCTCCCCGATACGATTAGCTCTGCTCTTTCGATCGACATAGATGACTGCGACTGTCCTACTTGCGAAGAAAATCGTGGAAACATTCAGATGTACGCTACTTTAGGTATCTCTATTCACACAAAACAGGGTATCTACACGCAAAGATTGATGGCAGACGAAGCACGGAAGGTTGCTGAAATACTTACACGCTTTGCTAACATAATCGACCAAGTAAGTAAAGTAGAACCTAACGTATGGGTGTCTGAGGATATGGTGTAAGTATGAAGGGGAAGGATTACTTTAACCGAGGGATGATTAACCCAAAAAACTACCACGACATTGACTATACAGGCTACGAAGCCTATGAAGAATATATGGCTTGGTCTAAGTTCACCAAGTCGTTTCCTTACAACGCCGAGCTGTTGATCAAGCTATTCGGAGAAAGAGACGCTATGAATGTCTTTCGTCACATGTCGGTGCTGCCTGAGACAAAAGCGAGAGAGCTTGTGGAGAGACTTCGCTATACTGTAGTACATAAAAAGAAGCTCAAAAACATGAGTGATAGTTAAATACCCGCCGAAAAGTAGACTTAACCATGGCGAAATACTTCACCTACTCTGGAAAGCAAGTTGGATTTGTACGAAAAATTGTCGACGATGTAATTCTCATCGAAGATGCTTGGACTAACGAGGTCCGTCAGCACTTTGCTAAGAATGGCTACGATCCCTTGCTCGAACTTGTTGCTAGAATCCTTTCTGCTGGAGGCCACCCTCCAGTCACCAGAGCGCAAGCATGGATCATCCTCAAGGAACTTCTCAAGGATGAAATCCCCGAAGTGCTTCAAAGCGCTAACGATGAGGTTTCTACCAAAGGAAACCTGTTCGCTAAGGTCAAGAACACCACGGCATCGGCTGTGGATACCGTCACTACCCCTGTCGGCAAAGTCGTTGGCGGCGGACTAACTGCAGTTTCAAGTCTAGGTAAGAAAAATCAAGGTGAAACTGATGACGGTGCAGAGTGACCGTGATCGAGTCGTTCTAGAAATGCTTCTTGAACACCCATACTTGCACGATGGACTAACTGCCGAAGGTGCGTTCAATTATCTGCTAGGTCGCACTCACATTGACCGCAGAAAAGATTCTTGGAGACGCTCCCCACGGGCCTTGGCTTTTTGGATGAAGAAAAAAGGCTTTTCTGTGATTCGTAATTCTCAAATGAACCGCTATTTCTGGGAACAGAAAGAGTGAGATGCCCACGGTAATCAAAGGTTTGATAAGGATAATCCTTCTGGACAACCTGCATGAGAATCGTAGTACCAAAGATGTCCTTGCGAGATTACTTGGAGCTCGCTGGTGACTTGAAAAAAGATCCAAGATTCAACTTCAGCAACCAAGACCTTGATCAAGGTTGGGTGAAGTTTCGTAGTGAGGAAAGGCTGAGGATACTCGGCCATATCCTTGACTACCACAACACGGGCAGACTCCCTCCTTCTACGATTAAAATCAATGCGGTTTCTGAGTCGAAGATGGAGAAGCTCGGATTCAACTTCAAAGCTTGGCAAGAGTCGCTCGGAGAAGTCCGTGGCCCCGATTCAAATGGTTTTTACACCGGCCAGTGTCCCTCCTGTGCAAGAAGAGGTGGGGATTCGGACAAGAACCACCTTGCCTTTACTGGCGAGGGAGTTGTTCACTGCTACGCAGGGTGCAAGTTTTTCTCTATCATTGAAGGATACTACAAGGAGGAGAAGGAATGATCATCAACACACTTTACGGCCCGGATCACAATGGAGATATGTCGGACATTAACGACATTCACATCCGTTGGAGAGAAGAGGGTAAGCGAGTTGAGAAGACCGTCAAGGACTTCGAGCCTTACTGCTACGTTCCTAAGTCAGAGAAGCTCTGGGTGGGTGCTAAGGATAACACGTCTACCTATGCTTACGCTATGCAGCTTCCAGAGCATCAGAATGCTGGCTGGATGATAAACCGCCTTGAGCCTACCAACAAGCTATCTGCAGACGGCAGAGAGTTAGTGAAAGTGATTCTCAACAAGCCGTGGATGGCCAGAATCTTTGGTCGAAGAGTCAAGCCTTCGTTCGAAGCAGATGTTGCTTACGAAGATCGCTATCTGATTGACAATGTGGATGAGATCCACTCGTACAAAATGCGTAAGTTATTCATCGACTTGGAAGCTTTGCAATATAGAGATGGTGACAAGGGGCCATTGTATCACGCTGCTAACGAATCCAATCCCAGAGACTTCCAAGAAATCAACGTGATTGGTGCTTACGACTCTTTTAGCAAGCAAAGAGTCCAGTGGTGTCAACATGCTTCCTTCGATACCCGTAGCGAAGTGAAAGAGTTTGACGGAGACAAAGTGCTGGTCTATTACTTCAACAATGAAAAGGATCTACTGGAAGAGTTTGTTGGGTTCGTTGAAGCAACAGATCCCGACTGCATCCTCGCATGGGGTATGGGCTTCTACGATTTGCCCACGCTTTACTATCGCCTTGAGTCCTGTGGTATCGGGGCTGAGCGATTGTCTCCTTCGTCGCTTGGTAAGCACCGCCACACCATGAAGCCGACCTTCAAGGGCAATCAGTATCGCTGGCAGGCTCAGCCCGTTATCGGGAGACTGGTTATCTCGCTCGATAGATTGTTTGAGCGAATCTACAAAGACTCCAAGTCAGCTAACCTTCCTTCTAACAAACTTGATGTTGTCGGTGAGAAGCTATTTGGTCGTGGTAAGACAGACTTTAGACCAGACTTTTACGACGCTGACTATGATGAGTTTATTCAAGATTATCTCTATTACAATTACAGAGATGTAGAGCTTATGATAGACATTGAAGAAAAGTACAACTTGATCGAAGGGCAACAAGCGCTACAAGAGTTAGCTAAGTGTCAGTTCAACGCTACCTTCTATGGTTCTTCTTACGCCCGTGTTTACTTTATGCGTAAGGCTGGATTCATTCAAAAGACCGGTTGGCAGGAAACCTACGACGAAGATCTACAAGGTGCTATCGTCATGGACCCGGAAGACCTCGATTCGGTTGGTGTCCACAAGAACGTGTGCATTCTCGACTTCGCTGGTCTGTATCCTTCGATGATGGTCGCTTACAACACCAGCTGGGAAACCAAGGTGAAGCCCGGGGAGGAAAGAGATGACGATATCATCGGTGATGGTTGCCGCTTCCGAAGAGAGCCAGAAGGTATTCTCCCTGCTTGCGTAAAGGAGCTTGACGTTCTGCGTGATGAGTACAAAGCGAAGCGTGCAGATGCCGCTAACGCCCACGGTAAGGGTTCTGACGAGTACCGCAAGTGGGACGACGCACAGAAGACTGTAAAGCGTCTCAGAGCAACTTTCTACGGGCTGATGGGCTTTGGTCGCCACGGCTACGCTTGGGGCGACATTGATATTGCCAGAACGATTACTTACGGTGGTCGCACTGCACTGATGAGAATCAAGGACGAGTGTGAGAAACTCGGCTACCCTGTCATTTATCGTCACACCGACTCTATTTTCGTTAAACTCGGTGACGATTTGGATGTTTACCAGTGTGCTGAAGTCGCTGAAGAGCTTGGTGTGTTGCTAACCGACATTTGCCAAACCGAATTGAAGTCTGACGCAGTGATCGTGGAGCCCGAATTGATCATGGACCGTTTTTATTTGCCTCGGCGCAACCGATATGCTGGTAGAATCGTCTGGATGCCCGACACAGGTGAGACGCCTTTTGACATTGGGGAGGAGCCTGTGGACTCCAGAATCAAAATGCAGGGTTTGGAGGCAAAACACACTAACACCGCCCCTATTGGTCGTGAAGTTCAGATCGAATCTATGAAGATGATTTGGGACGACAAATCACCTAAAAGCGTTCTAAACTATGTTACTGGCGTTATTTCAAAAGTCAGATCAGGAGAGGTGCCTACCGAAGAGCTGATAGCTAGAGCGAGACTAGGTAAGTGGTTACCCACTACCGATGATCACTACTCAGCCGGGGCGACCAACCCTAGTGCAGACCCAGAAGCTTTCGATGAAGTTGATAAGTCGTATGCCAACCTTGGTGGCAATCAAAAAGGTGCGGCTTGGCATAACATTGTTCTTGCTAACGATAGCTACCCGGCAATCGATCGTGGTGATTCTTTTAGCTACACTTTCGTAAAAGATGGGCCCACTTGGATTCCCGAGGGAGGATATGTTGGATTCCATGAGCTTTCGCAAATCAAAAACTACGAGTTAGATATTGAAAAAATCATAGAGAAGAACATCATTGGGAAGCTCGACCACATCATGTATGGTATTGGTATGAGTAACGATATGCTGCGACCAAAGGGCAAGTATGATGGAAAGCAGTTATCGATGAGTGATTTTCAATGAGTCTTCCTAAACACGACTACTGGGATCGCTGTAGTTGGTGCGATTGTCTCTATCTAATACAATATAAACCCACCAAGCTACAGAGCAATCAGTATGTTACGAGAGGCTGTCAAGTGTGCAGATATCGATGGCTACGTGAAACTACGGTAAACTCGATGCATCGGATGCTCAAAAAGGGTTTTTTGTTGGTTAAGCGCAACGAAATAAACGATTGGAGGGAGCTCGCCCTGGTTATTTTGAAGATCTATAGAACGAGCGATCCAATTTTTGTCAGAGAATGCTTCAAAGAAGCTTCTATCCGCTTTGAAGTGTACTTTAATCGGATGTGGGAACGAAGTCTCCAATAGCTGGAACCGATCCGGCAGCCACTGCTTCGGCGGGACCGTTGAGTTTGTCTAAGTTACCCATCAAAGCGCCACCCATCAGTGACTTAGGTACACCTTCAGTGGAGCAAGCAGACAAGATCGAGTAGTTTCCACCAGAGCCTAGACCGCTTGACGACTTCGGGCCTAAGCTTGTTGGTACTCCTTCTTCTCCCATCAAGTCAGCTATCGTTCTAATGTATCTCACGTCGTATTCGCCAACACCCTTTTCGCCGGGTGCCCCGTTCATTTGTTGATCGAGCTCGTCTACAAACTGAGTCAACATGGCTTCCAGTCCGTAATTTGTGTACACCCAGTACAGATTATTGGTCTTGAAAGTGGAAAAGTCGATGTAATCTCCCAGTTTATTGACGATACTGTTTAGCGAGCTAACATCTGAGTCTCTAATATCTAACGAGTGGTCGTCGTTTACGATAACTAGCTCAGCATTCGTGATACCCGAAACAACAGAAGCCATGATACTTTCTTTTGCTCTCAGAAGATCCGACTTATGCTCGCTATAGATTTGGATCGGTATACCTTGACTGAACTTGAATGACTCGCCCATGACTTCATAGGCACCCTTGTTCGTTTTTTCGAGTGCTTTTTTGACCTGTGCGATGATAACTGATTGGCTGTTAGTCAGTCTAAGAGGGGGTAGCTTCTCTGCATCAAACATTACTCTAAGTCGCATTTGGTTCGGGTCGATAGCGATGTAATCAACAATCTGATCCATGGTGATTTTTCTGCAAACGGCTGCTATTTTCTCAGCCATACTCTTGTTTCTGTGCTCGGGTTTCAGTGAAAATGAAGTTCTTGCTCCAAAGATGTCGTTTGGTCTGTTTGGGCTTTCTAGCATTTGCTCAAGGCGATCGACAGAGCCTTGGAAAGACATTTTACCTGCGAAGTGGAATGTTCTTAGTGCTGCCTGTGTCGCTGGCTCACCCAAACAACCACCTGCTGTTGCTCCAATGGCTTCTCCTGTGCGACAGATAGAGTCCTGAGTGAAGTCGTGTAGCGACTTAGCCATCTTTCTGAGAGTGGCAGCAGGTACTTCTCTACCTGCAATCTTGTCTTTGATATGCTGTACGGCTTTCGGTGATACTGGATAGCCATCGTGCTTAGTTAGCTCATCTTCAAACTTGGAAAAGTCTGAGTCTTTGGCACACTGTTGGCAGTTGTGTGGAGCATAAACTCCCGAGTGTGCGTCCTCCAGTGGTATTCCGTGCTTACAATCATACGAAAACAGTAGTGGCTGGAGCGACAATATGTGTCCGTCAGAGTTTGTGTCTCCATCTGATCCTCTCATATGATATGGGGCTAGGCCATCTTCGCCTACTAGGGGAGATACTACTCTACCTGTTCGTACATTGATGACTTGCTTCTTATCGTTGACAACCAATGGTTCGAGTGCTTTGATCATCTTTCTTTCCAGATAACCCGACTTAGAGATGTTACCTTGCCCAGATTCCACTGTAGAGCGGCGACCAGCAGACGAAGTCTGCCAGTACTCAATGGGGTCCATACCTTTAGCGTAACCAGACTTGACAAATCCTGTGTATTTTGGATGGGTATCTCCCGGTGGATAGTGGGGTAGGGCTCTGTAGGGGTTTGTCCCGTGAATGATACGCTTACCGCCGACGAGAACTATACCAAACGAGCCTCCCATTTGGCGGACGTTCTCGTCTTTACCACGAGCTTTCGATCTAACAGCTATTTGCATTGGGTTACCGGATCCCTGTTCGTCTTCGATAGGTACCAGAATACGCTCTTCGTATTCAGTGGCTAAGTTAACAATCTTTTCTTCAATAAAATCGCCGGGAGAAGTGATAGCCAGGATCTTGTCTGAAGTGGTCTCAGCGAACTTCATGTACTCTTTGTCGAAATAAGACTGAGTGATCGCTGACATCTTTTCAGAATAGGAGTCATAGAGAGAGTTTAGAGTATCAGTAGCGTTCTTACCGTACACGTTAACATCGGTAACACCCATAGTGTAGCCTACAACGTGATGTCCTGCATAACCTAAGCGGGTAGCCATTTCAATAAACTCGTTGAGCTTAGTCATTCCTTTATCGTAGCCTTCGTGATAGATAAATGGTGGAGCTAATGAAGATCCTCCTTCACCAAATGAGTCTTTTTCGAGTGTCCCTTGGATAAGCTTACCCTTGTACACAATGATCCGCTCTTTGAGCTTACCAATGCCGTCTGGCTTTCTGCGAATCTTACCATCTTCGTCGACTGCTGGGGTGTTTCCTTTGAAAGTGGCTGACACATACTCAGCATCTAGCACAGTGAATAGGTGGCTGAAGATAGCTCTGCCCGTATATGCGGGGTAGCCTTCTGGGGTTTTGTAATCTGAATCTGGGAGAGTTTCTATTCTTCGGTACTTGTTATTGTTAATCCATGAGTCATAGGGCTCTGGCTTGTCTTTTGATGCTTTTTTGTATGCCTTGTACTTTTCTTTGAGCTCGGCTTCGTCTCTGATTTCGCTGTAAACGTACTTGTAGGATTGGATAGCCAATCTCTTGTCGAAGTAAGGAACACCTTCGTCGGTAAACCCAAGACCTGTTAGTGGGTTCCATTCGTTTTTTCGCCGCTTATCAGTGTGAGTAAGTAAGTACAAACCACTAGTTTGGTCCTGATCTGTAGCAACTGTCAGCTTACCATATCTTGCGTGAATAATGTTCTTATCCAGCATCATCCACTTCTTTGCATCTGCTCTGGCTTCATCACTTTGCACAAAGTGAAGCTTCATCGCGTCACCGTCATAGTCAGCGTTGAATGGAATACAAATAGTGGGGTTCATCGCAAGTGAGTTAGTAGGAAGGACTCTCACCCGCATCCCCAAGATTGACTGCCGGTGGAGTGAGGGTGCTCTGTTAAACAAACCAATGTCTCCGTTGACTACGTGACGCATTACGATTGCACCGAGCTGAACAAACTCCATCGCTTTTTCTTCTGTCGGTGGGCTATGAGCTAGAATCTTTTTCACGTTCGATCCTGATTTGTTTAGCTTGTTGCCGTCTAAGATAATGTGTGTAGCTCCCGGGTAGTTCTTTGGGCCGTTAACACACAGCTCAATAAGCTTCTTTCGGTTTTCTGGAGTGACTCTTTCAGAAACGGTGGTCTTGCTAGCCATTCGTAGCGGCACTCCTACTTCATCAATAGATAAGTCTGCATTTGGTGTGATAGCAGAGTACCCGACTTCTTCCACATACTTTGACTGAAGGTTGTTTCTGAATCGCCCTCTCTTACCTGTCAGTCGATTCAGAAGCCCTTTGTACGAAACATTTCGGGTGCTTCCACCATATCCTCGTTCTTGTGAGGTTCCTCCAGAGCCAATTCTGGGGTTTAGATTATCGTAGATTCTGGACACTGCTAAGTACAGTAGTCTGGTAGCTCTTTCTTCACCGCTTTTAGATCCGATGATGATGTCAAATAGATTTTCGTTAGCCTGCACTACATCTTGATACAGCTTGGTTAGGTCATTCAATTCTCTCAGCTTCTTACCGGGTAAGGATCTTGGTGGTCTGGCAATATTGGGAGAAACTGGGAGGTAACTGAAGAACATATCTTCCGGTTTACTGACGCTTGCTTCCATTCCTAGGAACATAATGTCGCTTTCTTTGATGTTTTCTAGAACTTCATATGCTGTTTTGTAGCTAATCACCTTTCCACCGTTTTCATATCTTTCGTCGGGATTTTTAGTGTAAAACTGTGCGCTAACGTGATTGAAGTTGAAGGCCGGAGAAAACGAGTTACAGTGAGGACATGGTCTTCTATCTTCTGGCTTAGTTCCGTGATAAACAGTAAATGCTTCTTTCGTTCTATTTCGAATGGAGCTATGGCCACTAAAGTTTCTTTTGTTGATGTCGTAAACAGACTGGATCTTTGATCTAAGTCCTTCTAAGAGAGAAGACGGAATCATGAGTCTACTACAAGAGTGGCAGCAAGAGTTCAGTGCAAACATCAGAGGGTATGTGCTGTAAGCTTCGTAGCCTAGCACTCCAAGGAACTGGAGCTTCGGTACTGGGACTGTTAGGTTGATGTGACCAAAGTGTCCGAGACAGGCGTGAGCTCCGTCAATTTCACTGTAAGGTAGGTTGCATGTTTTACAGCGCTCCCCGTCACGATCAAATGCGCCCATGCGTAGGTCGTGGACGCCGTTAAGCACTGGAGTTTGGTCTTGATATGCTTCGTTGTCTTGAAAAGCGCCTGCTGAAATAACTTCCACTTTGGACATAGCGAGGATTTGCTCTTTGCTGAGGACGCCCATTTGGATGGAGCCGATTTGCTTCGGGGCGTATGTGTTGATGATGTCACTAGCACCGGTGTAGTAGCTAATCGGAAAATGCTCGGCTCCTCGGCGCTCTTGTGCCCGTGTGATACCTTTGGGCATTATCTCATCGAATGGTGTTCTGATGATAGCGCCTTTGAGACCATCTACTATGGACTCTGGATAAGTTGACGATAGATCTTGTATAGGCTCTTGTAATTGAATGCGGACAAGGATGTAGTGATCTTCAGCAGATCTTAGCCCAGCTGCATCGGGGTGCCGCTGAAGGAATAATCTCGCAGCGGGTTGTGTGGTAGGAACCCAGCGGTGTCTCGATCTCCCACCAGAGATCTTGAGCGATAGCATGCCCATATCATCAAAGTCTTCTGGCTTAACAAACCAGTAGAAGTGGCTGATCTCCATCGCTATCATCCCTCCCACGTGTCACAGAGTCATAAGGCTAGTTGTGAGCGTGTTCATATGCGATACCATCGGCTATTTCGTTGTAGTAGTTTCCATTATGCGCCTTGACCCACTGAAACTCCACGGGGACTCCTAGCTCCAAGTGTAGTTCGTCGAGCTTATTGGCGATGCTCCAAGTTATGTTGTTACTGGGCTCACCGTCACCCACGGCGATATCCAAGGCTGACATGCAGTCAGAAATGATTCTAACAAGTGTGACTTTATCTGTTTCCATTAGTGGGATAATTTCTTTTGCTTCTTTGAGTGCTACTACCATAGCAAATAGCTCTGCATCCCCTATGCTAAGTTCTCCTACATGCTGTCCTATAGTTTTGTAGATCTCGTTGTCGAAAGTAACGACTACCCCTATGCCAGAGGCATTGTTTAGGTGGGTTAGTGTTGAGGCATCTGTGTAGATGTTCAGTATCATAGTACCACTTGCCGGTAATAGTACGCTTCGCCCATAGTTTTCGACCTTCTCGTGATTTTAATCACGTCTCCGGGTGAAATCGTAGCACCCTGATCTATCAAGTGCTGAATCGCGGCATCTGAGTAAGCGATTAGTGGTAGCTTTTCTCTGTTAATCCCTAGAGCTTTCAGTTCTCTTTTTGCTTGAGCTTCGCTCAGCAACACATGAGGAGGCATCAGTCCGAACCCCATGCTCATCACTCAAGCTTACGGGGGTTCACTTGAAAAGACTATTCCCAGTCTTCCCAGTCCTCATCGTCGTCATCGTCAGATGTGTCCCAGTCCTGATCGTCGTCATCGTCGTCGTCAGAAGACTCGTCTTCACTATCATCGTCGTTGATGGAGCTAAGTAGCGCTTCCAAATCGTCATCATCTTGGTCGTCTACCGAATCTTCGTCAGTGCTTTCTTCCTCATCTTCGTCTTCGTCAGCCTCTTCTTCGACTTTCTTTTTCGAAGGAAGTTTAGCTTTTGTCGCTTTTTTCTTGGGCTTCTCTTCCTCTTCTTCATCCCAGTCGATATCGTCGTCAAACTCGCCCCAGTCTTCATCTTCCTCATCAGAAGATCCTCCCTCGCCCTCTGTGGGATCTGAGCACTCTAAGAGCTCGACTTTTTCGTTCTTTTTGAGGTCAAGAGCCGAAAGAAAAGCATCGAGCTTGTTTTCAGCTGACTCGTCGTTCATGGCTTGGATAGACAACGTGAGATCCACGGTGTAGGTCTTCATGGCAGTACGACCTTTCTTCGGGTATTTAGGCAATGCTGTTTAGACGAGTTAATCGATATCTGTTATACAAGAACCCTTAAGAGGAGTATACACGTGCGCATTACTGTGTCAGACAGTGAAGCCAGTAAATGGACTACACAAAGAATCAGCAGAGAGACACTTGCTTTGTTTCATAGAGCTTCTCTAGACAACGAATCATTTTGGCAAACTGCTGACCGAGTGATCAAGGAGTACTTGGTGACACGACTCAAGAAGGAGTGATTGAAGTGAAAGTAAGCAAGCGAGTGATGGGTCGTATTGAAAAGGCCTTTATCTCATTCAAAGAGCAAAATATCGAACACGTTTCGTTTTCCCAGCTAAAGGACTGGATCAACTCGAACACAAAAGACGGTATTTCTTCCCCAAGACTCGGTGCGTACCTCCGCAAAAACCCAGATTTCGTCATGGTGGACAAGCTGAGAAGAGTCGGTAGCAACGCTACTGAAAGCTTCTGGTGCTATGGAGAGCCAGAAGAAGGTACAGAATTAGCTAATGCTAACTGGGTTAAGCTAAAAACTGAATGATACCGGTATATGTTGTTACGTTATAGTAATGAGGGGGAGAGAAGAACTCCCACCCGGGCCTCACAAGGTAACATGAGTATTAAGTGGAACCAAGAAACCAATGAGATCGACAAACCGTCTAACGTAATTTGCGTCGGAAGCTGCTCCGTCAGTAACCGGCCACACTTCGCTAAACGGAACGGCTTCAAAGCCACTCACTGGGGATACAACAGCAAGGAAAAACTTTGGTGGAAAGGCACTTGTGCAGGGCACCCGCTTTCGGGCGGTCGTGACTCAAGCAAGTCGCCCAAAGACCAAGGTAACTACCACGCTTCCCCTGAGTGGCATGAAGTGGCTGAAATGAAGCCATCTTTTGTGTCGGACGCAAAGGCTGCGGCAGCGCGTGAATCCAAGCGATTGGAGGAGCTGTCCAAAGTCCGCGTCTTGTTGTGCAAGAAAGCCCCAAAGAAAGTCGTAAAGGCCTTTGATCAGGCCGTTAACTGCGGCTATCGATGGAGGATTTCGCACATCCGCAAGAGATACGGCGTTTGATCAGTTGGGTCTACAGCAGTGCGATGAAACAACACGGTAACCATTCCGTAGGGAGATTGCTGTAGGTAGTAAGATGACTATCAAGTATGTAGAGGGTTAGTCCCCTGTGAAGCACACTTGATACTTGGGTACGTACTCCGCCCGAAAGTCATCACCAGCACTTTGAGTGCAAGTGGTGAAGACCATGGAAAACAAAACTGAACAAGATGGGCACGATGCCCCCCGAGGAGACGGGTTGTCTCACACTCAAAGGGTAGTGACAAAAACCCCAGAAGACAGCGCACCCGACCACCCAGAGCACCTCTCACGGAGGGATGAATGATGGCAGGTTGGGGACCAACGGCGGAAGTCGGGCCTCATGCTCGAAGAGACGCCGAGCGACGGAAGCTCGTAGAACCGTGGCGAGAAAAGGTGGCCAAACTTGAGGCCCGACTTGCCAAGAAAGACCTGATCATCGACGTTCTCAAGAATGGACTCAAGCAGCTTGCAGGAGACGCTTATAGCGACACCGGAATCGCTGAGATCATTCAAGAACTGATCGACATTAGCGATTCGTAAGTTCCGTATGCAGCTTGTCTTCAAATCCACCTCACTGAGGTGTTCAACGCGACTGCAGTAGCCAAGGCTGCTGCAGTTGCCCTAGCACTTTGAGTGCAACGTAACTTTGGTGAAAACCATGGAAAACGAAACAAAACAGGTTGGCGACGTCCCTAATGTCGCAGTGAAGAACATCCACCTTTTGGTGGCGTGTGAGCCCGAAACGGCAAACATGACGGAAAAAGACCGAAACCTACTGGCACTGATGGGTATCACTCTCATCATGACAGGGGTTGGCACGCTCAATGCGTGCATGGCTGCCATGAAGAGTGTCGCAGCCGGTGCTGATTACATTATCAACATCGGAACTGCTGGCTCTCACACTTTCCCAGTCGGAACTGTGATTCAAGGCAACGGATCCGTCAAGCGAGACGTTGACGCAACGCTCATCATGCGGAGCATCACTGGCGAGGACGGGGAAGCACTTTTCCCTAACTGGCCGAAGATGCAGATGCCGTTCGAGAGCAACATCGTCATCGAGGCTACTCGCCTTCTGAACACCAATCTCCAAAAGAGTCTGGTGTTTTCTGGCGACAACACCCATGGTCACACTGAGACCAATGAGATGTACCCAGCATTTGGCTGTGTCGAAATGGAGACCTTCGGAATTGAGAAGGTCTGCGCCGATGCAGGTATCCCATTCGACTGCTTCAAGTTCATCAGCGACGGTGCTGGTGAAAGTGTTGGCGAAGAGTGGGACAAGAATGCTGACAGCATCCCTTGGACGAACCTACTGCAGATGATTGCAGAAGGTCTCGGATACTTGTGATCACGAGGAGGATGTCCTCAACCCACCTCACTGAGGTGTACAACAGCCCT
>Ga0181567_10002363_pt1 | contig 14081 bp, 24 predicted proteins | sample 101ome_14_FD_133761 | JGI IMG/M metagenome (GOLD analysis project Ga0181567, IMG submission 133761) | Coastal salt marsh microbial communities from the Groves Creek Marsh, Skidaway Island, Georgia - 101403AT metaG (megahit assembly) | ecosystem: Environmental > Aquatic > Marine > Intertidal...
ATTATCGATGAGGTAATTCGAAGCAAGAAGTAATATGTAAAAAATACATATTCCTTTTAAACCCTACCGTTTGGTAGGGTTTTTTATTTACTTAACACTTAACATGAGTGATTATTTATTTTATGAAAACAGAAGTATCAGTAAAACGACATTTATTAAAAACTATTACTTGGAGAGTAGTTGGAACTATCGATACAATACTATTGGGTTGGTTAGTTTCTGGAGACCCTTTTATAGGTATAACTATAGGTTCATTTGAGTTAATCACAAAAATGATACTCTACTTTTTACATGAGCGTATTTGGTATAAAATTAATTTTGGTACTGATAGAGGGTAAAATGTTAATAACTGGTATATTTATTTAGTATAAATAAGTACTTTTTATGGATTTTAGTATAATTCTACAAGTTTTAATTACTTCAGTAACTTCAGTTATCGTAGCACTTATAGGTGCAGGATACTTCAAAAAATATAGTGATACAAAGAAAGAAAAATTTTCTAAAACTAAATTAATGGAACAAATCAAAAAAGATGAAATTGTTCATTTAGCCCTAAGAGATTTAAGAAGAAAATATAATTGTGACAGAATTTATATTTGGCAGTTTCATAACGGTGGTAATTTTTATACTTCATCACCAATGCAAAAGACATCAGTTACTTATGAAAGATGTTCTGATGGGTTAGAAAGAAAATCAGAAAAATTTCAAAATACTATTATTTCAAATATAACTTCTTACATTAAAGACGTTATTAATTATGAAATGTTTTTTACAGACATTAAAGAAATGGATGATATTGCAATACGTTCTATTTGTCAATCATATGGGACACAATCACACGCTGGAGTACCAATCTATGACGATAGTGACCATCTTGTAGGTATTTTATCTATGGACTGGGTTTTTAGTGAGATACCTGAAGAATTTATTACACAAGAAGAGTTCAATACTCATATGATTGAGGAATTATCAAAAGAATCTAAATCACTATCGAGTTATATCTAATGGATTTAAAATCAACCATAAAAAGAATTTTAGACGAGCAGGTAGATATTCTAACTAATCCCGGTGTTGTTGACCCGGAGCTTCGAATAACACCCACAAAGCCAAAATCTGATAACACAACGCCAAAATCTGATAACACAACTTCTGATTCAAAAAAGACAGAAAAAATAGATGTTGGTTATGTTGATATTCCTCAAATCTTAATTGACGCATATGGAATTGAATTGGTAAAAAGTGTTTATGAGTCTCAGGGTTTTGAAGTCACCGATGATAACAAAGTTACAGGGTGGGGATTACCATTACCAAAACAATTTATGAAAGCACCATCAGGAAATCAGAAATTTGGTTCTCCACGTGGTAATAATGTTCATGATGCATGTGATTATTCGGCTGATGAAGGTACACCTATTTATGCAACAAAAAGTGGTAATGTCAATTATATTGAAACTAAAGAACAAAATTTAAAATGTGGTAATGGTATAGGTATAGGCAAAAACAATTTTAGTACCATATATTGTCACATGAAAAACAAACCTTCACTATCTATTGGTGAAGAAGTCTCTATTGGTCAAAAAATAGGTGAGGTTGGTAGTACAGGACATTCTGACGGACCTCATCTTCATATTAAGACAAAATCAAAAAGTGGTCCATTTGATAATTGGGCTGAAATATATAGTAAGTTAGTTTAATTGACATTTAATTAATCTTATATTATTTTTCATCTATGAAATTTACCATAGATACAGAAGAAAAAACAATCTATTTTAGAGATTCGTTCACCAAAGAAGATATTGAATACCTAATATCTGTTTTAGATATTGAAGGTATCGAATCATGGAAAATTTCTATGGAACAAACTCCAAAGGTTACGTATCCACAATACACACCGAACACAATCCCTTTACCTTATTATCCTAATAATCCTAATAATCCTAATGAATTTATAACTTATTGTTCTACAAACACAGGAGATATAGATTTAACTATTGGTGAATATATTTATGGTGTAGAAGATTTTACACCAAATGAGTAAGTTAGAACAATTTGTTTCCGTAGTACATTCATTAGATGGATTAGCTGATGCCTATCGTGAAATGAGACTTTATATGAAAAATAAAGGTTATACTAATCAAGAAATTGAAAGAATGTATTCAATACCTTATGAATTGATGACTTTAAGATATAAAGTTCAAGATGAAATGAATGATTTTAAAAATTCAGCAAGAAATTATGGATTTAAAGATGATATTGAACTATTCAAAATAATGTCTTCCATAATAGAACCCATAGATAGGGAAATTCCTTTAGATGATTAATCCACTTCTTTAGTATATCTAAGACCTCTATCAAACGGTTCTAATCTATTTGCATAATCTTCAACTTTACCTAACGCCTCAACATAAGAATCGTCATTGTCAATACTACTACCAAATCTATCATAGATTTCATTTTCGTTCACATCTGACGGTCCATAAGTGGGTGTTATAAGTAGAAAACTTCCTTTGATTTCCTCATCATCAAGAAGTTCAAACATTTCAGTTTCTTGTAAATAACCATCTGTTTCATATAACTCTTCAAGTTTTCTATATACTTCAGGGTCTCTGAAAACCCAAATAGAAACACTTCTTTCAAAGAATTCGTCTGAAGTATCAATTTCACCATCACCATCACAATCTCTACATCCTTGTCTACCATCACCATCACAATAATCACAAGGAACATTACCTCTACCGTAACATTCATCACATTCTATAGTACCGTCAATATCTTCTAATTCTCCACTACCATCACAATAATGACACTCTACCATTCCTTCACCATCACATTCACCACAATCTATATGACCATCACCGTAACATTCATCACAGGATTCTTTATGATAGTCTTTATACCCCAAAGTTACAATAATAGTAAAGAATAATTCATCGGTCTCAGCACGAGCGATGGCCAATTCTGTGTCCATTCCTTGATATAGGTTAAAAACTGAAAAACCTATTTTTAATAAATCCATGGCATTTAATCCACTCAGAAATTTTCCAAGATATGGAGACTCAATCATTCTACTCACAATAAAACTAACACCAGGTTTATCACCTTCTTGTGATTTTAACTCCATGTCTATGAGTTTTTTGACTAGTAGTACATATTTTTCAATTTCCATATCGTTTTAAAATATCTTATTTATAAATACACTTATATTTATATTTAACAATATTAGTCTATGTCGTCAAATAAAAAAATAACAATTAAAGAAGATATGATGCCAAGAACCGCACCAATAAAAACTGATGCGTTGTTAAAAATCATACAATATACTATTAGTAATAATTCCATATCTATGGACTTTAATAGTGTTCATCCTGATGATTTTTTTATGGATTCATTAGAGGATAATTTTAAATTAGTTGGTATTAAAAACTCATTTGAAAATATGGATTACATATTTGCATTTGTTAAAGAAAATGCAGAATTAATAAATGATTATGATTTTAGTAGTTCTGATTATGTAATCCCACAAAAGAAAAAATATGAGTGTCTTGGTCGAGAAGTTTATACCGCAAGAAAAGGTGACTCATATAGTCGTACAGAAGAGATGTATTCTAAAGAATTTTTAGAGAATGCCCTCAAAGAGGGTGAGATTGAAATTTGGGGTGGAAAACTTTTAAATGAAGAGATTTACGATACTTGGGATACTGAAGTTGAAGTAGATAGTATTGAGGAAGTACCCCTTAATAAGGATACTGTAAAGGAAGAAGTTGATTTAGACACTTATGAAGCACCATTTATTACCATGAGTAAAAATAGTATGAACGAAGACAAAATGCCAAGAACTGCCCCTGTTAACACGGAGGGTCTTCTGAAAGTAATTCAATATACCTTACAAAACCATAAAGACGTTAGTTTTGACAACCTAAGTCCTCAGAATCCTTTTTTGGATGATGTATTTACCAATATGAAATTAGTGGGGGTTAAAAATGTAAGTGAAAATGATATTGATGATTACGTATTTACCTTCATGAAGGACAACGCTTCTTTATTAGATAGTGGAAACTTCAACTCTGAAGAGTATATGATTCCTCAAAAGAAAAAATTTGAATGGGAAGGTAAAGAGAAGTATACCGCGTGGAAAGCAGACTTTTATTATGGTACAGCGGAAGGTTATTCAGAAGATTATATTAGACATTTATTTGATGATTATGAATTACTTGTAAGTGATGGTACATATGTGGACGAAGAAGTTTATGATGTTGAAAATTCACAACAACTTATAGATAGTATCAAAGAAGTACCTTTTAACGAGTCTGTAAATGAACAAGATGAACCAAAAGTTGACTTAGATACTTTTGAGGCTCCATTTACCTCTGAAGATTTCATGAATTATGTGGAATCTGAGTGGGATATCGAAATGTTGAACCTTTTAATGGGTATTATCAGTAAAAGAAAGAAATTCTTAGAAGATGTCTTAGCAAAAGCCGAACCAAGAACAGTAGTTAAAGGTTTCAAAAGGTTTGATGAGTCAAAAAGTAGTGAAATTATCGATTCACTACGTATTTTACAAGAAATTTTAGATAAAAAGTAGATTTTACTTAAAAAATAAAGGGAGATGGTAGCGAACCTCTCCCTTTTTCGTTACCATAACTGATAACGGCCCTAATCACCCATTTAAGGGAATATTTTTCTATTTTTGTGAATAAACACACTCACAAGAGGTACAAGAACACCCTTCTGTTAGACATTTTTCACTACATGTACAATTTTCCTGTTTCATAACTTGTTTTTACTATAAATATCTGTTATTTTAAGTAAAAACACAAGAAAAATGAAAGATTATACGGTTGCATTGATTGCACATGATGGAAAAAAGGCAGATATCGTCTCTTTTGTGATGAAAAGACTCGATTTCTTCAATTCTGAACACATAAAACTATACGGAACAGGTACAACCAGCTCAAAAATCAGAAATGCGGGTGTAAATAAGATAGTTTCGTTAGAAAGTGGTCCATTAGGGGGTGATGCACAGATAGCATCTCGTATTGTAGAGGGGCAAATCGATGCTGTTATCTTCTTTAGAGACCCATTAGACAAACATCCACATGAACCTGACGTAAATATGTTACTTAGACTTTGTGATGTTCATAATATTCCTCTTGCGACGAACTATTATTCTGCTAAAATTTTAGTTTCTTACCTACGTAATAAAATAGACAAGAAAAAAGTAAAAAGTTTAGGTCTTTATGACGGTGAAACCGACTAAATTACCCTATTTTTACGTCATTTAAGACACCCAAACAAAAAAGTGGACCATCCCACTCATAAAATAACTAAAACTCCCTTAAAAATGGAAGAAAAAGACCTTTATGTTTGTGAATATTGTGGTTATTCCACCTATTCTGTATCGGAAGAATACTTAGATGGTGTAAATCATTTGGTTTGTTTGTTAGATAGTACCTCTGAGTCGTCAACAACCCTAAAATGAGAGTTCTCACAACTGTCACAAACCACCTTTGTACGTAATTTTCCGTCAGGTGACATATTTTTAATGTACTCACCTGGGTGTTTGTCATAAAAATGACCCCCACAAGAGTTACAAATAATACCATTATATTTTTTAGGAGATAAATCATTGTTCATTTTAAACTTATTTAAAGTTTATGAACATAGAAAACTAGAACACTTCGATAACTAACTTCTTTATAGGAAAGTATGTTTCCATTTCTTCTTTTAGGTTGTGTATCTTTTTCATCCAATCTCTTATTTCATCTATTTCTTTTTGGTCTGTCATCCATGCGTTTATTTTAGAACCAAGTTCATATAAAAAGATTGGAAAATCGATGTGTAATTTTTTTCTATATTCTTCGGATAAGGTAAATGTGATTACAAAACTATTGTGCGTATCAAACTCATCACCACTAACAGTAAACCCCTTAACAAAGTGAGGTTTTCGTGGTCCAATCATAGAGGTAAAATCTCTAACTAATTCAGGTGCTACAATATTCTTACCCATGGTTATAAATATCAAAAAAAAAATTTAAGAACTTTTTTCGATTTTTAGTGAACTTTTCTAAAGTCGTGCATAGTTACTAGTACTAGCAATCTAGTATACTAGTTATTACTAGATTATTAATATTTTATATATTAATTTATTATATATTATTTCTGTAATACTGGGCGATTTTTCCACATAAAAAAACACCACGAAGTGGTGTTGTAAACTCAAAGATTTTTTATTTAAAACATACCTAAAGAGGTAGGTGGAGATTTTTTAGGAAAGATATTAATGATTCTTTCTTCTATCTCTGTTGGTTGTTTTTCTTCTTCGTCATCATTTATCAATTCAAACTCTAAATTATTACCTTTTATTGATTCAGGATAGAGTGTACCAAGACCAATATAACGATAAGTCTTGGGGTCCATAATTAAATCAGTAAATCGTTTAGAATCTTCACCCACCTTTTTTTCAAACTTCATATAGTCGTCCACGTCATCGGCGTTAAAATCAACAAATATTCTAAACTTCATATGAACCATAGGTCGATAAACCCAATCTGTTTGTAATACATTACCATTTAACACGGGTGTAGATAGTACCTTTTCTGTTTTGACATCAAACTCATCCACAAAAATTCCTTTAATCCAATCAAACTCAGGTTTTATGTATTTGTTGAATAGAAGAGTTACTAAATGTTTATTTGGTACTGCCATGTTATACAAATTTTATGTTTGCGTTTAATAGTGTGAATACATCAGGAAAAAATGATTCTATATATTCTCTTATCGTTTGTTTTATAAATGTCTGTGTTAGTATACTTACGTTTGAATTTAATTTAACTATAAATTCAGGATATTCTTTACCTGTATGTTCATTTCTTGTGAACTTTGTAAGTTTGATGGTTTCGACCATAGGATAATCGTCACGGACTTTATCCGTTAGCATCATCATGACAAACATTTTTAATTTGTCTTGTAATTTTTTATAGTCGTTATCAGTTTTCATTTTTTTTAGCTATGAACCAAAAAATTCCACCAATAAACAACAACACCAAAAAAACTTTCAATAGTTCCATATTATATATAAATATAAAAAACATTAAGATTATACCAGAACAATACGGAATTTACGACAACAGAAAATTCATGATATTTAACATATCAGAATTGAATCAAATTGATTTTAATCACGTTCTTGAAACATCAGCAGACACTGTAAGAAAGTCTGTGGATGAAACAAAGACTTTCGTGAAGTGGGATGGTGCGATGCCTGATTGTGTTTTGAACCTTACAACAAAAGAAGGTCCATACACCTATGAAGATATATTAATTATATTGGCCGGTCCTGAATGGACTGACTCAAATCCACCTGAAGGAATGATTTAATTCTCTTCGTCTTTAAATTTTTCTTTTTGAATTTGATTAACCATATAACCAGCAATGGCAAATTCAACACCCGCCCATAATACGATGTCAGATGCTGTCATTGTGCTGTTGTTATTGACTAAGAAGTATATCATACCCCATTGTCCTACGATAAACGCAACACCTGATTCAATTCTCTTTTTAGAAAAATATGATGCTTCACCACTATAAAGTGCGGTTAATTCTTTAATAATCCATTTGATGTTTGACCATCCAAAAAATAATTTTTTCATATCTATAAATATTAGAAAGGGTTAGAAACTGGGTTTGTATAGTGAATTACTTTATTACCGTTGTTTGTAACAAAATATTTAGAGTTTGGAAATACTATGATATTTTTACCATCAGAATATAAAATATAATCTAATTGTTTCTTGTTTTTATACCAATCCCTCATATTATAAGTTTTTACTTCAATACCCTTGTCACCTTTAAATGTTTTAGAATATGGCTTCACTTGGAATGTCTTACCATTAACTGAAAAATCTATTGAATGTACTCTATCTTGAATAGAACCCAAACAATAACGAGTTATTTGGTTATCTCTTAATCCAAACTTATTTTTTATTATATCAACAACTTCATCTTCCAATTTCCAACCATTTTCAAAAGATTGTAAATTACGTTTTATTAAGTTTTGTAATAATGGACTGTTCTCACCAAAAAGTCTCTCACCGTTTTCAGATATCCAAATATTAAAATCTTCAACAGACTCTTGTCGACCATCTTTTTTGTATTCGTCCAAAAGTATTTTTATAACACCAGGGTTGGTGTCAAAGAAATTAAGAATTGACCATCTGTCACCTTCTATTGCTGGAAATATATCAATAACACCATCAAGAGTTTGACAATCACCCTCATTAATTCTTCCCCAATTATTTGGGTACAATTCTTTAAGTGTGTTCAATATTGTTGTTGGGACATTTGACTTTTTTGTTTTTAGATATGGTACCGTTAGACTTCCTGTTGAGGTTTTTGGTTTTTCTAAGATGTCATACATCGATTCCATCTCCTGTGGGTATGATTGTTTAAAAATATTACCATCAACAAAACCGTTATTTTTGATACGATTATAGCTAAAATCATCAATATCAAAATTATATCTTTTGTTGTCTTGAGAAACTAAAATAATATTTTCAGTATCTGAACCAAATTTTCCTGTGATAGGTTTTAACCTATTAAAGTAAATTCTATTCTTACCATAGTTACTCCACGGCTTCATATTATAGAAAGAAAACTCAACTTCTTGAGTACTTCCATCCATAGATTCTTTAAGTACCTGTGATAATGATTGTAGTAGTTTAAAACTCATTTTACTTTGTGTCTATATTATTAATTATCACACTAACTCCATCCATACCAATAAATTTAAAAATACTTTGTATTTCTTGACGGAGTATGTTTTCAATATTGGGGAGTAACATCTTTAAAATTCCACCTCTTTCTTTTTCTGAAAAAGTTTTCATAAGTGATTCTAACATCTCATCTAAATTTATATCCTTACCATTTATAGATAAATTAGATAAAACAACATTTAATTTTAAGTATGGTCGTGGGTGACCCACACTTATCATTCCCTTAAATTCTATTGGCTCAATTTTGATATTTGCTTTAACGTTTCTTTCTTCATCATCGTTATAGAAAAATCTATGATTTGAATCCATTTTAAAATTCTTACTTTTTAATAAATCAAATTTACCACTATGTTTTTCAATAGCATTTTGTTTGACTAACTCTAATTCTTCATGTGTACTTGACATCTGTTAAGGTTTGTAAAAATTAGTTATGTTCTGTTTATCTTCATTGGTTAGTAATTCCCACCATTCTTCAGACTCTATCTCACTTAAGTGAAAACCATTACCTGAATCTATACTACCATCACTATATATTGGATATGTCATTCCTGATGGTATATGTATAGCAGTACCCGTATCTTCAATAATATAAAAATCATCTTCATAGTCCTTTACCATAACATCATCATTAAAATATTGTGGGGGTTCCACATTTGTTAATTCAACTTCTATGTGACCTTTAAGTCCGATATACTTTGTTAAAGATTCAAGGTTCCAAGCTAAATAACGAGGGATAGATAATTTACCATAAGTCCATTCACTATCTTCTACAAACAAAGTACCTGGTACTGTTTTATCAGTGCTTACTGTTATTTTGTAATGACCGATGTCATCATTGATTTCTAAGTCTTCTACTTTAAAATTAAATTGCAGACCATAGTAATCATCAGACATTTGATTACCTAATGTGTTAAAAAGTTTTTCTAAAGATATTTTTAACTTATCCTTCATTAAGTATAAATATCTCCGTCAATATGTTTCTGCTAATAATTCTGTGTCTGACGGTACAACGGTAAAAAAAACCAATTTTCCGTCCTCATAATCTGATACCACAGGGAATCCCAAGTACTTAAATTCAGATACAATTTTATCTATTTCCTCATTGTTCCAATCACCCCAATAAAGAGTTTTGAATTTAACTACAAAGACTTCATCATGTTTTGTAATTTCAATAACAAAATTACCGACATCAGGGTTTTTGTCGACAACAATATTTTTGATTTTTGTTAAATTGTGTACCACTAAGATTTTAAGAAATATATTTCACCTTTGTGTCTGATGTATTTTTGACCCAATTCAATTTCGGGGTTACGTTGTAGAGTCCACGTACTTGTTCCTTCTTCTGTGGTTAATATAATTTTTCTTTCTTCAAATTTTACTGTATTCATATTCGTGATTATAAGAATTTATTATTATAAAGACAATTCTATTTCCAAAAAGCTTGTATTAAAACTATAAGTGTTGATAATATCAAACAAACCGCATTTTTAAGTGTTAGTGGTTCGTTCATCACAAAGTATGTTAAAAACAATACCACAGACATACCAATAGAGAATTGTATTAATCTCACACTCCATACTGAAGTTACCTCAGAATACAAATGTTGAGCACCCCATATAAACAGATAAGAGGTAGGAATTCCCAATAAAAGTATTAGAACCCATATGTGGTCTTTAAACCATGGCCACTTAATTGTTGCAAATTGTTGAAACCAAGCAATAATCTGAGCCAATAGGATAAAGACAATACCAAGTACAAGATTTTTCATCAAACTAAGATAAAACAAGTTTTTCTTTACTAAAGAGTTTGTATATATAAATAAAATGTGTTATATTTGGTATAAATAATAAAGACATGAAAAAACTACTTATCCTCTTACTTTTGATTCCTTTTACTTTAATATCTCAGGAAAATAAAATTGAGGTCATTGAAAATAAATTAAGACTCCATGAAAGACTTTTCATTGAGAAGATTAATGAAGAAAGGGTTAAACGTAATTTAAGTCCTGTCGTTTTTAATCAGGGTATTTATGATACGGTTTCAACACCACAAGCCATTTACATGGCAGAAGTGTTAAATGTTGTCCACACACCCAACGAAGTTAATAGTCACTGTGGAGAATGTGTTACGGGTGTATTCTATGAAGATGGTTTAGATATTTCAGATGAAGCTATTCTTAATTTTCGTAATTCTAAAGATGGTCACTGGAATTTACTAATGTATAGACATAACAAAGTAATGACTGTGCGTATGGAATACGCCATATGGAATGAAAATCCGATAATCTATATATGTGTAAACCACATATAAAAAAAGACCCTTTTGGGTCTTTTTTTATATAATTATATACTATTAATCTCTTTTCCATTAACTCCGACAGGGAACCGTAGTTTCTCGTCTTTCATCTTTTGAATCAACTGATTAAAAGTTTCATCATTATCAACTAATATTCTCTGACCTACTGGGTATTCAACTGATTTACATAGTGAACCGTAACGATTACAAACTTGATTAAGTCTATGTCTTTTTTGACTCCATTCTTGATAATCGTTAGATTTGTTAATCAACTTAAGATACTTAAATTCTTCAGGGTATTTATATCTCAAAACATACTTCGTACCGTCTAAGAATCCATATACCCTTACACTACCACTTGCATTTATTCCATGTATAGGTTTAGGTGCCACAAATACTCTAGGTCTTGTTGGGACACCACTTAAGTCAATATTCAAATTAACAAATTGTTCCTGTTTATAATCTTCATGGTCCTTTCCTTTTTTTGGTTCCCATGGAGTGTCCCCAATTTTAGTGTCGATAGTGTTAATTTTAATACCAAGTTCGTTTTCCAAGTATTTTTTAATTTCATTTGCCCTTGCCATTGCCAAAGAACCTACCTCCTCAAAACCTTTAGGATTTGGAACTTTTGATTCACCCGCAACAATATCAAGTTTCACCTTATTTTGGTCATAGTTAGAGATGAATTTCTTAATCTCTTTAATTGCATTTTGTAATTTAACACTATTATTTAACTTATATTGACCACTTTCAAAAAAGTTTCCTAAATTGAATTGTTTGTTTTTTTGTTCGACAGGTTTCCCTCTCTCTTCCCAACCTTGTTCAGACAAAACTTTACGAACAATATTTTCCAAATCGGCTTCTGTTAATCTAATTATTCTTTTTGACATAATAAATTTTATTTAATAATAAATATATTTTATTTGGAAAATAAATCAATTATGATTATATTTGTTATATGAAAAAGATTATAAACATCATACTATTTGTTCTGTTATCCACACCTGTTTTTTCACAAACAGAATTGGATATGTTGGTTCTTAAAAAAATCAATGAACACAGAGTATCTAATGGTCTAAATAAATTACAATTTTTAAGTGTTGGATTTGATGCTGCCGAGCACCACTCTAATTACCTTGCTGAGATTAAGGACGTAAGACACGATGAGGATAACTACGAAACATCTTCACCTACAAAACGATTAGGTTACTATGGTTCAGGTTACACAGGTTTGGTTGGTGAAAACTGTACTGAAATTAGTGATAGAAATAAATCCATCGAATACCAAGCAACTAAAATATTTAATGACTGGTTAAACTCTTCAGGTCATAATAAGATTATGTTGACTAAAAACTTTAAGTACGGTGCAGTATCTTGTGTAAAATATTCAGGTGTTTACAATGATGGTGAAAAATACAAAAGTATTGTAGCCACCTTTATTACATGGAATTAATTATTGACCACTACACGGATTAAAACTTCCAATACTTACTTGTTCACCTGGTGGTACTGTTACTTTGTTAGGGCTATTTATCCATGGTTCTTGAGGACCATATACAATTCTTCTTTCACCTGTGTCTGCGTTTTCAACAAAAGCACAAACCATTGGTGCTTCTCCGTGATAACCTACTACAAAACCGTTTTTGGTTCTTCTTTTTGCTTGTTCACCAATACCTTCCATACTCATGTTAATAACACCATTTTGACTATTATCCATAATATTAACGATTTTACCATAAGGTACTTTAATAGTCGTATATGCACTACCACCTGGACCGTTAGGTCCAACATAACCAGGCTCATTCATACCTAGTTGAAATTTAGAATTATTCTTATAATACTTGTGATTATTCATGTTTGATATACCAACAGGTATTCCATTACATTCCACTTTAAATGTTGCATAATCACATTGGTGATTTGCACTATTTTTTGGCATCTTAATACCATCAACACTAGTAGATGATGTGAAATAACCAACTATAACTGTCAATCCGTCTGCACAGTCAATATCTTCACGTATCGGTTTAATTCTCATAGTACCTGTTACTCTAACTTGTTGTCCAGGATATTTAAACTTAGAAATATCTCTTTTTTCATCAATACAACCACCTGTGTCTAAAATCGCTGTTAATACATTTTCAGGTGTTCCTAAATTTTCTGCGGCACCAAACCCTAATGACTCACTATTGGTTGTAATATAATTTAACATATTAGACCATCTACTTTCGGCATAACCTTGATTTTTTTCCCAATTACTATTACCAGGCCCTGGTAAATTATTATATGGTGGTTGAGATAAAACAGACTCTGACATTTTTCTACCATTATTGCCGTGAGTAGGTTTCAAAGGACCTGCAAGAAAGTTACTAGCAGAACCAATTATAGAATTTACTTCGATTATCTCAAATGTATAATCTTCGTTGTTAATATTTTTAGACTTTAAATCTGCAAAAATTGTACTTTTTAATTTTGATAGAGTATCAGTATAAACTTCCTCACTTGATTTTGCGGTACCAAAATATGATTGTATAGTAAATTTTACTTTTCTTGGTTTACCATATTCGTTGTATTGTACTTTAACATGAACCTTAGGTTCCTTGATGTCATTATTACCGTTACAATTTCCATAAGATTGTGATTCCTGCTCGTTAATAACCTTACTAACGATATTCTCTAAATCGGCTTCTGTTAATTTTATTATTTTTTTTGCCATAATAAATTTTGTTTAATAATAAATATATTGTAAGATAAAAAAAAATATAGTTATAATTACCAATCAATACCCGGACCAAACGTTCGATTGTCCACGATATCATTTAAGACAACATTAACACCAGGAAGTAAATTCCCAATATCGTATCTTAATGTTGACAAGACGTTGTCAAAATCTTTACGATTACTATTAACATGAATATCCACAAACACAATAGGAGTGGGGTCGGTTTTGGTTCTAACAATTTTAATATCATCGATAGATTCAATCTCGTCCAATTCATCCATCTCACCCAA
>Ga0181567_10002364_pt1 | contig 14079 bp, 11 predicted proteins | sample 101ome_14_FD_133761 | JGI IMG/M metagenome (GOLD analysis project Ga0181567, IMG submission 133761) | Coastal salt marsh microbial communities from the Groves Creek Marsh, Skidaway Island, Georgia - 101403AT metaG (megahit assembly) | ecosystem: Environmental > Aquatic > Marine > Intertidal...
ATGCCCATCTTGGGACCGGGAACTACAACCCCAGCACAGCCAAAAGCTACACGGACTACAGTCTTTTTACGGCGAAAGCCGGCTTTACATCGGATCTTGCCAACCTGTTTAATACCTTGACCGGGTTTACCAGAAAGCCAAGTTTTCGAAATATCCTCGTCGCTCCCTACACCCTTCATTCTGAAGTTGTTCGTTTAATCGGGGAAGAGATTAAGGCTGCGAACGCCGGAAAAGATGCCAGGATATTGATAAAGGTGAATAGCCTGATCGATCCTGAATGTATCGATGAACTTTATAAAGCTTCACAAGCTGGGGTGAGGGTAGATTTAATTGTGAGGGGTATTTGTGGTTTAGTTCCAGGGGTGAAAGGGCTAAGTGACAATATCCGGGTCAAAAGTTTACTGGGGCGTTTTCTTGAGCACAGTCGGGTATTTCATTTTCAAAATGCTCCAACTGGCAAGAGAACCTATTTGGGCAGTCCGGACTGGATGCCCAGAAACTTTTTCAGGCGCATTGAAGTGGCTTTTCCAGTTGAGCAAAAAGAAGAGGAGAAAAAGATATTAGACTCGATGAATGCTTTTTTGGAAGATAATGAATTTGCCACTGAACTTAAAAGTACAGGCAAGTATGCACCCGCACCCAAAAGGAAGAAATTATTTTCGGCTCAGGAGCATTTTATTTCCTCCACTAAACTCGAAATTGAGGAACAGGTAAAAGCTGCCCTACGACGAGCCTCGGGAAAACCCAATAACCAAAGCAAAGGAGACGAGGAAAACGCCTAGGCCAATAATGGGGTCTCGCGAAACGCAAAGCAAGACGCCGAGGATACAGAGTGCAGGGGCGAGTGGTCTTTTCCAGTCAAACTTCATGTCTTACTTATTTATTGAACCCTGAAAGGGATTTCGAGAACTGAGTCAAGTCTGCCTCCGGGCGGTGGGCCAAAAATACCAGCTCTTTGGGCCACTTCTAAAACCAGGCGGTCAAGCGATCCATTGCCAGAGGACTTTGAAAGTCGTGGGGAAATAAGTGATCCGTTTTGTGAAATACGAAAACTTAACCGTGCCTCGCCTCCGTCACGAAGTGCGGATTCTGAAAGTAATTTTCTCCAAATTCCTTCCATTTTTGCTTTTACACGAGCAAGGTATTGATTCACCGCACTGGCCGAAACCGTTGGGGTAGAGCTGCTGGTTGAAGTGACTTTGATTTGAGGAAGACTAAAGTCTGACGGGTTAAGCTTGATCGGCTTTACAGTTTGCACCTGAGGCCGTGGCTTGACGGGGGATGGTAACTTCCTGTCCTTACGGAATTGCTCAAATGATATGGGCTGAGGCTTGGGAGTTTGCTTGACGACTGGAGTGGGTTTGGGCTTGGGCGTAACCGGTTTTGGTTTTGGCTTGGGTTTTGCAGGCGTAATAGGTTTAGGTTTGGGGGTTGGCTTTACCGGGGGAACTGGCTTTGTAATTTCCCTTTTTTGCGGTTTTTTTTGTATGGGAGGGGGTGCCTGTACTTCAACAGGCTGGGGGCTTGCAGAAGCGAGCTCAAAGACATGAATATCTTCAGGTTCTTTTTCGCAACTGGGCAGAAAGCTAAAGATGACAAGGCCAACACCTAGAAGTAAGTGACCAAAGACGAAGAAACGAAAAAATTTATGTTCTCTTTGACTTAACCCAAACATTTACAAACACCCTAAAATTTACCGCCAATAAATTAGTAATCTATTCACCATGACTCGAAATTCCTGATGTTGCAAGATTATCAATAAATTCAACAATCCCGGCCTTGTATTTCTCTCCACCAATAGATTCCAGGTTATTGTGAGTAGCCTCCTGAAAAGAGAGAAATGTCTTGGGTTCAGGTAGCTCCTTGTGCAATCTCTTGCCATGTCGAAAGGGGACCACTTCATCCAATTCCCCGTGAATAATTAGAGAAGGACAGCGAATGTGTTTCACTTGCTCCAGGTTATTAAAATAGTCCCATGGTAAAAATGGGATTTCAGTTACAGTACGGAAAGCGGAAAGAAAGGGTGTCTCAAGTAGTAGTCCTGCCACCTTTTGGTGGGCAGCTAGATAGCAGGAAGGTCCAGTGCCTAAGGATCTTCCCCAAACTAAAATGTGTTCAGGGGATCGTTGACAATCCTCGATGGCGTACTGGTAGACTGCTTCAATTGCCTGCAGGCAACCTTCTTCGGACGGAAGGCCGGCACTGAGTCCGTATCCAGGGTAGTCATAGGCCAGAATCTCCCAGTCTTTTTCTTTCCACATTTCAAAAAAGGGTGCTAATTGACCGATATCTTCGGCATTACCATGACTGTAAATAATGGTGATGCCGGGTTTTTTCGTATTACCTTGGCGTAGGAGGGAAATTTTGGTGCCATCGGAAATTTGAACCTGTATGATATTATCGCCTTTTTGGTAACTCGATTCAGGGACTGGAAATAGAATTTTTTTTCCGTAGGTCCAGGCAAGCCCGATAAAAAATAAATACACAAAGAAAGCTAGCAGTAACATTCGGCCCCAAGGTATGTTCATCATTTCTTCCATATAGTATGCTTTTAGTTTCATCAAAGGATTATGGAATCGCAAGAATGTAAAATTTTTGCTAGTGAAGATAGTCATGAAAATTTGTTGTATTGGAGCTGGTTATGTTGGGGGACCAACCATGGCTATGATTGCTAGCAAGTGCCCTGATATTCGGGTCACTGTGGTGGACTTGAATGAGCAGCGTATTGCCGATTGGAATTCTGATAATTTGCCGGTGTATGAGCCTGGCTTACAAAGCATTGTTGAGCATACTCGAGGCAAAAACCTGTTTTTTTCCACTAATATTGACCATCACATTCAGGAAGCGGATATCATTTTTATTAGTGTCAATACCCCAACCAAAGATTACGGCTCCGGGGCGGGACAGGCTGCCGATCTGCGATTTGTTGAATCCTGTGCCAGACGAATAGCAGAAGCCGGAGGTGGGGATAAGATAGTGGTTGAGAAATCAACGGTTCCTGTGCGAACGGCCCAGATGGTCAATGAAATTTTACGAGGTGCTGAAAATGGGTTTAACTATCAAGTTATTTCGAATCCTGAGTTCCTGGCAGAGGGCACTGCGATGGCAGACTTGGAAAACCCAGACCGTGTATTAATAGGTGGGGAGACCACCGAAGCAGATAATGCGGCTGTAGCAAAAGTGGTAAGTGTCTATGCCCAATGGGTAAATAAAGAACGCATTCTTACCACAAACCTTTGGTCTTCCGAGCTCTCAAAGTTGACAGCCAATGCTTTCTTGGCACAGCGTATTTCGAGCATTAATGCAATATCTGCTCTTTGCGAAGAAACCGAAGCCGATGTGGATGAAGTGGCTAGGGCTATTGGAATGGATTCCCGAATTGGCCCCAAGTTTTTAAAAAGCTCAATTGGGTTTGGCGGGTCTTGTTTTCAAAAGGATATTTTAAACCTCACCTACCTTTGCCGTCATTTTGGTCTTCCAGAGGTAGCCGGATACTGGGATCAAGTCATATCCATGAATGAATATCAAAAAGAACGGTTTGTGCAGCGTATGCTTGATGCTATGCATAACACGATTTCAGGTAAGCAGATCGCAATCCTAGGTTTTGCCTTTAAGAAAGACACAAATGATGCAAGAGAATCTCCTGCAATCAGTATTTGTAAGCGACTCCTAGAGGAAAAAGGAAGCCTGAAGGTTTATGACCCTCAGGTTGCCAAGGATGCCATCTTATCATCCTTCGGTATTACCGATGAAAGTAGCTTGGAGCGTTTAAGTTTTTGCCATTCTGCTGAGGATGCCTGTGCGGGGACGCATGCCATAGCTATCTTAACCGAGTGGGATGAATTTAAAGAGATTGATTATCAAAAAGTTTTAACGACTATGCTTCGCCCGGCTCATATTTTTGACGGTCGCAACTTACTTGATCTGGAAAAACTCAAGGAAATTGGCTACCGGGCATTTGGGATTGGGAAAGTATAAGCTTAAATCGCCGGTTTACGGGTAGGGCGGGCGATTTGAATCATTGCCTTATCCAAAACGCCATTTAAAAACTTCCTCGAATTATCGGATGAGAAGTCCTTACTTATCTCAAGGGCTTCATCAATAATCACAACCGGAGGGACATCCAATCGGTATTTAATCTCGTATAAAGATACCCGCAACAGAGCCAGCTCAACCTTACCAATTCTCGCAAAATCCCAATTTTGAACAAGCTCGCGGATGATGGAATCAAGGATTTTAGATTTTTCAATAACCCCAGCGATAAGTTCAACCGCATAACTGAAATAATCTTCATCATGACCGAGGTATGAAAAGTAGTCATCCAGGTCAGCTTGCAACTTGTCGGATTGATTCATCTCCCACTGAAAAAGGAACCTGAAGGCCGCACAACGGTTTTGCCTGCGTTGGCTCCACTTTGGGTTGATTATGAAATCGTCGTCCATTTTTCTTTCAATTTTGCCATTTGGAGTGCGGCCTGGGCAAATTCTTTACCCCGATCGATTGAGCCAGTTATTCGGTCTTCTGCAGATTCTAAATCCTCTGTCACAATGATTCCATTAATGACTGGAGTGTTGTGCTTAATAGAGAGAGATTGAAGAGCATTTCCTGCAGATTCTGCAACCAGGTGGTGATGGGATGTACTCCCTTTGATGACAACCCCTAAAGCGATCACTGTTGTAAATGTTTTTTTCTCGAGTAATAAATTTATTGCAGCAGGTAATTCATTGGAACCGGGTACTCTTTCAATAATGAGTTCCAAGGGTGTACCATTTTCATGAATGATTTCTTTCACTCGGTTCAGCAGGAAATCTACCAGGCTTACATTGAATTGAGAGGCCACGATCCCAATTTTAAAATTGCGGGGATCGATGGGGGTAAAAGGAGGGCAGTCTACACTCATTCTTTCGGGAGTAGTACGCGTTCAACAATTTCCAGTCCATACCCTTCAAGGCCAACAACTTTGCGATGATCTCGTGATAGGAGTCTTAATTTCTTCAACCCAAGAGCTGCCAGGATCTGAGCACCTATTCCATAATCCCTGAAATCCATTTTAGGTTGCTCCAGGGGGGAACCCTGCGAGATGCCCCCAGCCAGACTTTGGGAGTCATTTTTTCTCGGTTCCATGTAAAGTAAGGCCCCAGTTCCTTCTCTAGCGAGAACTGATAAGGTTTGATCGAGGATATTGGGTTGTCCTTTTTGCTCAATCAAACCAAGGGAATCGACAAGGGTATTTGCGGTTTGAACACGGACGAGGATTTCCGACTCCTTTGACAGGTCCCCCTTAGTCAGGGCATAATGAACGCGTTGATCCAAGATACTTCGAAATGCATGAAGGATGAAATTTCCATGCTGAGTAAGAAAGGGGGATTCGGAAACTTTTTCAATGAGCTGATCTCTTTGGTGCCGATATTCGATCAGGGAGGCGATCGAAATGAGTTTCATGCCCCATTGCTCTTTTAACTTAATAAGGTCGGGGACTCTCGCCATTGTGCCATCTTCCTTAAGGATTTCACAAATCACACCACTTGGGTGCAACCCTGCCAGTGCAGCCAGATCAACAGCTGCTTCCGTATGGCCTGCTCTCTCTAAAACCCCACCGGGTCGTGCCCGTAAGGGGAATACATGACCAGGTTGAACGAGAGCTTCCGGGTTGGCATTTGGGTCGGCCAAAATCTGAATAGTACTGGCCCGGTCGAAAGCACTTATGCCAGTGGTTATACCCTCGGCTGCATCAACCGAAACGGTAAAGTCTGTTTTTTGAGCTTCCCGGTTGTGGGGGACCATGCTGGAAACGCCGAGTCTTGATAGCTGGTTTCTTAACAAGGGCACGCAAATTAGACCTCTTGCATGAATAATCATATGGTTGATCGCCTCGGGAGTGACTTTGGATGCAGCCATCACTAAGTCGCCTTCATTTTCCCGGGATTCATCATCGGTGACAATGACCATCTTACCAAGAGCGATGTCACGAAGAGCATCTTCTACGGTATCGAAGTTATTCATATAGTAAGAGTGTTAAAAAGTAAAAGGATCCATCCTATAGAATTCATTTCATTCTCACAATGTAAATAGACTGCAATCGGGGAAAATGGAGGAATCCCCTATGGCTTTTGGATAAGATCTTCAAATTGCTCCTCAGTGAGGACTTCTACTTGGAGGGAAAGAGCTTTTTGGAGTTTGGATCCAGCTCCTGGGCCAGCCAGGAGGAAAGTAGTCTTTTTGCTTACACTTGAGGATACTTTACCCCCGCGTGCTTCAATTTGCTTAGTTGCTTCTTCACGGGTGTACTTAGATAGAGATCCAGTCAGGACAAAAATTTTATCATTAAATGGCAGGTTGGCAGAATTTTCAGTACTGACAGTAAGAAGCCCATGAGCTTTTAATTTCTCAATTTCCGAAAGATTGAATTCGGATTGAAAAAAGGCACAGATACTATCCGCCATGGTTTCCCCGATACCATCAATAGAAGTAAGGTCATCCATGGAAGCCTCCACTATTTTATCCAGGCTTTTAAATCGGCGAACTAGGTCTTTTGCGGCCGCCGTCCCCACATGCTTGATTCCCAGGCCACATAGCAAGCGCCAAAAGTCTTGAACCTTACTTTTTTCTATGGAATTGACCAAATTCAGGGCAGACTTATCTGCAAACCCCTCAAGGGTTAATAGTTGATTCTCTTTGAGTTCATAGAGGTCTGAAATCTTTGCGACAAGCTGCTTCTCAATCAGCTGCTTGATAACTGATTCACCAAGGTTTTCGATGTCCATACAACCCCTTGATGCAAAGTATTCAAGCCGGGCTTTGACTTGATCCTTGCATGCATAGTTTGGGCATTTCCAGGCAGCTTCACCTTCAACTCTGAGTAGGTCAGCCTGGCAACAGGGGCAGGTTTTAGGAAATTGGAAAACTGAAAGGTGATCCTTTCTTTTCCCCGTCTCCACTTCAATGACCTGAGGTATGATTTCGCCTGCCTTTTCAACCACCACATAATCACCTATCCTTATGTCTTTTCGGGAAATTTCATCGGCGTTATGCAAACTTGCTCTCGAAACAATGGTACCCGCGAGCTGTATGGGGTGGAGGCAGGCAACTGGGGTAATAGTCCCGGTCCGGCCAACTTGGAAAATAATATCTTCTAAAAGGGTCGATTGCCTTTCGGATTCAAACTTGTAAGCGATTGCCCAGCGAGGAGCTTTGGCGGTAGAGCCTGCAGTTGCTTGCATATCGAAAGAATCTAATTTAATCACAGCACCATCTGTGGGGTAGGCATAGTTATGCCTTGCTTGGTCAAGCATCGTGATCGCGTCCCAGGCTTCTTTTGCATTCCTGACAGGTTTTAAGAATTCAACAATGGGAAGCTTCCACTTGCGAAGTGCTTCGTGAAAAGCAGATTGATGGCTAAAACTATTTCCAGGCTCACAATAACCCAGTCCGTACAGAACAATTTCCAGTTTACGTTTTCGTGCTTCCTTTGGGTCCAAGAGTTTGATGGTTCCAGCCGCAAGATTTCTCGGGTTTGCGTATAAGTTTTCTCCGAGACTTTCCCGTTCTTTATTAATGCGACCAAACTCTTCGTGGCTCATAAATACTTCACCGCGAATCTCGATTAGGTCGGGGATCGCTTCATCGATAATCTTGCGGGGAAGGTTTTCGATATGAAGAATATTCTGGGTCACAATATCGCCTGCAACCCCATTTCCCCTGGTTGTAGCGGTGGTAAGCTCACCTTTCTTGTAGGTCAATGAAATTGCCACGCCATCGATTTTTGGTTCAACCACATAGCGGAGGGAATCGGTATCGAAAATTTTCCTCAATCTTTGATCAAAATCGTAAAATTCATCCTTATCATATGTGTTATCTAGGCTAAGCATGGGAATTAAGTGCTGATGGGATGAAAATCCATCGAGACGGTCATCTCCGACTTGAAGATTGCCTTTTTGCTCTTCTTTGTATGTCGGCTCAGTGCTCTCGGCCAAAAACAAACCAAGAGGGTCGAGCTGGTTTTGGAGAGCTTCAAGGTCTTTTTTTAACCTGTCATATTCTTGATCTGAAATCGTGGGCTGTGCATCCTTGTAATACCTTCTGTCGTGAAGGCGAATGACTTCGTGCAAATCCTTTAGCTTCCTGAAGGAATCACCATCTTCTTTTTTCATGACAAAGCTTTGCAGGCATTTTCCATACGGAGCAGTGCTTTCTTGAGAAGGTCATAAGTACAGCCCAAGTTAAGCCTTAGGAAGCCAGGTGCTCCAAAGTCTTTTCCATCTGATAACCCAACACCGTGTTGCTCAAAATATTGATGGGGGTTATCAACCGGCAGCGAATTGGCATCAATCCATAAAAGATAGGTAGCTTCTGGACAAAAAGGGCGAAGATTAGGCATTTTGCTAATTTCTGTATACGCCAGATCTCTGTTTTTTCGTAAGTAAGCTAATAATTCATGCCTCCAAGGTTCACCAAACCTGTATGCTTTCTCGGCAAGAAGAAATCCCATAGCAGGCGGATCAGGCACAATGCCCTGAAGAGCTTTTTTGAATTTAACCCTTAATCCCGAATCCGATATGACAGCAAAAGAACAACCAAAACCTGGAAGGTTGAAGGTTTTACTGGGTGCCATCAATGTAATGCACCGAGCGGATAATTCTGGGGCAAGAGAGGCAATGGGGAAGTGCTGGGAATCTGGGTCCAGAATTAAGTCACAATGAATCTCATCTGAGCATATAAAAAGGTTGTTTTCTGTAATCCATTTGGACAGCCGGATAAGCTCCTGTTCTGTAAAGGCAGTACCCACAGGGTTATGGGGGTGGCAGAGCATAAAAAGGTCACCGGGCTTTGTGTCCAGGTTTTCAATAGTTTCAAAATCAAAGGTGAAACGATCACCCTCAAGCTTCATGGGAATTCTTTCGGAAGAGAGCTCGAAATTTCCCGGAGCTGTTAGAAAGGGGGGGTAGATAGGGGTTTGAGTGAACACTTTTGGGTTATCTTTCTCTAAAGCACGGCAACACACATTTAATGCGCACACCATACCCGGAAGCCAAACGATCCAACTTGGTTCTACCTTCCATTTATAAAGCTTATTGCATCTCTCAATTACAGCTTCAACTAATGAAGGGGGGCACTTGGCGTAGCCAAAGTTTCCGAATTTTGAAGCGGCGACAGCGGCATCAATCACTTCGGGTGGCGACATGAAGTCCATATCTGCCACCCAAAGGGGCAAAATATCTTGCCCAGGGTACTTATCCCATTTTAGACTATTTGTGTGCCGGCGGTCAGGTACGCTATCAAATTGCGGGGTATTCAATTTAAATTACACAAAGTCTCACAATCAAGTGACATTTTTATTGCCAAGAGTAAAGATACTTTAGGCCGATAAAATCGATCTCGTTTTCGGTCGTATGCGAATACTCAAAGGCAACCCCATGGACATCATCTATCCACCAGGTTACACCTAAATCAAAGCTGAAGTCCGTCGAACTGAAATCCTTCCAAGCACCAAGTAACTTTCCACCGAGTGAAAGTGAGATTTCGTCTGTAAACATAATTTCAGTGCCGCCTAAAAGTGACCATGTAAAACCATCCTCCAGGAGCCGTGCTTGTGCATTATCTTTCAAATAACCGATACCTGCCCCGAGAAAAGGACGAAGCATGCCGTCAGCAAGAGACAGGTCATCAAACCTGCGAATGTAGTCTAAACCCAAATTCCAGGAAGATTTGTCTTGAGCTGCAACTTCCACATTTGCGTAATCTAAATAAAGTTCAAAATCTGCATAGTCACTAGCGAGGGAATTGGCCGAAAGGTGTAATACATCACCCTCCACATCAACCCCACCTTTTCCACCATCAAGCATAGAGTAGCCAAAGCCATAGTAATATTCACCCAGTCTGGATTTGGTGAATGCAGCGGGTGTCAGGAGTAAGAATAGCAAGGCAGTTGAGCAAATAGATTTCATGTTCAGAGTGAATAAATATTTAGCCTTTGAGTCAATCCGTAAGCCTAGCAAAAAGAGGGATTTGATACCTTGGAAATATTTCGTTCTTCAAAACGGGGATGATTAACCGTTGTCAAAAAAATAAGGGTAGCCGCAAGAATGAGAACAGCTGAAAGTATAGATATCCCTGAATAACCAAAGGTTTCAAGTAAAGCATATCCCAAAAAGGGTGCAGTGCTGCCTCTCACTCCAGTCAGAAAAAGGTGCACCCCCATGTATTCTGATTCTTTTCCACTAGGTGCCAGTTTTGTAACCCATAAGTTCCAGGCAATATTTGCACCACCTGTACCCAAACCGGCTATCGCTGTGCCGATGGCAACCCCAAGGAATGTGCCTGCATTAAAGTAAATTAGAATGGCAGTCAGCATAACAAGATTAAGAGCAATCCGAAATCGCATGAAGTGAACTCGGTCAAATAGCTTGCCGCATAGTAATACGCTTACAACTTTGGTGGTAAAAAAAATAGAAACGCCGATGAAAGCAATTTCTTCGTTACTGAAGTTAAGTCCCTGCTTATTTGCTAGGTATTCTATTCGTAAGGGAAATGTCATAATCACCCCAAAGCCTAAAATCATCCAGGCGATTAAAATTCGCAGAAACAACCTGTCTTCGTTTGGAATTTTAATGATATTTCGAAAGCGAACGAGCCTGGATAAGTACGGTTGTACTCCTTTTACTTTTGGCATAAAAAAGTGAAATACCCCACAGCATAACGCAGAACCGGAAATTGCCCACAGGGCTAATCGCGGGTCCGCGTTCTCCAAATCTAAGTATTTTCCAAGATAATAGGAGGAGACCATGCCTCCGCATGCACTAAGCACAAGGGTAATAGATAACCTGAATCCTCTTTCTTTTTTGGAGTAAAGTTGAGAATAGACCGAAATCATGAGACTCGGAATTTGAGATAAGCAAATTTGTGCAAGTAAGATACAGCCAGTAAAGAAGACAACATCAGGACTAAGGGAAGCGGCAAAAATGAATGCCGAGCAAACCGCCATCAGGATTGAGCATTTTTGAGGCTCCTGAATTCTGGAGTTGGCCCACAAACTCATCAAAAAAGGGGACAAAATAAGCCCTATTGGAGAACCTGCTGCAATCATGGCCTTACAATAATTCGGTGCTTCAAAAAAACGAATCGCAATGAGGAGAATAAAAATACTAAAGCCTGCTTCCAGCACTCCGGCAAAAAAACCACGGGGTGCATCAAGCTTGCACAAAGATTGAGCGGCTTTTTTCTCCACTAATATTTCAGCGAACCAAACTTCGCTAAAGCCTAATGAGAGCCGAACTTTCTTTCAAAAGCTTTCTCTGCGGCTTCATCTCCGATCAGTATAATTTCTCCGTTTGCGGAAAACTGATGCTCGGAAGAAGGCGTTATAATGGTTCCGCTGTCTCCCTTGATTGCTACAATACTGCAACCAGTTTTTTCAGTGATTCGCGAGTCTTTTAGTTTTACCCCAACCAAGGACTTTGGGGTTTTTTGGCTAAATATATCCAATCCTTCAGTGACCATGAGAATCTCAGCCCTGTTTAGGAGGTTGAAGATGGTATTGGCTCCCATATGGTCTTGGGACATAACAAAGTCAGCACCGGCTCGGTGGAGTGGTTCCACATTGCGATGGAGGAATGCCCGGGTGATAATTTGGATGTCAGGTCTTAATTTGCGACAATATATGGTGAGGTAAACATTAGATTCATCGTTGTGACTAGTGATGACTACGGCAGGGGCATTGTTAATGCCTCCTCGTTCCAGGACAGATTTCACGGATGCATCCCCATGGATAGCATTTTTTACCATGGAACATTTTTTTTCATCTGATTCAATCACTCGATAAGGAATATTCATCAATTCAAGAGATTTGGCGGTTTCACGACCGACACGACCAGCTCCAATAATAATTACGGCGGCACTATTTTTAGAAAACCCACTGAAAGCTTGGTCATACTTTTGAAAGTTTTGTTCTCTTCCCGCTAGTAAAAGTACGGTGTGATTATTGTGCATTTCATCCGCCTCAGGTAGTTGAAACCTACCGCGCTCCCACATGCCGACAACATTAACACCAAACTCGTCCCGCAGCGTAGTATCCTTAAGAGTTTTTCCGACAAGGGGAGTGCCATGAATGGTTGCTTCTGCAATTTGCACTTCATCAAAAGATCCTATGACATGGGTGTTGTTATCCGTACAACTTATCCTGCGGGCTAAGAAGCTCCCCATTTGCTTCGCAGAACGAATGACATGGGATGCTCCGGCAAGGCTTAAGATTTCTTCCGAAGTGGCACGATTACATGTACTCACAACCGTCAGGTCCGGAGAAGCATCGCGTGCCCGGAAAGCAATATTAACATTTCGAATGTCGTCGTCGGTGGCAACGACCATAGCGGCATGTTTAATGCCTGCATTCTCAAAGGTTTCGGACTCATCGAGATTACCAAGCATGACCGGTATGTCCATGTCATGAAGTTCCAATGCTTGCTTAAGGTTTTCGATCACGATGATGAATGGATACCCAAACTGGGTAAGTTTATCCATCAAGGCATGGCTTACTGAATCATAGTGGGTGAGGATGACATGTTTTTCACTGACCGGATCATATTTACGGAGTACCCGGGACCCAGTTTGGTATTCCATAAAGGGCTTGTAGAGGAATTCCATAAATACAAACGGAAGGACAATAAAAAGGTAAAATACCCCGGTGAACATGACGACCATGGAAAAAAGCCTTCCAGTATCTCCAGAGAATGTGATATCTCCATAACCCAGGGTGGACATGGTGGTCAGAACCCAGTAGAAGGATTCCACCCATGATATTTGAGAAACACCCCGCTCTTCCGACATTAAAAGCCTGAAGATGTTCATGTAAACTACCACAAAAAATGCGAGAATGATGGCGAAACGAAAAAAATTAAAAACATTTTTCTGTTTTCTCTTTTGCTTAAAAGAGGAGGGGATCGACTTAATTACATCTTTCACTTTTTTATTAATCTCATTAAAAAGGAAAAGCGACTGGGTGCGAGTTCATTTATTTATTTTATTGTTCCATGCCTTTACCTCGAGGGAGCTTATTTAATTTCAGGTAGGTATGGCAGCGTTTTTTATAAACAAAAGGTCCTTGCCGGTGCTTTTTTTCTTCAGCCTTTTGTATTCGTCTCCTGAAGCGAAGAGTCATGCTGAATTGAAATTTAAATTTCACAGGGAGGCAAAACCGTTATCACCGCAAGCGGTTACTTCTGATTGGCCCCGCTTTAATGGCCCCAATGACGATGCCATTTGCCGGGAATCCTTGATTGAATTAGGTTGGACCAACGGTTCGCCTTCGCTCCTTTGGGAAGTAGAGAAAGGTGACGGTTATGCCTCTCCAGCGATTGCAGATGGTAAATTGGTTATGTTTCACCGGTTCAAGGGGGATGAAGTCATTGAAGCTAGGGATGCGGGGAATGGCTCGCTTCTATGGAGGCATTCTTATCCCGTGGTCTACGAAGATCGTTACGGTTATCTGAATGGTCCACGAGCTAGTCCTGTTATTGCATTTGGTCATGTTTATTTACTCGGGGTTACCGCTTGCCTGACCTGCCTTGACCTCACTACAGGGGAAGTTTGCTGGAAGAGAAATTTAGGTGAAGAATTTGATATCCCTCAAAACTTTTTTGGGAAGGGATCAAACCCATTAATTGTTGAAAAAACCCTCATTATAAATGTGGGCGGAAGCCAGAAGAGGTCGGTTATCGGGCTGGATCTTAAAACAGGTCAGACGAAATGGGTGACCAAAGATGAATGGGGAGCCAGTTATTCCTCGCCCCGAAAGACTGTGATTCATGGAAGGGAAGTGTGCCTTGTCTTTGCTGGTGGAGAAAGTAGACCCTCCACGGGAGGCCTGCTAGTCATTGATCCTCAAGATGGCACAAAACTCTCCCGTTTCCCTTGGAGGTCTAAAAGTTATGAGTCAGTCAATGCAGTGCCTCCGATTCCCCTGGGTAAAAACCGTGTCTACCTGTCCGAATGTTATGAAAAAGGTTCAGTCATTCTTCAGTTTGATGATCAATTTAACGCACATGAAATTTGGCAGGACTCGAGCTTAAATATTCATTGGATGACTCC
>Ga0181567_10002369_pt1 | contig 14066 bp, 12 predicted proteins | sample 101ome_14_FD_133761 | JGI IMG/M metagenome (GOLD analysis project Ga0181567, IMG submission 133761) | Coastal salt marsh microbial communities from the Groves Creek Marsh, Skidaway Island, Georgia - 101403AT metaG (megahit assembly) | ecosystem: Environmental > Aquatic > Marine > Intertidal...
TAATATATGTGATAATACTGAGCAAATTTACAAGCTTTTAGTTGATAAGGAAAATGAATGTGTGGAATCGTAGGCTATCTTGGGAAAAAGAATACAAAAGAGATACTTTTAGATGGTCTCAAAGAACTAGAATATAGAGGTTATGATTCTGCAGGAATTGCTGTATTACAGAACAATAATTTCTCTAACTTTAAAGCTGTTGGAAAACTTGTAAACTTAGAAGAAAAAACTCAAGACTTTATCACAAATGACTTTGCTATTGGAATTGGTCATACTCGTTGGGCGACACATGGGAAACCAACTGAGCTTAATGCACATCCACATTTAGGTGAAAGCTCTTATGTTGTACACAATGGTATTATAGAAAACTATGTAGAATTAAAAAATGAACTTCAGAGTGATGGAGTAACTTTTCTAAGCCAAACAGATACTGAAGTGATTGTGCATCAGTTTGAAAAAAATCTTGCAGATTCTCAAAGTGCATTTGAAGCTTTTGAAAAAACAATCTCAGAACTTGAAGGTGCCTATGCAATCTTACTTGTAACAAAAAGTGAAGATGAAAAAATATTTTTTGCAAAGCATGGATCACCAATGCTTGTAGGTATTAATGAAGAAAATGAAAAATATTTTGCATCCTCTGACACTCCTTTAATTGGACATGCTAAAGAGGTAAACTACTTTATCGATGGTGATTATGGTTACGTTTCAAAAGATGAGATCAAAATTTTTGACCTCAATGGAAAAGAGAAAGAAACAAGTTTCACACCACTCTCTACAAATAAACTTTCAGCACAAAAAGATGGATATAGATTCTTCATGGAAAAAGAGATTTATGAGCAAAGTGATGTGATTGCAGACACTCTTATTGGAAGATTAGGTGAAGAAGAGATCATTTTTGAAGAGCTTGATCCAACGCTACTTGATGGAATCAATGAGATCAAACTTTGTGCTTGTGGAACTTCATACCACTCAGCCTTAAGTGCATCCTACATGTTTGAAAGATATGCAAAAATTCGTTGTTCAGTAGAGATTGCAAGTGAATTTAGATACCGATCCCCACTTATGAAAAAAGACACTCTTTTTGTTGTTATTTCACAAAGTGGTGAAACTGCCGACACTCTTGAAACACTTAAAATGGCAAAAAAAGAAGGTTTAAAAACCTTAGCTATATGTAACGTTGACAACTCTTCTATGGTTCGTATCGCTGATTCATTTATTCTTACCAGAGCAGGAATTGAAAAAGGTGTAGCATCTACAAAAGCTTTTGCAACACAGGTAACAATCTTTTGGATGCTAAGTCTTTACGTTGCAAAAATCAAAAACACTCTTACTCCAAAAGCGATTGCTAAACAGATCCACCTACTCCGTGAAGTCCCTGCTTCTGTTAAAGTTACCGATAACTTACATGAGAAAATAAAACGTTTATCAAAAAGATATTTGCATGGGCATGGATTCTTTTTCATAGGTAGAGATATTTTCTTTCCTCTCGCTTTAGAAGGTGCATTAAAACTAAAAGAGATAAGCTATCTTCATGCTGAAGGATATCCAAGTGGTGAAATGAAACATGGCCCAATTGCACTTGCTGATCCTGAGCTTTTTACGATTGCTTTACTTCCTCAACACCTTTTATATGAAAAATCAAAATCAAACGTTGAGGAACTTAGTGCAAGAGATAGCACTATTTGTGCAATCTCAGCGCTCGAATTTGATAAAGCTGATGACTTTATACAAATCAGCCAATGTGAAGATTATATGCTTGAATTTTTCGAAATGATGGTAGTGGTCCAACTCCTTTCTCTGGAAATTTCCATTAGACTTGGAAATGACGTAGATATGCCTAGAAACCTTGCGAAATCAGTGACTGTGGAATAAGTCAGAAACAGATATTGCTACTTTTATTTGCTGTACAGATTGAAATAGTTTAGTATTAGATATTTTTGCAGATCTTTTAAGTTTACTTAAAAGAGTGATGTAGCTACAAGAGTGAGTGAGGAAGCATACACAAAAAAGTATATGACGAAAGAAGCAACGCAGTAGATGCGTCGCTATTTTAAATATTTTAGTGACAACCACATCCAGTTCCACAAGAACCAGCACTTTGTTGCTGTTGTGGAGCAGCTTGAGATGTCGATGCACTTGCACCAGTTGAACATGCACTTACACCTGGAGGTGTTGTTGGTTGCATTGCTGCATTATCAACACCACCACTTGCATTGATCTCATCAATCTGAGTAATAATAGATTGTGCAGCAGCAACATAACGTTTTGCAGTTTCAGAGCTTGGATTTGTAAAAGTAACTGGTTTACCTTCATCACCACCTGTTCTAATTGATGGCTCAATTGGAATTTCTGCAATTATTTTTGTATCAAACTCTTGAGCCATAGGCCCAGAAGTTCCTTTACCAAAAATATCATATTCTACACCCGTATCTGGAGCAATAAATCCACTCATATTCTCTACAATTCCACCTATTGGAATGTTAAACTTTTTGAACATATCTAATGAACGACGTGAATCATCCAGAGAAACAGTTTGTGGTGTAGTTACAGTTACACCAAGTGTTACTGGTACAGCTTGTGCGAGAGTAAGTTGAGCATCACCAGTTCCTGGAGGCATATCAATTACTAGAACATCTAACTCAGACCATAAAATATCACGTAAGAATTGCTCTATAGCTTTCATAATCATTGCACCACGCCAGATCAGTGATTGCCCCTCTTCCATCAATGAACCCATAGACATCATCTCAATACCATATGCCTTAATAGGAAGAACCTTGTTTCCATTTACCTCAGGTTTGATGTCTGCAACACCAAGCATACGCGGAATATTTGGACCATAAATATCAGCATCTAAAAGTCCCACTTTTTTACCCTCAGCAGCTAGTGCGATTGCAAGGTTAACAGAAGTTGTTGATTTTCCAACTCCACCTTTTCCTGAACTTACCATCAAGAAATTTTTGACCTGTGGAGCGATATTTCTTCCTTTAGAAGAACTTTCTCTAGGCATTTGAGGGGCTTTAATATTTGGTGTAACATTTGTAGCACCTACAGCTGTTAATTCAGCAATAGCCTCATCTTTGATCTGTTGTGCAACTTCGGGAGCTGATGATGTTATTTCAACATTAAATTTTACATCAGTACCATTAATTTCTATACCATTTACAAATCCAAAAGTAACTATATCCTTAGTAAAACCTGGATACATAACTTTTGAAAGAGCTGACTTTACTATCTCTTCAGTCATAGTTATTCCTTATTATTTATTTATAGAAGTTTATATTTTTGAATAGTATCTAAATAAGACAAAATCTATCTTATTTAGATTACAAGGTGGAAAATTTAAGCTGTAGCTAAAGCTTCTTCTTTTTCTTTGTTTTCAGCGATGATTTTTTCTATACCTTCAGGGTTTTCCATAATCTCTTGAGTTATTTTATATGAACAAAATTTTGGTCCACACATTGAACAAAACTCTGCTTCTTTAAAAACATCTTGAGGGAGAGTTTCATCATGATACTCACGAGCTCTTTCAGAATCAAGTGCGAGTTCAAATTGTTTTTCCCAATCAAATGCATATCTTGCATCGCTCATCTCATCATCAATGTCACGTGCACCTTTTCTACCACGAGCTATATCCGCAGCATGTGCGGCAATTTTATATGCGATAATACCTTCGCGAACATCTTCTGCATTTGGAAGCCCTAAGTGTTCTTTTGGAGTTACATAACATAACATACTTGCTCCATGCCATCCACCAACAGCTGCACCAATAGCAGAAGAGATATGATCATATCCTGCAGCGATATCTGTTACCAATGGACCTAAAATATAAAAAGGAGCTTCGTGACATAGCTCACGTTGCAATTTCATATTTCTCTCAATTTGGTTCAAAGGAACATGACCAGGTCCCTCAATCATAACTTGAACATTTTTCTCCCAAGCACGAAGTGTTAATTCACCTAGAACTTTTAATTCACCGAGTTGCGCATCATCAGAAGCATCTGCAAGACATCCTGGACGTAATGAATCACCTAAAGAGAGTGAAACATCATATTTCGCACAGATATCTAAGATGTCATCAAAAGCATCATAAAATGGATTCTCTTTATGGTAGTGCATCATCCATGCAGCCATTAAAGAACCACCACGAGAAACAATTCCCATTTTACGTTTTGCAACTTTTGGCATAGTCTCAAGCAAGAAACCAGCGTGAATCGTAAAATAAGAAACACCTTGTTGTGCTTGACGCTCAAGAACTTCTAGCATTACATCAATCGTTAAATCTTCAATTTTGTTTCCAACATCATGAAGTATTTGATAGATTGGAACTGTTCCAATAGGAATTCTTGATTCAGCTATAACAGCCTTACGAATTTCATCGAGATCCCCACCTGTTGAAAGGTCCATTGCAGTATCAGCTTTATAATGCTGAGAAACTTGAACTTTCTCAACTTCACCCATTACATCTGATGCTATAGCAGATGAACCTATGTTTGCATTGATTTTACATTTTGAAGCGATTCCAATAGCCATTGGTTCGAGCGATGTATGATTGATATTTGCAGGGATAATTAAACGTCCGCGTGCAATCTCTGAACGAACAAGTTCTGGATCTAAATCTTCAATCTTAGCAACATACTCCATCTCTTCAGTAATGATACCTTGCTTTGCGTAATACATCTGTGTACGACATGTATCATTTTGTCTTTTTTCTACCCATGAAGCTCTCATAGTTTCTCCTAAATCCATTAATAAATATAGTTTATATAAACGCAATATAGTCAAATAAAGTTAATCTAACATAAAGTCAAATAGCAGGAAAAATTCTTTAGCTAGAAGCCAACAAGATATAGAGTTCATAAGAATGAGTAAAGATAAAAAAAAGTTTCAGAGTGTATAATTTCGTAACACTTTTAAAATCGAGGTATTATCTTGTCTCAGTTAACTCTGATACTACTTGCTGCAGGTAGTTCTAGTAGATTTGGTTTTAATGTAAAAAAACAATGGCTTCGAATTGATCATAAACCTTTGTGGCAATTTGTAGCAGAAAAACTTGAACAATTGCATTCTTTTGAGAAGATAATAATCACATCAAGTTCTGATGATATTGAGCAGATGAAAAATTACGCAAACTATACTTTCATAGTTGGTGGAAACTCACGGCAAGAATCCCTTATAAATGCTCTATCTCAGGTTGATACCGAGCATGTAATCGTAAGTGATATCGCAAGATCCTGTATATCTGAAGATTTTTTACAACGAATATTGTCTGCCAAAGATGAAGCAGATTGCATTGTTCCATATCTAAACGTTACAGACACAATTGTATTTGATGGAAAAACTATTAATCGTGACAAAGTGAAACGTATCCAAACACCTCAACTTTCAAGAACATCCACGCTTAAAAATGCTTTACAAACAGATGAAGAGTTCACTGATGAAAGCAGTGCAATTGTTTCTTATGGTGGCACAAGGTTTTTCATTTTAGGTGAAGATGATGCACACAAACTCACTTACATTGAAGATTTAAAAAAAGTTCCGTGTCTCACTTCACCTTCACAAGACATTTTAAGTGGATCAGGTTTTGATGTACATGCTTTTGAAGATGGTGGTACAATGTGGCTTGGCGGAGTAGAAATTGACTCAAAACTTAGCTTTAAAGCTCATAGTGATGGAGATGTTGCCATCCATGCACTTATAGATGCTCTTCTTGGAGCAGCAGGAATGGGAGATATTGGAATGATGTTTCCAGATAGTGACAAGCAATACAAAGGTATTGACTCCAAAAAGCTCCTTTGTGATGTTGTTTCAAAAATAAACAACTATGGATTTGTCATTATAAATACAGACATAACTATAGCTGCACAAACTCCAAAGATTGGAAAGTATAAACTTGCGATGAGACAAACATTAGCAAACATCTTAGGAATTGATTCGAGTCGTGTTAATATCAAAGCCACGACAACTGAAAAACTAGGTTTTATAGGAAGATCTGAAGGTGTTGGCGTTATTGCGAATGCAAATTTAAAATATTTTAATTGGGAAGAAATTTGAAAATACTTATTATAGAAAACGAAATTTATTTAGCACAAAGTATTGCAACAAAGCTTGGTGAATTAGGACATTTTTGTGAAATGTGTACATCAACCAAAGATGCTGTAAAAAGTAACAATTATGACGTTGTTTTACTCTCGACTAATATCAATGGTCAAGACTTTCACCCTGTTATTGAAACATTTAAAAAATCAATTGTAATTTTGATGGTTTCTTACATAAGTAACGATACAGTTTCAAAACCATTAGCAGCTGGTGCTAAAGACTATATTCTTAAACCATTTATGATTGAAGAACTCATACGTAAAATTGATCATTATCAAGACTATGAAAAACTCAAAAGTAAAAATCAGGCGTATGAAACGTACTTAAAACATACATTTTCTTCTGTTTCCCATGAACATAAACATGATGAAATTGAACTACCAATATATATATCATCAAGTTTTCAAAAATATGCAGATGCATTTGCATTTGAGCATTCAACTTTTAAAAATAAACCACTCCATTTTATTTCTCTTAGTAACCCTAAAGCTATGAATGAGATCGCATCACTCCAAGAAAACTGCATCATTTACGCTATAGACTATCAAACTCTCAAAAAAACTGAGAAAAAAGCTTTTGGTGAACTTATTGAGAATAAAAATATTATTATTGCCAGTACAGACACTATAGAAGATGTAGACCATGAAATTATTACAATTAAAAGTGAAAACAATGTCTTTGCTCAAGGCGATATTCTTCCAATAGAAGATTATGTAAAATACATAGTTTTAAATTATCAACATAAATTTCCTGACACCGAACTTTCTAAAAAACTAGGTATCAGTAGAAAAAGCTTGTGGGAGAGACGTAAAAAATATGACATCATCAAGAAAAAATAAGACACTTTTTATTGATAGAGAAGCAGCATCTGCTCTTGAAATATTACGATGCGGATTACTTAACCCTCTTAACAAACTTATGTCTCAAAAGCAATATGACTCCATTATACAAACTGGTCATATTGACGGAGTAACTTTTCCAGTTCCTTTTATACTAGCACCCTCTGGAAATAGAAATGAAAAAGTTTTAAAATCTCTCAAGGTTGGGGAGGAATTACTTTTAATTTGTGAAGGAAAAGAGTTTGCTCTTTTAACAGTAGATGAAACCTTTCAAACAGATCCTCAAAAAAGAACAAAACACATTTTTGGTACCGATGATTTGAGCCATCCTGGTGTTCAAACAACTATATCGCGTCTTGGATCATGGGCAGTGTCTGGTGAATATGTAATACTAAATACTGAACTAAATCAAAATCGAATCAACAAAGAGATCATCAACAAAGCCAAAAGAAATGTCAATGCTCAACATACAACTGCTCTAATACTTGGAGCTAATCCTCTTCACCGAGCAAACGAGCGCCTTATCCGCCAAACATTAGATACAACAGACTTAATTGTTATTTTCTTACTGAAACCATATGAACATGAATATCTTAACTATCAACTTCGTTATCAAGCTCTTGATTTTTTTGTAAATAACTTTCTTCCAAAAAACCGCGTAGTTGTTGTACCTCTTGAACAAAGTTATATTTTTGCAGGATATAATGAACTTATAGTTGATGCAATTGTGGCAAAAAACTATGGATGTGATAGATTAACAATAAGTAGAGACCATAGAGGTCTTGGGATGTTTTATGATGCAAATTCTGATAAGTCAATTATCGATAACCTTAAAGGGATAGACATAGAAATTAAACTTGAGAGTGAATATGTATATTGTAATCAGTGCACTACACTTGTTGGTAAGAGTACTTGTCCACATGGGCAGCACCACCAAATATCTTACAATGCAGATTCAATGAGAGAACTATTAGAGTTAGGTTTATTACCACCAACAATTTTAATTCGTAAAGAGATCTCAGCATTATTACTTTCAAAACTTTTTCCTCAAAGGTTTAAACAACTCGAGAAACTTTATTCGGATATTCTCCCTGTTGAAGGTTTGTTGCGTGAACATACAGAAAAAGATTTCTATATAGAACTTATGAAGCTCTATCAAACTACATCACTTACATAAAAGGTATTTGTATGAACTGGTTTTTTATAACACTAGGATATAGTGGGCTCTTCCCAAAAGCACCTGGCACAGTCGGTACAATTGTATCTCTTCCTCTTGGGATGCTTATATTGATCTACTTTGATGCACAGACTCTCTTTTTAGCTACAACTTTAATATCTTTAGTTGCAATCAAATCAATAAATATGTACGAATCGACAACTGGTATTCATGATGATAAAAGAATTGTAATTGATGAATTAGCTGGTATGTGGTTTGCCTTAAGTGTAGCTCCTGCCATAAGTATTCAATCTCATGAGCTCATGCAATGGGAAAATGGATTTTTAATTCAATCATTTTTATCTTTTGCACTCTTTAGATACTTTGACATCGCTAAACCATCTGTTATCGGACGAATAGATAGGGAAGCAAAAGGTGGGCTTGGTGTTATGGGGGATGATATCGTAGCTGGATTTGCTGCTGGAATCACAAGTGCTCTCATATGGCAAGGGATAATAAGCATACTTTAATTTTTTTGGTTTCCCTAAGCTAATAGGAGTATAATTTTTATATCTAGCTCTGGCGAGGTATTGAAATGCAAAAACTCATCTTGTATATATTTTTGCTCTTTAGCTCTGCACTATTTGCAAATTCTTTCGATCAGAATTCAGTTTCACTTTTAGAAATTTTCATTCTCTTTAGTTTCACAATTTTCATTTTTACACTTTACACAATTTATAAAATTAAAACAGTAAAAAAAGAGATAGAATCAAAACTGGATTTTCAAGAAGAGATAAATAGACAACAAAATAAAATTCTTTCTGAAATTAGTGAAGACATCCAAAAACTTGCAAATGAAAATATAACCCTTGCAAAAAAACTTGCCCACACGAACAAAAATAAAGAGATATCTCAGGAGATCAACTCGTTTGAGGATTCTGAAAACCAACTTTTATCTATCAGTACAAATCTCATTGAATTTTTACGCATTAAATCTAAAAAAACAAAAATTTTAGAAGAAAAATTTTCATTGTCTAACCTTTTAAATGATGTATCTGGAATGATCAAAAGTGTAATCAATAATAAAGCTTTAGAATTGCACTATATTGTTGATTCAAAAGTATCAGAATATCTCATAGGTGATACACTTAATTTGAGTAAAATTTTGAGTAACATTATCTTCTATTCTATTGAAAAAAACAGTACATTTATTACGCTAGACATTATCATCAGCAATGAGAATCCATCCCAACCTAGATTATTTTGTGTACTTCAAACTAATGTGTCAATTGAACTAAAAAATCCTCACTCTATATTTACTTCTGAATATGATGAAAAAACAGGAAAGTACAATAGTTTAGGTCTTTATATTGCAAGAGAATTAGCATTACTTATGAAAGGAGAACTTGTTGCAAAGAGTTCTAAAAATGGAACTTTAGAGTTTATTTTTGATTTTCCTTACTATATGGCTGAAGATCAAAAAGATTTTGAACAACTTACAGCAAGAAAAAATATATTAGCTTTGGATAGATCTCAAGTTTCTTTAGATATTTCACAAAACATTCTAAAAACTTTAGGTCACTCTATAGATGTAGAGATTTATAGTGAAACTACGAATATAGATTTTTCCAGATATGACATGATAGTAGTAGATTCTACTATTAACCCAGAAGAAATATTTAAAAAAATTTCTACTGATCATAAAGTATTATTCTTGACAAACCTTTTTGGTGTAACAACTAAAGAACAACTTCCTTTTAACAATTCTTATACACTCAAAAGACCTCTCACTATAGCAAGTATGAACAATGCAATCAATGCTCTTTATAAAGAGCATGATACTGATAACGATCTAAATATACTGCCTGTTTATAAAGATGAATTTGAACATGCAGACACAATAACTCTTGATAAATTTGCACAATTTCGAGAATCAAATATTTTGTTAGTAGAAGACAACATAATAAACCAAAAAGTTGTACAAGGTATTCTTGGAAAATCAGGTATAAACATCACTACTGCAAATGATGGTCAAGAAGCATTACGAATATTAAATGCAACAGAAAAAAAATTCAATATTATCCTTATGGATATAAATATGCCTGTTATGGATGGATATACTGCATCAAAACATATACGTTCAAATAAAAACTATAACACCTTACCAATTGTTGCCTTATCAGCTCTAACATCAAAACATGAGATAGAATCGATGTTTGAAGCTGGCATGAATGGGTACCTTGCAAAACCTCTCAAAAAAGAACAGCTCTTTAGTGCTCTATCTCTTTTTATTACTGATAAAAAAGTAGAAAGAAGGAAAAGCTCACGCTATGAAAAAGATGACAATAAACTTGAAGGACTCAACATAAAGCAAGGTATATTAAATTCAAATAACAGTGACCTGTTTTACAAAGAAATACTGCATGAGTTTAGAGATGCTTATAATGAAAGTGATATTGTCTTTAACAACTTAGTAAATGACTTTAGATATGAACAACTAAGATTACTCTGTTTGGATGTACGAGGTTTAGCTGGATCAATTGGAGCGGAGGATATGAACAAACTTACCACAGAGGTTTTAAAACTTCTAGTGTTTAAAAAATATGATATTCTCAAAGACTTTGTTAGTTTATATCAGAACTCTCTTCAAAAACTCAATAAAGCAATAGATGAATATCTTCAAAAATCCTAGTTCTAAACGAACATAGGATCATCGGTAGGTTCTATCTCTTCAAAATCATTAATGATAGTTTGGAACATTTTCATTGTTTTTTTAGCTTTTTGAATATGATTGTCAAAAATCTCTTTTGATGAAGGAAAAGCTTCTGATAGTTCTTCATAGATTAAAATACGTCCATTGATATGTTTGTCTACTTCTGCAAAAGTATCTACTAAAAACTCTCTTTTTGTGGTATGTCTAAAAAGAGCTTTTACCATTTTTACACGCTCTTTTATAGGCAAAGATTCATCTACAGCTTCTGCAATTCTTTTAATATCTAAGCGTGATAAATAAACTCCACTGTGTGCTGGAGCTAAAAGTTTTGTTGTTAATGCATCAACAAACTGAGGAACAGGTTCATCATCCTCTTTATCTCCACCATCAGGGTTTTGATCCGTCATCATATCCTCTGGATTAAGAGCACACTTTTCCTTCACCATTTTTTGAAATTCAGCTTTTAAATCTTCTAATTCATTTAAATTCATATACTTTATCCTTTTATTAATCTATATGCTTGTTTTGTAAGTTCTTCTATTAAATCATCATATGAAATATATTGTTCTTGTAATTGATGAGAACGTGTTTTAAGTACCGAATACTCTTTTGAGTTTTTCATATCAAGGTTATAACGAGCTAAGTGAGTGACCATATCAAAATTGTCCAGATCCGAAAAATTAAGCACCACATCAAATCCACTAAGATCAACCTCCATCCCATTTGCTATTCTATTGACATCAGCATTTTGCACATCCATCTTATTGCAAAATTCCATCAACTCTTCTAATGAATCGTAAAAATAACTTACATGAAAACCACAACCCATCAAAGCAAACGCTTTAGCATGAGCTAAAATACCTATCACAGCAATTTTAGATGCACCAAGATCTTTAAGCTTTTCAAGTAATACTCTAGTAGTAAATACATCACCACGTAAAGTTTCACCCTCTTTGAATATAATGTCACACATACCCGTCTTTTGTACTAAACCGCTTGAGCTATCTAAAATATCTACGCATTGCGTTACATATTCATTTGAAACAACAGCACCATTTACATGTGACTTTTTCATATTGCTCAAAGTAAAGTGTAAATCATCTTCACGAATATTCATAGGGATCATCATTGCATCATCACTGTTTTCTTTGAATTTTTTGTTCAAAACGGCCGAAAATCTACTCACTCCAGCATGCTCACCAATATATCCAAACAATTTGGTTTGATTAGATATTTGATTATCATTATTCATCATGACAGTTAATCCTCATAATCTTCTTCAATTCCCCAAAGCTCACGAGCTTCTTCCTCTTCAACTTTACATCTATAACATAGTTTATCTTTTCCGTTAGTAGAAAATATAACATTACATTCATTACACCTTCGAACATTAAAAGCTATCAAAGACTGTACAGTAGGTTCAAAAAACTCTTTTACATTGTATGAAGCAGACTTAGTTATCGCATTTGGTTGACAAACATCGTGACATATATTGCATTTTATACACATGAATGGATCAAAATCAATTTTTGAATTTTTAACATCAGATGTTAGTGCACCGGTAGGACAAACTCTATAGCACATTTGACAAGCTGTACATGCATCTTGATCCATTAATTTTTGAGAACTAAAAGATATTTCAGAAGCTTCAATTCTATGAAACTGTGATGGGACTTCAGCCCTTTTAATAGCTGTAAAAAAAAGCTTTCTTTTCTCTGGTAGTTTTTTCTTTTTTAAAAGTGCTATATCTGTTTTAGCTAAAGTATGCTCTTGCAATTCATCACTAGCTCGCTCAACTTCACTTTCAAAATTTTGCTTTGCTTTAGCAAATGTTTTTAGATTAATCGCAGATAAAAAATTTCTTCTATTCGTTTCATTATTCTTTTCAAATGTAATTTTCTCGAGTTTAATCTCAGCATCGTTCTCCATCGCTTCAAGAACATACATTGCTTCTTCATGGTTTTTTTCAATCTGAGCAAAACATGTATGTGCAAGTTCACATCCATCACAATGTCCAATATCCAAAACCATCTCTTTTTTCAAAATAGCTAAAGATATTAAGTGCTCAACGCTCAAAGAAGCAATACATGGAACATTTTTCTTACATGAAATAAGATTTTCTTCATCCTCCAAAAACTCAAAGAAAAAGTCAGTTGCCGAAAACTGCTCTAACCCAAATGATTCTGTTGGACACACTCCACCACATGCTCCGCAGCCAACGCATAAAGACAAATTTATAGAAGGAAGTGGATTTTTATCAATGACTATTGATTGTGTTGGACAAACCTCTTCACATTTTTTACATATACTATCTACGCTAAGAGAACGAACACATGCACTTGCATCTAAATGAATTATCGACATAAACTATTTAACTAACTCTGTAAGATACTCGTTATCACTTAAAATAAATTCTAAAGCCATATCTGCAGCATCATAATAAAGTGGGGTTCTAGCTTCATACTTCATATTTAACAGGTATAATGGAGCCCATTGGAGAAGATGCTTGTTTAAAAACTCATACTGTACTTTTCGAATCTCTTCAACAGCAGCTTCATCTCCACCTTCTCGAGCACTTATTTCACCATTAACAAGATGATGCATAAACTCATACTCTATACCAATATGGTCTGCAGATACACTTCTAGCAGCTTCAAAATCAACCATGAAGTCATATGCACTATACATATCAGTTACTGGATTTGCACCTCCAGTTTCAACCATTTGGTCTTCACGAGTGTAAAAAGTTTCATATGGGATAAGATGAAGAATTGAAAGGTTTACGAAATCAGGATTAAAATATTCTTCCAATAATTTCGTATCACTTACTTCGTTAAACTCTTTCCATTCTTTTAAAGTTGGTAAAAATTCTAAAATTTGTTCATCTTTTCTTATGACATTTAACATCTCACTATCAAGTTCTTGAAGTAAAATACGAGACAATAATGCATATATGTTTGATCTAGCTTTTGTTTGTTCCATTACTAATATCTTTCTATTAAAATTTGTAGAAGAATATTATCCAAAAATTATAAAAGCTGGGTTAGCTTAGATCAGTAGTTCTGCTTAGAATTGCTTTTGGTTCTTCTGAATAAATTGACAACGAAGGGAAAGCAAACTCTAAATTATTTCTCTCAAAAATCGCCATAATTTTATGCATGATATCTTCTTTTGTTGCAAGCCAATCTTCCCAATCAACACTTTTTGAAAAACAATATACAAGAATATTTATACTTGAATCTCCAAAATCATCAAGATA
>Ga0181567_10002371_pt1 | contig 14059 bp, 10 predicted proteins | sample 101ome_14_FD_133761 | JGI IMG/M metagenome (GOLD analysis project Ga0181567, IMG submission 133761) | Coastal salt marsh microbial communities from the Groves Creek Marsh, Skidaway Island, Georgia - 101403AT metaG (megahit assembly) | ecosystem: Environmental > Aquatic > Marine > Intertidal...
AATCCGGCTCGGCCACAAAGGCCGAGCCGATGTCCACAGCGGTCTCTTCGTTGCCATCGATGGTAAGCAGGATTTCGTGACCGACACCCGTTCCGACCGTGTTGATGCCCGAGGCATCGTAGAGGGAGACAACAAGTTCGGGATTGCCCGATACCGTAGCGCCGGATACGAAGGTGGAGTCTCCGATGTAGAGCTCTATTTCAGGTCCCAATGCGTCCTGGGGCGGTGAATCGGAGGTCCCTCCAACCAGGAAATTTTCGGAGTAGCCCAGAGCCTGTCCGGATTCATTACGGGCGTAGACGGCAATCCGACCCGGCAGGTCCGTATAGCTGATATCCTTGGGCACGACGAACGTTGCTTCGTATCGGCCCGACTGTGCCCGGACGACGCCCCGCCACAGGAGATCTTCCCTTTCCCGGAAGTACGGGGCAATATGGTACCTGCGCTCCTGGATTTCTATCTGGCGTTCGGCATCGAACACGGATACCTCGACTACACCATCGAAGGAGGTATCCACCTGATCCAGTTCATTCCGAACCGATCCCGAGATGCGCACCTTGTCGAGCGCGCGCATCTGACCGGTACCCGCAGCAAGATCCACTCCGGACAGGTCCTCAACCACGGCCTGACCGGCTGGAAGCCCCAGACGCATGCTCGGATCGCCCAGCAGGTTGAATTTGCGACTGTTTCCCTCCAGGCCCACCTCGGTGTTCTTCGTAATCCGGAGGACATCGCCGAGGCGACGGGGTAGCCCATCATCACGCAGGAACATTTCGCGGCTCAGAACCCGATTGAGCCCCGCATTCAAGGTGTTCTGCCCAGGGGATGTGTAGGCCAGACGCACGGAGGTCAGCAGCGCGATGGCACCACCCGACGGATTGAGCAACATGACCTCGGCTCCGCTCTGCTCTTCCTCCAAGTCCCACCAGCCGAAGGAGCATGTGGCCGTGATCATGACCGGTAACTGATCCCGATTGGTCAGCGCGGCGGCATCTTCCCGCGTGAAAATGGCTTCCTGTGCCAACCCGTCCGGTCCGCCATGACCACTGTAATTGACCACGAGCGATCCACGATCGATGGCCTCCAGGATATCCCGCCGGGCTTCCGGGATACGGAATCCATTGAGGAAGACACGCTCGTAGGTCTCGCCGTATATCTTTTTCAGATTGATGGCGGGATAGACCTCATCGGCGATGTATTGCACCACCTGATCGATATTGGTCAGGTGCAGATCGGCATCGTTCTGCTGCGCAGAGAGTCCCGTCGGTCCATCATCTGCAATGGCCGTGTAGACCGACCGCCATGCCCCGAAGGTGGATGGATCATCATAGCGAACGAGTTTATCCACCATCATGGCAGCTTCCGACGCCGTCTGGACGGGAAGCCGACCTATACCCAGATCCAACCGCTCCCTGGACTTGCTTTGGATGGTAAGGAAGGTCCACTCCCCCTCATCCGGATCCAGAAGGCCGAAGTAATCATCCGATGTGTAGGAGGCCACCGTTCGGAAGGACTCCTCCGTCTCGAATGGGAAAATATGATTGGCCTGTGGGCTCTGCAGTCCAGAGAGCCCCCGATAATCGTAGTGGCCGTCGCCGAAGAGAAGCAGGTAGCTTGGAATCAGGTCGGGGTCATCTGTGCGTTCGTACAGGAACGCCATGTAGTCCCGTACGGCCCGCATATCGGGTACTCCGCCCGAGAACTCGTTGAACACCTGATCCTGGGTAACTACCGTGACCTCCAGACCCTGACGGCGACGGTGATCAGCCAACCGTTCAGCCGCCACCAGGAAGGGCGTCGTGGTTACAATGACCAAATCAGGCCACGAGGTTACCCCATGCAGGTTCTGATTATTAATGGTCCGTACCTGATCCGCAGCCACATCCTTGATGGCAGCAGGCGTAAAGGCTACCATGTCGCGCGGCCGTTGGCCTTGGGCCTGCGAAGGAACATGCGCCACGAATCCCGCGCCCGAATCCTCGACGAAATATGCGTGGTGAAGTAGACCATCCGTCACATCCCAGACCTGCGGCATACTGGAAAACCCAGCGAGCAGAAAGCGCTGCGAGCCCGTGTACTCCGGCCGCGAGGTAAAAGCCAGGTACTCGTCCGTGGCCCGAAGGGATTGTTCGTATTCCAGGCGAACCCAGTCCAGTGCAGCCTGCGGATCGTTCGCCTGGTTCAACAGACGCATGGACAGGTCGAGCTGCTGCCCTTCGACCACCTGCTGCACGAAGGTGAAGACGGCCGGGGACGCTGCCGGTGCCTCCGGATCATTCGAGACAATGTTGGGCGCGGTCTGCTGCGCGAGCACCTGGCCCTCTGACAGCATGGCAACGGTAGCCCGCGGATTCGATGCAATGGCCACCCGGGCCTCGTAAAGCACCGTGCCGGCCATGAGACCTGGTAATGCCAGCTCGGAATAGATGACCCGGTCCGCACCCGGTCGGATGCGGTTACTCACCCAGTCATGGCCACTTCCGTGCTCGCGCGACCAGAGCGACTCTTCGAGATCAACCACGAAGCGCCCGCGGGTAGAGGCGTACTGCACAGCCGAGCCTGTGCTGCCATCCGCCGCTATGGTCAGGGAAGAGCCCGCACCCGATCCGATCTTCAGAAAGACGGCATTGTCGGTCGAGAAAGGGTGCACGAAGTGCTCAAAACCCGATCCATTCCACATCCAGCCACTTGGCCCTCGGGCATAAAAGAGCACCTGATCCCCGGAGTCGAACCGCCCGTCTCCCCCGCCGCTTCGCATGGCTGGCACCTCCCTCAGATCGTCAATCCTGTCTGCGCCCACCAGGGCAGGCAGCGGCCGCCCACCATTCGAAAACAGGTGAACCTGATCCGGGTCGATGGTGTCGGGATCCAGACCCAACGTGGTCAGGAGGGCGCGGTCAACGCGATAGACACCATCCTCTGCAATCGAAATCCGGTACAGGGATCCCTCGGCCAGCACACTCTCAGCAACCCGCTTGCGCGCTGGCCGCGCCGCAGGCGCCATCGGTACGCCAGCGCCCGTGAAGGAGACATCCACTACAAGCGTTCGGAGACGCTCCATCCTGCCCGAAGCCGGATTCAGACGGTAGGGCATCGTGACGAGGTTGACCACGTGGCGCTTGCGCGAGGTACCCAAACCTGATGCCCACACGGCCGGTTGGTCCACCCATGGATCTGCGTCGTCGAGCGCTATATCCACCTCATGATCATCGTATTCCCGGGACACCGTTTGGAGCAGGGGGAGATCCTTGGTGGGTAGTTCGAGGGGATACGAAACGGACAACAGGCCTCCCGAGACAGCCGCCAGCACAGGATGGGACCAGGAAGTCACTCCCGAGGAGTCAACAAACGTCGAAAGGGGATCGTCCCAGTCGAACTGGAAGGCTACCCTGGCGCCATCGGCCGTCTTGTTGGACTCGGTCACGTGGACCTGCGCCCCCGCTACTCCGGCACGTGCCATGGAAATGAGGAGCACGACGCTTAAAACCCACGACCTGCATGCGAACTGACGCCCCAAGCCGCGGAGCGGACCGGATGTGCAGCGGGCTGGTTGGTAAGCTCCCATCAGATTCCGAGGCGTATTATCGATCACGATTGCGGCACGGGGCATGACCATCAGCCGGCGTCCTGCAGCTGCGCTGTCAGCTCCGCGAGCAGTCCACGGACAGCCAACAGCCGATCCACGTGGCCCTCGAGCTGCTCCACGGCCGTGCCCACGTCCCTCAAAGGAGCCTCCACGTCAGGGGCGACACCCAAGGCGTCCGACAGCGCCTTAATCAACTCGACATTTCCTGATATGACTGCCAGCGGATTGTTCAGATCATGCTGGATACGGGAGATCTGAACCCGTATGGCATCCAGCTGTGCGGCCAGATCCTGCGTGGAAAGTTGGTCTGTCATGCGGGAAAGCCCTGAATGAAACCGCGTATACTGTCCGGCGAGGCATGCTTGAGAGCCCATGACGGACCGGATTTCATGAATGGCTCCACCGCATGCAGGGTTCCCCATCAGGGACGGTTCAGCACCGCCCGCTTGCCGGGCCGCAAGGAAGACTCCGAGCCGCGTTGAAAGACCCGGGGCCAGGCAGACTATCCAAGGGCTACGCGGAAGGTCTCAGGGACAATCCACTGCCTGCGTAGCGCCACACCGAACCTGCACGGGGCTGGCCATCACCCCGGGAACGTGTCCCCGCACTACTGTTTTCCACGTCCGAGAAGGCCGAGGAAATGAGCGATGGTATCCTGTCCACCGGAGGCGATGCTGCGTGCGCGTTATCCACGGACGCTACCTCTTGTGGATTGCCTTCCGTCACAGCCTCTCGTACTGCCTTCTCCACCAGGGTAGCTGCCTCCGGCATGTTATCCAAAGACGAATCGCCCCATCCTTCTATCAAGACGATATGCCCCGGACGGCCTCCGGAGCCGATGGAGGCAAGGGTTAGATACAGGATGGACGGGGACACTTCAGCGTTGGGCGAGCCTTCCAACGCAGCGTCAAATGCACACGGCACGCGGCGTAGGCCAACGGGTGTCGACCCGCTCGTGTCCAACCAACGCGACAGGGTCTCCACCGGAAGCCAGGTGCCCAACACAGAAAGGTGCTTGCCGAGCAGCTGCTCGGGAGTGCCTGTTGCTGCAGTTGCCATCGCTTCGTTCACTTCTACAATACGCCTGTCGTGATCCAGCACGAATGCAGGTATCGGTAGCGTATTGAACAACGTGTCAAAGCGCACCGTCGCAGCCTGATGCGTCAGCCGCTCGTAATCGACGCTCCGAGCCAGATCCAGAACGCACGCCGCGTGGCCACCCAGCCGCTCACCGATTTCGGCCTGCAGGCGGTCCCACTGCGTGTCCGATACGCCGTTGCCGCGCAGCAGCCCCAGCAGCTTTTCATCGAGGTCGCGAGTCGGCTTTCCAATACTTTCGTGAAGGCCCCTGGCGAAAAGAGCGGCAAGTCCAATCCACAGCAGGAATGCAGCAAACACGTACATACCTGCGCGTGCAGGAAGACTGCCGGCCGCCATGGCATCCTGGGCTACAATGGCTACGCGGACACCGGTGTCCCTGGCGCTCACGAAGAAAAGGTCCAGCTCCTGCGTGCCAAAAATGACGGTTTCACGCTGCATATCGGGTGACTCGGAGCGCATCTGATTCCACCAGGCGTCCTCCAGACGGGTGCCGATCTCCCGTGGTCGACTCGACGCGCGTACTTCACCCGTTGCATTCAGCACCCAGATGCGTTCATAGCCCCGTTCCCTGGACAGGGCAACCAGGCCGTCGCTGATATCGGCATCCGTCGATGACAGCTCAAAAATGGTCCGTAGCGTTGTCTCGTATTCCTGCAAGGCGCTTGTCTGACCGAGGGTCATTTCCCGGGAGACCAGCAAGGTAACACCCACCAGCAGCACGAGGGCGGTGGACGTGAGGACACGGCGAATGAGGCTCGAGACAGGTATGCCCAGACGAACAGCGGTGGTTCGGATCATGGGATCGTGACAGAGTGCTGAAGAAGTACGAGGTCAACTTCAATTATCGTGCCGATTCCACCTATGTGGAGGGTCCGATCTCCGGGGGATAATCCTTGAAATGACCGTTTGAACGGACTTTCTGCCGAACATGCTCCGCCTGTTCAACGGCGGGAATGAACCGCTTGAGATGGGCAATCAAATATTCGACCCGCATGGATTCCGAGCGGATCTCGAGTACATCCTGTTTTTGCTCGAGCGTCAACCCTGCATTATGAGCCACAAAAAAGGATAACCGCTCACGGTCTTCGTACATGGATGGTGATGGGGTGCGACCCGCCAGCTCCAGCAGCTTGATATGCTGGGCAATCAAGCGCTCTATCAACATGGGCTCAGCACCCTGGGCCCGATCGAGAACCGGCTCCACATCCGCAGACAGCCACGCATGGGTGTGATGGGTCCTGGTAATACGGAAACGCTCTTGTCCCGTGGCAATGATGTTGTAGGACCCATCCTCGAAGGTCTCTGTGATTTTCGAGACCTTCGCCATGCATCCCATCTCCCTTAACGTACCCTCGGTCTGCAGCACGACACCAAACGGCGTGTCGGTCCGTTCGGCCCTCGCAATCATCTCCCGATACCGGTCTTCAAAGATGTGAAGGGGAAGGACTTCGTCGGGGTAGAGTACGATTTCAAGGGGAAACAGGGGCAGTGCTTCCATGGGCATCAGAGGCAAGGTTCGTGATATTCTGAAAAGGAGATACGAGCCGCACCGCAACGGGTGCCATGCACAAGCGCCTCGGCACTCGTTTCTTCATCTTTTTCATCCTAGGTTGGTTCATCTGCGGTCGGTGAGGATACCTTGCAGGGTAATCCGCTGTCATCTGGACGCAGCACCCTTGTCATCCATGCCTCTTTTCATGGAGGCATCCATCCATTTGCTGGCTGATCGATATGTAGTGGCAGCATGACATTGGAGCATCGAGGACATAACACATTCATTGCGACTATCATTCTGGCATGGATGGTCGTTGGAGTCATCGACCCATCGGTCAGCGCGGCGCAGAGTTGGGTCTTCGGCTCCCTGGATGATCCGGCTGAGCAGTCCCGCTTGAGCAGGTGGGATAGGTACGTGGAAGCCACAGGAATGACCGGCTTTTCGCTGATCGGGCCACAATGGCGAGGGGTGGGGCGCATCGATGCCACCGCCCGAGGCGCTGACTATTCGGTGCGGCTCGACGGCAGCCTGCGCTCAGGACTGTATGGTCCCTACGCTCCGGAAACAGACGATTGGCGTGACCTGGTACGTTTGATCGATCACGCCCGCTATCGTCCGGAGGGATCGGGGACCTATCTGCGGCTCGGACCCCTGGATCGTACGCGGTTCGGCAGTGGTCACCTGGTCAACTTCTTCTCGACCAAGACCGTCTGGGATGACCGCAGTGTTGGTGCCGAGGTGCAGCTTGCCGGAGCCCGACATACGCTGGAGGCCTTTACCTCGGACCTGACCCAGCGGCATGTTTCGGGCGTACGTCTCTCCCTTGCACCGTTCGATCGCGGTCTGAGTGGCTTCTCTTCGATTCGACTTGCCGGCGCCGTGGTGGAAGACCATGGCACAAGGACCGATCTCAATGAACCGTTCCGGGGCTACGAGGGAGAGTTGCGCATGGTGGCATACCGTAGCGGGAGTTTTGATTTCGCACCTGTGGTCAGCGGCGCCTGGCTTCCATCTTATGGACAAGGCGTGCTCGTCGGGGCGCATCTGGAGAATGCCAACTTCATTGACATGGCCCGCATCCACCTCTCGCTGGCCCTGCAGTACAACAGCTCGGATTTCAGACCGGCTCTCTTCGGGGCGTTTCATGCTGTCAGTGGACCGGGGCGAAGCGTGGTCTCCGGTACCCAACCCCTGCAGCAGGGCATCCCTCTCCGGGATATCCAACGAGGGAACTCGATCCTGTTCGAGTCCCGCATCCTGTTCTTCGAGCGATTCGAGCTCTGGTATGCCTTCCAGCGATATCACGGGGTACAGCGGCTGAGTGAATATCACCTCCGCCTCTTTTTCCAAGCACGCAATGTTCGGATCTCCGTGGCACAGGACCGCAGGGGATTGAAGGGGTTCGCCTCCCTCTTCGGCGACCTGGGACCAGAGAACCGTATGCGGTTCCAGTTCGATCTGCGACTCCTGGGTCGTATCTGGCTGATCATGGATGGCCATTACACCTACCGCCAAGTACCTGCGTTGTCGGACACCCGCTTTTTCTCAATCCAGCGTCGCTTTGACCCTACTCTCGGTATGCGTGTCCGCCTCTGATGAGGTGAGTAATCTTTACTTCACACCGCAGCCGTATCCTGACGCCATGCAGACCCCTCTGACGTCCATCCTCTTCCTGTGTACCCATAACAGTGCCCGCTCCCAGCTGGCCGAGGGGCTGATGCGTCACCATTTCGGAGACCGATTTGACGTCAGGAGCGCCGGAACAGAGCAGACCCGCGTCAAACCGGAGGTCATAGCCGTACTTCAGGAGGCAAGCATGGACACCGCGGGACTACGGTCAAAAACCGTGGAACATCTCGGCGATTGGGAGGCTGACATCGTCGTCACCGTCTGCGACAACGCGCGTGAACAGTGCCCCTACCGCCCGGGACGCGTGGAAACCATCCATCAGGCCTTCGAAGACCCATCACGTATCGTTTCGAGCCCCGAGGAGCGCTTGGAGGCCTTTCGCAAAACACGGAACGACATCGAAAACTGGCTTCTGGAACGTTTCTCGGATCGTTAGGACCGCTCTGCCCTGCAAAGCAGGCCGGTCTCACTGGCAGCACGCAACGCCATTTACTCGCTTTTCCAGGACCCGATCTGCTGAGCCAGGTATCCCTGCAATTGGTCGGTGGACACCCGATCCTGTCGCATGGAATCCCGGTGACGAACAGTCACGGAGTGGTCTTCGAGGGAGTCTCCATCCACGGTAATGCAGTACGGTGTACCGACCTCGTCCATCCGGCGGTACCGTCGCCCGATGGCCCCTTTTTCGTCATAGAAGGTATTGTACTGCTCGTTGAGCGCCTTCTCCACCTCGTGTGCATACTCGGGCATCCCGTCCTTCTTGACCAGAGGCAGGATCCCCAGGGTGATCGGAGCAAGGCGGGGGTGGAATTTCATGACCGTTCGTGAATCCCCACCGATTTCCTCTTCCCTGTACGCTTCGCACAGGAGCGTCAGAACCGTCCTGTCCAGACCCACGGAGGTCTCCACGACATACGGGATGTATTTCTCCTGTGTCTGTGGGTCGAAGTACTCCATTTTTTTGCCGGAGTGCTCCTGATGTGCCTTCAAGTCGAAGTCGGTGCGGGAGTGGATACCCTCCACCTCCTGCCAGCCGATGGGAAACTCATACTGGATATCCTGGGCAGCATCGGCGTAGTGGGCCAGCTTCTCGTGAACATGCCAACGCAGTTTGGACGGGCGAATCCCGTTGGACAGGTGCCAATTCATGCGCTCCTCGCGCCAGGCCTCGAACGCCTCCATCTGATCCCCCGGGCGAACGAAATACTGCATCTCCATCTGCTCAAACTCCCGCATGCGGAAGATGAACTGTCGGGCGACGATTTCATTCCGGAAGGCTTTACCGATCTGTGCGATCCCGAATGGCACCTGATGACGGCCGGTTTCACGCACATTGTGGAAGTTCACGAAAATACCCTGCGCCGTCTCCGGCCGCAGGTAAATCTTGTTGTCCGGATTGGCTACCGGTCCGACCTGCGTATCGAACATCAGGTTGAATTGGCGCACCTCCGTCCAATCGAACGTTCCGGAATCGGGTGATCGGATTTCCTCGTTCATGATGATGTCATAGAGCGCCTTCGGCATATCCTCGGCATTGAGCGCATCCACGAGTGCCTGATAGACACGATCTGCTTCCTCCTCCTTGCCCTTGCGACGCAGCCGGTCGATGTGCCCCTCAATCAACTGGTCAGCGCGATAGCGCATCTTCGACGTCTTGTCATCGATCAACGGATCGGCAAAGGCATCCACGTGCCCGGATGCCTTCCAGACCGTCGGGTGCATCAGAATGGCTGCGTCAAGGCCTGAGATATTCTCATGCCGCTGAACCATGGCGTTCCACCAACGCTGCGTGATATTGCGCTTGAGCTCGACCCCGAGCGGCCCGTAATCGTAGGTGGCAGAGAGGCCACCATAGATCTCGGATGACTGGAAAATGAAGCCGCGGCGCTTCGAGAGGGAGACAATTTTTTCAAACAGGTCGGACATGTCGGCCGTTCGAGAGGGTAGTGTGGATTATACGTTGCGGGAAAGGTACGCATTGCCACGGCCTCCTCCCGCACGCCTCCCTTGAAAATCCCGCCGATCTTGCCCGCTTTCCGGCATGGGATACCGCTCGGGCCGGCGGTTGGATAATACTCCGGGAGGTGATCCGGGTGGTGCTGCGGGTGGCGCCCAGAGTGGTGCACCGGGTGGCGGGTAGGTCACTCACAGGACACCAAGCCCCGCTCGGCCAACGACGTATACGTATCGCCCGCAATGATGACATGATCGCGCAGCGGAATGCCCAGATGGGCACCTGCCCGAACCAGTTGTCGCGTTACGGCCACATCCTCCCGGCTGGGCTCCGGGTTTCCCGAGGGGTGATTGTGGATACAGATGACGGCCGCTGCGTGCTCAAGGATGGCGCGTCGGAAAATCAGGCGGGGCTCCACGATACTGGAGGCGATGCCCCCTTCGGATGCCACGAAATCGCTGATCCGCACATGGCCTGTGTTCAGAAGGACGACGCGAAAGACCTCCCGTCTCAGATCGGACATGATGGGAGCGTACTCTCGAAAGACATCAGCTGGCGAACGAAAGGCTGCCGCCGCCTCCCGCGGAATCCGCGGGAGGCGGCGGCCAAACTCGAAGGCCGCGGCCAAACGGGCAGCCTTTCCCGGGCCAATACCGTCCATCCGGGTAAAATCACGGACTTCCTGCGCAGCCAATTCGCGAATGGAGGCCACGGTGGCCAGCATGCGCGATGCAACCTCGACGCTGGTCCGTTCCTTGGCTCCCGTGCCCAACAGCAGCGCCAGGAGCTCGGCATTGCTAAGGACGTGCGGCCCGTGACGAAGCAACTTCTCACGAGGCCAATCTTCTTTTACGCCCTGATTTTTCCTCCCCATCACCATCCTCCGCCCTTCATGTCGATTTACCCATCGACACGCGCGGGATGGTGACGTAACCACCTCCGCATACGGGGGGCTACCTGGACGGAATCAGATCGTTGAGAAGATCCTCATTCGAAGGACTCTGCTGCATGTGTCGCTGCAAGGCCTGCATGGCGTCGAGCGGCGAGCGGCTATTGAGCGCGCGAAACAGTCGGTGGTGCTGATCTATGAGGTCCCGGTCGATCAGCAATTCCTCGTTTCGCGTACCACTTTTCCGAAGGTTGATGGCCGGATAGATGCGCTTGTCGGCCAGCTCGCGGTCGAGAACGATCTCCGCATTGCCGGTCCCCTTGAACTCCTCGAAGATGACCTCATCCATACGGCTTCCTGTGTTGACGAGCGCCGTCGCAATGAGCGTCAGGGAGCCTCCGCCCTCGATGTTGCGGGCCGCGCCAAAAATCTTGCGCGGGATGTTCATGGCTCGGGCATCAAGTCCGCCCGAGAGGGTCCGCCCGCTGCCCTGCTGGTACAGGTTGAAATTGCGGCCAAGGCGCGTGAGCGAATCGAGCAGCATGACCACATCCTTACCCATCTCCACGAGTCGCTTGGCGTATTCGAGCGAGAGCTGAGACACTCGCACGTGATTATCCTCTCCTCGGTCGTTCGAGGATGCGAACAGGGTGGCGCTCGTTGTCCGTTTGAAGTCTGTTACCTCCTCGGGACGCTCATCCACCAGGAGGGCTACCAGCGATACCTCGGGATGATTTTCCGTAATGGCGGCAGCGATCTCTTTCAGGAGGTAGGTCTTGCCCGTACGCGGCGGCGCCACAATGAGGGCGCGTTGCCCCTTACCGATGGGCGCTGCCAGGTCCACAATGCGGGTCGTGAAATTGTTTGGGGAGGTGACCAGATTCAGTTTCTCGTCCGGGTAGACAATATGTCCCTTGTCGAAATTCTTCGTCCGCACCCAGTCTTCCACGCTCAGCCCCATGACCGTGGCCACCTTGCTGACTTGCCAGTCGCCTTTTCGGCCTGAACGCAGCTCGCCTTCCAGCAGCACGCCGTCACGCAGCTTGTGGCGTTTGACCATGGCAGGGGAGACGAAGGGATCAGCATCGCCCTTCGGTACGTCATGCCGGAATTCCCGAACAAATCCGAATCCCTTGTCACCGATCATCTCGAGCACACCGGTAAAGGGCTTTATCTCGCCCCCATTCCCCCTGCCTCGACCACGGCTGCGGTTCGAGCGCTGATTGGACCGGTTACCTCCCTTTCCGCGACCTCCGCCTCCTCTGGATCTGTTTCCACCCCCACCTCGTGACGGATTGTTGTTGCCGCCTTGGGAGCGGCGGGCCGATCCTCCGCCGGATCGGTTATTGTTGCCCTCGTTGGACATGGAGAATTCGGGTTGGTCTGAAAGGGAAAAGAGGGTCCACCCGCATTGTGAGTCGGGGGAATAGCGCGCCACAATTAGTATCTTGCGTGGCCGTTACAGCCTTCTCGGATGGTCCCGACACTGTGTCAGGGACCCCGTCGGCCGAATCCCGCGCGGCGTATTGCCTCCTCGGGACGGGCATCAGAACGCTGGTCTTACGACAATCTGACGAGGGTCTGATTCAACGGCAGGTCCGATTACCACCACTATGCAAGTCAACATACAAGCCGCCATACAAAACACCGCAGAAGCAGAGCGCTACGCAAGCGCCATGCACGCCGGATATGGCTGGGCAGCGCTCTTGAGCTACTGCCGCACGCGGTAATATAGAGGGAAATCCTCCCGACGACAACGAAAACGTAATGAGGCCCGTGCAAAATCAGGATTCCGTCCAGGAAGAAACCATCGCGTTGTCCGTTGAGGGACAGTCGATGTCGGTGTACCTGACCCTGTCGGGACCGAAGGACGGGCCTCGCCTCCTCCTGCTTCACGGCTGGGGGTCTTCGATGGAGCACATGAAACCACTCATGAACGCTTTGTCCGATCGATTCCGACTCGTTGCAGTGGATTTCCCCGGACACGGACAGTCTCCCGTTCCGAAGACGTCCTACGGCATGCAGGGGCATCTGGACGTCATACGGGGTGTCGTGGACCATCTGGGGTGGACCTCCTGTGGCATCATTGGACACTCCAACGGAGGGCGGGCAGCGCTGGCCTGGGCAGCGAACCCTGCCGCCGCCGGACGGGTATCCTTCCTCGTTCTGATCGGACCCTCGGGCATACCACGAAAACGAACCTCATCCTGGTATCTACGGACGTGGACAGCGCGCATCCTGAAGGCGCCCTTCGCCCTCCTTCCCCCTGTCCTACGGGATGGAGGACTCGACTGGCTGCGCCACTCGCTCCTCTGGCGCATGCTGGGTTCTTCAGACTACCGGGCCCTGGAAGGCATCATGAGGGAGACCTTTGTTCGTACGGTCAATTACTATGTGACCGACCTCCTGCCGGCCATCGCCGTTCCTGTCCTCGTGCTCCGCGGTGCCAACGACGAAGCGGTCACGAACGATCAGGTCACGAAGCTTGTGAACGGCCTGCCTGCGGCTGGTCTCCATACGATTGAGGGCGCAGGGCATTATGCGCAGTTGGATCGACCGGACGTCGTAGTGGCTGCAATTGACGAGATGGCCTCAGCATGACATCGATCCCGTACATGGTCGCTCTCTGGTACGCACTGGTTTGCACAGCCAGCGGATTTGCAGCCTGGCGCGCCATGCGCCGAACCCGTTTTTTCCTGCATCGCCTGCAGCTTTCCGGATACAAGACCCGCGCCTACCGCCATGCACTGAAGGGCCCGCTGATGGATCTGCGCGTGCGCGTCTCCCACCTTCTCGGCCTGGGTTGGCTTCTTCTCTTTACCCTGGTGGGTCATCTGATCCCCGGAGCACAATGGTGGCTTGCCCTGCTGTGGACAATATCGTTCGCATCCTCCCGGCGCTACCGCAGGGATCGCACGAAGAAGCCCCTGGTATGGACGGCCCGCGTGCGCCGGTTGGGTGCAACCGTGGCCACGCTTGCCGTGGTGCTCCTTGGCATGGCTGCCTGGGCAGGCAGTCAACAAGAGGGTTCGATGGCCCTCCTGATGTGGTTTGCCGGCTGGTGGCTGGTGGATCTGCTGGCCCCGTCACTGGTGGCATGGGCTGCCCTGATCATGCATCCGCTGGAGAGACGCATCCATGAGGGATTCAAGCGACGGGCCCGTGCCCGGCTGGCCGAGCGACCTGACCTGACCTGCATTGCCATAACCGGTTCCTATGGCAAGACGTCCGTCAAATATGCTGTCAGGGATGTTCTGGCCGAACGCTATCCGGTACTTTCCCCCCCAGGCTCCTTCAACACACCCATGGGCATCAGTACGATCATCAACAACGATCTTACGGATGACCACCGGATGCTTGTGCTCGAAATGGGCATCCGGCATCCGGGTGACATGGCAGAGCTCA
>Ga0181567_10002377_pt1 | contig 14039 bp, 9 predicted proteins | sample 101ome_14_FD_133761 | JGI IMG/M metagenome (GOLD analysis project Ga0181567, IMG submission 133761) | Coastal salt marsh microbial communities from the Groves Creek Marsh, Skidaway Island, Georgia - 101403AT metaG (megahit assembly) | ecosystem: Environmental > Aquatic > Marine > Intertidal zone...
CCTGGATGCCCTCGCTGCAGGGGGGATTCGTTTCACTCAAGCTTATGCCGCAAGCCCTGTGTGTTCTCCAACGCGTGCCTCTATTTTGACCGGGCGCCATCCAGCCCGTCTCAACATGACCATATGGAGAGAAAGTGCCCTGGATCGAGGCAATCGCCAGCTCCTGGAACCCATTACGCGTGATGCTTTGCCATTGTCTGAAACGACTTTAGCCGAGGGGCTAAAAGAGGCTGGGTATTATACCGCTCATGTGGGTAAGTGGCATCTTGGGACGGCAGAGGCATACCCCCAGCCTCATGGCTTTGATACCAACATAGGAGGCACGCTTTGGGGAGCCCCACAAAGTTTTTTTTACCCTTATACGGGCACGCGGTATTTTCGGGGATGGCGTTATGTGCCTGACCTGGAACCGAGTGCTCCCGGTGATTACCTGACCGATCGCCTCACAGACAAAGCTATCGAGATTTTGGAAACAAAGGCCCATCAACAGCCGGTCTTTCTGAACTTATGGTATCACGCCGTCCACACGCCCATTGATGGTAAACCAGAGAAAATCGCCAAGTATCGGCGAAAAATTCAGGATACGAACCCAGTTGTTCATCGGAATCCTGACTATGCTGCCATGGTGGAGAGTCTTGATGAAAATGTTGGGCGTGTGTTGGCTTATCTTGATGAAACTGGGCTAAGAGATCAGAGCCTGATCCTTTTCCTCTCGGACAACGGGGGGTTCGTCAATGAATGCAAGCTGCATCCAGGGGTTCCAGTGACTTCTAACGCACCGCTGAGGTCAGGCAAAGGATCCTGTTATGAAGGGGGGGTGCGCATCCCATGGATCCTTGATCTTCCCGGTTCGCAAACCAATAGGCGAGTTTTGAAAGAGCCAGTGACCACTTGCGATGTGTTGCCGACCATTGTTTCTATCTTGGGCTTATCATGGGATGAAAAGATACCTCTGGACGGTGAGGATCTCAGCATCTTGTGGGAAGGTGCGTCTGAAATGAGAACCCTGAACCGTAGATCTCTGTATTTTCATTATCCGCACTATTATCCCACCACCACACCCGTATCTGCCATACGCAAGGGACCATGGAAATACCTTCATTATTTTGAGGATAAGCGAGAGGAGCTTTACTACCTACCTGAAGATATCGGGGAAAAGCGCAATCTGATCGACCACCATCATGAGGTGGTCCAGACCATGCGTGGTGAGTTGGCTTCCTGGTATCAGGATATGAACGCTCAGTTACCTGAAATCAATACTCAAACCAGATAGCTTGCAAAGGGGGAGTCTACCAATGGTAGACTCCCTCTTGGCCAAAACGGTCCAGGAATTTGCCTGAATGCGAAAGTTTGAGCTGGTGGATTGTTTTCTCCAGCTCTCTTGCGACGTCGCTCGCGCTGAGCTCTGCTTGGTTTCCACCCATGTCGGTATTGACCCATCCTGGGCTCAAAGCGACAACGCAAATGCCCTCCTGTTTCACTTCATCAGCAAGTCCGAGAGTCATGTGGTTTAGCGCGGCTTTGCTGGCTCCATAGGCATACCGCCGTCCCGACCGTTGGGTAAGGGAGCTTGCGCCCGAAGACATATTGACAATACGTGGACGTTGGCTTGCTTTGAGCAGCGGTAGAGTAGCTCTGATGACTTGGAATGTTCCAAGGACATTAGTCTGGAGGGCTTCCTGCCACCATGCCGTCTCCAGGTCAATGAAAGGGCAATCTGTGGGCTCTGGAAAGACCCCTGCGTTATTGACCAGCACATCCAGGTGACCGCTACGTTGCCTGATCGCCTCAATAGTCTGCTTGACTTGCTCTTCGTTGGTCACATCCATTCTATAATACAGAACCCCGTCCAATCGTTCGTTGGCTTGGCTTCGATACGTAGCATGGGTCACCCATCTTTTTTGTGCGCAGCACCGTGCCAGGGCTTTACCAATCCCGCGATTGGCTCCGGTGATTAAGATGGATGGTTGTTTCTTGAGCGTCATGTGAAAAGTCGATCATGGTCAAGGGCCTCTAAACAGCAAAAAAGCACCCGCCTACAGGCGAGTGCTTGTGTGAATCATCGGAATGGCTACTGATCAGGATTTTGGAAGAATCACTTGATCGATGACGTGGATCACACCATTTGAAGCTGTCACGTCTGTTTTGATGACTTTGGCATTGTCAACCTTTACGCCCCATTCGCTGGCAGCAATGCTGACCTCTTTGCCGAGGACTGTTTTCACCTTGCCGCTCTTCACGTCTTTGGCCATCACTTTGGCAGGAATGACGTGATACTTCAGGATGGAGACTAGCTTATCCTTGTTCTCTGGCTTGAGGAGTGACTCAACAGTGCCTTCAGGCAGTTTTTTGAACGCCTCGTCAGTGGGGGCAAAGACGGTGAAGGGGCCCTCGCCTTTGAGCACGTCAACCAAGCCAGCAGCCTTGACAGCCGCCACCAAGGTTTTGAATGAATCAGCCTTGACTGCAACGTCAACGATATCAGCCTTGGTATTGGGTTCTGCCTGGGCTGATTGTGATGTGAGAGCAACTGCGGTTGCCACGGTAAGTAGGAAGTTTTTAATCATATGTTTTACTTTCGTTAATCCCTTAGGATAATTGAGACTTCCACAGCTCTACAGTTTGTCAAAGAAAAGTTTAAAAAATGTCTAAGAAAATATTAGACATCCCAAGTTGTTGGTATTTAGCAGTTTGGGAGTTTTTGCATACCTGTCACCAAGCAATCCCCGTGTCTTCCCCGTGGTTGCTGGCTCCCCCCCAGAAGGTTCCGTGGTCATGGTCGAAGTAAATGGCAGTGATAGGTCCGGAGGTTCGAAAATCCTCTTCTAAAATATAGCCCATACCCTCTAGTTCATTTCTAGTCCAGGAGGGTAAATCCCTGCGAATGCCTAGTTTTCCTGGGCTGTAGGCATGTTCTCCGAAGGATGCTCGCATTTGATAGCTGGTAAAATGAGGGCCTTCACAAGCCTCCTGGATGGTCATGCCGAATTCAACCGTGTTCAGGAGAAACTGGACTAGATTTTGTTCCTGGGTGTCGCCTCCCTGGACCGAGTAACAAAGCAAGGGCTTGCCACCCTTCAGAGCGATAGTGGGGGTGAGGGTCGCTCTTGGGCGTTTGCCAGGCTCAACAACATTATAGGGGCCATCCTCGGGCTTCAGAACAAAGCTCTGCATTCTTTGGCTCAGTCCGATACCCGTTTTCCCTGCAATGCACGCAGGTAGCCATCCACCACTTGGAGTCACTGAAACAACCCATCCTGATTCATCTGCAGCCTGAATGGAGGTCGTGCCCGCGAGGAAATCTCGTCGGTCCTGATCAAGAGAAGCCATATCCTTCTTACCAATGTGTTCCTGATTACCTGCCACAAAGCCTTTTAGCTCGCTAGCAAACGGGTTTGGCTCGCCACTCCAGCTATACGGGTCTCCTGGTCCTGCAAGAGGATCATTGTATTCCGGGTTGAGGGATAACAATCGGTGCCTGGCATATGATTTAGAAATCAGCGTCTGGATGGGTTCAGCCGGAGGGAAATAAGGATCGCCGTAATAGAAGTCACGATCGGCAAAAGCCAGATTCATCACCTGATAGAGAGTGTGTATGTAGCGTGAAGAATTCAGCCCCATGGATTTTAGGTCAAAGGGCTCCAGCATGTTGAGGATTTGGAGCATCACTGGCCCTTGTACCCAAGAGTTTAGTTTATATATTTGCAGCCCTCTGAAAGTTGTCGTGACTGGTTCCTCTACATAAACTTTCCAGTTGGCAAGGTCGGCGTGGGTGAACAGGCCTCCTTCATCCCTGCAGCCTTGGACCAACTCATCCGCTATGTCACCCCGATAAAATCGATCATACGCAGCCATAATTGCTTCCTTGCGATTGTCGCCCCGAGCACGAGCCCTTTTCTCGGCCATCACGCATTTTTCAAGGGTCCGATGAAGCTCTGGTTGACGGAAGATTTCACCAGGCCTGGGGGCTTCATAAGCTTCTCCCAGATGAGGCAGAAACACCCTTCTCGAGGCCTCCCATTGTTTGAGTGATTCCTTGGATCGCTCAATCCATCGCGAAGTCGATGCTTCCAGGGGATATCCTTCGGCCAATTCCATGGCGGGGCCCAGCACTTGCTCGAGGGTCAAGGTCCCGTATTCTGCTAGCATGACCATCAACCCTCCGGGGGTTCCAGGTGTGACCGCAGCCTGGGGACCCTCTCCGGGCGGGTAGCGGAGTCCTTGATTGAGGAAAAATGCTGCGGTGGCACCGCTGGGGGCAACGCCAAGGGCATTGAGAGCAATTACCTTGCCGCTGTGAGGATTAAAAATCAGGGCCTGCGTCTCGCCACCCCAACTGAGTGCATCATGCATGGTGCAAGTGGCAGCGAGCATGGCACAAGCTGCGTCGATGGCATTCCCGCCCTGCATGAAAATGCGGGCTCCAGCTGTTGCTGCCAATGGCTTGCCGGTGATGGCCATCCAGTGACGACCATGCAATGGAGGCTTTTGAGGAGTGTTCTCTGCCTGTTGGCTCCAGGAGTTTAGAAATAATCCTAGCAGGCAGTAGCCAAGCCAGGCCGTGCCCCGCGGCAACGGGCATTGGCGGGGAGTGAAAGGCATAGGTCTACCCTGCCAGTCTCCGGAATGGCAGGCAACGCAATCTTTCACTCGGCAGGTTCCCTAGTCTTTGGTTTTCCTCCAGCGAACCATGAACATCCCGTTAGCCTTCCACTGGTGAGGGAGTAGGGTGAGTCCATGCCGATCCTTGCTGGATGCTTCACCGTGACAATCCGGCAGGTGAGGCTCTTTGCCTTTCCATGGCCATGGAATGAAATCAGGATGAGCTCTTTCAAAGCGCTTGACCACAGATTGGGTCTCCTGACGGGTGAGGGTGCAAACGGCATAGACCAGTTTGCCACCCGGTTTCAAAGCTCCGACAGCGGCATTCAGGCACTCCCACTGGCGCTCAGCTAAATCTCTTACATCATCCAGTTGGGTAGTCCAACGGGCGTCGGGATGACGCTGCCAAGTGCCGAGGCCGCTGCAGGGAGCATCGATCAGGATGCCATCAAATTTGCGCTTGAAGGGTAAGGGTTTGCCTGTCTCCCATTGAGCTGACTGGTAATTGAACATGCCTGCTCTGGCCGCCCTTCTTTTGAGTCGCTGGAGTCGCCAGGCTGATTTGTCGGTGGCCCAGACACATCCCTTGCCCTCAAGCAGGTCTGCAAGGTGAAGGGTCTTACCACCTTCTCCCGCACACATGTCCCACCATGATTCTCCAGAAGTGGGTTGGCAGAAATGCCCGACGCACTGAGAGGCCAAATCTTGGATTTCATACGCGCCCTGTTCAAAAAGAGGTGTCTGGAAGAGATCGTGACGTCCGAAGTAGCGAAAAGCCTTCCTCCAGGGGCCTTCACCGACTACTTGGATGTCTTTCCTAAAAAAGCGTTCCAGGCGATGCATGCCACCCCTAGGTGAACGCAACCAGACGAGTGCTGGTCGCTGGATTTGAACCAACCACTCACGAGTCACCTTGAGACAGTTGAAACTCCAATCGGGAATGGTTTGCTTGAGAACTTCCGAGGGTATTTTGCCTGCATGAGAACGAAAATCAGCATCCAATTCTCGAGCCATGCGGATTTGCTGATTCAAAGGTCGACTTTGATTCAGACAACCCTTCCAACGAAAGAAAGTGTAAACGCGCTCAACCACCGCAGCTTTGTGTCGAGGAAGCATCTCCTTTTCAGTCCGCAAGGCCTGACGAAGCAGTCGATCAGCCGGGACACCCTGACCCCATTGGTTAATAATGGACTCAGCCATCGAGGAGATCCCGTTTTTTTTCTTTTTAGGCATGATTTAATTAGGAGCTACGCCGCCACCAGAACATGCGTTCTAGGCCTGTGCGGTTGGGGTATGATCGAGGGGTCCACTGAGCAAGCAGCTCAAAAGAGGGATTGAAGCGGGTTAAGACTTCTTCGGGTGTGGTGCCAAATGGTGGGCCGTCGGGTTCATCGATGAGATAATGCACGGCTAAAAAATGTCCGCCGGGTGCAAGCCATTTAAGGAGCGATTGGTGATAGGCCTCCCGCATGGATGGGTTGATCGCACAGTAAAAGGTATGTTCAAAAACCCATTCAAATGGGGTGGGGTGATGTGGTGGATTTAAGAAATCCTGATCCATGAAATGGCAACTTCCAAGGCCTTGAAAAGGTATTTGAGAGGCCTTGCTCACAGCCGTTGGAGCGATGTCCATGCCGGTTGCCTCAAACCCGTATTGCGCCCAGGCCCTTGCATCATGGCCCAGTCCGCACCCCGGGATACATACTCGGCCTTTGGGTAAATCGGGTTGATCAGCAAGGAAGTCAACCAATCCTGGAGAGGGTTCTCCCTTGTCCCAAGGGGTCTCACCGATCTCGTAATGGTTCTCCCAATAATCGCGTTCGCTCATCAGGGCTCCAACATCGCGGTTGGCAGCGATCCAGTGCAAGCGCAAAGAAGGTAAATTAACCTGTTGCCAGGGGGCGGTAGGCCATGACTTGATGACACTTGACCGGGGTGTAGCGTAGCCTGGCTAATGCGTCTGGAACGGGTCCAGAAGGTCGCGAGTTCGAATCTCCTCACCCCGACCCTTTGCGATGGATCTAGAACCCGTCTCCCTTGAACTGAGTTAACGAAGAAATCAACCAGGCTTACTCGTCTTCCTCAGATTGGTCTTCTTGCAATCGTTTCAGGAGGATTTTGATGTCCCGATAGCCACCAATGGTGACCCAGATGGACATCAAGGCGAAGATGCCAAGCGCACCGAAAAATAGAATTGTCCAGAGTTGCTGCCACATGGTGTTTTTGGTGGTTGAGTGTATCGAGCCTAGGCGGCGTTTTGTGTGGTTTTGGCTTGTCTATCTGGGAATAGCAGAGAGGCGATCACAAATATGCCAAGCGATGCCGCCACGGTCACCAAGCCAATTTCATCGCCAGTCATAATCTGGCGAGTCACCTCTCCAGTCTGCGCGTCGACGACCTTCATGCCTACCATTCTCTGGATGGGATCCAGCCCCAAAAGGGCCGTCAATCCACTTAACAGAGCCAGGAAAGCGCCTGTCGAACTGGCTCGCTTCCAATAAAGGCCACCCAATAGCAGAGAGAAGGCCCCGGTAAAATAAACCGCTCCAGTCACGCTCATATAATCCCAGATGTCATCACTGCCTTCATAGATCAGTCCCCAGTAAAGAATGTAGAGGCCGATCAGGACGATGAAAATTCGGGTTAATTGAATCCGAGCCTTGGTGCTGAGCTTTTTACCCATCATGGGTGCCACGATATCCTGGGTGATGACTGAACTCCAGCAGAGGAGGTAACTGTCGTGGGTGGACATGAAGGCCGCAATCATGGCTGCGGTAATGAGGCCGACGAGTCCAGCAGGCAGAATCCGTCCGAGAAAAATGGGCATCGCATACAAATTATTGGCAGCTTCGCCGCTGCCCTCAGCAGGCATGAATAAAGCTCCCAGTTCCGGGGCCTGTTGGTCGAAATAGACGAAAGCGCAAATTCCCCAGAAGCATGGAATCAGGAAACGAATCATGAAGGATGCCGAGGACCACATGTATTGCTTTTTGACGGCTTGGGTGCTTTCCATCGCCAAGGCACGAGCAACTGCCGTAGGCCAAATAGCGCAACTGACAAGCCCTAGCATCGCCATCCAGGCCACGTAGGACCAGCCAAACCCGCTCCCTTCATCCAGAGGGTTAAAGCTGGATGCGCCTCTGGTTCGCTCGAGGGTATCCATGATATTTGTCCATCCCAGTTTGTGGACACAAATGTAGGTAGTGATCAGGATGCCGAAGGAAAGGACCACAAACTGGACATAATCGGTGATGATGACCGATATCATCCCTCCCAGAACTGTGTAAACCAAGACCAGCAGCAATAAGACGGTCATTACCCAAGGCAGCGCCTGGCTCTGGGCGGACATGCCGGTGATACCCACAATGAACATGGAACCCACCTTGAGGAATAACCCCATGTTCAGGATGCCTCCCAGGGCCAGCATCACGCCACCAAGGATGCGAGTTTTCCGATCAAATCGCTTTTCGTAAAATTCGGGGATGGTGAGGACCTTCATGTCGCGAAGGCGGCAGACGAAAAAGCCAGATAGTCCGACGAAAAAGGTGACAATGCCAGCCGCAAGGGCAATGTGGAATGCCGCAAAACCTCCTGTAAAGCCCTTCTGGGCATTGTACATAACAGTGATCAGCCCCATTTCAGTGCCGGTCATCGTAGCGATTCCCAAACAAGTCCCTACCGCACGACCGGCCCCCAGATAGGTGCTCATATTCCTGACATATTTTTTGACGCCGAACCCAATCAAAACGGAAACGCTCAGGTAAAGCGCCACGATGATCCAATCAAGGGTCCCGAAATGGGTCTGACTCACCGCTTGTGAGAAGGCTTCTTCCATGGTTGGGATGGATTTTGAGGGGACCTCTCGCAAACTGCCAGCACGAATTTTGCTACAAGAGGTGCGTTGGTGTAAACGAGGTCTTAGGTCCTACTTGATTTGCTGGCACCTCAGGTCATCTGATGCCATAACTCAGACCTGATGAGTTTTCCGTCAAGCAAGCTGCTGGAAGTATTTGGTGAACGCGGGTTCGTGGCCATCGAATCTTTTATGAAGCGAGGCGATGTGGCTGCATTGGTTAAGAAGCTGAATGAGGAAGTGTTCCCTTCCTTGCATGGCTTGCCAGCTGAGCACGTTTTTTATGAGGAGCGTGAGAGTGCTGCCAGTTTGAAGCAGATCCAGCATCTGGAAACCCATTTTGAATGGTTTGCCGATTGGATGAATGGGCGTCCGCGTGAATTGGCTGAAACCCTGCTTGAGGAGTGCGTTGTGGCCAAAAACCTTCAGTATTTCAACAAGGCACCAGGGATGAATCAAGCAACCCCACCTCATCAGGACGCGTATTACTTCATGCTGAAGCCGCCTGTGGCATTGACCATGTGGTTAGCTCTTGATGAGGTGGACGAAACCAATGGCTGTGTTCGCTATCTCCCCGGTAGCCATTTGCATGGACTTCGCTCTCATGGTTCCACTCAAACCCTCGGTTTTTCGCAGGGTTTGCTCGAATATGGAGAGGCAGAGCGCTCCCTCGAGATATCCTCTCCGGCTCAACCGGGTGATTTGCTTGTTCATCATGCTCTCACGGTTCATCGGGCAGATCGAAACGCTCATCCAACCCGCCAGCGTCGTGCTCTGGGGTGTATTTTTTATGGTCAATCTGCGCGAGAGGACCACGCCAGAAAGGCCGCCTATCAGCGACGATTGGAGAGCCAGTGGCGCGAAAAAAAACTCATTTAACGTTGGTGCCAACTCTGATTCTAAGACATGCCTGCTGGCTTGGGGAGTTGTCTGGCTAGGAGCACGAAAAAGGGGCCTGCCTCTAGGCAGGCCCCCCAACATGGATCGCTCCCTTCAAGGAAACTCTACATTGGCACCCCTACTGCACGACTCGGAAGAATGCGTTTCCGGATTCAATGGGAAGGGTGATGCTGCTAGCATCGGTCGTCTGCAGCGTCTCCCACTGGGACTGGGATAGATCTTTTTTGGTTTGAATCGTGACTGCTCCAGAATTGCCTTCCCAGCTGAGAGTCAGGCTTGAGTCATCGGTAAGGATGCTCAATTGAATGTCTCCGGAGGGTTCGCTGACAATGGCTTCTCCGATTGCCCAACCAATGGCTGCGTCGAACAAAGCCAGCCCAGCCTCATTGAGGGCGGCAAAACCATCGTCCGAAAGCGGTAGAAGCACTCGCTTGGCTGGGGCCATGAAGCCGCTAAGCATCTCACCGCCCTCATCGTAGGCATAGAGAACGGCCTGGTCGGGGTTTTCAGGATCGCTGGCAATGATGATGGCGTCTTCCTCTGGGAATCCCCATGCCATGGGTTGTGGGGTATCCATTATCTGCAGAGGACCACTAGGAAAGCCAGCTGCCAGAGGGTGTCCTGGTAGGTTGATTTCAATCGCTGTTGCGGCCTGAGTGAGACCGCGAGTGAAATCCGGCTCATCGGTGGTCATGCCGAAATCATCCTGGTTGGCTTCTTCCCAAGTCACAACAGGAACGCCTGTTGACTTGAATCGATCACCAATATTGCCTGATCCGACGGTGGATGAAATGACCAGGAGTTTTTGTCCAAAAGCATCTGAGGCTTCAATTCCATTGTCATCGGCCACATTCACGGTAAATCCCATGTTGCTTAGACGCTCTGCGATCATGGCATCACTGGGGCTGTCGCTCAAACTGGGGTCGGCCACGACCAGAAGTATCTGATTGGGATCGCCTACCACGATAGGTACCTCAGGGGTCCCTACCTGTGCCCCGACATCATCGATGGCCGTGGCACTGACACGATAAATGCCCGTAGGGGCATTCTCCCAATCAAAATGATAAGGACTCTCGGTGACTGTGCCGATGGTTTCGCCGTTGGCAGTGTAAACGACTCGATCAATCACGCGGGTCGTCGTGGTGACATCGACCACAAACGAGACAGTGGTTCCTTCTGCATGAGCTGCTCCTGATAAAGGCTGACTCATGCTAATGGTCTGTAAGGCCGGTGCCCCGCTGCGTGATTCCAGTGGCCCCATGGCGCCGAAGGTAGTGGGATCGAAACCTGGATCTGTGGTGATGACAAACTTATCGAAATAAGCTCCATCTTCACGGCGAGCCACCGCTACGGTATGCATGCCGGGTGCATCGATTTCAAAAGTCATTGGCCCAGGCCCATCTTGTGGATTACTAAGCCAGATAAAATCATCCTGGGCCGAGAACCCTGTCATGCTGGCCTGATTGCCATCGACGCGCTCCAATGGGCGCCCACCATCAACCCAAAGCCAGGCTGAGTCATCGGTCCCACCAGGAGAACTGGCGCGATACCAAATGATGTGCGTGCCCACCTGGGTGAATTCCAAGTTGTAGACCAGCTGGCTGGCCGATTCGGAACCGCCTGCACCGTTTGGCAGTACCATTGAGACGCCTCCTGAGGGTGTGCCTCGATCGCTGTCATCAACCCAGAGTCCGTCCAGGTTATCCGTGTAGCTTTCGGCTTCGAATACCAGCAGGCCTTCACTGTTCTGGGGCTGGATTTCGCCAAGGCTGTAAAAGCGGATTTGAGCGTTGTTGGCTCGGTTCGGATTGGCGGCGGTATCGGTTATGTTGTTTGCGGTAACCGTGTATTTGGTCCCCACCTGAAGATTACCTGTTTCAAGTAAGACCATGCGATTATTGGGCAGGAGCGTGGCCGACTGAACAGCCACATTGCCGGGGGAAATGCTGTAATTACTGGCATTTTCAGCACTCGACCGGGTGATCACCTCAGAGAAAAACAAGGTGACTCGGCGAGTTGGGGCAATCCCATTGGCCGTGAGGATGCTTGGGGCCAGGGTTTCGGGAAGGACGGTGATGGTGGCTTCACTGCTTGAAGCCTCATCTCCGACAGTGAGGACGTGATACCGCACCACGGCCCCATTCCAGTCCATGGTAAGGGGAGCAATGGTGAGCGTGGGCAAGGTAGCCTCTGGAATATCCTGCCATGCCCCATTCTCCTTTCTTTGCCATTGATAGGTTGTCAGGAATCCTTCGGTGACATTCGCCTCAGCGGTGAGGCTGAGTGACGTGTTTTCGAGTCCTTGGCTATCCTCTGGGTTGAGGGTAATCAGTGCTGTAGCCCCTCCTTCGATGGGTTCACCCTCTCGCGGGGTGACATCGGGTCCAAAATCTCCGAAATCTAGTGGGTTGAAGTTGGGGTCGGTGGTGACCACAAATTTATCCATGTAAGCTCCATCCTCGCGGCGTGCCACCGAAATGGTATGGGTGCCGGTTTCAGTGATTTCGAAGGTCATGGGCGGGCCCCCATCCTGTGGATTGCTGTTCCACTCATAGGGGTTTGCGTTGAAGCCGCTCATGCTTGCCCGATTGCCTTCGGTGCGACTGGGAGGGCGGTCCCCATCAAGGTGAAACCATGCTGAATCATCGTTCCCACTGTCGCTGCTGGCCCGATACCAAAGGATGTGTGTTCCTGTCTGAGTAAAAGTAATGTCATATTCAATCTTGGTGGTGGATTCACCACCGCCTGCGCCGTTGGGTATCAGCATCGCAACGCCCCCGGATGGTTCGCCCCGGGCAGGTCCATTGTCGATATCCTCAACCCACAGCCCATCAAGGTTACGGTCGTAGGACTCAGCCTCCCAGACCACGAAGCCCTGAGTATTTTGTAGCAAGTTTCCAACTCCGTAGAATGCTGTGACAGTGCCTGCAGCGATGGGGTTAGCCTTCGCAGCGCGATCGGTCAGGTTCTTGATGGCCAGCTGATATTTGGTTCCGACCACTTGGTCATCGGTGGTTAATGTAACCTGCCTGCCGTCGCTAGAAATCGATGCTCCCACCACATTGAGTGTGCCGTTTGCATGGGTGATGGTGTAGTTGTTTCGCTGTGTGGCGCTTGCAATATCCATCCTCTCAGAGAATGTCAGTGTCACTTCTGGTTTATTCGGAACCCCTTTGGCATGCAGTAGAGCAGGAGGGGTGGTGTCGGGTGTGACGCTGAGGGTGGCCTGTTCGGATTCCAGGGATTGACCTGGTATAGCTACCAGTGCACTGATCTTAGCCCCATGATCTTTCATGGACAACCCATCTAGCTCATACTGGGCTCCCATGGCCCCGGGAATGGGAGTGCCATCCTTGAGCCACTGGACAGTGACATAATCAGCCGGAGAAGCTTCAAAATCGATCGAAAGAACCACCGGATCATTCTCCACGCCACTCAAGCTGCTGGGCTGGGTGATGATATCAATGGCTTCATTGCCGCTGGTTGTCGTTTTGGTGGATAGGAAGGAGCCCGAGATGGGGGTCAAAAGAGCTGCCGGGGTCGGATCACCCACTTTGCGCCAAGCCACTTGGGCGTAGTCGCCCCCTGATCCCTCTTTGTAAATCAGGGATACGAAATAGGATTTGCCAGCCTGAAGACTGATGGGTAGCGAAGTCGTCAAGTCACCTGTGTCGGGTTCCTGGAACGGATCGCAGCAGTCCAGTTCTTCAGCAATTAACCGCAGATTCGACTCCGATTCATCCTGGCTGAGCCAAAGTTCCCCGGCATCGTCACTGCGCATGAAAAATTCATAACTGCCCGTCTCTGGTGGGGTGATCCATCCCTCAATGCTCGCCCCATAATTGTCGAGGCTGTTGTCCGAAAATACCGATCGTGTATCGAAAGAGGACAGATAATGAACCTGATCAGGGTTGTCAGGAAAGCTTCCCGCAAACAGGTCGGCAATGTTGATGCCTGGTAAATTTTCATAGACTGAAAACTTCAGGAAATAGGGTGCGTCCACTTCAGCGCCTTGGGTTGCTGTCATGGCGGCTAGGACTGCTATTGAGCTAAGCCTTGCAATGGTCTGGGGTGTCTTCATTGTGTGTTCTCTGGTTTGACTCGACTCTCAGGTTTTCTTGGGTGGGACATGCCTAGCGGGCACAGCCCTGGAATGAACCCAATACGGTGAATTGATGATAAGCCAGTAAACCCGGCCTGAGTGCTGAGTCAAGCTGTGTTTTTTTAACCTATTGTCGCAGTGGGATTTTGCTAACTCCATGGGGGCTGGCAGGTTCATGCCACGTTTCCCACCTCTGCATGGGCGATGATTAAGTCCATGCTCCGCGGAAGCGCTGGACGAGCTGGCCTCAAATGTGGATGATTCCTTCAAACAGTGCATGTAATCAGACATCGCAAACAGACCATGGCATCGACACCCAGAGCGATTGGGTGGTGGGCATGGGTGGTCGCTCTTGCCGTATTCAGCCACTGGATGTCCCGTGACCAGCTGGAGGCACAGCATCACGAGATCCCAATGAATCATACCCTGCACTGGCAGAACGGGGATAGGGTGAATGGGAACATGGTTTCGGCCGATGGACAGAGCTTGATTTGGCAGAGTCCTCTTTCTGATGTGCCAATGGAGCTGAGCATGGTCAGTCTCAAACAGATGCAATTTGCTTCGGCCAGCGAACGGGCTCAG
>Ga0181567_10002379_pt1 | contig 14034 bp, 11 predicted proteins | sample 101ome_14_FD_133761 | JGI IMG/M metagenome (GOLD analysis project Ga0181567, IMG submission 133761) | Coastal salt marsh microbial communities from the Groves Creek Marsh, Skidaway Island, Georgia - 101403AT metaG (megahit assembly) | ecosystem: Environmental > Aquatic > Marine > Intertidal...
ATTATATATACCCGTCCCCAACGAATAAATTGGCGAACAAGATTCTAATGGTCGATAAATTTCAAAATCAATTCCCAAATCATTGCTTAAATCTACTAGCGCTTGTGCACGCATTTCATGCCCGCCACCCGTTTTAGAGCTCAAAACGAGAACGCTCATCAAGACGGAACTTTAAAAGCTACATGGAAGTAAAACAAAAGTACTTCCAAAAAATCGTCTATGCAAAAGCATTCCAATTATTTTTAATCAAGCTCATGAACAAACAAACCACTACGTAACTTAGGTTCAAACCAAGTTGACTTCGGTGGCATAATTTTGCCAGCATCAGCTACCTCCAAAAGTTCATCCATAGAAACCGGATATAAGGCAAAGGCAATTGCCATTTCGCCAGAATCCACTCGTCTTTCCAGTTCTCCAAGACCACGAATACCTCCTACAAAATCAATCCTTTCATCCTTTCTTTGATCCATAATATCAAATAGGGGTTCTAAGATTTGTTCTGATAGATAGGAAACATCAAGATTCTTCGTCGGGTCATCAGATCTTTGCTGATTTGGAAAAGCAAAATGATACCAATTCTTATCCAAATAAACTGAAAATTCTCCCTTTTTGCTGGGACGAATAGGCTGATCAGATTTATCTAGAAGTTTAAATGAATCGTTTAATTTTCCAATGAGTTCTAATGCAGAAAATCCGTTAAGATCTTTGATTACACGATTATAATCATAAATCTTGAGCTGATTATCTGAGAAGAGAACTGCCATAAAAAAATTATATGCCTCATCGCCGGTATGAGATGGATTGTTTTCTTTGCGTTTTTTTCCAATCCGAGCAGCGGCAGCAGTTCTGTGGTGACCATCTGCTACATACAAGTCCGGCACCTCCAGAAAAAAGCTTTCGATCCTATCATTGAGGGATTCCTCTCCGATCACCCATAACTCGTGCTGGATTCCATCATCCGCAATGAAATTATATTTAGGATCAGCTGAAATAACTTCCTCAATCACCATCTCAAGCGAATCATGCACACGATAGGAAAAGAAAACAGGTTCTGCATTCGCATTCAAAGAATCTACATGACGAACACGATCATCCTCTTTAGCGGTTCTGGTAAGTTCATGCTTTTTGATTTTACCGGAATAATATTCCTCAAAATGACAGCAACCAACAAGTCCTGTTTGTTGACGACCATTCATCGTCAACCGATATACATAGAAACATGGTTCATCATCCTGTTTAAAAACTCCATCTGATATAAGGCTTTTAAAAACTTCAGCACCTTTTTGGTAAACTTCATCTGAGTATTGATTTATATCATCATCTAGTTCGATCTCGGGTTTAATGACCCGAAGAAAAGAGTGAGGATTACCCTCCGCTTCAGTTTTTGCCTCAGCAGAACTTAGAACATCATAGGGTTTGGATGCGACTGCTTTTGCAAAGTTTGGTAATGGTCTGTATGCACGAAAGGGCTTGAAGATAGCCATAATTCAATATTTATGTTTTTGTCCTGTGAGAAGTAGAGAATCAGGAAGATTTCTCTGCAGCTCTTTTAGCTCTAACTTGAGCAAGTAATTTCTTTGCTGAATCAGCCGCTAAAGTACTCTTAAGGCTTATACCCTGAGTGCTGCTTGACACTGCAGCTGCTTGGTTCGAGCTTTGCATTTCATCGAGAATCTCTTTTCTTAAAATCGATATAGAGCGCGGTGCCGAGATTCCTATTTTTACCGAATCTCCTTCGATTTTAGTGATTGAAATTTCGATTTGATCTCCAATGCTGATCGCCTGATCTACTTTTCTTGATAAAACAAGCATAATTCTAAACCTTAGGGCTTACTGACCTGCATTTAGGTCAATAACATGCCGAGAGGAATATGCCTCATGGTTGTTAATAATGCATTGTTTACCAATCAGTTTGGTGCGATTGACTATTATTGGTCCAACCAAGTTTAAAGAGATTACGCCTGTTTGATCAGGCGATAAAGTAACAATATTAAGTATCATTGTGTCTTCGTGACCGGAAACTCCGAGTAAGCCCACATCTGCATCTGTGATTTCTACAGAATAGTCGGGAATTATACCTCCAGGTTCGATAACAATGAAAGCCAAACCATCTTTCTTATCTTCACGCAACCACATGAAAGGGAGTTCTTCTTGATCAAAAACCAATTCCATCTCCCTAATTTCAGGAAATCCAAAAAGACCCTGAGGCAGGGAAATTCTATTTCGATGCTCTACCGATGTTATATCGGGAATATTCGAATCTTCATCGACATTAAGCTTCATTCTGAATTAAAGATAATTGAGTAATGAATTATTAAGCATTTGAGAGCCCACTTGCATGGCTGCTTGGTAGGCCATTGAAACTCTTGAGAGCCTCATTATAGCCTCCGAGAGATCCACCTCTAAATCATTTGCTATCTGCTTGTCTATTGAAAGAGAATATTCTTCATCGTGAGAATTTACAGTTTCTATACGAGTAAGAGATGCCGCAAGCTCCCCCATTTTATCCACCAGATCATCCTCTGAAGAAATAAGTTCACGCTCTGCAGTCTGGACTTCTTCAGCAAAAGATATTGAGTTGGGATTGAGCAGACCATTCCTTAAATCGACCATAGTATTAACAACATCGCCAAGCGACTCAGTTCCCTGATTAGAAGCATCAAGAAGGAATGATAACTCTGTTTCAGTTCCAACCATTGCTCGAGAGCTTTCATCTCCACCGAGGTAAGAAACATTGATCAGGTCGCCATTTTCATCTCTGTGATCCAAAAATGATTTTGATCCAGTAGCGAAAGAGAAAGTATCGCCGACGCTTGAAGTCGCTTTGGAGCCACTGTTACTTCCCGTTATAACAGTTGGATTTTCAAAACCTGAAATAAAATAGGATCCAGTGGTGTTATCTTCCTGCCAAATGATCGTTGCTTCCATTTCACCACCATTGCTAAGATCGATTTTAACTTTCTCAAAATCACTTGGTATAGTGGTTGAATCAATTGAAGAACCAAAGAAGTAGCTACCTCCATCTTTAACACGTAAGCCAGCAACCTCTCCGCTTGCATCGACTACTGCCTCAGCAGAAGCAACCCTTCCGCTTGAACCGGGCTCGGGGATTCTCAGTTTAGGTTCATTTTGATTATCAATTTCAAAGCTGAGCACATGGTTTAAATTACCTTCATCAGATAATTTCACCCAAAGAGTATTCTTTACAGACTCGCCAAACTCGTTGATGTAAAAATCATCATCTGGAAAAACAGTGAATTGACCCACGAAATTGCCAAGGTCATCATTCACCGTAACATTATTTTTTAAGCCATCACTCCTGGCTTGATAATAAGATCCTTTGTAATAAACAATCTGCCCTGAATCGTAAGTCTCATTGGAAGCCCAAGTTGATCCTTGCATAGCAGAAGATGCATTAACCTCCACAAACGATGCACTGTTACCAAGATCGCTGACATTAGTGTAATTGTTTAACGCAAGAAAATAACGATCTACAGGTTCCCCGAAGTTAGTTACATCATTTGTTCTTTGAAAAACAATATCTCCCGCAAATCCTGATACTGAATTACCTGTTCCTTGGAGGAGAGTTTTTTCCAAACCTTCTTTGGGTAGACCATTCGGGAGTAATGAAGCACCACCACCCTGTAAATTTGTTTCGTTCAAACTCGACCAGACAGATGTATCTAGGCTGTTTTCGTCCGTAACCACAAAATAACGACCTTCGTGTAAGGCAACAGATCCATTAAGAAGCACAGCAGGATCATTAGTAGAGTCAACAATATTTCCTTTTACATACTGGCCATTAACAACTTCTCCATCTTCATCGCTAGCCACCAATCGATAGCTTTGTGAAACTGAATCAAAAAAGACAAAGGAATCAGACTCGGAACCCTTAGCCGCAAAATGAGAAACTGGATAGACAATCTCTTTAACGAGTGCTGAAGCATCGGTTGAAAGATCGGCTATGGTATTTTCATATGTCTTGGACTCAAGAAGCAAATCTTCGGTGTGAAACTGAGCATCCAGCTGGTTATCAAAAAGACGACCATCAGGAGAAAGAAAGAAGATTCTCTCTTCGATAGCAGTTGTACTCAAATTCCAATCTTCTCTTTCAATGGAATAATTAGATGGAATTTCTTTCCAGTAAATTCCTTCATCGCCTGGTTTACGATTAAAATTAGCTTCTATTTGAGATTCCCAAAGTTTACCATCATACTCAACTAAATCACCAAGGTCGTAACGAGAAAGCCTTTGCCATGGGTTGGAGTGCTCAATGTTAATAGAAGAAGAACTAGTTAACATATCTGACTCAACAGAAACATCTCTAACCCAACTCATAACCGGAGCAGCACCAACTGGTTGAGTGTTAATTCCAGATTGGATATTTTGGTCAATTATGTAGTCTACTACTTTAAGGTTATCAAATTCATCGACAGTTTGATTATATTTTTGTCCTGAAACATAAAATGAGGGATCAGTAATTTTGACATCATCATTAGAAACTGAATTTGAAGATCTGCCCCAAACACCGTCAGCATTTAATTCCATTGGTTTAAGATAACCAGTCATCGGAAGAAGTGCATCCGTAGTATCTTGATAATTTTGAAAACTATAATTTCCCCCAGAGTTAGTGAGGCCTGTAAGATCAAATACTTGTTGATTTGATAAGTTGAACACTAAGTCTCCGTTATTATAAAATTCATCATAAGCGTCACGCCAAATTATTTCTTGATTGGCTTGTTGTAAATTAGTCCAATCTGAAGGCACAGCGGATTCATACTCATCTCGAAACTGAAGGGAGGCTTTGCTGTCTAAGACAAGTTCAAATTGATTTTGATCGAAGCTTGATGCACCCGATTTGTAAACATCCTGTCTGATAATTTCCTGATCGGCCTCTGACAAATCTTGAAAACTTAAACCTGGAAACCTAATTTCAGTTTGCTTTGCAATTTTTTCTTCAACTTGCTCAGGAAAATATGTGTTTGGTTTCCAATGCGTGTAGTAATCTACGGAAGCATGATATGACTGATTTACAGCACCATTCAAAACAAGATCACCATTGTTAGATATTGTAGCACTGATGCTTGCATTCTCATTTCTTGAAGAGTTATCACCCTCTCCACCACGAACAAAGCCACGATACCAAGGGAAGTCAGGATCAGGATTTGAAGGATCTACGGGCAATCTAGGAGATTGATCAAGTGTCCCTTGATCCTCATTTATTAAACTTTCCACCACTTCTAAAATCTTACTAGTGGTTAATCCGTCTTTCGTGGCCTCAACGACATATTCGCGACCATTCAATTTGAAAACGACATATTCACCTTCTGATAAGATTCGATTACCATCCGCACTTGCTTCGCCAACTAAACTATCATTTAAAGAAATGGATGTTTTGTTAAATTGACCAAGCAGGACTTCAGAATTACCAAATTTTGGATTTAGCTCATTACCGGCAAACAAAGCCGTTCCCCTGTGGGAAGAATTCACACGGTTTAAGGCTTCTTCAACTAATTCATTTATTTCATGCCCATAGGTTTCAGCCGCTGACTGGTTAAGTTCCGTACCAGCGACGCGAGCAATTTCCAATGCTCGTTGATTAAGTTGGCGTAAATGATCAATGTTAAGATGCCCGGCATTCAGAAACTCTTTAGCCTGAGAAGAGTTTCTTTTATATTGTGAGATATTTGATTTTTCAGACTCTAGATTGATTAATCTACCAACTTTTAAACCATCATCTTCTGGAAGTTTTAACTTTTGGCCTGAAGAAATTTGCTGATCGAGCTCAAATCTTTTGAGTTCTAAATCTCGAATCGTACGAGTTACGCTGTCAGAAACACTGAGATTGGGTATACGCATTATTTAATCAATCCCATTACAACCAATTCAAGCATTCTGTCGAGAGTATTTAGCACTCTTGAGGAAGCTTGAAATGATCGTTGAAATTGCATCAAATCTGCCACCTCTTCGTCAATCGATACGGAACTAACTGCTCTTCTTTGATCTAACAAAAGATTCTCGAGAGATTTTTGGTGCTCTAAATTATCAGAAAGATCACCCATCTCGTTGCCTAAGTCGGCATTCATAACTGAAATTGCATCAGTGAAATCGCCATCACTTAACTTGGAGATTTCAAAAGCAATATCATTTGCCCCTTCAGGAAGAAGTTCTGAACTTTTAACATTATCGATTGAAAGATTATCATCTATTCTTAACGCAGATGCAAGGTTCCATTCATTTGACAAAACAGCATCGAAGGAAAAGTTATCCCCTTGCACATACATTTCACTACCGCCTTCGATCCGAAAAGGTATGCTTTCATATCCACGTAATAAAAATCTCCCATCATCGTTATCCGGATTACTTGGCGTGAGTATATTGTCTTCGCCGGGGTAAGAGGGGTCATAATCAATAGTGGCATGCTGCATTCTTCTAGCCGAAGCATAGAAATTTGACTGCACACCCACCTGATCAATTTGTAGCCCAAAATTATCTCCATCTCTAAACCAAGCAATGCCAGCTTCTTCAAGATCCCAACCTTGTTCAAGTTCTTTAGGCAAAATATTACTACTCTGAACGATGGTGAATGTTTCACTCTCCGCATATGGAACAGTCATATTCACTTCCTCATCAAAAACCTTCAGTTCACCATTCCCTTCTTTACCAAACAAGCCATAGGTTTCTTCGATAAATGTATTTGCACCTCGTACCGGACGGGAAAGAAATGCATCAAAACCAAATAGATAACCTCCAGGTTCATCAGTAGGGTTGTAAATCTTGTTAACTTCCTGAACAAAATCAGTAACCAATGAATTTAAACTATTTCTGTATTTATCGATAGCGTTATGTTGTGCATCTTGATATCCAGCTAATGCACCGGCTTTTAGATTAAGTTCAGTTGCCACACCCACTGCTTGATCCTCCAGAAATATTGACCCATCACTTGGCAAGCCAGACCCTTGGTTCACGATCTTAAAGTCAACAATTTCCCCACCCTTGATAACTGCTTCTGCAATTCCTAAATTAAGTTCTTTCCATGGACCAAATGAAGTGTTGTGTCCAACAGGGGCATCACTTCTAATAATTTTAGTTAAATCCCCATCCAATGTCTGTGCATTAAACTCTACAATATAATCACTCCACTGTGCATCCAATGGATCAAAAGCAGCAATTTCTTCAGGAGTGGTAATGCTGAGATTGTATGAACTTGTATCGGCGTCATAGGGTGCATCCTGAACCAAGAAATGCGTGTCATTGTGAGTGTAAATCTGACCGATATTTAAAGTCAATTGATCCGCAGCAAGATCTAGGGTTTGGATTGATGAGTCTATTTTAGCATTAACTTTAACGAAATCACTGGAGGATTCGGGATTAAATTCGAGCGATAAATATTTGCTATGTAATGGATTTGTTTCATCAATAGCCCCAATATCAGTAACTGACATAAAATAGGAATTATTAAAATTGAATACATCTCCCTTTAGTATCTCGTCACCATCAGCGAGAGGAAAGACTCTACTTTGATCAGTGGCTGGATCATTTGTTGGTAGTGTATTCCCCAAAACTAAAACTTTTCCACTAATAGCTGAAGCGTCATCTAAATCGAGGGTGACGACATCACCTGCTACTATTCCTTGATCAAAATTAAAGTCGATCCCTTTGGGCAATTCGGAAAGAGCTTGAAAATAATTATCCCCAAACTTGAAAACATCTCTAGCAGCAAAATTACGACTACTCTCAGCCCTAGCCTGCCCCGCTCCGTCCAATGACTGATCCACCACAGGACCAGCATCTTCAATCGCCTGATAGTAATTACCTTCATAGTAAATCTGATCACCCTTACTGAAATTCTCCAGGTCAGAAAATTTTCTTCTAGTTTCCTCAACTTTACCATTAGGCCAATCATTGATCTCCATGAACTGGTCGTTGCCGTTAGGATCAATACCCGCTATAGTATCCTCTAAAGCTTGCCATAAACCCAAAGTCCCATCTTCCTTAGCGTAATAGAAAACATCGCCGGACTTTCTTGCTGAATTTTCTATCGTAACATTTGCTAAATCACTCAGTAATGTAGCACCCCCTGTTGCGGCTGCCACATCATCACCAAGGTCAACAGGTTGTCCTGCTGGATTCGCATTAGCTTGATCAATGACTAGTGCCTGATCTCCCAAATCAACATTATCCTGATCTGATAGAACAGGTTTTGGAGGCAAAAAGGATAGTAATAATGGCGCGTCTGAGTCGTCATAAAGATTGCCTCCATCCAAAATTTCTATTTTCCCAAGCTTACCATCGGAATCAACCTTTGCTCTTACTATCGCATCTTTGCCAGATGGATTTAGCTTGGCTTTCTCACCAGCTGATAAGGATGCAATAAGTGCGGGATCTGTTTGGCCTTGTAGTAATAAATCTTTTTCAAATAAAGATTCTCCCACTGTTATATTTTGTCCCCACTCATCTGTTAAAGTTTTAGGGCCGGTTGGATCAAGTAAATTTACTTTCCGCCCATCCTTAGCATCTATAAAAACATTAAGGAAGCCCGAAGACTTGCCGCTTGTGGGATCAATATCTTCTTCCAAAGAAAAATTCATGTAGGATGATAATTCTTCCAAAAGTGCTTGCCTGCGATCCCTGTATACGACCGCTTTTCCGTTATCCTGAAGTTCAAACCTCCTGATTTGTTTGTTTACTTCATGTAGTTTCTCGAGGGTGTTGTTAACGAGATCGATAGAGCGATTAATCGTATTGGAAAGATCAATTTCGATTTGATCTAAATTCGACCCTGTTTCATTGAATCGATTAACCAAGGTCTCAATTTTGTTGAGAACTTCTTGCTTAGTTGTTTCATCATTAGGGGCCACAGATAACTCGTGAAAAGAATTGAAAAAATCGTTGATCGCACGAGATAGACTACCAGGAGCCAAAATGCTTTCGTGATCCTCATCTAATCCAGAGTTCACACTCGAATTAGTAAGAGTTTCACCCATTGCTGCCTGCAACAATTGTAAAATTTCTTGCTGTGCTTCAAGAGCAGCTGTCTCGCCAACCTCAACGATAACCCTGTTATCCAAAAGTTGGCTTCTTGCATGATCAAGACCACCGGTTTCCAGACCTGATGTCTGCAAACCACCCTGTGAGGTATACATGACGCCCTCCTTGGCCAAAACTCTTTGACGGGCATAATTCTCGTCATTTACATGGGCTAAATTCTGGCCTGCAATTTCAGCAGTCCTAGCATGATAGCGAAGAGCTTCACTGTTTTTGCTAATTTCTCCGAGTAATGACATAATTTAAATCAAATTCAATACTATGCACTTTCGTTCAAACTAGAACGATCACTAGCCAAACGATTCAAATTACCCTTAGCATCATATGTCTGAGTGCTTCCCGAAGGGTCAGCCATGAGAAGCAATTGATCGGTTACCTCTGAAAGTCTATTTAAAAGTCGTTGATTCTGTTCAACCTTTCTACGTACTTGAGTAATTAGAGAGTTAATTTCTTCAATGATACTTACGAACATCGGTTGGGTAACATCAGGAAAATGAGAGACAATCTCACTTAATGATGATGAATCAGACTTCCCGTAGGTTTCCGCAAGACTTGTAACAAATCCTTGACGTTTTTTTAAAAGAATTTGACTTGCTTCCATTTGAGTCTGCACGGATTGATTAAGTTCCATCAAGCTTTCAGACCGACGATTCAAAATACTTTGCTGCTGAGCATTCAGTAATCCAATAAGTCCACCATATTCTTGCAACTCATCACGAAGAATCTCAAGTAATTCCTCCCAAGTGAACGAGAGTCCTGATATTTTCTGGCTTGTGAGATTAACCATTTTACTTACCTGGTTGGCCTTCTTTTATCGACGAAGCACTGACTGTAGGATCTTTTATATCATTCTGAGACAATTGCTGTTGAAGAATATTTGAAACGCCAAACCCACCCCCACTAGCGACACTCTCCGAAATTGCATCAGTGAAAAAATGTCGGTACATTCTATTGGCATTACCATCGTCGCTGAAGACACCCTTGATCATGGGCTTAAGGGCTTCCTTAAGAAATTGCTTAACCAAAACAGCTTCAAATTGTTGACTGACTGCTGCATTTTTCTGCTGCTGAGTAGCATGCTTAGAATGGGCCATCTCCATGAGCATGGAGGTGTCCATTCCCACATAACCTTTGTCGGTGTTCGAAATATCCATCTTAATTGATTACAAGTTCGGCCTGCAAGGCACCTGCATTTTTAATAGATTGCAATATTGAAGTCATCTCTCGAGTTGTAAGTCCAAGCTTGTTCAAGGCTGAGGCTAGATCATTAACTGTTGAAGTCCCTTCAGGGTCTAATTCATCGATTGTGTCAAACCTGCCAATCTCTTCAATTAACTCAGCATTTTCACCTTCAAGAATAGTAGTTGCACCCTGCGAAAAAGGAAGAGGTTGGCTAACACCTGTCGTTGGATTGAGAAAAATGGTAATATTACTGTTACTTACCGCAACTGGGGATATCCTAACATTTTGAGTCGCTACAATCGTACCTGTTCTCTCATTGATAATAACCCTTGCAGGAACATCAGGTTTCACATCAATGTCTCCGATAGCAGCTATAAAATTTGTAATTTGTCCACGATACTGGACAGGGACTTCTACATTCACCAAACCAGAATCTTTCGCCAATGAAGTTGCAGGGAAAAGGTTATTGATCGCATCAGCCATCTTAACAGCAGTGGCAGAGTCTGGTGAACGTAAAAGAAGATCAACAGAGGTGCCTTGTAAAACTTTAGACTGAATTTCAACTTCAACGATGCCTCCATTGCTTACAATACCAACAGTTGGATGATTAACTTGCACATTGGCACCGCCAGCATTACCGGCAGACATTCCACCGACTGATACAGGTCCCTGTGCTACTGAGTAAGCGATCTTGTTATCAGGACCGAACAGAGGTGTCTGAAGTAATATTCCACCTTGGAGCGAATCGGCATTTCCGATAGAGGAGACGGTAACATCCATCCTCGTACCTTCCTTGGCAAATGGGCCAATGTCAGCAGTTACCATAACCGCAGCAATGTTTCTAGACTTATCTGCTTTGTCTGCTCGAATACCAAAATTTTCTAGGGCATTCAGTATGCCGAGCTCCGTATACTCAATTCTTGAATCCCCCTGTCCGTTAAGACCCGTTACAATACCATAGCCACGTAGTTGATTGCTTCTACTACCGCGAACATCTGTCAAATCTTTGATTCTTGCAGCTTCAGAAAAAGTGCAAGCAAAACATAGAAAAGTTAAGAAAATGGAATATCTCATTTATCAAAAAGGATTTAGAACTGAAGCGATTTTTTGATACCAAGATTCTTTCTGTGCATCATTTAAGCTTCCTTTGGAAACAAACTCGATTTGGGCATCCGCAATGTATTGAGATGAGACGATATTTTTATATCTCAAACCATCTTTGAAACCAAAACCAATGTCTTCAACTCTAACCATTCCTTTAAGTACCGCATAGTAGCTTTCACCTGAAAAAGTAACCATTCTTGCACCCTCCAAAACCAAAACATCATTAGGCAATACATCAATCACAACAACACTGACCCTACCCTTTAAATCCTGAGTGTTTGCAATTGAACCACCACCCTGATTAGAACTTTCAGTCTCAATCTGGGTGCCTGGCAAACCACCATTGTGCTTGCCCATTCCACTATTGGCAAAGAGAAACTGTTGAACAGCATTCTCGATTTGAGACTGCCTGCTCCTTACCGAGTTTTGTGAAGCTGCCAATGAAGAACTCTCGGCTACATCAATCGTGATTAAATCACCAACTTGATAAGCTCTTTTCCCGGCAAAAAGCCCCCTCTTTGCAGAATTACTTTTGTTCCAAAGTGATGCTGCATCTACTAGTACAAAAGAGGTTAAGGATATAAATATAATCAGAGACTTTACCATGGTATTAAAGATTTACTTTTACGCTGTTTTTATTAAGGACTTTGGCAAAAAATTCTTTATCGGAAGAGATATTTCTAATTTTAATGACTCCACCCTGAACTCCATCATCCAAGGAAACACCTTTCATTGTGATAAAAATTCCTCCACCGGAGGCAAATACATCAACCACATCGCCTCGACGCACAAGATTAACCTTGGAAAGGTTACTCCATTTTAAGGGAGATCCAATACTGACTGCAGAAGACATCTGATACCCCTCCAAAGATGTATTCGCTGGGATCGCATCCGCATAGCCCCTAAGAATATCAATAGGTTTTGTGGTAAAATGAGATAGTTCAGGAACCTGCCCCCGAGAGATAGGTTCGCGCAGAACCATAACATCAACCACATGAGAAAGCCTAAATGGTTCACCAAATTTACCGATCAGTTTGCCTTCATCCCAAAGCTCAAATCGAATAAATGAACTAGGAGCAAGTTCATCAGGCATGCAATCGACTATCTTGAGTATAAAATTCGAACTTAGCTTAACAGGATTCCATGCACGGGTTGCCTGAGCCTTTATAGTACCATTGCACTGGTAACGATGAAGAATCGCTTCGCCCATCTTCGCCTCCAAAAAATCTTGGTCCAAGAAAAATTTCCTGGAATAGTTTTTTTCTTCAGAACGGATGGTAGGGGACACATGAGAGTGCGAAGGAGAAACAAAAGCATTAATAACAATAGAATCATTGGACGATTCATCATTAAGCTCAATAGGGCTAATGAAACGAGAAACATCCCCCAAGCAAGAGAGGAAAGGTAAACCTAAAATTAACCTAAGCATCAATTTATCTCTTAAGTTGGTTAACACGCGAAAGCATGTCGTCCGAGGTCTGAATTGATTTGGAATTAATTTCGTAAGCTCTTTGAGCAATGATCATATTCACCATTTCTTCAACGACATTGACATTAGACATCTCCAAATAGCCTTGCTGCAAAACTCCAAAGCCGTTTTCGCCGGGTGCACCAATTTCAGGGGGACCACTAGCTTCGGTCTCAATATACAAATTACCTCCTAGGGCTTTTAAACCTGAAGAATTGGGGAAACGCACGAGCTCGAGCTGCCCAATAATCTGAGTACCATCAGCAGTTTCAACTGAAACTTCACCGGTTGGAGAAACGAAAACGTTAGTCACTTCGGGATCAATTTGTAAACCAGCAGCCAATGGCAGAGCGTCTGCAGTGGTGATCTGCCCATCTGGACCAACTTTAAATGCACCGTCTCTTGTGTAAGCTTCAGTACCATCAGGTCTTTCCACTTGAAAGAAACCAACACCATCAATAGCCACATCCATTTTTTCGCTTGTCTGCGTGAGTTGCCCCTGGGTGAAAATTTTAGCTGTTGAAACAACTTTGGTTCCGTTCCCCATTTCGACACCTGTTGGGATGACATTTCCAGCACCGGTTTGACCACCAGATTGCCGAGGATTTTGGTAAAGCAAATCTTGAAATTCTATTTTGTTCTTCTTAAACCCTGTCGTGTTAACATTGGCTATATTATTGGAAATAACATTAAGATTAAGTTGTTGGGCTTGCATGCCCGTCGCGCCAGAGTAAAGAGATAAGTTCATTTATTTATTAGGTTGTTTGGCCAAGAGTTCCAATTGCTTTGCCGATATTTTGATCAAAAGTTTGAATCATTTTTTGGTTAGCTTCATGTGCACGGGAAACTTCGATTAAGCTAATCATTTCTTCAATTGCAGAAACATTACTCTGCTCGATGTAACCCTGCATTATAGTAAAATTTTCCGGATCCGACTGTTCAGGTTCTACATTTTCATCCTTCGCGATGAAACCACCACCTACCTTCTGCAAATCATTCAGGGGATCCTCAAATGAAAAAACACCTATTTGGCCAACAACTTGGTCATTTTGAAAGACTTGACCTTCTTTGTCTATTGTTAGAGTTCCTCCATCAGGAACAACTTGAATGTTATTACCACCAACATCAGAAAACTCATGCCCCATACTATTCACCAAAACGCCTTCAGAGTTGGTGTAGAACTGGCCGTCTCGAGAATAAACTGCATCACCATTTTGATTAAGTAGAGCAAA
>Ga0181567_10002386_pt1 | contig 14009 bp, 13 predicted proteins | sample 101ome_14_FD_133761 | JGI IMG/M metagenome (GOLD analysis project Ga0181567, IMG submission 133761) | Coastal salt marsh microbial communities from the Groves Creek Marsh, Skidaway Island, Georgia - 101403AT metaG (megahit assembly) | ecosystem: Environmental > Aquatic > Marine > Intertidal...
ATGGTGCCGCCTGCGTGACTCGAACACGCGACCCCCGCATTACGAATGCGATGCTCTACCAACTGAGCTAAGGCGGCGCCGGCGCGAATTTCGCTGTCGGAAATTCAGGGCGAGAAATAACGCCTAAACACCGGACAAACAAGCGAAAGAAGTATTAGCGCAGAGGCGGGTCCGAATTTTTATCGGTGGCCTCGACATCATCGGCATGTTCCAGCACGTCCTCGTGGAGGATCTCGTCTTCCAGCAGAAGCGGCGCCTCGGTGTCCGCCAGGCGCAGTCCCAGCGCTCGCGCACGCGCCGGCGGCTCCCAGATCTGCGTGCCCAGCGCATTGCAGTCGCCGCAGACGGGCGACCAGTCGTCCCACGCGGCGCCGCAATCGCTGCAGATCCAGGCCGGATCGGGCGGCGCGGCGGATGCCCGCAGCAGCCACGAGCGGGCGTTTTCCGGATGTTCGCCGGACCGTTCCTCCAGGTCCGCCATCATGCGGCACACCCGCGCCGGCGGATCGTCGCCGGCCGCTTTTTCCAGATGGTTGCGGGCTTCGCCCCAAAGCTCGGCGTCGAGCGCGGCCTCGGCCAGGGCGATATGGCTTTCCGGGTGGTCGGGGTTGAACGACAGCAGTTTTTCGTAGCGCTTGACCCGCTTCAGCGGATCGCCGGTCTCGCCGATTTCACCATAGATCCGGGCCAATGACGGATGCGGCGTCCGTGCCCAGGCGTTGTGAATGATCCGCGATGCGGGGCGCGCCTTGCCGGTGCGCACCATGATATCGACGACACGCAGTACTGCCGGCAGAAAATCGGGGGCGAGGGTGTTGGCGCGGCGGGCGAAGCGCAGCGCATCGGACAGATCGCCGGCGGCCTCGGCCTCCGCACTGCAGCCCAGCAGCACCGTGGCGCGGCGGTCTCGGGCGACATCCGCACTCAGCGCCCGGCGTTTCACCGCTTCTTCCAGCGTCGCCAGCGCGGCGCGCCAACGGCCTTCCGCCACCTGCAGATCGAACATCGTGATCAGCACCCAGGGCGTCTTCGGCTGTAATTCGTAGGCACGTTCGGCGTATTGCAGGGCGGCCCGGCGGTCGTTGTTTCTCTGTGCCTGAATCAGCAGGCCGCGCACGCCGAGAAACGCGGTTTCAGGACGGTCGAGCATGTTGTTGAAATACCGCGCGGCGGCGGCTTCGTCGCCGTTCAGCTGCGCCGCCTGCGCCGACAGCAGCATGGTCAGCGGCGGCTCGTTCAGCAGAACATCGGCACGGCGTGCCTGGCGGTTGGCTTCTTCCGGGTCGCCGGCGGCGACCGCGACCATACCGTGGGTCAGCGCGCGATAGCCGCGTTCGCGGCGCGACGAGCGGTACCGTTCGCGGAGTTTCCCCGGCGTCTTGCCGACCGCCCGGACAATCCCGACGAGAAAGACCAGGATGGCCAGAACGATTGCCGCCGCCAGCACGAAGCGGCCGACGGACAGTTCGATCAGCCAGCCCTGCCATTCGATCGACACTGCGCCGGGCCTGTCGCTGAACCAGATCGCCGCGGCGATCACAACCGCCAGCGACAGGACCATATAGAAGGTAAAGCGGATCATGATCAGCCGGACGTCGCAAGCCCGTCGAGCACGATGCGGTCCAGCGCCGTGCGCGCCGCTTCCGCCGCGAGACGCGCACGCGCATCCTGCAGCCAGGCTTTCGATACGTCTGCCGCCTTTCCGTCCAGCTTGGACATCTCCGCCACCGCGACGGCGAGATCGCCCCGGTTGGCAGCGGTTTCGGCGCGGGCCACGATCGCATCCGCACCGCCGCCTTTTCCATCGACACGGCGAACGGTCACGAAACTGCGCAGCTTGGACACCGTGCGGTCCATCCAGCCGCCGTCGTCGGGGGTGCGCGTCGCCGCCACGATGGCGTCCACGGTACCGGGCAGGCGCGATAGCACCGACGCGCGCGACGGGATGCCAGCCATCGCCCGGGATTCCACCGTCGCGATGGCGGCGGCGACGGCCGCGTTATCTCCGGCGAGGTTTTTCAGTGTGGCGATCTCCGCTTCGAAGGGCGTCGCCCGGGCCAGCGCATCGCGCAGCCGACCGGCGGCCAGCGCCAGGGCATCGATTTTCCCGGAAGCCCTTGAGGCGCTCTGGAGTTCCGCAACGGCGGCTTCCAGCGCGGCGATCCGGGCCGTCAGCGCAGCCATCCCGGCATCCAGTTTTTGGCCGGCAGCGGCCTGACCGGACTGGGCGGCGATGGTGCCGGAAATTGATTTTTCGAGCGCGTCGAGGCGGGCCAGCAGCTCGGTGTCGACTGCCGGCGTTTCGGGCTGCGCTGCCGTCTTCAGCTCGCTGCGCAGATCCTCCAGCGCCTTTTCGCCGGTGCTCTGGCGGGCGGCGATGTCGTCGATCGCGCTCAGACGCGCCCGCGAATCTTCGAGATTTTTTCCGAGATCCGCAACCGCCGCTTTCAGCGTGTCGTTCTGGGTCCGAAGCGCGGTAAGTTCCGCCGTCACACGGTCGTCGGCAACCACGGTCGCCGGACGGCCGCCGCCGAGGCGGTCCTGAACGTATTGCGGCAGCTTGTCCCGCCACATGGGCAGAGTGAAATACCCTGCGATCGCCACGGCAAACACAACGACCAGCGTCCAGGCAACCGCCGGAGCGCGGGAGCGCGGCGGCGCGGTTGCCGGGGACAGGACCTTTTCGTCGGGATCCGACTGCGCCGTCTCGGGGGTGGCAGTCTCTGTCATGGAACTCTCTGGTGTTGGTTTTTCATCATCGTCGGATAGCGGCGGCGGATCAACCGGACCGGCGCCTTTTGGCGCGGCCTGCTCCTCCGTTTCCTCGACAATGGCGTCTGCCGCCGAAGAAGCGTCGGGCGCATCGTCGGACTCCACCGGATCCGTATCGGCAGAAGGCGGATCATCCGATCCGGGCCGCGGCGCGTCCGCCCGCGCAGCAGCGCGCTCGATGGCTTTCTGGAGCGGCGCCAGATCGACGGGACCGGAGTCGTCCACGGGCTCGTTCCCGGACTCAGCCGGGGGCGGCGGCGGATCTTTGGCGAACGGGCTTTGCGGGATCAGGGAAGGCGTATGCGCCGCATCCTCCGCCGTCGCCGTATCGCCGCCGCTTGCCGCATCGACGGTCTGAAGCAACGCGTCGGATGTGGGCGATGCCGCCGTTCTTCTGACCTTCCAGTCCGCCGCCGGCAGTTCGGCGGCGACGGCTTCGGACAGGCAGATGGCTTCGAAATTCCGGCAATGGGCCGTCAGGCCGGCCGCCTCGACCAGGTCCCAAAAAACCTGCGCGGTGCGGGGCGAGAAAAACAGCACATAGTCGATCTCCTCGTTCCGGATGGCAGCGGCGGTCTCGGCGGTCAGAACGGGGGCGGGTTTGGCTTCGTACAGGGTACGCCTGACGATCTCGAACCCGTCGGCGGCCAGCGCGCCGGACAGATCGCCCGCGACCGTTTTCCCGGCAATGTGGAGCAACGGTCCGTCCGAAGGGTCCAACCGGCCGGCGACCAGCCGGGCGAGATCGGCACTATCGCCGCCAGCGCTCTCAACCGTCGAAAACCCGTTGTCCCGCGCCAGGTCAGCGGTCGAATCCCCGACGGCGTAAACCGGAATGTCGCGCCGGTCCGAGACACGGGAAAAGGCGCGCACGCCGTTGCGGCTGGTAAACAGAACCGCCTGCGCCCGGGCGAGATCGGCGTCGATATCGGCGGGTTCGAATTCGGTCTGCATCATCGGCGCAAGGACCGGCGTGATGCCGCGCCTCGCGAGGGCAACCGCCACCGCCGCCGCGTCCTCCTGCGGCCGTGTAATCAGGGCACGGCGGCGGCGCTCACTGTTCATGGAAAAATCCCGGACCTGCCCTGCCGCGCAGTTCGTCGGCCGCGTCCCGTCCCATCGCCGCGGCGTCGGACGCGGGACCGCTTCGTTCGGTCTCCAGCAGTTCGGAGCCGTCGGGACGAACGATGGCCGCCCGAAACCGGAGTTCACTGCCATTGAGATCACCATAGGCGGCAATCGGCGTCCGGCACGACCCGTCCAGCCCCGCCAGCAATTCGCGTTCGCCCGCCGCCTGCACCGCGGCATCCGGATCGTTCAGCGGCGCCAGCAGTTCGGCGGTGCGGTCGTCGTCCTGCCGCCGTTCGATCCCGACAATTCCCTGGCAGACGGCGGGCAGCATTTCGTCGACCGGCACCGGCGACGCAGGCACATCGTCGCGGCCCAGCCGGTTGAGCCCGGCGAGCGCCAGGAACGTGGCATCGACTTCGCCCGACGCCACCTTGCCGAGCCGCGTGTCGACGTTGCCGCGCAGCGGCACGACGGTGAGATCGGGCCTTTTGTGCAGCAGCATCGCCTTGCGCCTCAATGACGCGGTGCCGACCGTCGTACCGGCAGGCAGGTCCGCGATGGTGCGCGAGCCGGGCGCGATAAGGGCGTCGCGGGGATCGGCACGGGGCAACAGACAATCGATCAGCAGGCCGTCCGGGAACCAGGTCGGGACGTCCTTCATGGAATGCACCGCGATATCTATGGCGTCTTCCAGCAGCGCTTCCTCGATCTCCTTGGTGAACAATCCCTTGCCGCCGATATCCGACAGCAGACCCTGCTGCTGGCGGTCACCGGTGGTTCTAATGATTGTGATCGGCACGCCGTCGTCGCCCGCCAGATCCGGGTGGGCGTCCTGCAGGCGGCGTTTGACCTCGTTCGCCTGCCACAGAGCGAGCGGGCTGCCGCGCGTACCGATGCGTATTTGCGAAACCGTCATGGGCGCGAGTCTACTCGAATCTGCAGCGTCGTGGAATTAAAGCCGGTGCTGGAGTAAGTTGGCCGAAATCCGCCAACCGCAAGAGACGCCACGTTCTCATGATCGTTCTCGGCATCGAAACCAGCTGCGACGAAACCGCCGCCGCCATCGTCGGCGACGACCGCGCGATCCGCGCGAACATCGTGTATTCGCAGCTCGACGAGCACCGAGCGTTCGGCGGCGTGGTGCCGGAAATCGCGGCGCGCGCGCATCTGGAGGTTCTGGACGACGTCGTCCGTGCCGCGTTGTCCGATGCCGATATCGAACTGGCGGATATCGACGGGATCGCCGCCACCGGCGGCCCTGGCCTGATCGGCGGCGTGATCGTCGGCACCATGACGGCGAAGGCCATGGCGGCGGCGGCGGACAAGCCATATATCGCCGTCAATCACCTCGAAGGCCATGCGCTGACCGCGCGGCTGACCGACGATGTGGAGTTTCCCTATCTGCTGCTGCTGGTGTCCGGCGGGCACTGTCAGCTGCTGTCCGTGAAAGGACCGGGAGACTACGAACAGCTCGGCACCACGATGGACGACGCCGTCGGCGAGGCGTTCGACAAATCGGCCAAGATGATGGGGCTGGGGTTTCCCGGCGGCCCGGCGATCGAAGCGGCGGCCAAAGCCGGCGACGCGAAACGCTTCGACTTTCCGCGCCCGCTGAAAGGGCGGCAGGGCTGCGATTTTTCGTTTTCCGGGCTGAAGACATCGGTGCGCCGGGCGATTCTGAAGACTGGCACGGATACGCTGACGGAGAAAGACGCGAACGACATCGCCGCGTCGTTTCAGGCCGCCGTGGCGGAAACGGTCGCCGACCGCTGCGCCAACGCCATCGCCGCGTTCGACGAGGCCCACCCGGACGGCAAAACGCTGGTGGTCGCCGGCGGCGTCGCCGCCAACACCGCGCTGCGGGAAAAACTGTCGGCGCTGTGCGCCCTGACCGGTTTCAAATTCGTCGCCCCGCCGCCGGCGCTGTGCACCGACAACGCCGCCATGATCGCCTGGGCGGGCATCGAACGCCTGCGACTGGGCCTGACCGACGAGATGGATTTCGCGCCAAGGCCACGCTGGCCGCTCGAGGAGCTGAAGACAGACGCCGCCTAACCCCGCCGAGCGACACACCGGAACCCAACCATATCGAGCCCGATATCGGGCGGGTTGCCGTGTTTGTAGGCGGCGCGCAGGCAGTACGGGTTGTTGCCCCAGCCGCCGCCCCTGATGACGTACCAGTCCGGCCGGCCGGGGAACCGGCTGGTCGTCCATTCCCAGACATTGCCGGCCATGTCGTCGAGCCCGAAGGGCGACCGGCCGGCAGGATAGCTGCCGACCGGCGCCGTTGTGCGGTGGCCGTCGGTGGCATCGGGGGCGCAGCAACTGTCGGTGCCGTAATTGGCGCGGCGCATAGAGACAGGCCCGGTCTGGACAGGCGCCGTATTCCCCCAGGCATAACGGCGGCCGTCGGTTCCCCGCGCCGCGAACTCCCATTCGGCTTCGGTCGGCAGGCGGGCGCCGGCCCACGCGCAATACGCGGCGGCATCTTTCCACGACACCTGCACGACGGGATGATCGTCCCTGCCCGCAATCGACGAGGCCGGTCCGTGCGGGTGCCGCCAGTCGGCACCTTTCACCGGACGCCATTTGCCGGTCCAGACGTATCCTTCGCCGGATTTTTCCGGATCGGTGGCGTGTCCCGTGGCAGAAACGAATTTCCCGAAATCGCGGTTGGTGACCTCGGTCCTGTCCATCCGGAAAGGCGCGACCGTGACGGTGCGCGGCGCTTCGTTCGCATCGCCGACGGAATCACCCATCCGGAAGCCCCCTCCGGGCACAGACAGACTCTCTGCCGCCAGGCAGGCCGGAATCAACAACCCCGTCGCAAACGTGAAACAGGCGGCCCATGCGCGCGGTTTGGTATTCAGCCGGTTCATCGTAAGATAGACATTACCCTGTTCGAACCACGATAGCCGGAGACATATCATGAGCAGCACCGAAGATTTCCGCGGACACGCGGTTGTGATGCACCCCGGAGACGGTCCCAGTTTCTGGCAGCCGATGCCGGCCAACGGCCATGCCGACCCGATGCTGTATCCCGGCAACACGAAATTCGGCGACGTGTCGATGGGCTACCAGACCATCGCGGTCGGCGGGCATGTGCGCGAACATTCCCACGCCGACCAGGTCGAGCTGCAAATCTGCTTCAAGGGCAAGGGCCATGTGATGGTCGACGGCGAACGCCACGACATCGTGCCGGGCTCGTCCTGTTTTCTGGGCTACGACGTCAAGCACGCGATCTACAACGACGGCGACGAAGACCTGGTGATGATGTGGGTGATCACGCCTGCGGGGCTGGAGGATTTCTTCGAAACCATCGGCAGGGAACGTCGCCCGGGCGACCCCGCGCCCGAACCGTTCGAGCGGCCGGCCGACGTGGTCGCGATCGAGCGGTCCATGGGCATGAACGACACCTGAGCCAAAAGGAAGACACCCTATGCCAAAAGTCGATATTGGCGATGCCGAGATTTTTTACGAGGAAAAGGGCGGGGGCGAACCGGTCATGTTCGTTCCGGGGCTCGGCGGAGGCGGCGCGATCTGGTTCAACCAGGTCGAAGCGCTGTCCGGCGACTATCGCACGATCGTCCACGACCATCGCGGCTGCGGACAAAGCACGTATTCGCCGATCGCATATTCGGTCGACCAGATGGCGTCGGATGCGATCAAGCTGATGGATGCGCTGGGAATCGAGAAGGCGCACTGGGTCGGTCATTCGACCGGCGGCGCCATGGGTCAGATCGTGGCCCAGGACTATCCGGACCGGCTGGCATCGCTGGTGCTCAGCGCGACATGGCCGGGTCAGGACGAATATTTCAACCGCGCCTTCGCGGCCCGCAAGGGCGTGCTGTCGCTTCTGGGCACGGTCGAATACGCGCGTCATTCGATTCTGACCCTGCTGCCGCCCTGGTACATCACCGAAAACCCGGACAAGATCGCCGACATGGAAAAATACCTCGCGGGTTCGGATCAGCCGGTAGAGATCATGGAAAGCCGGATCGATGCGATCTGCGCCTTCGACCGCCGCGACCGCATGGGCGACATCGACGTCCCCGCGCTGGTGATCGTCGCCGAAGACGACATGGTGACGCCCCGCTACCTGTCGGACCAGCTGGCCGAGGGCGTCGCCGGTGCGGAAAAAGTCATCCTGCCGACCGGTGGCCACTTTGTCCTCCACGTCCTGGTCGACGAGTACAACGCCGCCGTCGCCGATTTTATCAAACGTCACCCCATCGCCTGAGCCCGCGCCGATGAACGACCAACCGATACGGGAAGCCAATGCGTCGCTCCGCGCCATCTTCGCGACGCCCGTAATAGAATGCCCGCTGCCGAACGCAGATGCGCTGAACGCGGAGCTGAAACGCGTCATCCTTGAACGCGAAAAAGGCGACAAGGGCACCCAGCACAGCAATCTCGGCGGCTGGCAGTCGGGCTGGGATATGGCGCAGTGGGGCGGCGATGCGTTCGACGAAATCCAGCGCGCGGCGCATGCCGTCGCCTCGCAGGCGACTTGCGACCGCATGGGCAAACCGGTCCCGGTCAAATGGATCAGCAATGCCTGGGCCAACGTGAACCGCGACGGGCACGGGAACGAGTTTCACACCCATCCCGGCGCCTACTGGTCGGCGAGTTACTATGTCGATGACGGCGGCGCGGCGAGCGACCCGTCTTTGGGCGGCGAATTCGAAATCCAGGACCCGCGCGGCGTCGCCCCGGCGATGCTGGCGCCGGATCTCGCCTTCGCCATGCCGGGCGGCCAGTCCATCGGGGCCAGCGAACTGGTGCGGCCGCAACCGGGCCTGCTGCTGATGTTCCCGTCCTGGCTGTCGCATGCCGTGCGGCCCTATCGCGGCGACGGCGTCCGCATATCCATCGCCATCAACATGACGCCCGCGCCCTCCGGCGCGCCGGCCTGATCCGGGAATGAAGATAGCAATCGTCGGAGCCGGCGCCTGGGGCACCGTGCTGGCGATGGCCGCGCGGCGCGCGGGCTGCGATGTGCTGATCTGGGCGTTCGAGCCGGAGGTCGCGGACGGAATCGCGCAGGACAACGAAAACCGGCCGTACCTGCCTGGCGTAAAACTGGATCCGGCGATCCGCGCGACGAACGATCTGGGCGATGCCGCTGCTGCGGATATTGTTCTGCTCGCCGCCCCGGCGCAGCATCTGCGGCGCACCGTCGGCCCGCTCGCGGGTCAGCTTGCGCCGTCGACGCCGCTGGTCATCTGTTCGAAAGGCATCGAACAGAAAACGCTGTCCCTGATGAGCGAGGCCGTGTCGTCCCTGTTCGCCGCGAACCCGATCATGATTCTTTCGGGACCGACCTTCGCGTCGGACGTGGCGGCCGGATTGCCGACCGCGGTCACGCTGGCCGCCGACGATATCGACGCGGCGCAGCGGGTCGCCGACGGGCTCAGCTCCGAACGGTTCCGGCCTTATTCCGGAAACGACGTGATCGGCGCGCAGATCGGCGGCGCGATCAAGAACGTGCTGGCCATCGCCTGCGGCATCGCCGACGGCCGCGGCTTCGGCGACAACGCGCGGGCCGCGCTGATTACCCGCGGCCTGGCCGAGCTGACCCGGCTGTGCGTCGCCAAAGGCGGACGCGCCGAGACCATGATGGGCCTGTCCGGTATGGGAGATCTGGTACTGACCTGCACCGGCACGCAGTCCCGCAACTATTCGCTGGGCAGGGCGATCGGCGAGGGCCGCACACTGGCGGACATTCTGGACGAACGGAATTCCGTCGCCGAGGGCGTGTTCACCGCCAGTGCGGCAGTGGCGCTGGCCGAACAACTGGCCGTGGACATGCCGATCGCGACGGCCGTCGATGCGGTCCTGAACCGGGAAGCCGACATCGACGACGTGATCGGCGCGCTGCTGGCGCGGCCGCTGCGCGCGGAAGCGGGCTGACGCGCCGCTTAAACCGGCGCCGTCAAGGTACCAGCAGGGAAAGACGCCTTGGTCCGATAATTCGAGGGAGAAACGCAGATGCAGTACTGGCTTTTCAAATCCGAACCCGGCGCGTGGTCGTGGGACGATCAGGTGAAAAAGGGCGTCGAACACTGGGACGGCGTGCGCAACCACGAGGCCAACAACAACATGAAGGCGATGAAGAAAGGCGACAAAGGCTTCTTCTATCACTCGGTGAATGAGAAACAGATCGTCGGCATCGTCGAAATCGTGAAGGAGCATTACCCCGATCACACGGACGAATCGGGGCGCTTCGGCATGGTCGACGTCAAGGCAGTGGAACCGGTCAAGACGCCGGTGACGCTGGCGGATATCAAGGCGGAACCGAAACTGGCCGATCTGGCGCTGGTGAAACAGTCGCGCCTGTCGGTGGTGCCCGTCGGCAAGGACGAGTGGAAACTGTTGTGCAAAATGTGCGGCGTGGAACCCTGAGGCGGGCATGACAGGCCGCGTTTTTCTGTGCCGGCTCGACGATATCGCCGATCCCGGATCCAAGGGGTTTGAGAACATCGACGGTCAGAATCCGTTTTTCGTGGTCCGGCGTGGCGGCCATGTGTTCGGCTACCGCAATTCCTGCCCGCATTACGGCGCACCGCTGGACTGGAAACCGGATGCCTTCCTGTCCTACGACAAAGACCGGATTCTGTGTTCGATGCATGGCGCGCTGTTCAGTATCGACGACGGGATATGCACGGAAGGTCCGTGCCCGGGCCGGTCATTGACCTCGATCAACGTAAGTATCGACGAAGGCGCGATATACCTGACCGAGAAGCCTTCGGAAGGATAAAGCCCGGATGCCTGCCCGGCGGGCCGCCTTGCCGAAAATGGCCGAAACAAACATAATTCCCGAAACCGGGCGCAAGAATGCGCCGTCTATAATTTCGAGGGAGACTCCGATGACCGAGAAACAGCTTTATCCGGTTCCCGCCGAGTGGGCGCAGCGCGCCCACGCCGATGCCGCGAAGTACGAGGAAATGTACCGGCAATCCATCGAGAAGCCCGAGGAATTCTGGGGCGAGCACGGCAAACGGATCGACTGGATCAAGCCTTACACGAAGGTCAAGGACGTCTCCTACGCGCATGACGATCTGCACATCCGCTGGTACTACGACGGCACGCTGAACGCATCGGCGAACTGCCTCGACCGGCATCTGGAAACCCGTGGCGACCAGACCGCCATCATCTGGGAAGGCGATGACCCGGCGGACTCCAAAACGCTGACCTACCGGGAACTGCACGAACAGGTGTGCAAATTCGCCAACGTGCTCAAAGCCAACGGCGTCAGGAAAGGCGACCGGGTCACCATCTACCTGCCGATGATTCCGGAAATCGCCGTCTCCGTCCTAGCCTGCGCCCGGGTGGGCGCCATTCATTCGGTCATTTTCGGCGGGTTCTCACCGGATTCGATCGCCGGCCGGGTCCACGATTCCGATTCCAGCGTCATCATCACCGCCGACGAAGGCATTCGCGGCGGCCGGTCCATCCCGCTGAAAGGCAATGTCGATGAAGCCCTGACACAGTGCCCCACAATTCAAAAGTGCATCGTCGTGGAGCGGACGGGCAAAGATGTGGGTTGGGTAGACGGTCGCGATGTCTGGTACCACGAAGCGATGGCGTCCGCCTCCGCCGACTGCCCGCCCGAGGAAATGGACGCGGAGGACCCTCTGTTCATCCTCTATACGTCAGGCTCGACCGGAAAACCCAAAGGGGTGCTGCACACCACCGGCGGCTACATGGTGTATGCGTCGATGACCCACCAATACGTGTTCGACTATCACGACGGGGATATCTACTGGTGCACCGCCGATGTCGGATGGATCACGGGCCACAGCTATATCGTCTACGGCCCGCTGGCCAACGGCGCGACCACGCTGATGTTCGAAGGCGTTCCCAACTATCCGGATTTTTCGCGATTCTGGCAGGTCTGCGACAAGCACCAGGTCAACATTTTCTACACCGCACCGACGGCGATCCGGTCGCTGATCCGCGAAGGCAACGGCCCCGTTGAAGCGACCGACAGATCCTCGCTCCGCCTGCTCGGCACCGTGGGCGAGCCGATCGACGCGGAGGCCTGGGGCTGGTATCACAATGTGGTCGGCGAAGGCCGCTGTCCGATCGTCGATACCTGGTGGCAGACGGAAACCGGCGGAATTGCGATCACGCCGCTTCCGGGCGCGACGGATCTCAAACCCGGTTCGGCGAGCAAGCCGTTCTTCGGAATCCAGCCCGCCCTGGTCGACGCCGATGGCAAGGTTCTCGAGGGCGCGACCGAAGGCAACCTGATCCTGACCGATTCCTGGCCGGGCCAGATGCGCACCGTCTATGGCGATCACGACCGGTTTATCGAAACCTATTTCGCGACCTACAAGGGTAACTATTTCACCGGCGACGGTTGCCGCCGCGACGAAGACGGCTATTACTGGATCACCGGGCGGGTCGACGACGTCATCAACGTGTCGGGCCATCGCATGGGCACGGCGGAGGTCGAAAGCGCCCTGGACAGTCACCCGAAAGTGGCGGAATCCGCCGTTGTGGGATACCCGCACGATATCAAGGGACAGGGGATATATGCCTATGTGACCCTGATGGAAGGCGAGACGACGTCCGACGAGCTCAGCAAGGAGCTGGTGCAGTGGGTGCGCAAGGAGATCGGTCCCATCGCCTCTCCGGACCTGATCCAGTGGGCGCCGGGACTGCCGAAGACCCGATCCGGCAAGATCATGCGCCGGATTCTGCGCAAGATCGCCGCCAACGAACACGACCAGCTGGGCGACACCACGACGCTGGCCGATCCGGCGGTGGTGGACGACCTGGTGGAGAACCGACAGAACCGGTAACGGCGCGCGGACGGACGTAATTTGGATTAAGGACAGGCGCGATTATTCAGAACAAACATCGAACGTAAGTAGGGCAGACCGGGAACGTCAGCCCGGTGTCGACGAACGATATTATTCTGAATCAACCGCCTAACCGATTCGCTTGGGGGTTTGGCGCCTTGGCACGCAAGACCTTGAATCGATGTGGCTTTTCTTCCTAAAAATCGACGCAGCGACCGTTGATCTCCCAGTCGCCGTAACGTGTGGGATCGGGGCCTTTCCGACCGCCTATTTCGGTCTCGGCGTCAGGTTTAGAGGTTTTTTTTCCGGCATCCGCTTCCGGCGTCGGCTTTGCCGATGTCCGATCTGCGGCGGGCTTGGGTTTTTCGTCACTGGTCATTTGTTGAATCCGATCCTTCTGCGTTCCGGTGTACCGCGTCGCGATTTCGCAAAACATACACGACAGCCGTAAAAACGGCACGGCGAACGATTCCGGCTGCGCAGGTCATCGCCACATACGATCCAGCCCCGCCGTTTCGGAGGACGCGCGACGTGCTCATGCCGCCGGGTCGTGCCTGTCCGCGCGGCAGCGGCACAAAAAAGAAAACCGGGTGATGCAGACCAATCTGAAACCTTCGCCCGGGGCCGGACCGGCTCGTGGCGGGTGTGTCAGACGCCCATCATCAGATTTGGCGCTTGTCACTTGCGCCGGAGCGGGGTGCGTCCCACATTGATCTCATGAACTACCTGAAAACAACCATACTGCTGGCGGGTATGACGGCCCTGTTCGTGGGGATCGGCTTCATGCTGGGCGGGCCGACCGGGATGCTGATCGCGTTCGGAATCGCGCTGGCGATGAACGCCTTCGCCTACTGGAATTCGGACCGGATGGTGCTGAAAATGTACGGCGCGACCGAGGTGGACGCACGCACGGCGCCCGATCTTTACCGCATGGTCGAGCAATTGGCCCGGCGCGCGCAGCTACCGATGCCACGCGTCTATATCATCGAGAACGAACAACCCAACGCGTTCGCGACGGGCCGGAATCCGGAAAACGCCGCCGTCGCCGCGACCACGGGTCTGCTGCGCATCCTGTCGGACGAAGAGGTCGCCGGCGTGATGGCGCACGAACTGGCCCATGTTCAGAACCGCGATACGCTGATCATGACCATTACCGCCACGATCGCGGGCGCGATCTCCATGCTGGCCAATTTCGCATTGTTCTTCGGCGGCAACCGCAACAACCCGCTGGGCATCATCGGCACCATTCTGCTCATGATCCTAGCGCCGCTGGCCGCCATGCTGGTGCAGTCGGCGATTTCCCGGACCCGCGAATACGCGGCCGACCGGCGCGGCGCCGAAATCTGCGGCAATCCG
>Ga0181567_10002391_pt1 | contig 13999 bp, 13 predicted proteins | sample 101ome_14_FD_133761 | JGI IMG/M metagenome (GOLD analysis project Ga0181567, IMG submission 133761) | Coastal salt marsh microbial communities from the Groves Creek Marsh, Skidaway Island, Georgia - 101403AT metaG (megahit assembly) | ecosystem: Environmental > Aquatic > Marine > Intertidal...
CTGGGTGCACTCGATTTCGGTCACGAGGCCATCAAGAAGCTGGTTCAAGGTCAGACCGACCTGGTCGCCGACGCCGGTGGTGCAAAAACGTTTGAGTACCAGACCGTCGGTCTCCCGGAGGGCGTTGTGGATGCGGTCCGAGCCTACGCAGCAGGTACACTCGAGGAGCATATCCTCAAGCCGTATTCGAAAGAAACCTTCTACGGCGGCATTTCGGATATCAAAAAGGATGTTGTTGCGCACTTCCTCGGTGAAGGCGAAGAGGCCAAGGACGAAACAGAGCAAGGCTGGACAAAAAGCGACATCAAAGCCGCCGTCGGTCAGGTTGAATCCGATGTCATGCGCGAACTCATCCTGCGCGATGGTCGGCGCATTGACGGTCGTGGCTTGACGGATATCCGCGATATCTGGACGGAAGTAGGCTACCTGCCACGTGTTCACGGCTCGGCCGTGTTCACCCGTGGTGAAACCCAGGTCATGGCCAGCGTCACGCTTGGTACGGGCAAGGACGTGCAGCCGGTTGACCAGGTATTCGATACCGAGGATAAGCCGTTTTTCCTGCACTACAGCTTCCCGCCGTTCAGCGTGGGCGAAGCCCGCTTCCTGCGCGGACCGGGCCGTCGCGAGATCGGCCACGGAATGCTGGCCGAGCGCGCTCTGCAGGGCATGATCCCTGGCCAGGACGAATTCCCCTACACCATCCGCATCAATGCCGACGTTCTCGAGTCGAACGGCTCTTCCTCAATGGGAAGTGTCTGCTCGGGATCGATGGCTCTCATGGATGCCGGTGTACCGATCAAGAAGGCTGTCTCCGGCATTGCAATGGGCCTGATCAGTGACGGGCAGCGTACGGCTATCCTGAGCGACATCCTGGGCACGGAAGACCACCTCGGCGACATGGACTTCAAACTGACGGGTACCCGTGATGGGATCACGGCCTGCCAGATGGACATCAAGATTGCCGGTCTGAGCCACGAGATCATGTCACAGGCATTGCACCAGGCAAAAGAGGGTCGTCTCCACATCCTCGACAAGATGGAAGAGACGATTACCGAAGCCCGTCTGGACCTGTCGCCATACGCTCCGCGCCTGACGCAGATCACCATCGATCAGAGCTTCATCGGCGCCGTCATCGGCCCTGGTGGCAAGGTCATCCAGGGTATCCAGCGTGAAACGAACACCAACATCGAGATCCGCGAGGAAGACGGTGTCGGTATCGTGGTCATTGCTGCCACCAATGGCGATGATGCCATGGCTGCCCTTGAGATCATCAAGGGTATCGTGACCGTTCCGGAAGAAGGGACGGACTACGAAGGCACGGTTCGCAAGGTGCTCGAGAACATGGGTGCCGTCGTGGAAATTCTTCCTGGCAAGGAAGGTCTCCTGCACGTGTCTGAGCTTGACTACGGCTTTGTCGACAACGTATCGGACTACGTCCAGGTTGGTGACAAGATCAAGGTTCAGCTCATCGAAGTTCGTGACGATGGCAAGCTGCGCTTCAGCCGCAAGCCGTTCCTCGAAAAGCCGGAGGGCTATGAGGAGCGTCCCCGTGAACGCCGCGGTGGCGGCGGTGGCGGACGCGGTCGTCGTGATGGCGACGGAGGACGCGGCCGTCGTGACGGCGGTGGCGGACGTGGTCGTCGTGACGGTGGTGGTGGTCGAGGCCGCGACTGAGAAGTCCCCGTCTGAATCGAATAGCGGCGGCCTTCGGGCCGCCGCTATTTTTTTATCCTGGAGTCAACGCACCATGTCTTTCCGTTTCCAGAAAACAGTCCTTCCCAACGGCGTTCGAGTCGTTACGGAGGAAATACCATCTGTCCGCAGCGTTTCGGTTGGCGCTTGGGTGGCCGTCGGTAGCCGGGATGAGGAGTCACATGAGGCCGGTATGTGCCACTTCATTGAACACATGGTGTTCAAAGGCACAACGAACCGACGCATGCACCATATCGCCCAACGTATGGAGAACGTCGGCGGCTATCTGAATGCATTTACCTCCAAGGAATACACCTGCTTCTACGCCCGGTGTCTGGATGAGCACCTGCCTCGTGCGCTTGATACTGTGCTCGATCTCGTCCTGAATCCCGTATTTCCTGAGAAGGAAATAGAGCGTGAAAAGGATGTGGTGGTCGAGGAGATGAAAATGTACGAGGATACGCCGGATGAGTACGTTTTCGATCTGTTTGACGCTGCACTGTATGGAGTTCACTCCATGGGGCGCCCTGTCATTGGATCGGAGGAAACCGTCCGCAGTTTCAGCCGGGATTCCCTGCTGGATTTCCTGAGTCGGCACTACACGCCAGAAAATCTTGTCGTCTCCGTGGCCGGACATGCCCGCCACGACGATGTGGTTCGCTTTGTGGACAAGGCGCTGGGGCATTATTCCACCGTGAACAAGACGTCGTACAAGCGATCGTTACCGGCTGTGAATCGACCCCAAAGCGTCTCGTCAACCCGCCCTATTCAACAGGCCCATATCATCATGGGCGCTCGTGGAATGCATGTCCACGACAAGGAGCGGGTTGCCCTGTCTGTACTCAATACCGTGTTGGGAGGAGGGATGTCGTCACGGCTCAACCAGAATATCAGGGAGAAGTATGGCTACTGCTATAACATCTATTCGTTTGTTAACTTGCACTCCGATACGGGTGATATTGGCGTCTACATGGGTACGGATGGTCAGAAGGTAGACCACGCGTTCAAGCTGATAGAGCGTGAGTTTGAGCGCCTCGTGGAGCGACCGGTAAGTAAAACGGAATTGCAGCGAGCCAAAAGCCAGTCCAAAGGTGCCATCATGCTTGGCCTTGAGAATATGTCTTCCCGAATGATGCGGATTGGTCGACAGGAGCTCTACTATGGCCGCTATTTTTCTTTGGATGAGATTATGGATCTTGTGGAAGAGATTACGGCCGACAGGATTCAACAGGTGTCCGAATCACTATTGGACACGAACAGGTTTTCAGACATACGGCTGCTCCCGGAACGTTCTTGATAGGTATATCCAGTAAGTACTATGAAAATTCTTGTTACCGGCGGTGCCGGTTTTATTGGTTCGCATGTAAGTGATGCTCTCGTGGCAGGCGGTCACGAGGTTCATGTTTTTGATGATCTGAGTGGCGGTTTCGAAACGCAGATTCCCGGCGACGCAACCCTTCACAAGATGGATATCCGCCACGAAGATGTCGAGTTGTTGTGGAAAGAAGAAGGCTTCGAAGTCATGTTTCACTTGGCAGCGCAGATGGATGTAAGGCGCTCTGTGGCGGATCCTCGCTATGACGCTGATGTCAACGTGGGTGGGCTGCTCAACCTCATGGAGGCAGGTCGGAAGCATGGCCTTAAAAAGGTTGTATTCTCTTCCACTGGGGGAGCCATCTATGGAGAACCCGATACGATCCCGCAAACGGAAGAGCATGCGTTGCAGCCTCTCTCGCCCTACGGTATAACGAAGTTGTGTTCGGAGAAGTACCTCTTCTTCTACGAGTTCACCTACGGTATTGAATACGTTGCCCTCCGCTACGGAAATGTGTACGGTCCGCGGCAGAATCCCTATGGTGAGGCAGGTGTGGTAGCTATTTTTTGCGAGCGCATGCTCGATGGCAGACAGCCCGTTGTCAATGGAGACGGCAAGCAGACCCGCGATTACGTGCATGTCAAGGACGTGGTCGCAGCCAATCTCTCTGCGTTGGGCCATCAAGGTTCCGGCGTTTTCAACGTTGGAACGTCCATTGAGACGGACGTCGTGACCCTCTTCGAACATTTGCGTGATGAACTGGCGCCAGCGATGCCGACCGAACATGGACCCGGCAAGCCTGGCGAACAGCGTCGGTCCGTTCTTTCCTATGCGTATACACAGGAAGTGCTTGGATGGGCTCCAACGATTGACGTCCGGACCGGCCTGCAGGAAACTGCCCGCTGGTTCAAGGCCAAGCGCACTGGAAACTGATCATGTACCGGATCCAGCTTCAGCAATTCGAAGGTCCACTGGACCTGCTGCTCTTCTTCATCAGGAGGGATGAGCTGGATATACATGACATTCCGATTGCACGGATTGCCAACGAGTTCCTCGAGTATGTTTCCTTCATGGAAGAGGTGGATCTTGATGGGGTCGGGGACTTCCTGTATATGGCCGCCGTCTTGATAAACATCAAGACTCGCATGCTGCTTCCCTCACAGGAAATGGATGAAGAGGGCGAACCGATTGATCCGCGAACCGAGTTGGTCGAACGGTTGCTGGAATATGTACGGTTCAAGGAGGCATCGGACCAGCTGGAGGAGCAATGGGAAGAGCGGTCCAAGCAGTTTACGCGCGGTGCAGCGTCTGCCGTGGAAGATGGTTTGGCAGAGACTGGAGAAGACTGGGTGGAGGCCACCGTATTCGATCTGATTTCTGCGCTCAGAAGGGTGCTGACCGAGGCTCCGGACGAGCCGGTGCACTCAATCGAGGTTGAGTCCTACTCGGTCGAACAGCAACAAGCCTTCCTGAGAACATCTATTGACAATGGCGAGCGGCACTCGTTCGTAGAAATAGCCACGGGACGTACGAAGCCTTTCATCATCGCAACCTTTTTGGCCGTTCTTGAAATGGCGCGTACTGGTCTTATCGATATATTTCTTGCTGGAGATGCCTCGGACTTTCATATCCAGCTAAAAGCGCAGGAGGAGGAAGTGGAAGGACCCGCTGAGTCCTCCTCGTTGAACGAAGAACCGAGCTCGTGATGGAACCTGAAAACCCAATACCCGAAGCAACTCCCGATTTTGCCGCTGCCGTCGAAGCGTTGGTATTCGCTGCTGAGGAACCGATTAGTGCCCAAACGATTGCCCGGTCATGGGCCGAAGCCACGGGATTGGACATCCCTAACCCATCGGAAGTCGAAGATGTGGTGGAGCGGATAAATCAGGACCTGGAGCATACCAACCGCCCGTACCTGATTGAACGCTGGGGAGGGGGGTACCGTTTTGCGACGCGAAAAGAAGTCGCTCCTATCCTGAAGGCGCTCTTTGTAACCGACAAGCAACGCAAGCTGTCGAGGACGCTCATGGAGTCGTTGGCCATCTTGGCCTACCGGCAGCCCGTCTCTCGGTCGGAGTTGGAGTTCGTACGCGGCGTGGATTGCGACTATGCCATCCGGAAGCTGCTGGAATTCGGATTGATTGACGTTGTTGGTCGTTCGGAACGCATCGGTCGCCCGCTCCTCTATGGCACAACCGATCGATTCCTGGAGCTGTTCGGGTTGCATTCGCTGGATGAGTTACCCAACCTGCGTGAGCTGGAGTCCATTCTGGATGATCCCGCGTTCCAGAAGGAAAAAGCCAAGATCCTGTTGACAACAGCCGTACAGTTGCCGCTTGTGCCAGTAGACACTGCGGAAACCGGGCCTTCGGCAGAACAAGGAGATTTTGCAGACGCCGAACCGGATGTCATCGAAACCGTTGGGCCCGAATCAGAAAACGACCCGCATGAAGAGTAGAAGACCCAACCATAGGCGCAGTGCAGGGCGTCCATCATCCCGTGGCGGCTCGTCCTCCCAGACAGCCCATCAGGCTCCACATCCCAAGCCCGTGCTGGACATGACCGAGCCTGTCCGGTTGAACAGGTTCATTGCCAGTACCGGCACCTGTTCGCGCAGAGAAGCAGACGATCTGATTGCCAAGGGACTCGTCAAGGTTAACGGCGAGGTAGTCATGACCATGGGGAGTAAGGTGGGTCGAACGGATCGGGTTGAGGTCAATGGCAAACGGGTCGTGCCGGCAGATCGGGAGTATATCCTGTTGAACAAGCCCAAAGACACCATCACGACAACGGATGACGAAAAGGGCCGGACCTCTGTCCTTGACCTCCTGCCTGAGGACGAATTCCGCTCACTGGGCCTTTTTCCCGTCGGCCGGCTCGACCGGCATACGACAGGTGCTTTGCTGCTCACAAACGATGGCGATCTGGCCCACCGGCTGATGCACCCAAGCTACGGCGTCTCGAAGCAGTACCTCGTGCAGACGGAAAAGCCTGTTACGGAAGAAGATCTGCAGTTGCTCGGTAAAGGAATCGAGCTTGAGGATGGGTCAGCTAAAGCCGATCGGGTCTCCTATCTGGAAGGAGATCAACGGCAGTTGGTTATGGCCATACATGAAGGGCGAAATCGTCAGGTTCGGCGAATGATAGAAGCCATCGGAAACGCTGTGACCTCACTCGACAGGGTACGCTACGCGGGACTGACCACTCGCGGCATTCGCAAAGGCAAGTGGCGTCGTTTGTCCAGAAAAGAAGTCTCTTCTCTCTACAGGCAGGTCAAGCTGTAAGTCACCCCATTATCATCCAACCCAATTCCCCCGCAGCTCATGGATTCCCACACGACAAGTGACAAATTCCGTGGTGAAGGACTGACCTACGATGATGTACTATTGGTTCCTGCCCGTTCGTCGGTCATGCCGCGTGACGTGTCAACAGCCACAAGGCTGACCAATCGGATACAGCTGAATGTTCCGCTGATGTCTGCTGCGATGGATACGGTCACGGAATCAGATATGGCCATTGCCATGGCCCGTGAAGGCGGTGTAGGCGTGCTGCACAAGAATATGTCGATCGAGCAGCAGGCCGCCGAGGTTCGCCGTGTGAAGCGGTCTGAGAGCGGTATGATCCTGGATCCGATCACTCTGCAGGCGAACAACACGGTAACCGATGCGCGTGCAATGATGGCGCGCTACTCGATTGGCGGTATTCCTGTTGTATCGGATAAGGGCATCCTGGAAGGTATTGTTACCAACAGGGATCTTCGATTCCAGCTGGACGGCGCTGAAGAGCTGAAGGATATCATGACGAAGGCTCCTCTCATAACCGCGCCTAAGGGAACGACACTGGAGGAAGCCGAAGCCCTTTTGCAGGCAAACAAGATTGAAAAGCTGCCTGTGGTGGATGATGCAGGCTATCTGAGTGGTCTGATAACGTTCAAGGATATCCAGAAGAAGAAGCAGTTTCCGCTGGCGTGCAAGGATGAACACGGGCGACTTCGTGTCGGTGCCGCCGTAGGCGTCACAGCCGATGCCCTTGAACGCGTTGAAGCACTGGTGGCAGCCGGTGTTGACTTCATTACGGTTGATACGGCCCATGGTCACAGCGAAGGTGTGCTTGCGGCTGTCAAGCGGGTCAAGGCTGCCTATCCTGATCTGGACGTCATTGCAGGTAACGTGGCAACGGCAGAGGCTACACTGGACCTTATTGAAGCAGGCGCGGATTGCGTCAAGGTGGGAATCGGTCCCGGTTCGATCTGCACGACGCGTATTGTGGCGGGTGTGGGAGTTCCACAACTTTCGGCCGTTCTGGAGTGTGCTGAGGCAGCAGCGTCCAAGGGAATCCCGATCATTGCCGATGGCGGTATCAAACAGACGGGAGAAATCCCCAAGGCGCTGGCAGCCGGTGCTCAGAGTGTCATGATTGGGGGGATGTTTGCTCGGGTAGAGGAAAGTCCAGGCGAGACCATCTTGTTGGAAGGGCGTAAATACAAAAGCTATCGCGGAATGGGATCACTCGGGGCCATGCAGGCTGGCAGCAAGGACCGCTACTTCCAGGATGTAGAGGATGATATCAAAAAGCTTGTGCCGGAGGGTATCGAGGGGCGCGTCCCATACAGTGGAACCCTTCATGAGGTCGTTTACCAGATGATGGGTGGTTTGCGCAGTGCTATGGGCTATTGCGGATGTGCATCGGTGGATGACTTGCGTGTCAAGGCTCAATTTGTTCGCATTTCTGCGTCATCTTTCGTGGAGAGCCACCCGCACAATATCGCCATCACGAAGGAGGCGCCAAACTACTCTACCCGCAGTTGATCCCGGATGGAGAGCCAGTATACAGAGCGCCGTCAGCGATTGAGACTGGCCGCGGATCTCGATGGTGGTCAGGCGCTGCTTGTAACCCATCTTCCGGATGTGCAGTGGGCCACCGGGTTTTCGGGCTCGAACGGAACCCTGTTGATCACCTCTTCGGATGAGGTACTCATTACCGACGGTCGTTACCGGGAGCAGGTGCGTTCCGAATGTCCTGGTCTCCGTGTAGAGATCGTATCGGGATCCATGGATTCGGCACTTGGTGCCATCGCCCGCGAAAAAGAACTGGTCCAGGTCCGTTTTCAGGGGGAACGAATCGTTTGGAGTACAGCGGAACGCCTGAGATCGGCGCTCGCTGACCGGTGCCAGGTAGAGGAGGGGACGGACCCTATACCAGACCTGAGGGCCGCCAAGTCGGATGAAGAGGTTGCACACATCCAATCAGCCCTGGCCATTACCGAGCAGGTATTCGACGACGTCGTGCCCATTCTCAGGGAGGGAATCTCCGAGATGGACCTGGCATCGGAGATTGATTATCGACAACGGCAACTTGGCGCTTCCGCGTCCGCGTTCGAGACCATTGTAGCCTTTTCAGATCATGCCGCTCTCCCGCATGCCCGACCCGGAAACCGGACCCTTAAACAGGGAGATGTTATTCTGATGGACTTTGGGTGTGTTGTAAAGGGCTATCACTCGGATATGACGCGAACCGTTTCTTTTGGAAGATTGGATACGCTTTTCCTGAAATCCTATGAGGCCGTTCGAACGGCCCTCTTGCGTGCACAGGAACGGGCCCAAGCCGGAATGACCGGTAAGCAATTGGACAGTATTGCGCGCCAATCACTGAATACGTACGATTTGGGCGCAGCGTTTTCCCATAGCCTTGGCCATGGGGTCGGTCTCGAAATCCATGAGAGTCCATCCGTTTCAGCCAGGAACGAGAACAAACTTCCAGCTGACTGTGTCATTACACTCGAGCCGGGAGTGTATCTGCCCGGTTCCTTTGGAATACGTATCGAAAACATGGTTCGGCTGAGACCCGACGGATGCACCATCCTGAATCGAACGGGAACGGAAATGCTTTGCATATGAGCAATAGCCGAGATCATATACGCTATGCGCACCCGCTCAATGTCTCGGATGTGGAGATGGCGACACGTGCTGATACGTTCTACGCACTGCTCAACGGTCGCCGTACCGTTCGTTCCTTCTCAGATCGTCCGGTTCCCAGGGAGGTTATTGAATCCTGTATTCGTACCGCTGGCACCGCGCCCAGCGGGGCACATAAGCAACCCTGGCACTTTGCAGCTGTCTCGAACCATAAGACAAAAAAGGCCATTCGCAAGGCTGCCGAGGCAGAAGAGCGTGCATTCTATGATGGCCGCGCCAGTCAGGAATGGCTTGATGCCTTGCAGCCCTTTGGCACGGATGCCAGCAAACCTTTCTTGGAGACGGCACCATGGCTGATTGCCATATTCGCCCGTAATTATGATCTGGATGAGAACGGTGTCCGTTCCAAAAACTACTATGTGCCCGAGTCCGTGGGTATTGCCGCGGGAATGCTGATTGCTGCCTTGCATCAATCAGGTTTGAGCACCCTGACCCATACCCCTAGTCCCATGGGCTTTCTAAACGAGGTGTTGGGTCGTCCTGCCCACGAACGGGCCGTGATACTCCTTGTCGTGGGGCATGCTACGGAGCATGCCTTGGTACCCGATATTCAGCGCAAGGACCTAGACGATATTGCTTCATTCTCATGAAGCCGCGCACTGTCATGTCGGGAGAACGAAGGCCTCATGTCGTCCTGGTGGCTTATTATTTTCCACCACTGGGCGGATCAGGGGTGCAGAGGGTAGCAAAATGGGTCAAGTACCTCCCTGAGTTCGGTTGGGATGTAACCGTTCTGACGGTAGAGCCCGGAGCCTATTTCGCCTTCGATGAGACCTTACTCGACGAGGTGCGTGAGGCCGGGGCGCGAATTATCCGAACAAGAACCCTGGACCCGACGCGGGCCGGCCGGAAGCATCGAGCCGTGGGAGCATTATCCGAGACAAAACGCAGACTGCTGACCTTTGTCACAGGCTTGTTCTTCCTGCCGGACAATAAGCGGAGTTGGTTTCGATCGGCGCAAGCGGCTTTTGACGAGGTGTCCAAGTCAGGTCCTGTAGATGTTGTGCTTTCCAGTGCTCCGCCTTACACGGCCCTGATGGTCGGCGATGCTCTGGCCACCCAACTAGAGGTGCCCCATGTACTCGATTATCGTGACGATTGGATAGACAACCCCCGTCACTTCTACCCGACGCAGCTGCACAAACGCTGGCATATCAATAAGGAGCGCGCCATTCTGGAAAGAAGCGCCCTGGTCTTGACCATAAACGAAAGCATTGCCCACCTGATCAGACAACGCCGGCCACAGGCTGATGTACGCGTTGTGTCTCAGGGATTTGACCCTGCAGACTTTGAGCATAACAGGATCATGAAGAAGGATGGCGAAAAGATTCGCCTGGTCTACGCAGGGATGTTCTATGGTGCTCAGCAGCCGGATACGCTTCTGCGCGCCGTTTCCGTTCTAGCAGGCGAGGATAAGGTGTTGGCTGAGCGGCTCGAAATACGCTTTGTCGGGCTTTTTCCGGAAGAGAAAGTCCCATTGATCAAGGAATTGAACCTGGAATCAAGTGTGGTTCGGACCGGCTACAAGAATCACCGGGACACGGCCGACGAATTGGTACAGGCAGATATTCTCTGGATGACCGTAGGGAGCCAACCGGGCGGCCACATGATATCGACAGGCAAACTGTTCGACTACATGGGCTCACGCAAGCCCATTTTGGCATTGGTTCCGGAAGGGGAAGTGCGCAAGGCACTCGAAGGATATGGACCAGCCTATATTGCTGACCCGGAGGATATCGATGCGGTGATCAGCATTCTCACGTTGCTCCTGAACGAGGCGCACAACGGAGGTTTGTCACGAGGTTCTGAAGCATGGATTCAGCAGTATGACCGAAGGGAAGGAGCCCGCAGGCTGGCCAGCATGCTCACGGCCGTCATGAGTGGATGACCTATCGGACAACGGTAAGTTGACAGAATCTGTTTTACCTTTCATTTCGCCCATTTCCTACCCCCATGACCCTGGCCAGTCCGGTATGCGGATTACCATTGCCAGTCGCTTCGAAGAACTTGAGAAGGTTGTCGATGCAGCCGAGTCCTTCTATGCATCGCTCCTTTCTGACTCAGATCGCGTTTTCGTGGGTGTCCTTTTGGTAAGCGAGGCCGTTTCAAATGCCATTGAACACGGTAATGGCAATGATCCATCCAAGCGGGTGACGATTGAATTCAGGCATGATGACAGCCGAACAGAATGCTGGGTTGAGGATGAAGGCGACGGGTTTGACCGCGATGCCATCGCTGATCCACTTGCGAGCGAGAACCTGCTCGAAGATGGCGGTCGTGGGATCTTCCTGATCGAACGCATGGCGGACGAGGTTGTGTATGAAAATGGCGGTCGTCGCATCGGGATCGTGCTCACGATCTGATGGCTTCAAGGACCGCCCGAACCTGATCTTCGATAGGTTGCACAGACGTGTCGAGCCAGATGGCTTCTGGGTAGCGTTTATACCAGGTGAGTTGGCGCTTGGCGTAGCGGCGTGAATTGCGTTTGAGCAGGCGAATGGCCTCCTCGAAAGGTCTTTCTCCAGAGAGCCATGGGATGAGTTCCTGATATCCGATGGTTCGCCAGGCGTTGAGGGTGGCATCGGGCGAAGTTTCCCATGCATCTCGAACCTCCTCAAGAAGGCCGTCGCGAAGCATGGTATCTACGCGCTCATCAATCCGCTGGTATAATATGTCCCGCTCCGTGCGAAGGACGAACAGTTTGAATGGCTGGTCGGGAAGGGGAGGAGGCGTGTGGAAATGGGAGAGGGGCTTACCCGTGCCCCGATACACCTCGAGTCCGCGGATGATGCGCTGTGACTTGGTGGGGTCCAGTGTCCGGGCAAAGTCGGGATCCACAGAAAGAAGCTCTGCGTGAAGGGCATCAGACCCTCGTTGTTCGAGGTCCCCATTGAGGGTATCCCGGATGCTGCCGTCGACTTGAGGAATGTCGGAAAGCCCCTCGATCAAGGCGTGGACGTAGAGCGTAGAGCCGCCGACGACGATAACCTTTTTGTCTCTGTCCAGGATCTCGGGAATGATGCGTTTGGCGCGTTCGGCGAACTGTCCAGCCGAATACGCAGCCTCAAGGGGCAAAACTCCCATGAGGTGATGGGGAACACCTTGCATTTCCTCGGTCGTAGGACGCGCCGTTCCGATCCGGAACGGCGCGTAGATTTGCCGACTGTCTGCGGATACAATTTCGGCATCCATCTCTCTTGCCAGCGCAACGGAGAGGGCAGTCTTTCCCACTGCGGTGGGCCCAGCGATGACCGGTATCACAGTGTCCACGGTCTGAGCTTTCTTCGCGTTCATTTGCGCCTGTCCTGATCATCAATCCGTATGAAGTCGGCTGCGCTGTCCCTGAGGCGGTCCCGCTGGTGAACGTAGACCATGGTGGTCTCAATCTGTTTGTGTCGCGCATGCGTTTGCACCTGCTGTAAGCTGGCTCCGTTGTCGATGGCCAACGTGCATCCGGTGTGACGCAAGGTGTGCGCGCCGATGTCAGGAAGCCCAGCTTTTACGGCAGTATCCCGCACAATGCGGTAAATGCTCGTCGGCGTCAACCGACCACCCGGATTGCGGCGTGCATGCGAGCGCCACAGGGGTCCGGTTGCAATGCCGTAGTGGTCTTTGTGCTCCTCGATCAGTTCCACCACATGCTCCGGAATCTTGACATATTGATCGGCACCACCTTTGGTGGTTGGTAGGTCCAGGATCCAGTACTTACCAATCAACCGAACATGCTCGACATCCATGGAGGCAACTTCGCTTCGTCGAAGGACACAATGAAGCATGGTGGCCATCATGGCATGATTCCGCAGATTTGTTTCAGCAGCCGTATAAAGCAGCTGATTAGCCTGCTCCGTGGTAAGGACAACCAGTACGCGGTCTTTATTGCGAACGGACTTGACCTTCCTAATCAACTGCCTGTGGGCTGGATTCTTCTCAATGGCTCCAAGAGCTTCCAGCCAGTCAAAGAATCCGCGAATAGCGGCCACGCGGCGTCGGATGGTCGTTGCTTTCGCGCCTCCGGCCTCCAAAGAAGCGATGTATTGGTTGACATGAACAAAGGAAATATCCAGCACCATCTCCAGGGTGATATCCTCAGTTCCAAAGAAATCAACCAGGTCAGATCGATAGGCTCGTCGCGTAGCCTGACGGTCAAACTTCAACAGGTACGTCTCCAGTAGTCGTTCGCTATAACTACGGTCGAGGTTTCCCTGAGGTATTGAAATGATATCAGGCATCGGTATGAGAGGATATTACCGTCTGCTGTACCGGGTGAACACCATCAATCCTCGGCACGTCCTTTTTGGAAAGCATTCTAATCGGTAAAATGGTACGATTCATAATGTATGATAATAATAGTTATCGTACAACAGGAGCCAATTATGGTTGCGGTACTGGGTTTCGCCTCGGTAGTCGAAGCATTCCAGCTTTATTTCCGTAAGACACGCTAATAAGCTTAAATAACTCCCTGTATGCCCTGGCTCTTTATTCTCTTCGTCCTTGTTCCGGCGCTCGAGCTGTACCTCCTTATACAGATCGGCACGGTCATCGGTGCCTGGAACACTTTCTTGCTCATTCTGGCAACCGGGCTGCTTGGTTCGTGGCTTGCTAAGTCCCAGGGCCTTGCCACGTGGCGCGCCATGAATGAACGTTTTAGCCAAGGCCAGATTCCCGGCAAGGAATTAATGGATGGCGCCATCATCCTGGTCTGTGCCGCATTGTTGTTGACGCCAGGTGTGCTGACAGACGCCATCGGCCTGGCAGGACTCGTGCCGTGGACACGGTCCTTGTTAAGGACGATGATAGCCTCTTATGCCACCTCACATTCTGCAACACGCGTTCATTTCGGTTCGGGTGCAGCCTTTGGCGGCCATTGGTCCACTTCGTCTCCCGGGAAGCAAGAACACCAAGAAAAGGAGCCTGGCAGTGCCCACAGCACGGTTGTTACTGGGACTGCGAAAACGCGCCCGGGGCACGACGAATTCCCTTGAAACGGGTCTGGCAAAAGACCTTAGTACAACGGATA
>Ga0181567_10002392_pt1 | contig 13998 bp, 9 predicted proteins | sample 101ome_14_FD_133761 | JGI IMG/M metagenome (GOLD analysis project Ga0181567, IMG submission 133761) | Coastal salt marsh microbial communities from the Groves Creek Marsh, Skidaway Island, Georgia - 101403AT metaG (megahit assembly) | ecosystem: Environmental > Aquatic > Marine > Intertidal zone...
AATGATGTAAGGATTACCACACGCTTTGATGTAAATGATCCTTTGGGTAGTATATATTCTACCATTCATGAAGTTGGACATGCCTTGTATGAGCAAAACATTGAAAAAGAATATAACTTTTCCAGTATTGGTCGAGGTGTGTCGATGGGCGTTCATGAAAGCCAGAGCCGAATTATGGAAAACCAGCTAGGTCGATCCGAAGCGTTCTCTGAATGGCTATTTAAAAAGTTTTTGGATTATTTTGGTGATATTGGCATTGAGGACAGTGCTTCTTTTTATAAATCTATCAACTCTGTTAAAAACGGTTTTATAAGAACTGAATCAGATGAATTACAATATAATCTCCACATCTTATTGAGGTATAGGATTGAAAAATGGTTAATTGGTGGTCACCTGAATGCTGATGATCTTGAATATGTCTGGAACGAGGAGTTTGAAAAGGATTTTGGATTATCCATAAAATACCCCAGTGATGGTGTTTTGCAGGACGTACATTGGTCTGAGGGGCTTTTCGGTTATTTCCCTACCTACTCGTTAGGTAATGTTTATGCTGGATGTTTGTTTGAAGCTATGCAAAATCAGCTGCCTTTATTAAACAAAAATTTAAAAATTGGTAATTTATCGGAAGCTACCGAATGGCTTTCAAGCTCAGTGCATCAGCATGGTTCGTTGTACTCGCCAATTGAGTTAATCAGAGATGCTAGTGGATTTGAAATAACTGCGAAACCGCTAATCTCCTATATCGAGAAAAAATACAGTTCAATTTACTGTTTAGGATAACTTGTCCGAACTAGTAAATCTTTTTTGTTTGGTTTCTTAGGTAGGGTCTTCTGCTTCTAGTTCGTTTTCGTCAGCATCTTCTCCCTTTTCGGCAATCCAAGCGACCGACACCACTTGTTCTTCTTCGCCAGTATTGAATACTTTTACCCCCCCGGCAGAACGAGAGCGAAACGAAATCCCTTCTACTGGCACACGGATTGACTGTCCATTTGATGTAGCGAGCATAATTTGGTCCTCTATTTCTACTGGAAAACTGGCGACCAAAAGACCACCTCGCATTTTTTTATCTATCGCCGATACACCCATACCCCCTCTACCTCTAACTGGGTAATCATGGCTTGATGAAAGTTTACCCGACCCACTTGCGGTTATAGTAAGTATTAAATTTTCAGCAGCTGACATCTCTGCATATCTTTCCGGTGTTATTGTTGCGTTGGCATTAATTTCCTCGTCTTCTTCTTCTGGTGAGCCCACTGCATCATCTGACATTCCTGCCACTGCTCTCCTCATTTTTAGATATGCAGATCGTTCGTCTGGTGAGGCCTCAAAATGCCGAATTATTGACATTGAAACTACTTTGTCATCTCCCAGAAGCTTAATCCCCCTTACGCCTGTAGACTTTCTTCCTTTAAATACTCTAACAGCCGTAGTTGAAAATCTAATAGCCCGGCCACTATCTGTAACCAACATCACATCATCATCTTCATTTGCAATCCTAGCATTAACCAATGTTATATCTTCTGGAAGATCCATTGCGATCTTTCCATTTGATCTAACATTTGTAAAATCTGACAGTGCATTTCTTCTAACATCGCCTGAAGACGTGGAAAAAATTATTTGAAGCTTTTCCCATTCTTCCTCTGGTGCATCTACGGGCATTACTGCTGCTATAGAAACGCCTGTTTGTATTGGTAAAATGTTAACAATTGCTTTTCCTTTGGCAGTGCGGGCACCGAGTGGTAACCTCCAAGTCTTAAGCTTGTAAGCCATTCCATCAGTGGAGAAAAATAATAACTGCGTATGCGTATTCGCTACAAACAAAGTAGTCACAACATCTTCATCTTTTGTTTGCATGCCAGCTAGACCTTTGCCACCGCGTCTTTGAGCTCTAAAATCTGCCAAGGGCGTTCTTTTTATATAGCCGCCAGATGTAATAGTAACGACCATGTCTTCTCGCTCAATAAGGTCTTCATCCTCCATATCGCCAGCCCAATCGATTATTTCAGTTCTGCGATTTGTGGAAAACTGATCTTTTACTTCATTGAGCTCAGATGATATTATCGCCATTATTTTTGATCTTGATGCGAGTATTTCTAAGTATTCCTTTATTTTCGAAGATAACGCCTCCAATTCATCTGTAACTTCCTTCACGCCGATCTGCGTGAGACGTTGCAGGCGAAGCTCTAAAATAGCTCTGACTTGAGCTTCTGATAAATTATAGGTTCCATCATCATTTATTTTGTGTGTTGGATCATCAATCAAGGCAATATATTCTCGAATTTCGTTAGCTGGCCAACTTCGTTGCATTAACTTTTCACGCGCTTCTGATGCGTCGGATGACGCTCTTATAGTTGCAACTATTTCGTCAACATTAGAAACCGTAACTGCCAGCCCACAAAGAATATGGCTTCGCTCTCGGGCCTTCCTCAATTCAAATGCAGTCCTTCGAGCAACTACCTCCTCACGAAATGCGATAAAATTCGTTAGAAATGTTCGTAGCGTGAGTTGTTCTGGGCGGCCGCCATTGAGAGCTAGCATATTGCAGCCAAATGATGTTTGCAGGGGCGTAAATCTAAATAACTGGTTTAATACTACATCGGGCGTAGCATCACGCTTTAGTTCAATAACGACACGCACACCATTTCGATCGCTTTCATCTTGTACATGGGAAATCCCTTCAATTTTCTTTTCCCTAACCTGTTCAGCTATTTTTTCAATCATTGACGCTTTATTGACTTGGTACGGGATCTCATCCACAATTATTGCATAACGGTCCTTTTTAATTTCCTCTATTTTAGTTTTTGCCCGTATTAAGACACTGCCACGACCTTCAGTGTAAGCTTTCCGTGCGCCAGTTCTGCCAAGAATTATGCCCCCTGTTGGAAAATCGGGGGCAGGTACAAACTCTACAAGGTTTTCACTAGTTAAGTCTGGGTTTTCAATCAAAGCCAATGTAGCGTTGATCACTTCACCAAGATTGTGTGGTGGAATATTGGTAGCCATCCCAACCGCGATTCCCCCAGCTCCATTAACCAACATATTTGGATATCGGGCTGGTAAAACCGTTGGCTCTCTATCTTTTCCGTCATAATTATCTTGAAAACCAACAGTATCTTTTTCAATGTCTGCGAGTAGAAAACTTGCGGGTTTATCCATGCGAACTTCTGTGTATCGCATTGCGGCAGGATTATCTCCGTCCATTGATCCAAAATTACCTTGTCCGTCTAGTAGCGGAAGAGACATAGAAAAAGGTTGGGCCATCCGGACAAGTGCGTCATAAATCGCACTATCTCCATGAGGGTGGAACTTACCCATAACGTCACCAACGGGACGGGCAGACTTTCGATAACCTTTGTCGTGTGTGTTACCACTATCGTGCATTGCGTATAAAATGCGTCTATGCACCGGTTTTAAGCCGTCTCGCAGGTCAGGTATCGCACGACTAACTATAACACTCATCGCATAATCCAAATACGACGTTTTCAGTTCCTTCGTTATCGAAACGCTAGGACCGTGATAGATGCTGATAGGCTTTTCATCATCGCTTGAGGTATCTGTATTTTGAGTCTCGTCGGTCAAGTTTTTTCCACTTTTTTATAGGTAAAGGCCATCAGTAAATTCAGCATACTAATTACAGATTCATCTTCTTTAATATCGATCTTGATCAATGTTAAACTCTACTCTTTTGCTGTTATCAAAAAGCTATAAAATTAGTCACGGTATTATTTTTGTATACTTTGTGCCTTCAATAGTTGCTCCAATTTTGAAGCCGGCCTCACCAAAAACCAAGCCGATGATTGGTGAGTTTGCTTCTGTTGTATTGGCTCTGAAACTTTCTCCTGATCGCCTGTATGCGTACTCAATGTCACCTCCAGCTGACCATCCACTAGAATTTCTAAATTCGTTCAATGCGCTTTCTGTCATGAAAAATAGAACATGAGCGTATTGACTTGCTCCAATTTGTAACCCGTAGCTTGCATTAGTTGCAGAATAATAATCAACCGTCGCTTCGTTAATTAACAGCGCACCTCGTCCATACCCGACACCGAAACCAAAGCCTCCCTCGGTAATCAATGGCATTATAAGCATTCCTGCTGCTTGATTTTTTAACTCTAAAGTTTCTGGGAATTCCGCCTGCATTTGCTGAATTGTTTGCAAAACACGTGCGTCTATTTTATCAGCACCATCTTGTCGGTCACGTGATCCACTAAATGGTCGTAGAGAACAGGCGCTGATTGTTGCTGACAACAATCCCAGTATTAGTGCGTTTCTACGTGTTATATTTTTCATTTATTTACTGCTCCAAATGTACCCATGGAACATATTATAGCAGTACTTAGATCTCGACGCTAGATGTAGTGTTAATTATTAAGCTCTTTGGCAGCTATTGGGGCAAAATAAGTCAAAATACCATCGCATCCTGCTCTTTTGAAGCAGTATAGGCTTTCCATAATAACCTTATTCCCGTTGAGCCAACCATTATTTATTGCCGCTTGAAGCATCGAATACTCTCCTGAAACTTGGTAAGCAAATGTTGGAGCTCCAAACATATCCTTTGCTCGCCTACAAATGTCCAAGTAAGGCATTCCCGGTTTAATCATAATCATGTCTGCGCCTTCATCAAGATCTCTCGCTATTGTTCGGAGTGCTTCTTCTCCGTTGGCTGGATCCATTTGATAGGTGCTTTTATCTCCCTTGAGTGCCCCGGAAGCTCCAACTGCATCTCTGAATGGGCCATAAAAACCACTTTCATATTTGGCAGCATAAGAAAGTAAAATTACATCATGAAATCCTTCAGTTTCTAAAGCAGTACGTATCGCTGAAATTCTCCCATCCATCATGTCTGACGGACCGATTATATCTGCGCCTGCTTTTGCTTGAGATAGTGCCTGTTTTACTAACGCTTCAACGGTTTTATCGTTAACGATACGACCATTTTCTACAAACCCATCATGTCCGTCTATACTATATGGATCCAAAGCGACATCAGTCATTACAGCTATATTTGGTACCGCCTTCTTTATTGCCCTCGTGGCCTTATTGGATAGGTTTTCTGGATTCCAAGCTTCAGCACAGTCCTTGGTTTTGAGCTTTGGATCTGTGTATGGAAATATACATATAGCAGGAATACCCAAATCTGCTGCAAGTTTAGCTTTTTCGACTAAAAGGTCTACACTATATCTGAAAACGCCCGGCATAGACTCGACGGGGACCTCAAGGTTTTTACCCTCGCAAACAAATATTGGCCAAATCAAATCCTCAACACTAAGTTTATTTTCTCGCGATAAGCCTCTAATTTCAGGAGATTTTCTTAAACGTCTATGTCGAGTTTTAGGATACGGTGCTTGTCGAAGATTCATTCATAGGTCCTCTCTTAAACTTAGTTCCTGAAAAGTGTCACGCTTTGGGACTCGTAACAAGCTTGATTAAATATCTTAACAGTTAACTTGTCTTTTGGGTAACATACACTTTATTTGATGAATACTATAAACGGATATAAACGGTGCCATTTGAATATCTCTTTTTAACATCAGTCAGTTCCATTTGGTTTTGGTTATTTTTAGCTATGATCTGGTACTTTTCAATTAGCAATGTGTTTGGTGTACCTTATAGAGCGTGGTTTATCGCATCAAATAATGAAGATGAACTAGCAGATCTTTGCCGTTTTACACGATTTATTGCTGCTCATTTCACTAAAAAGTATCGAATTCTGAACCATTGGTGTTACATCTTGCTTATTGCTTTTTTAATCACCTTTCTCACACTAACAGGATTTCTTTATAAGAGTGAATTCTTACAATTATCACTGTTTTTATTTGTTCCAATTATAGCCTTAATCCACTTTAGGTTAAATTTAGCAAAAAAGTTTATTGCACAACAATTAACGCCCTCAGAATTACATGTTCAAATTTTTTTACACAGGCGGAACACAAAAATTTTAGGATTTTTATCCTTAATTACTATTTTTTGCTGGTTTATATTTACAATTATCAAGCATCAAACTATTTGAAATTACACTATTTTAAGATCCGCTATTGCACGTCGACAATGCAAGATAACAATAATGTATACCAAACTATAAGTGGCCAAACCTCCTGATGTCTACTGAAATACTGGTGAGCGGCACCCCAGAAGGGTACGATGCCAAAATAATTTTGAATGAAATAAAGCATCAAGGAAACTCAGTGATTCATATCGCTAGAGATGACAAACGCATGCGCGCTATGGGCGATGCGCTTAAATTTTTTAAACCTGACCTTTCGATTTTCGAGTTTCCCAGTTGGGATTGTTTACCCTATGATCGGGTTTCTCCAAATTTAGAGATATCATCGGCCAGAATGGGAATACTTTCTAAATTTGCAGATAATATAGCCAAAGAGTATGTTGTTTTAACCACTTTGAACGCTGTTTTACAGAAAGTGCCGTGTAGTTCCGTAGTTAAAAGTTATGGTTTCAAAGCAGTGGTGGGGCGAAATATTAATGAAAGTAATTTAAGAGAATTTCTCGTGAGGATGGGTTTCACCAAATCCTCGACAGTTAGGGAGGCTGGTGAATATGCAATTCGTGGAGGAATTATTGATATATTTCCTCCAAGATATTCGAACCCAGTTCGCTTAGATCTTTTTGGAACTATTTTGGATGGTGCTCGTCTTTTCGATCCAGAAACTCAACTGACAATTAAAAAACTGCATGAAATTGAATTAGCACCCGTTTCAGAAGTTATTCTTGATGAATTTTCTATTAGAAATTTTAGGCAATCTTACAGAGCTGAATTCGGATCATCTCTGAGTAATGACCCTTTGTACGAGTCTGTTAGTGCGGGTCGGAAGTATCAAGGTCTAGAACATTGGCTACCGTTATTCTATGAAAAACTTGATACTTTCTTTTCTTATTTTCCCTCAGCAACAGTAACGATGTACAAGAATCTCGAAACGGATCTCTCTTCACGTTGCAAGTTAGTGGCTGATCAATATGAGGCCAGGAATTTTGCAAATGATAATAAGCCCACAAAAGACTACGCATACAAGCCATTAAAACCCACAGCATTGTATCTCGACGAGGCTGATTGGGTCAATTTGATTAAAACGCGTCGAACCTTGATTTTTGATCCTCTTCCACAACCTTTGGGGCCGAACATTATAGACTCGGGCGGGCGGGCTGGAAGGAATTTTGCGCCTGAGAGGCAATCTAATAATCTTAATCTCTTTAGCAGTTTGGCTGATCATTTGAAAACTAGATTGCAGTATGGGCCAGTACTAATTGCATCCTATTCGGAAGGATCGCTGGAGCGGCTATCAGGACTTTTAACAGATGAGGGGCTTGATCGGCCAGTAGCCGTGTCAAACTGGAGTATGGTTGCGAGCCCAGTCGTACACATGAGCGTTTGGCCACTAGATCAAGGTTTTCAAACTCCTGAATTTACAGTGATATCAGAGCAGGACATTTTAGGTGAGAGGTTAATAAGGAGGCCAAAAAAGAGAAGACCAGAAAATTTTCTTACGGACGCTCAAAGTCTCTCTATTGGTGGGCTTGTTGTTCATATTGATCACGGCGTTGGCCGCTACATGGGTTTAGAAGTGTTAGATATCGGTGGGGCTGCACATGAATGTTTGCTGATCGAATATGCTGAGAATTCTAGACTTTATTTGCCAGTCGAAAACATAGAACTTTTAACATCCTATGGCCACGATGAGGGCCTTTTGGATCGATTAGGAAGCGGTGCCTGGCAAGCTAAAAAATCCAAATTGAAGGACCGAATAAAAGACATAGCCGAAAAACTTATTCGTGTAGCAGCCGAAAGATCGCTGCGTCGTGGTCAAATATGTGAACCTGTTAGTGGAATGTGGGAGGCTTTTGCTGCAAGATTTCCATATGAAGAAACAGATGACCAATTGGTGGCGGTAAAAGAAGTAATTAGTGATCTTGGATCTGGCAAGCCAATGGATCGGTTGATTTGTGGCGATGTAGGGTTTGGTAAAACTGAGATAGCGATGCGGGCAGCTTTTGTCGCTGCTATGTCTGGTTTCCAGGTTGCATTGATCGCACCGACTACACTGCTTGCCCGACAGCACAAAAGGAGTTTTGAAGAGAGGTTCAGGGGATTCCCTGTTGAAGTTCGCGGATTGAGTAGGTTTGAAAGTTTAAAAGAGAATGAGCGAACTAGAAAGGAACTCACAGAGGGCCATGCTGATATAGTAATAGGGACACATGCCGTTCTGGCAAACTCTGTAAAATTCAAAAATCTTGGTTTGCTGATAATTGATGAAGAGCAGCATTTTGGTGTGCGACATAAAGAGCGATTAAAGCAATTAAAATCTGACATCCATGTTCTAACACTGACGGCTACTCCTATACCCAGGACTTTACAGTTATCACTTTCGGGAGTTCGAGATCTTTCAATTATTGGGACACCACCAGTCGATCGACTCGCAATCAGAACTTATGTAAGTGAATTCGATGCCATAGTTGTAAGGGAGGCTTTACTAAGAGAACACTACAGAGGCGGCCAGTCTTTTTTTGTTGCTCCGCGCATATCTGATTTACAAGAAATAGAAAATTTTCTGACGGAGCAAGTTCCAGAAATAAGATTTACTAAGGTTCACGGCCAGATGTCTTCATCAGAGTTAGATGAGCGCATGAATAAATTTTATGATGGAAAGTTTGATGTTCTCGTCGCCACTTCAATAGTGGAATCTGGGTTAGATATTCCTAGAGCTAATACTTTAATTGTAAGTAATGCTGATATGTTTGGGCTGGCTCAATTATACCAGATCCGGGGTAGGATAGGTCGTTCTAAAACCAGAGCATTTGCATTTTTAACCACAAAGCCCAGAAAGAAACTTACAACTGAAGCAGAAAAAAGATTGAAGGTAATAGCGTCTTTAAGCACATTGGGAGCTGGTTTTACTCTAGCTAGTCAAGACTTAGATATTAGAGGAGCAGGCAACTTGCTGGGTGACGAACAATCGGGTCAAATACGTGAAGTTGGCTATGAACTGTACCAGTCTATGTTGGAAGATGCTCTTAGTAAAATGAGATCTGGGGAACTCGAGGGTTTGTCGGATTTTGACGATAATTGGGCACCGCAAATAAATTTAGGGGTGCCGGTTTTAATTCCTGAAAAATATGTTTCAGATCTTGATACAAGACTTGGCTTGTATCGTAGATTATCAGGTTTGACTTCAAAAGTTGAACTTGAAGGATTTGCTGCAGAACTTATTGATCGATTTGGGGAGTTACCTAGAGAGGTGAATACATTGCTTCTTGTTGTTAGAATAAAAGCGATGTGTAAAAGGGCTCAAATTTCTAAATTTGATGGCGGTCCTAAGGGAGCAACTATTCAATTTTACAATAACAAATTTAAATCACCTTCAGGTTTGGTTACATTTATAGATAACGAAAATGGTTATGCAAAAATTCGTGATAACAAACTGGTGGTTATTCGAAGTTGGGCAAAAGATCGTGATCGAATTAGAGGCTCCTTCAATTTAGCGAAAGATCTAGCCAAATTGGCTCAGGCTAAAAATTAAGCACTAAGCCTGTCAATTTTTTAGATAAATCAACGTGTAGTCTCAGTTAAACGTCTTTTAACGTACGAGGTTACTGTGTCTAGCATTTCGTCCATATAAGGATCTTCAAAAAAATGGCCTGCTCCCTCCATTTCATTATGCGTTACTGTAATACCGCGCTGTTCTCTTAATTTTTCGACTAGCTCAACAGTTGCTGAAGGTGGGGCAATTCTGTCAGCTGCGCCGTTTATAATCATCCCTGAGGATGGGCAGGGAGCTAGAAAAGAAAAATCATACATGTTTGCGGGCGGAGACACTGATATAAAACCGGTGATTTCAGGTCTGCGCATTAATAATTGCATCCCTATCCATGCACCGAAACTAAATCCCGCAACCCAGCAATGTTTCGAATTGTTATTCATTGACTGCAAGTAGTCTAGGGCAGAGGCTGCGTCCGATAACTCTCCCACGCCTTGGTCATATTCTCCCTGGGAACGGCCAACACCTCGGAAGTTAAATCTTAAGACCGTAAAACCCATATTGTAAAATGTATAGTGCAAGTTATAGACAACCTTATTGTTCATCGTACCCCCAAACTGTGGGTGAGGGTGCAGTACAATAGCGATTGGGGCATCTCTATCCTTTTGTGGGTGGTAACGTCCCTCGAGACGCCCTTCAGGTCCGGGAAAAATTACCTCAGGCATACACTAATACTCCAAATAAGCGTTCTATTACGTTGACAGTGTTCGGCATAAACTTTAGAATTATTCTAAACTAGACTGATGCGCTGCCATACAGTGCACTTAAGCATTGTTTGAGTTAACGTCAATGAATTTAGAAAGGCCGGTTGATGAAGCTAAGCACCAAAGGACGTTACGCGATGGTAGCATTATGCGATATTGCTCTCCACGGTGGCTCTGACTTAGTAACTCTGTCAGATATTTCTAAGAGGCAGAAAATTTCTTTGGCCTATCTTGAGCAATTATTCGTAAAACTTAGACGGGCAGAGTTAGTTATTGCTTCTCGCGGTCCCGGCGGCGGTTACAAATTGGGTAAAACTGTTCATGAAATTAGAGTTTCAGATGTGCTAGAGGCGGTTGATGAGTCGTTGAACGCTTTGCATACCGGAGCAGGGGCTAAGGGCGCTGTTTCTGGCAGTAAAGCCCAGTCTTTGTCCAATAGGTTATGGGAAGGTTTAAGTGCACATGTTTATGTATTTTTACATCAAACGAGACTTTCAGATGTAATTGAAAATGAATTGGCTCCTTGCCCAGCTGTCCCAGACCTGATCTCTATCGTAGAACCAGCAGATTGATTTATGGATCTAAAGTGTATGCTTTATTTGATGTGAACCAATGCAAAGAGTATATTTAGATCATAATTCTACTACCGATTTGAGACCAGAAGCGAGCAGGGCAATGCTGGATGCGATGAATGTTTTGGGTAATCCTTCATCTGTTCACTTTGAGGGCCGCATGGCGAAATCTTTGTTAGAAAATGCTCGAGATAGTCTTGCTGGCTCACTTGGCTGTAAGCCCCAATCTATTGTCTTTACATCTGGGTCAACAGAGGCTGCTTCGTTGGCCCTAAACGCTCATAAAATAAGGTGTTCTGAGATTGAACATGATGCCGTTAAGAGTTTGTGTGAAACAACTTTGACTACTTTTCCTTCGGGCCAAGTCTTAATTAATGATCCTTCAACGTCTGCTGTTCAATTGGCTAATTCGGAGACCGGCATTATTCAAGATTTGCCCAGTGATATTTTTTTAAGTGATGTGACGCAGGCAATTGGAAAAATACCGTTTTCATTTGAATGGCTAGGAGCAAAAAGAGCAATCGTTTCTGCACATAAATTTGGAGGTCCAAAAGGGGTTGGTGCTCTTTTATTGGAGGATAATATACCTTTCTCACCGCTAATAGTTGGTGGCGGTCAAGAAATGGGTAGAAGATCCGGGACAGAAAATATTGTCGGCGCGGTAGGTATGGCGGCCGCTGCTGCGGCAGCGTTGGTTGATTTAGAGAAAGGTGTTTGGAGCCGTGTTGAAGAACTTAGAAACATTCTAGAAAATTCGATTGAAGAATCTTTTAACGAAACTATTTTTGTAGGGAAAGGGACAAAGCGATTACCGAATACTAGCTTAATAATTAACGCCGGATGGCGAGGTGAAACTCAGGTAATGCAGTTAGATTTGGCTGGATACGCGGTATCTGCCGGATCTGCTTGTTCCAGTGGAAAAGTTAAGGGATCGGCTGTCTTGCAATGCATGGGTTATGATGATGAACAATCAAAAAGCGCTTTAAGGGTTAGTTTAGGTGTGGGTACAACTATAGAAGACATCAATGGCTTTGTAGGTGCATACTGCAAAGAAGGTAAGAAATTTATGAGCCGAAGAAGTGCTTAATTAGGAGATGGTTATGGAAGCAGGGGATACATTACAGGTTAAAGACGGCGTCGATCAGGAAACGATAGATGCTGTAAAGGAGGTCAGTACTTACAAGTATGGCTGGGATACTGACATCGAAATGGAGTATGCTCCAAAAGGCGTAAATGAAGACATTGTAAAGCTGATATCTGAGAAAAATTTAGAACCTGAATGGATGACTAACTGGCGATTAGAAGCTTTAGAACGATGGAAAAAAATGACAGAGCCCAAATGGGCTATGGTAGATTATCCGGAAATTGATTTTCAGGATCAATACTACTACGCAAGACCTAAGTCTATGGTTGAAAAACCAAAGTCCCTCGATGAGGTTGATCCTAAGCTTTTGGCAACGTACGAGAAGCTGGGGATTCCGTTAAAAGAGCAGATGATACTTGCGGGAGTCGAGGGTCAAGCAGATAAACCTGATGGTGAGAGAAAAGTTGCGGTTGATGCTGTTTTTGACAGCGTTTCAGTGGGGACAACTTTCAAGTCTGAATTAAAGAAAGCGGGAGTAATATTTTGTTCCATTTCTGAGGCTATTAAGGAGCATCCGGATTTAGTTAAAAAATATTTAGGTTCAGTAGTTCCTGTTTCTGATAATTTTTACGCAACATTGAACAGTGCTGTCTTCTCTGACGGTTCATTTGTTTACATTCCTCCGGGAGTTAAATGTCCAATGGAATTATCAACATATTTTCGTATCAATGCCGAAAATACCGGGCAATTTGAACGAACTTTAATAATTGCAGATAAAGGGTCATATGTCTCTTACCTAGAAGGGTGTACAGCGCCGAAAAGAGATACGGCTCAGCTACACGCCGCAGTTGTTGAAATAGTAGTGGAAGAAGACGCTGAAGTTAAGTATTCAACCGTTCAAAATTGGTTTCCAGGCGACGAAAATGGAAATGGTGGCATTTACAACTTTGTTACAAAGAGGGCTGATTGTCGGGGTGACAGAGCAAAGGTGATGTGGACGCAGGTCGAAACTGGGTCGGCTGTCACTTGGAAGTACCCTAGCTGCATATTAAGGGGTGATGAAAGCCAGGGTGAATTCTACTCGATTGCTATCGCAAACAATCATCAGCAGGCCGACACTGGTACCAAGATGCTGCATCTTGGCAAAAATACTAAGTCTCGCATCGTATCGAAGGGTATCTCGGCCGGTGTGGCTCAAAATACCTATAGAGGTCAGGTCAATATGCATCCTAGGGCAAAAAATAGTAGGAATTATACCCAATGTGATAGTCTTCTAATAGGTGACAAGTGTGGTGCTCACACCGTTCCATACATTGAGGTTAAAAATAATTCTTCTCGAGTAGAACATGAAGCCACGACTTCGAAAGTCGATGACGATCAGCTTTTCTATTGCAGGCAAAGAGGCATGGGTGAGGAAGAAGCCGTAGCCTTAGTGGTTAATGGCTTTTGCAAAGATGTTTTGCAGGCGTTGCCAATGGAATTTGCGATGGAAGCTCAGCAACTTGTTGCAATATCACTCGAGGGATCAGTTGGGTAGTTGCGATTACGGTTACAATGTCATAAGTAAACGACGAATTGTGTCACTAATGGTGGAAAAAAATGTTAAAAATTAATAATTTACACGTTTCTTTGGAAGATGAAGATAAGGAAATTTTGAAGGGAGTGGATTTGACTGTGGACGCGGGAAAGGTTCACGCCATCATGGGGCCAAATGGGTCTGGAAAGTCTACGCTTTCTTATGTGCTTTCTGGTAAAGAGGGCTATAATGTGACGGATGGCTCGGTTGAGTTAAATGGTGATGATATAATGGAGTTGGAACCCGAAGAAAGGGCGGCTCTTGGTCTCTTTTTGGCATTCCAGTATCCTATTGAAATTCCGGGCGTGGGCAATATGACTTTTCTGCGAACAGCTTTAAATGCGCAACGGAAAGCCCGCTGTGAAGATGAAATAAGCGCAACCGATTTTTTGCGTCTGGTTAGAGAAAAAGCCGCTACGTTAAAAATTGATTCTGATATGTTAAAACGGCCCGTGAATGTTGGATTTTCGGGTGGTGAAAAAAAACGCAATGAAATTCTACAAATGGCTATGCT
>Ga0181567_10002394_pt1 | contig 13997 bp, 13 predicted proteins | sample 101ome_14_FD_133761 | JGI IMG/M metagenome (GOLD analysis project Ga0181567, IMG submission 133761) | Coastal salt marsh microbial communities from the Groves Creek Marsh, Skidaway Island, Georgia - 101403AT metaG (megahit assembly) | ecosystem: Environmental > Aquatic > Marine > Intertidal...
GGCGGTGGCGCCGGGGGCGCACCCGAGCGCCCAGGGCGGAGTCGCTGAAGGCGTGGCCTCAAACCTAAACGTTCGGCGCTTGCATCAACTGTTCGGTGGTTGGGTGCTGTTGTTATTGATTGCTGTGCTGGCGTTGATGGCGTTGGAATGGATGGGGGTGCCCAAAGCTTGGCTTGGCCTGGGTTTTTTGGTTGGCACCGTGCTGGTGTATGCCGGTATTGGTTTGGCCTGCCGTACCACCCAACCCGACGCCTACTATGTGGCCGACCGACGCGTACCCGCCATGTACAACGGCATGGCCACGGCGGCCGACTGGATGTCGGCGGCCTCGTTCATGGGTTTGGCGGGGGCGTTGTATTTGTCGGGCTTTGACGGTTTGGCTTTTTTACTGGGTTGGACCGGTGGCTTTTGTTTGGTGGCGTTTTTACTGGCGCCGTATTTGCGCAAATTTGGCCAATACACCGTGCCCGACTTTTTGGGCGCGCGCTACGGCGAGCCCTGGCCGCGTTTGATTGGTGTGGTGGCGGTGATTGTGGTGTCGTTCACCTATGTGGTGGCACAAATTGTGGGGGTCGGTTTGATTGTGTCGCGGCTGCTTGGGGTGGCGTTTGAATTGGGGGTGTTTTTGGGGTTGGGTGGGGTTTTGGTGTGTTCTTTTTTGGGCGGCATGCGAGCCATCACCTGGACTCAAGTGGCGCAGTACATCGTGCTCATTTTGGCCTTTTTGCTGCCCGTGACATGGTTATCGATCAAGCAAACCGACAACCCTGTACCGCCGTTGGCTTATGTGGCCCAACTCGAAGCGGTTGGTGTTAAAGAGCAGCAGCTGATGCATGACCCGGCCGAGTCGGCGGTGCGCGGCTGGTACGCCGAGCGTTATGAGCAGCTGCAAATGCAGTTGGCCCAACCCGAGCAGGCGTTGCGCCAGCAACGTGAAGCGGCGCAGGCCCAGCTCCAAGTGTTGCGTGCGCAAAACGCGCCAGCGTGGCAGCAGCGTGCGGTGGTGCGTGAGCTGGCGCGGCTGCCACGCACTGTGGAGGAGGCCAAGCAGTTGTGGTTGGAGGAGTTGGCGCGGATTGAACGCAAAGCCTTGCCGCTTGACGGCATGCCGCCGCACGCCCAGCCGTTTGCCCGTGCCGATCGGGCCGGTGAGGTGGATCACAACGAGCGGCGAAATTTCTTCGCCTTGATTTTTTGTTTGGTGGTGGGTACCGCGGCTTTGCCCCATATCTTGGTGCGTTACTACACCACCCCCACGGTGCATCAGGCGCGACTCTCGGTGGTGTGGACGGTGTTTTTTGTGCTGTTGCTGTACCTCACGGCGCCTGCGTTGGCGGTGTTGGTGAAGCATGAGGTGTTTTTTTCTTTGGTCGGCTCGCCGATTGACGCGTTACCCAGTTGGGTCAGTGCGTGGCAAACCGTGGCCCCCGACCTGCTGCGGGTGGAAGACGTGAACGCCGACGGCTTGCTGCAATTGAACGAGCTTAGCCTGGGCGGTGACATCATTGCCTTAGCGGCAGCCGAAATCGCCGGCTTGCCTTTTGTGGTGTCGGCGCTGGTGGCCGCAGGCGGCATGGCCGCGGCTTTATCAACCGCCGATGGCTTGTTGCTTACGGTAGCCAATGCGCTCAGCCACGACGTTTACTACAAGATGATTGACCGCACGGCTTCCACGGCGCGACGGGTGACGCTTTCCAAGGTGTTGCTGTTGGTGGTGGCCTTGGCGGCTGCCTACGTGGCGGCGCAGCGCCCAGCGGACATTGTCTTCATGGTGTCAGCAGCGTTTTCGCTGGCGGCAGCGGCTTTTTTTCCGGCACTGGTGCTGGGCATTTTTTGGATGCGCACCACCGGCTGGGGTGCGGTGGCCGGCATGGTGAGTGGCTTGGGTGTAACGCTTTTTTATGTGTTGTCCAACGCAAGCTGGCCGCGGCAGATGCTGGGCTTGGGTGACCCAGGGCCGCTTTGGTGGGGGATTGAGCCGATTGCGGCGGGCGTTTTTGGCGTACCGGTGGGGCTGGTGGTAACGGTGGTTGTGAGTTGGCTCACGCCACGACCTGCGCCCCAGGTCGTGGCCATGGTGCGCCAGCTCAGGCACCCCAGCTCCAACGCGCTATAATTTTGGGTTTCCTTGCTGCACCCCGACCTTGACGCTTGGGGGCGGCGTTCATCCACAAGGAGTTGTTATGCGTCATTATGAAATTGTGCTGCTCGTGCACCCAGACCAAAGCGAGCAGGTGCCAGCCATGCTGGAGCGCTACAAGGGCATCATCACCAACGGTGGTGGCAAAGTCCATCGCGAAGAAGATTGGGGACGCCGTCAGCTGGCCTACCAAATCAACAAGCTGGCCAAAGCCCATTATGTTTGTCTCAACATTGAAGCAAACAAAGAAATTATTGACGAGCTGGAGCACGGTTTTCGTTTCAACGACGCCGTGCTGCGCCACATGACCTTGCAACGCAAGAAAGCCGAAACCGCACCGTCGCCCATGATGAAGGCGGTTGAGCGCGAAGAAGCACGCAAGGCCCAACAACAGGAAGCTGCCGCCCAGTAAAGCCATGACGACTGGCGTCAATCGCTTGTCGTTGCATGCCACACTTGCGGCGCTTGAGGCGCCTCGCCACTCCCCCGCGGGGGTAGCGATTCAGGGGTTCACCCTGAAGCACGAGTCGGTTGTGCCACACCACGGTGCCGCGCGGCAGGTGGTGTTTGAACTCAAGGGCGTGGCCTTTGAGGCGTTGGCACAAACCGTGGCGACCCTGCCAATGGGTACGCCGGGGCAATGGCAAGGCTTTTTGACCGGCAGTCATCGTGGCAAACAACTGGTGTTGCAGCTGCAACGCTTTACCCCATTGATTCAAGGAACCCAACATGGCACCACCGAAGAAAAACTTTAAAGATCGACGCGGCAAGCGCAACAGTCAATCGTTGTTGTTCAAGCGCAAACGCTTTTGCCGTTTCACCGTGGCTGGCGTAGAGGAAATTGACTACAAAGACCTCGACGTATTGCGTGACTTCATTGGCGAAAACGGCAAAATCACGCCCGCCCGCCTCACGGGTACGCGGGCCATTTACCAGCGGCAACTGACCACCGCCATCAAGCGTGCACGCTTTTTGGCGCTGTTGCCGTTCTCTGACAAGCATCACGTGTAAGGGGCACAACCATGCAAATCGTATTGCTGGATAAAGTCACCAACTTGGGTGGTTTGGGCGACGTGGTTAAGGTGAAAGACGGCTACGCCCGCAACTTTTTGATACCCAGTGGTCGTGCGCGTCGCGCCACGCCCGAGGCCTTGGCCGAGTTCGAAGCGCGTCGGGCTGAACTTGAGCGGCTTGCCGCTGAAAAGCTGGCCAGTGCGCAGGCTGTGGCCGAAAAGATGCGAGACCTCACATTGCAGCTCACACAAAAAGCTGGCGTCGATGGCCGCTTGTTTGGTTCAGTGACCAACCAAGACATTGCCGAAGCGCTCAAGGGTCAGGGGTTTGAAGTGCACAAGGCGCAGATTCGCTTGGCCAATGGCACGGTGAAAACCGTGGGTGAGTCAGCGATCGAAGTGGTCTTGCACACCGACGTGGCATGCGAGGTGACGCTGCAAGTCGTGGCAGAGGCCAGCTGATCGGTTGGCCCCAGCGCGCGCGAATCAAGCCACCCTCGGGTGGCTTTTTTTATGTTGTCCCGGGTTATGAGCGTGCCATGCACAGGCTTATCCCAAGCTTATCCACCGCCACCCGTCGTTAACCGCTGGCGAAGCGCGTACCATTCGTTTTTGCCTGTTTGATTCACCATGTCCAACGCCTTGCTCTCTCCTGTGATGGATTCGCCAGAACCCCATGGCGCGTTGCGTTTGCCGCCGCACTCGGCAGAGGCCGAGTCAAGCGTGCTCGGTGGCCTGTTGCTGGATAACAGCGCGTGGGACCGTATGGGTGACGTGGTGCGTGCCGAGGATTTTTATCGGCACGATCATCGATTGATTTTTGAGTCGATTGAAACGTTGGTCAACGCTGCCAAGCCCGCCGACGTCATCACCGTGCACGAGCACCTTCAAATGCTGGGTAAGGCCGATGAAACCGGCGGCCTCACCTACCTCAACGAGTTGGCGCAGTACGTGCCCAGTGCCAGCAACATTCGTCGTTACGCCGAAATCATTCGCGAACGTTCGGTGTTACGCCAGTTGGTCACAGTCAGCGACGAAATCGCCACCCGCGCGCTTAACCCCCAGGGCAAGTCCATGGCCGAGGTATTGGACGAGGCCGAGCAAAAAATCTTTCGTATTGGTGAAGAGGGCTCGCGTCTCAAGCAGGGCTTTCACGCCATGAAAGAGTTGGTGGTGGACCTGATGGACCGGGTTCAAGAAATGGCCGACAACCCCAACGACATCACCGGGGTGCCAACGGGCTTTGTTGATCTTGATCGCATGACCTCGGGCTTTCAGGCCGGTGATTTGGTGATTATTGCGGCCCGACCCTCCATGGGTAAAACGGCCTTTGCGTTAAACATTGCCGAGCATGTGGCGCTGCGCGAGGGCTTGCCGGTGGCGGTGTTTTCCATGGAGATGAGCGCTGCTCAACTGGCGGTGCGGGTGGTGGGCTCGATCGGGCGTATTCACCAGGGTCGACTGCGCACCGGCAAACTGACCGACGATGAATGGCCGCGCTTGGCCGAGGCGATTGAGCGCCTGCGCGGGGTGTCGTTGCACATCGATGAAACCGCTGGCTTGACTCCCAGCGAGCTGCGTGCCAACGCCCGCCGTTTGGCCCGGCAATGCGGCAAACTGGGTTTGGTGGTGGTGGATTACTTGCAGCTCATGAGTGGCAGCAGCCGCAGCGACAACGAAAATCGAGCCACGGAGTTGGGCGAGATTTCGCGAAGCCTCAAAATGCTGGCCAAAGAACTGCAGTGCCCGGTGATTGCCCTGTCGCAGCTCAACCGCAGCGTGGAGCAGCGCACCGACAAGCGGCCATTGATGAGCGACTTGCGCGAGTCAGGCGCGATTGAGCAAGACGCCGACATCATCACCTTTATTTATCGCGACGAGTACTACAACAAAGAAGACAGCAAAGAGCCAGGGGTCGCCGAAATTATTATTGGCAAACAGCGTAACGGCCCAACCGGCACGGTGAAGTTGGCTTTTCTTAACACCATGACGCGTTTTGAAAGCCTGGCATCCGGCGAGAGTTACGGCGGTTACTAACGCCCAGTGCCCCGGCTGCTTCGCTACAACGCGTCGCTGGCGTGGTCGGCCAGGCGGGAACGTTCACCACGCGCCAATGTGATATGCCCACCGTGCGCCCAGCCCTTAAAGCGGTCAACCACGTAGGTTAAGCCCGATGACCCCTCGGTGAGGTAGGGCGTGTCGATTTGCGCCAAATTACCCAGGCAGACCAGTTTGGTACCCGGTCCGGCTCGGGTGATCAGCGTTTTCATTTGTTTGGGCGTTAGGTTTTGCGCTTCGTCGATGATGACATATTTGCTCAAAAAGGTGCGGCCACGCATGAAGTTCAGGCTTTTGATTTTGATGCGGGAGCGAATCAACTCGTTGGTGGCAGCGCGCCCCCATTCGCCCGCGCCGCTGCCCTCGCCCTTGGCCAAAAACTCCAGGTTGTCGTCCAATGCTCCCATCCACGGCCCCATTTTTTCTTCTTCGGTGCCGGGTAAAAACCCAATGTCCTCGCCCACCGAAACCGTGACACGGGTCATGATGATCTCGCTGTAGCGCCTCTCGTCCAGCACCTGTGACAAGCCAGCGGCCAGCGCCAATAGGGTTTTGCCGGTGCCGGCGGTACCCGTGAGGGTGACAAAGTCGATATCGGGGTCCATGAGCAGGTTGAGCGCAAAGTTTTGCTCACGGTTGCGGCTGCATACACCCCAGACCGCGTGTTTGCCGTGGCTGTAGTCTTTCAGGGTACGCAACACGGCGCGCTTGTCTTGCACTTCGGTTACGCGGGCATACAGCGGCGGTTCGTCCGGCTGCTCAAAATAAACAAATTGATTCAGCAAAAACTGGTTAACCGCCGCGCCATGCACACGGTAGTAGGTGTGCATGCCTTGCTGCCAGCTTTCGACTTGCTTGGCCGCACCATTCCAGAAATCGGGCTCCAGTGCCAAAGCACCGCTGTACAACAGTTCGCCGTCGTCCAGGGTTTTGTCGTTCTCGTAGTCTTCGGCTGGCATGCCCAACGCGCGCGCTTTGACCCGCATGTTGATGTCTTTGGACACCAGCACCACCTCACGTTTGGGTAAACGCGTGCGCAACGATTGCACCACTTCCAAAATTTGATTGTCGGCCTTGCCTTGCGGCAGTCCCAAGTCGGGGGCTTCAAGAATTTCACTTTGAAAAAACAAGTCGCCTGTGGCAGCGGCATGGCCACTGCTATCCAAGGGCAGGCCTTTGTCCATGCGGGCCGCGGCGCCCACCAACTGGTCCAGCGCGCGGCTGGTTTGGCGGGCGTTACGCGCCACCTCGGAGTTACCTTTTTTGTGCTGGTCGAGTTCTTCCAGCACGATCAGTGGCAGGTAGACGTCGTGCTCTTCAAAGCGAAACAGCGATGTGGGGTCGTGCAGCAAGACGTTGGTGTCCAACACAAACAGCCGACGCTTGGCGGTGGGCACGCGGCGCGTGGAATCGGCTTTGGCCGCGGCGCGGCGCTTGGCGGCGCCAGCGGTTGCGGGTAAAGGTACCACTTGGGCGGGCTCGAGGACCTTGCGGGCCATTGGCTCGGTCGGTGTGCTGGGTGCCGGGTGGGCGGCGGTATTGGCTTTTACCGAGGGTTTGAGGGCCAGCACCGCCGCGGGTACGGGCGGGGTGGGGGATAGGTCAAGGCGTGAGGCTTTGGCAGTGGGGGCGGGAGGTAGGGGCATGGGCTTTTTAGGAAAAGAAAAAGCCGCCTACAGCGCAGGCGGCTTGTGGTGGGGATGTTTGGTGAAGGGATCGCTTCCTAAACATGTGCTTCATTATGCACACAAACCCGGGTTGAGCAGGCTTGCCCGCCTATGGTTTGCCCTAGGCCAGGGATTTTTGGAAGGCCTTGACCGTTTTAAGTACCTCGTCCACGTGGCCCAGCACCTTAACGCCGCGCCATTCTTCGCGCAGCACGCCGTCGGGGCCAATTAAAAAGGTGCTGCGCTCGATGCCCTTGACCTTTTTGCCGTACATGATTTTGTTTTTAACCACGCCAAACATATGGCACATTTTTTCTTCGGTGTCGGCGATCAGCTCGAACGGCAGCTCGAGTTTGGCTTTGAAGCCGTCATGCGATTTAAGGTTGTCGCGCGAAACCCCAAACACCACCGCCCCGGCCTTTACAAAGTCTTTGTACTTGTCCCTGAATTGCATGGACTCGGTGGTGCAGCCAGGGGTGTTGTCTTTGGGGTAAAAGTACAGCACCACGGTTTTGCCAAGCAAGGCTTGGTTGTTGACTTTTAGGTTGCCTGTGGCCATGGCCTCAAACTCAGGCACAGGTTTTTCTAGTACGACTGCCATGTGGGTGGGGTACCAGATAGGCGGCATGCGCGCCCAGCCGGTGTTGTTGAGTTGAAAGCGACGATTTTAACCGATGCAAGGCGCGCAACAGGCCGCTCATTCAGGCGGCGGCGCCAGCAGGGCCAGTCGCACGTGCCGGTACTCGCCCGCCAGCACGTTGTAGGTGCGGCAGGCCGCCACCGAGTCCATGCATTCGATGCCCACGCCCCGTTGGGCAAATGCCGCCACCCAGCGTGGATGCAGCCACTGGTGGCTGGCACCCGTGCCCAGCAGCACAATCTCGGGCGGCCCTTGCCACAGCGGCTCCAGGGCGTGCTCGTTGAGGGTGGAGAGGTTGTGCCAGGGCCAAGGCTGAGGCGGTTGGTGTGCATCGAGCAGCAGCCCGCTTGGCCAGTCCACCCCGTCGATTCTTACGTGGTAGGCGGTGGCGGCTTGAATGGTGGCGGCGTCGGGTTGCAGTTTCATGGGCGGTGCGGGCGGGCCACCTGTCAAAGTGTGGTGAAATTATAGGGTTACACCTGATTTGCGTTGTTGCAAGAAAGCTTTGCCCATGTCCCATCCGATCGCCAAATCCACCAAATTGGCCAATGTGTGCTACGACATTCGTGGCCCTGTGCTGGATAAAGCGCGCGCCATGGAGGAGGAGGGGCAAAAAATCATCAAGCTCAACATTGGGAATTTGGCTGTTTTTGGACTGGAGCCGCCCGACGAAATCGTGCAAGACATGATTCGTAACCTGCCCAGCGCCGGTGGCTACACCGACAGCAAGGGTTTGTTTGCACCACGCAAGGCGGTGGTGCATTACTGCCAGCAAAAGCGCATTGCGGGCGTGTCGGTGGATGATGTGTACCTTGGCAACGGCGCCAGTGAACTCATCACCATGAGCATGAACGCGTTGCTTAATGCCGGTGACGAGATCTTGGTGCCCGCACCCGACTATCCCCTGTGGACGGCGTCGGTGTCGCTCTCTGGCGGCACACCGGTGCACTACATGTGCGACGAAGCTGCCGACTGGACGCCAGATTTGGCCGACATCGAGCGCAAAATCTCGCCGCGTACCCGAGGCTTGGTGATCATCAACCCCAACAACCCAACCGGCGCGTTGTACAGCGACCAGGTGCTAGAGGGCTTGGTGGCGTTGGCGCGCAAGCATGGCTTGATTGTGTTTGCCGACGAAATCTACGACAAAACGCTGTACGACGGTGCGCAGCACACGTCGGTGGCGTCGTTGGCCGAAGACGTGTTGTTTGTGACGTTCAACGGCCTGTCCAAAAACTATCGATCCTGTGGTTACCGTGCCGGTTGGATGGTGGTTTCAGGCGACAAACGCCTGGCCGGCGACTACATTGAAGGGTTGACCATGCTGGCCTCGATGCGTTTGTGTGCCAATACCCCCGGGCAGTTGGCGATTCAAACCGCGTTGGGTGGGTATCAGTCGATCGATGATTTGGTTGCACCCTCGGGGCGGCTGTGCCGCCAGCGCGATTTGGCCTACAACATGCTGAGCGCCATCCCTGGGGTGTCGGTGGTCAAGCCCAAAGCGGCCTTGTATATGTTTCCTCGCCTAGACCCCAAGGTATACCCCATTGCAGACGATCAGCAATTTGCCTGCGACTTGCTCGAACAAGAACGGGTGCTGGTGGTGCAGGGCAGTGGCTTCAACTACCCCACGCCCGACCACTTCCGGCTGGTGTTCTTGCCGCACGAAGACGACTTAACCGAGGCCATCGGTCGAATCGGACGTTTTTTGGATCGGGCCCGGCAGGGCAAGGCCGTCAAGGTCGCGGCATGACGGCGTCGAATGGCCTGATTCGGTTGGGGCTGCTGGGCTTTGGCACGGTGGGCCAAGCGGTCTACGAGTTGGTGCAGCGTAACCAAAGTGAAATGACACGCCGCAGCGGCCACACCTTGCAGGTCGTGGCCGTGGCGCGCCGCGACACCGCCGCGGCGCAGCGGGTGGTGGGGCAGGGTGTGCAGGTTTTGGCCGATGGTCACGCGTTGGCAACGCATGCCGATGTCGACGTGGTGGTGGAACTCATGGGTGGCATTGAGCCCGCTCGGCAATGGGTACTGGCGGCGATTGACGCGGGCAAACACGTGGTGACAGCGAACAAAGCGTTGTTGGCGTTGCACGGCAACGAAATTTTTGCTCGGGCGCGTGAACGGGGTGTGGTGGTTGCGTTTGAGGCCGCCGTGGCCGGGGGCATTCCAATCATTAAAACCCTGCGCGAGGGGTTGTCGGCGAATCGCATTCATTGGGTGGCGGGCATCATCAATGGCACCACCAACTTTATTCTGTCCCAGATGCGGCAAAAGGGGCTGGACTTTGCTCAAGCCCTGGCACAAGCCCAGGCGTTGGGATACGCGGAGGCCGACCCCACTTTTGACATTGAGGGTGTGGACGCAGCGCACAAAATTGCGTTGGTCAGCGCCATGGCGTTTGGTGTGCGGGTGCAGTTTGACAAGGCGCACATCGAAGGCATCAGTCAACTGCAGGCGGCTGACATACGCTACGCTGAACAACTGGGTTACCGTATCAAACTGTTGGGCATTACCAAACGCGTACCCAGCGGGGTGGAGCTGCGCGTGCATCCAACATTGCTGCCGCAGCGCAGTTTGTTGGCCAGCGTCGAAGACGCCATGAACGCGGTGATGGTGTGTGGTGATGCCGTGGGCACCACGCTTTACTACGGCAAGGGCGCAGGCGGTGAGCCCACCGCCAGCGCGGTGGTGGCCGATGTGTTGGATGTGGCGCGATTGTTGGACGCTGACGCGGTGCACCACGCGCCGGCGCTGGCGTTTCAGCCGGGCGCGGTAGACGACGGCCCGGTGCTACCCAACGACGAGGTGGTGAGCAGCTACTACCTGCGGTTGCGCGTGCGTGACGAAGCCGGGGTGTTGGCGCAACTAACGGCGATCTTGGCGCAGCGGCAAATCAGCCTAGACGCCGTGATTCAACACGAAGCCGAGGGCGACGAAGCCACGCCGCACACCGACTTGATTGTGCTGACCCACGCGGCGCAGGAAGGGGTGATGAACGAGGCCATCGACGCCATGCAGGCGCTGGATGTGGTGGTGCAACCCGTGGTGCGTTTGCGGCGTGAGGTGTTTGCCTGATGCGATACGTTTCCACCCGAGGCGACGCCACCGAACGCCGTTTCAGTGACATCTTGCTCGAGGGCTTGGCGCCCGATGGTGGCCTGTACATGCCCGTGGCGTACCCGCATATTGACGACGCCACGCTGACGCAGTGGCGCAGCTTAAGCTACGCCGACTTGGCGCACGCCATTTTGAGTCGGTACATCGACGACATCCCATCCGACGATTTGCGCGCCTTGTGTGCCCGCACCTACAGCGCCGAAGTGTTTGGCGGTGACGCGCGTATTGCGCCGCTGCGCCCGTTGCACGGTGACCTGCACTTGCTGGGTTTGTCCAACGGGCCTACGCTGGCCTTTAAAGACATGGCCATGCAGCTGCTTGGCCAGCTGTTTGAATACGAATTGGCACGCCGTGGCGCCTCGCTCAACATCTTGGGGGCAACCAGTGGCGACACCGGCAGCGCCGCTGAATACGCCATGCGCGGCAAACGTGGCATTCGGGTGTTCATGATCAGCCCGCACGGCCGCATGAGTCCGTTTCAGCAAGCGCAGATGTTTAGCTTGCAAGACCCCAACATTTTTAACATTGCCATGCAGGGTGTGTTCGACGATTGCCAAGACGTCGTTAAGGCGGTATCGGCCGATTTGCCGTTTAAACGGCGCCACGCCATTGGCACCGTGAACAGCATCAACTGGGCGCGCCTGCTGGCGCAGGTGGTTTATTACTTTGCTGGCTATTTTCAGGCCACCCAACATAACCATCAAAAGGTGAGCTTTTGTGTGCCCAGTGGCAACTTTGGCAATGTATGCGCCGGGCACGTGGCGCGCATGATGGGCCTGCCGATTCGTACGTTGGTGGTGGCCACCAACGAGAACAACGTGTTGCATGAGTTTTTTCAAACCGGGGTGTACCGCCCACGCGCCAGCGCCGAAACCCACGAAACCTCGAGTCCGTCCATGGATATTTCCAAGGCAAGCAACTTTGAGCGCTTCATTTTTGATTTGGTGAACCGCGACGCGCAGCAAGTGGCGCAGTGGTTTGGCCCTACGTTGGCGCGTGAGGGAGCGTTTGCCATTGAGGCCGATGCGTTGACGCTGACGCAGCAACGCTTTGGCTTTGTCAGCGGCAGCAGCAGCCACGCCCAGCGCCTAAGCACCATTCGGTGGGTGCACCAGCAATGTGGGGCGATGATCGACCCGCACACCGCCGACGGCGTGCGTGTGGCGCAAGCGCTGGCAGCGCCCAATGAGTCCATGATCGTGCTTGAGACGGCTCTGCCGATAAAGTTTGCCGCCACCATCAACGAAGCCTTGGGCGTGTCACCGCCTTTACCTGCCGGCTGGCACGACATTGAGCAGCGCCCCAAGCGTGTGCAACTGATGGCCAACGACGTGCAGCAGGTGAAAGCCTACATTGAGGCGCACGCGGCATGAGCGGTGCCCGACCGCCCTTGATGGCGCTGGAGGATGCCTGGCAGCAGCTGTTGGCGCAGGCCAGTCCCTTGCCGGCGGTGGTGTGCGCCACTGAGGAGGCCGCAGGGCGCGTGTTGCGCCAAGACTTGGTGGCCGAGCTCGACGTGCCAGGCTTTGACAACAGCGCCATGGACGGCTACGCGGTGCGCGCCGCCGACGCGCAAGTGGGCGCGCGGTTGCCGGTGAGCCAGCGGATCGCAGCAGGCCATGCGGGCACCGCCTTGGGTGTGGGTGAAGCGGCGCGCATCTTTACTGGCGCGCCCATGCCCGATGGCGCCGACGCGGTGCTGATGCAAGAGGATGCACAGGTGCAAGACGACGGCACCATCACGCCCCTGGCGGCGGTGCCTGTGGGGCAGTTTGTGCGCCGCCGTGGCGAAGACATGGCACGCGGCGACCGGGTGTTGCGTGCCGGCACGCCGCTGCAGCCGGCGCATGTGGGCTTGGCCGCCAGCATGGGGCTGGCGAGCCTAACGGTTGGACAGGCGCCGCGGGTGGCGTTGTTTTCTACCGGTGACGAGTTGGTGATGCCCGGCAGCGTGGCGCCGCAGGACATGGCGCCTGGCGCCATCTACAACGCCAACCGCTACTTTTTGCGGGCGCTGTTGCGACAGGCTGGATGCGTGGTGCTGGACCATGGCATCGTGCCCGATACCTTGGCCGCCACCCAAGCGGCGCTGGCGCAGGCGGCCACGGAGGCCGATTTGGTGTTGACCAGTGGCGGCGTATCGGTGGGTGAAGAGGACCACATCAAGCCAGCGGTGCAGGCGTTGGGCGAGTTGACGCTGTGGTCGCTCAACATCAAGCCGGGCAAGCCGTTTGCTTATGGTCGCCTGGGAGCCTCGGGTGCGCACTTCATTGGACTCCCCGGCAACCCAGTGTCGAGCTTTGTGACCTTTGCGCTCCTGGTGCAGCCTTTTGTGCAGGCCCTGCAAGGTGCAAAATCGGGCGGCCTGTCCTACCGTCAAGGGCAGGCCCAGTTCGACTGGCCACGCCCCGACAAACGACGCGAATGGCTAAGGGTAAGGCTGCAAGCGGACGGCGGCGTGACGCTGTATCCCAACCAGAGCTCGGGCGTATTGACCTCACTGGCTTGGGCCGATGGTTTATTAGACAACCCGCCTGGTCAGGTGATTCGGCGCGGTGACACGGTACGTGTGGTGCCCTTGCAGCAACCTTGGAGCATGGGCCCGTGGTAACCGAACAAGATGGCCGCGCGCTCACCCTGCGGTATTTTGCATCGGTGCGCGAAACCGTGGGCTGCGGCAGCGAACGCTGGGTCACCCAAGCAGCGACCCTCAACGACTTGGTGACCGAATTGCGTGCCCGCGGCGCGCCGTGGCACACGGCGCTGGCCACCAAGGGTTTGCGCATGGCGCACAACCAGGTGATGGCGCAGCCCAATGCGGCGCTGGGCGACGGCGACGAGGTGGCTTTTTTTCCGCCGGTAACCGGGGGGTAAGCACAGCAATGAACGCGGTGGTCAGCATTCAACAGCCCGACTTTGATGTCAGCGCCGAGCTGGCCGCGCTGCGCGGCCGCGATGGTCGGGTGGGTGCGGTGTGCTGCTTTGTGGGTACGGTGCGCGATGTATACCCTAACGGCGCGCAGGTGCAACAGCTTGAGCTCGAGCACTACCCGGGTATGACCGAGCGCGCCATCGAAGCCATGGTGCAGCAAGCCCACGATCGTTTCGACATCTTGGGCGCGCGCGTGATTCATCGGGTTGGGCCGTTGCAAGCATGCGAGCAGATTGTGCTGGTGGCGGTGACCTCTGCGCATCGTGGCCAAAGCTTTGAGGCGTGTGAGTTTTTAATGGATTACTTAAAAACCCAAGCGCCATTTTGGAAAAAAGAATCCACGCCACAGGGTGCCCATTGGGTGGACGCCCGGGCCAGCGACGACGCCGCCTTGGCGCGCTGGGGCATTGAGGCCAACAACGCCACC
>Ga0181567_10002395_pt1 | contig 13997 bp, 7 predicted proteins | sample 101ome_14_FD_133761 | JGI IMG/M metagenome (GOLD analysis project Ga0181567, IMG submission 133761) | Coastal salt marsh microbial communities from the Groves Creek Marsh, Skidaway Island, Georgia - 101403AT metaG (megahit assembly) | ecosystem: Environmental > Aquatic > Marine > Intertidal zone...
AACGCAACGCTCGTGATGCACTCGAGAGCGAACACAAAGGGAGAGTGCGTGAACTCGAGGAAGACGTGCGATCGTTGAAGGAGACGTCCGATCGAGGCGAACGTGAAGCGGCGAGCGCCGCGAAAGATTCCGACGAAAAGCTCAAGAATCTCCTGGATGAGCTCGACAAGCGAAGCGAAAAGGTTGAATCAGAGCGCCAAGAGTTGATATCTTCGTACGAATCGCGAATAAAAGCGATGGAGCTCGAACACGAAGCGCAGCGCGCCGCGTTGAGTTCCGAGTACGCCGAGCGCGAGAGAGCGACAGAGTCGGAAAGCGAGAAAATATTGAGTGCGGCGAACGCGTCGTGGCGGCAAGAAGAAGTGAAATGGATCGACGCTCAGCGCCGGATGCAAGAATCCGTCGAGTGTTTGACGTTGCGCGAAAAGCGGGCGACCGAGTTGACGCAAATGTACGAAGCTCGCAACCACGCGCTCGCGTCTGAGATGGAACGCCTGAAAACTGAAATCGACGCGAAAGAAAAGTGTTTCACCGATCAAGTGCGCGAATTTAAATTGACCGAGCACGCACTAGAGGCGCTCACGCACAAGTTGGAACGCCAACTCAGTGAACAAGTGCTGGAATCCGAATCCGCGCGCGTCGCCGAAGAGAAAAAGTTTCAGGACGACACTGCGCGATTAAACGCTCTTTGGGAACGAAAGACCAAGGAAAACATCGAAGTCGCGCTCGAACGATCGGATTCGGAACACAAAGATGCCCTGGCTCGGCTCGCAGAGGATATGGATTTGAAGGCTAAAGCGGAAGTCGCTCGAGCTGTCGCCAACGTGTCCGAGGCGTATCACACGAACGAACGTGAATTGCGGGAGGAGATTGACGCGCTGAATCGCGAGCACGCGCGTCAAACGGTTGGAATGACCGCATCGCACGAAAAGCAATTGCGTGCGTTGCGAGAGGATTACGACGGTAGACTGAAATCCGTGACTTTAGCGCACGGCAACGAACTGGAAAGAATGACGACTTCTCACGCGGAACGCGTCGATGTTTTACAGAAAGAACACGAAAAACACGTGAAACAATCAATGTCGGAAGCCGTGCGTCTCGCGGTTCGTGAGGTCGAAGCGCAGCACGAAGTGCGTTCGGCTGAGATGATGGAAAAAGCAAAAACGAGCGCCGAGGCGGAGCTCAAACGCGCAACGGAGGAACACTCGAAAGAAATGGAACAACTCGATCGAGAATACGGAGCGAAAATAGAATCATGCATAGCCGTGAGCGCAGCTCTGGAGCTCGAACGCGAAACTCTGCGCGGACAGCTTCGTCGGGTTCGCGAGGAGTTTTGCGCGTTGGAAATGCAGCGAGCGACGGAGAACGATAGGTCCAAGGAAGCCGCCACCGCCGCCGCGTACGCGCACGAGAGCGAAATCGAAACGTTACGCAAAGAGCACAAATCCGTCGTGGCTCGAATGCAGGACGTGAACGAGTCCGCTGCGAGAACCGCGAACGAGGCTCTCGCCACCTCCAACGCCGAAACCGCGAAGTGGCGCGCCATGTATGATAAACGCGAGTCGAGGCCGGAGGATCTGAGAAGGATCAAGGAGCTTCAAAACGATCTGCAAGAAACCACCGCCAGACTCGAGCGCTCCGTGGCGCACAGAAGGACGCTCCAATCCGAATTGATGGGTCGCGCCGCGGAGTTCGACGCGCCGAGCGCGCGAGGCGCCGGCGTCGCGCGCGCTCGCGCCGCGTACGCCATCGGTCGCTAAAGGTTATGAAAGTGATTTTAAAGAATGCTGTCGTTTCGTTTTATTTAAAACTTGACGCGCAACTACAAACGCTCCCGTTGATGATACAGGCGAAAGTTGTCTAATTTAATTTTCGTCACCCCTCTCCGCAGCCGACAATTTACTTCTTCTTGCCAGCGACGGTCTTGACCTTACCCTTGCGCGTGCGGGCGTTGGTCTTCGTGCGCTGACCACGAACCGGCAAGTTGCGAATGTGCATCTTACCCCGGTGGCACTGGATCTCTTTCAAGCGCTTGATGTTCATGGTGATGAAGCGTCTGAGTTCACCTTCAATCTGGTACTTCTCCACCTCCTCACGCAACACCGTGAGCTCCTCTTCGGAGAGCTCGCGCACACGCTTGTTCTCCAACCCAGTCGCCGCCATGATCGCCTTGGCGCTCGTGTTACCGATACCGTACACGTACGTCAACGCCGTCTCGGTTCTCTTGTTGTTCGGGATTTCAACCCCGGCGACGCGCGCCGCGCGCACGCACAAGTCACCACGTCGTTGCGCGGTCGGCTGTTGGTGGCGCACAAAAAACACGACACAGTCAGTCTCAACACTCTCATACCGTTCGCTCGTCGTCATCCGTCGCGAGCCTCGCCCCCGACCCTCGCGTTCGCGTCGGCGCGCTTGAAACCCTATTCCACGCTAAACCCCGAGCGGGCCATCGCCCCCCATCGGTCGCGCGCGTCGTCGTTCGCGACGCACCAAGGTGACCGCGCGCGGGCTCTTCACGGAGGCACCGTTAAATTGCGTGCGCTGCGTGCGTCGAATCACTCGTCAGTCTCGTCGTCTCGCGCCCATCGCCATCATCATCGTCTCAACCACGGGCTATCCCACCGTGACGTCGTCCCCGAAGACGCATTTCAACCCCTCGACGCCCGCGCGACCGTCACCGCGCCCTCATCGCCCCGTCGCGCGTCGACGCGTATTCTGAATCCGACGATCCCATCCCCACCACGGCTCCATCGCGCGCGCGTCACCCCCTCCTCGCGCGCGTCATCCACCGCTCGAAACCCCATCATCGCGCGAGCCCCGCACGCCGGCTCGAGCCACGTCTCGCGCGTCTCCCGTCGCGCGTCTCCCGTCTCGCGTCTCCCGTCTCGCGTAAAAAAATCGTACCTTGGCGTGCACGGCCGCGGAAGCGTTCGCGGCGATCGACGCGAACATGGTCGTCGTTCGTGGTCGAGCGCGTCGAAGTCTCGACGCGACGGCTCGGAGGCGCGCGAGGGGCGAGTTCCGTGTGTCCGAACCCTTGTCGTCGTGTTTATCTTCACGTTCGGGTCGAGATTTCATACATAGTGTGGTGATTTGAAGAGGATGCGGAAATCGTTCAGGGCCCGACGTGGAGGCGGTGGAGGCTGGCCGTCGTCGGTCGAGTCGCGGGAGAGCGATGCGCGCGAGGGCGATGACGGCGATTCGAACGTGCGCGAGGACGACGCAGACGACGACGACGACGGTGAGCGCGCGTCGCGTCGCCTCGCGCGGGGCGTCGACGCGCGCGAGGGCGAAACGAGGATTCATGTCGGAAATCGAAGACATGAAGCGCGAGGACGGGGCGTCGTCGTCAACGAGCGGGAAGAGCGTGGAGTGGAGCGAACCGCTGGCGATCGCGAAATATCCTGCGCCGTGTCTGCGAGCGGCGAACGCGCCCGTCGTGGCGTTCGATGATAAATTGGAGGCGCTTAGCCGAGCCATGTTTAAGATCATGTACGAGACGGTGGGGTGCGGACTTGCGGCGCCGCAAGTCGGGGTGAACTATCGACTCATGGTGTACAACGAGGCGGGAGAGCCGGGTAAGGGGAGAGAGGTCGTGCTTTGCAATCCGAAGATTGTGAAGTTTTCCAAGGAGAAGGATTTTTTCGAGGAGGGATGTCTGAGTTTTCCGCAAATGTACGCGGATGTCGAGGTAGGCGTCTCGCCGCGCTGGCTTGTCTCGCCTCGTCTCGTTTCGCGTTTGAATCTCGCGTACTCTCGAGCCTGTGAGCGATTAAAACATAAATATACGCTAATCCGAGACTCCTCGAGGGTCATGGGGAGAAACGTGAGCAATTACGCGAGGCTACGAGAGATGCTCGACGAAGACGCGTCCCGCGCGCGTCTCGAATCGACGACTGACTGTTCATTCCCCCCCTCGCAGCGTCCGATTGGCGTTCAAATTGAAGCGCAAAACTTGAAAGGCAAAAAGTTTAAGATGACGCTCGAAGGCTTCGAAGCGCGCGTGTTTCAGCACGAATACGACCACCTCGATGGAGTCCTGTACCACGACAGAATGTCCACGGAGGTGCGTTCGACGGTGCAAAATCAATTAGACGGATTCGTCGCGGCGTACCCGGGCGAGGAGAAGGCGCTGTAATTCATTATCATTCATCACGCAATCGAGACAACGCCTTCGTCCATCGTCGAACGCGCCGCACCGAGCGCCCGCACGCGTCGTCTCGAAACCGTCGGCGTCGTCAACCCCACGAATCAGGGCAACCGGACGATCCCCGCACAGTCGAGCGCGCCCGCGTTCGAGGGGCGACGCAGTCGCGCGTCAGAACTCGTGAGGACGTCGATACGGGCGCTCTCGCTCTCGAGCCATGTTACGCGCGTCCTCGCGTCGACGTGCGCGCGTCTTCGCGTCGACGGCGTCGAGCTCAAAGACGTCAGCGGCGTGGGCGATCGGCGCGAGCGAGCGCGGCGTCGCGGTGTCTGCGGTCGCGAGAGCGTGTGGATGCGCGCGCGCGCGCGCGTGGAGCTCCGACGCGAGACGTTCGAGCGAGATCGAGTCTGCGTGGGCGCGCGCGGGACGCGCGCGGGGGTTCGCGGCGTCGTCGAGCGACGCGTCCGCGGCGAGCGCCGCCGTCGCCGGGAGCGTGTACGACTTGGACGAGTACTTCATGGACACGCTCTTGCCGGAAGCGGCGTCGGTGAGAGCGCTCAACGATGCGTTTGAGTACTCGAACCGGATGCTGAACACGCAGGAAGGGAAGAAAAAGAGCTCGCCGGTGCGGCGTCTGCTCGCTCGAGAGAGCGACGAAGCGTTGCGCATGGCGATCGATTCCCACAGGCGCGTGGACGTTCGGGGATCTAGAGGTAGTGGAAAGAGTGTCGCGCTCGCGCGTTTGGTCATGCGCGCGCGCGAGGCCGGTTGGGTGGTCGCCTATCTGCCCGACTGTTTAGAGCTCACGAGGTTTAGCTTCTTTAGCAAGAGCACCAAGGAGGGATGCGAGGGACTGTGGGACACGCCCGATTGCGCCATGCGCGTGTTGAAGCACGTCGCAAACGCGTCCAACGAGGAGGTGTTGAGATCCGTCAAGGTACAAGGCGTGACGTTGCCGCAGGAGCAGTCGCAGAAGGGTAAGGGCAAAAAGGCGCAGGCATCGAAAGCGTCTGCAACCGACGTCGACTTGTTTGAATACGCCAAGGCGGGCGCGAGCAACTCCGATATCGCGATCGACTGCGCGATCACCGTCTTGGGCGAGCTGCGAGAGCTCGCGAAGCGAGGCGAGCACAAGGTTGTTTTCATAGCGGACCAGTACAACACGCTGTTCGGCCCGTCGGACATGCACGAGGTCACCGGACCGAGGTCGAACAAAAACATATCCGTAGAAAACCTGCGCCTCGCGCGAGCAGTGATAGAGACCATCGAGTCGAGCGCGGACGAAGACGCGAAGCACGTGTCCGTCACCGCGGCGTGCGAGTCGGTGGGTATCTCCAACGCGAACACTCAACGCTCGCGTCCGAACGAATCAGACTCCTCAGTCGGGACCGTGACCATTCCAAAGTTCTCGACGGATGAAATCGACGTCATTTTGCGAGAGTACAAGCGCGTGGGGATCGTCAAGTCCGTCGTCGACGCGCAAGCGGTCGCGGCCATGAAGGCGCTCACGAATGGAAATCCGCGTGAAATTCAAGCGTTGGCGGCGACGTGGACGCTGAGCTGAAAACATAGTAGATGCGAGTTTTCGCAGACTTTTGATGATTGATTTATACGATGATGTCATTAATTAGCCATACACTTCATTCGCACCCGAGCCTCGCGCGATCGAATCACAATCGACCCGTCTCGTCGTCTCGGCTCTCGGGCGGCGTTCAAACGTCACAACCTGGTATGGCGCTGAGCGATCGTGCGACGCTCTGGATCTTGGGTTTCTGCGCGTCCGGAACGCTCGTGACGCTTACTCTCGCGCAAAGCGTTCGGGGTGAGCGATTACAGCGAGAGAACGCGGTCGGAAAGAAGCTCGGCGGGTCGTGAGCCGCAGAGAGATCCTCGTCCGTGAAACACAATGCACGACGAGGACGATGCGCGCGACCAAGCTCCCGCGGTGGAGGACCTCATCTCGAGCGCGATGTCGGCGCTGAGTCATTCGGCGCTCATCGGCGAGGCCGACGGTCACATCGTCCGCCACGGGAACGTCCTCGGCTCGACGGCGACGCTCGCCAACTGCGCCATCGGCGCCGGCGTCCTCGCGACACCGTTTGCTGTGAGTAAATTCGGCACCGTCGCGGGCGGAATCATCATCTTCGTCACCTCGCTGCTCGTCGCGTACACTCTCGTCGTGCTCGTACGCGCGGGGTCGGTGTTCTCTTCGGCGTCGTACCAAGGCGTGGTGAAGGACGCGTTCGGGCCGTCGGCGTCTCGAGCGGTGAGCGCGACGCTCGTTGTCTATCTGTTCGGGTCGTGCGTGGCGTATATGATAATCATAGGTGATTCATACACCAAGGCGGTGGCGGCGCTCGCGGGCGGGAGCGATGGGGCATGGTGGGCGAGCAGGCAATTCGCTATTGCCGTCGTCGCGACATTTTTCGTGACACCTCTGAGTTTGCTCAGAGAGATGAGTCGTCTCGCGCCTGCGAGCGCGGTCGCGCTCGTGTCTCTGGCGTACACCGCGTCCGCCATCATGTGCAAGGGTTTCGCGAAAGTGGACGATGGGGCGCCCAAAGCCGTCGCTTTCAAGCTCGACGCGGATTCTGTCTCGGCTGTTCCAATCATCGTCTTTGCGTTTCAGTGTCACATTCAAGTTTTGGCTATTTTTTCAGAGCTCTCGGCGCACACGTCGGACGCGGATGAGAACGCCGAATCTCTCGACGCGGTGGACGACGAATTGGTGGAACGAAAACGCGTTCAACGCATGCACACCGTCATCGCGCTCGCCGTCGGCGCGTGTTTCGTGGGGTATCTCCTCGTCGGCGAGTTCGCATACGCGTCTCACCCGAACGTGTCGTCCAACGTATTAGATAGCTACGATAAGGGCGACGCGGCGATGGTCGTCGCGACCATTTTCATGGGGTTCAGCGCCATCGCTTCGTTTCCAGTGAATCATCACGCTGCGCGGGCGGCGTTGGACGACTTGCTTGCCGCGACGTTTGGTTGGGAAGAGTGCGCTCCCGGACAAGCGCCAATCTCTCGCCACGTGACGCAAACGTTCGGGTTCGTGCTCACGACGACGCTCGTCGCGTTCGCGGTCACCGACTTGGGCGAGGTGTTCCAACTCATCGGCGCGACGTGTGGAAGTCTCGTCATGTTCGTCATCCCCGCGCTCCTGCTCTTGCACCCTCGCATGCGTTCCAAAAAGGACGCGGGGACACGCGCGATGGATCATGACTTGCAAGGGTTGGACGACGTGACGCGAGAGTTGTTGAGTTCGGCGCACGAGCTCCTACAGAGCGATCTCGACGATGTCTCGGACTTTGGCGACGACGAGAGAGGGTCGTCGTCGTCCTCAAAAAATCTACCGGGGCCCGGCACGTGCGTCATCGCGGCGACGTTAATACTCTTCGCGGCTTTCGTGGCGGTCAGTAACGTGTACGTGCTCTTCTTTAGGAAGTGATCGCCCGGCGCGTTTTGTGTACTTTTATGTGATTCAAATTCTTTTAGAAATAATTATTACGTTATGGACTACGTGCGAGCTCTCTTGCTCGCGTGCGTGGAATTAGATTCGCTCTCCGCTAAAACCGCGGCGGCGTGTTGACCACCGAAACTAAGATCAGTGAACACTTTACCAGCCATGGGTTTCGTGTACTGCATTTTTTCTGGCACGTGTGCGTCCTCTTCGCGAGGTCCGAGACCGAGTTGGCCCATGTACTGCGAGCCCCACACGTACGCCGAGCCGTCCTCGCCGACGACACCTCCGTTTACGCCGCCGCACACAATCTTCGTCGCGCGCACGGGCAAATCCTCCACGAACTTCGGCTCCTCCAGGTATCCATCGGACGCCGCGTTCGCGCATCGGACGCCGCATCGTCCGTCCGTCCAGCGACCGACGGCGATGACCTTGCCGTCGCCCGTCATGAACAACGAGTGATGCGTCCCGGCGTCGCCGGCGACGATTCGCTTGTCGCTCAAACTCTCGATGCGCTTCGGGAAGTACGTCACCTGTTGATCGCCTCTCAAGTCCGGGTTCGGATCGAACACGCCGAGTTGGTTGCAGTTGGACAGACCCCATCCATACACGTCCGATTGAGATCCGTCGGCGTTGGCGCAGATGGCAAACGAGTGGAAATCGCCCGCGACGATAGCCGTCACCTCGGGCTCGCCACCGAACGCGGAACCGAGCGCACCGCCGCCGCTCTTCGGTAACGCGACGCGACCCGGGGTGAGAAGACGCTTTTTCAGCGCGTCGTCAGCCTGTTCGTTATCCTCGGCTTCCTTTTCGTCGAAACGGCCCAATCGTCCCTTTTCGCTGCAGCCCCAAGAGTACACGCCGCCCTCCTTCGTGAGGGCGAGCACGTGATCGACGCCGCTCGCGATGGCTTTCACGCGGTCTTTCGAGCTCTGCGGAGTGTAGATTTGGAACGGAAACATCGTCTTCTTGGAATCGAGCGTGTTCGGATTGAACGCCCACCCGCCGTTTGTCGTCCTAAACGAGCCCCACGCCCACACCGCGCCGGATTCAGTCAACGCCGCCCCGTGCGAGTCGCCCGTGCTCAGCATGATCACCTTGACGTCGAGCGGTAATTCAATCTTCCCGGGTTCGTACTCCGCGTCCGGGTTCGCGTTCTTATCTACTTTCCTTCCCAGCGCGCCCTCGTCGTTGTTCCCCCAACTAAAGCACGCGCCTCCGCTCGCCAACGCCAACGTGTGCGTTCCACCGCTCGCGATCTGCGTCACCGCCACCGACTCCATCGGCCCCGTCTTCACGCACGCCGGTCGCCGCCGCTCGTCCACGTCCCCTCCCAGTCCGAGCTGTCCGCTGTCGCCCGCGCCCCAGACGAAGGCGTCGCCGCTCCTCGCGTCCGACGTCGTCCTCGCCACCGCCTCCTCTCGCGCCTCCTCCGCCAGCACGTCCTGAAACTCCTCACGAATCTCCTTGGCGTAACGCACGTAATCCCTCGCCGCGCTGATCAAAAACGCGCACGGATCCTCGCGCACCCGCCGCGTCGCGTGATCGATAAACTGCGCGTTTAGGGATTGAATGTGCGCTGCGAACAGTTCGCTCCTCGGGTGCGTCGTGCGTCTTCGGTACCCGAACGTCTCGACACCATCGTCCCCGTCGTCCCCTTCGTCTCGCGCGTGCTTCATCCTCGCGATAAAACGACGGCGTCCGCGTCTGAAGACGCGTCCCAGCGTCACTCTGTCGCCGCGCACTTCTTTCATTCATTCATCACATGGGCGCCGATTCGCGCGCGCCCGCGGACGCGTCGTGCGAAGAAGCGGTGTGCTCGAAGAGAGAGGACCTGTTCGACGCCGTGCGCGCGGCGGCCGGTGGACGCGCGTCGACGTCGGCGTCGTCATCGACCGCGCGCGGGACGACGAACGGTTCGTGTCCATTGGATGTGGATGAATTGGGGCGCGCGTCGTGGGCGTTGGTGCGTCGAGACGCGAGACGCGCTCGATCATTCGACTGACGGTCGTTTCGTGTCTCTTTTTTTCGCGCGCAGTTACACACGATGGCGGCGCATTACCCGGTGCGCGCGCCCGTCTCGGCGTCTCGGCTCGACTCGTCCTTCGCGCGCGTTCGCCGACGCTGACGCGCTCTTTTCTTTTCTTTTCGTCATCTCATCGCAGGACGCACCCACGGCGACGCAGCGCGTACAAGCGCGACGCTTTTTCGACGCGCTCGGTGATTTATACCCGTGCAAGACGTGTCGAGCGGATTTCCGCGTCGACGTCGACGCCCACCCGCCGCGCGTCGAGTCGCGCGCGTCCCTGTCCCGGTGGGTGTGCGAACGACACAACGAGGTCAACGTCAAGCTCGGTAAACCCACGAAGAGTTGCGCGCTGAGAGATTTAGACGAACGATGGCGAAAATCAACGTCTTCGTCGTCGTCGTGCGACGAGTGAGCGTTTTAGACAAACTTTTAGACAAACTTTTAGAGAGACTTTGACAGAAATGAAAACCAACCACCGGAGACCCGTCAGTCCTCGTCCCGTCTCGCGCGGATCGACGCTCGGTGTGCGCGCGCGACATGTTGCGCAAGGTGAAGAACGGTATTCGTGAGGCCAAGGTGCGCGTCAAGGCGTCGCGCACGGATGTCGCGCGCGATGTCGCGTATGAAGACGTCCCCGTGCGCATCGATTTGGATGTCGGGACGGTTGATGGAGACCACCGCGCGTCGTCGCCGCGCGGTGCGTCGACATCGAGCGCGTCGTCGGCGTCGTCGGCGGCGTCCGTGCGTCTCGTCGCGCACTACGGGGTCGATCACACCGCGTCCACGGTGTCGTACGCGGACGAACAGAGAGTAATCTTGGTGTCGACGGCGCACGGCGTCTCGGCGCTCGGAGGCGAGGGATTGGAGTGTCTGTACGCCGTCTCTCGCGCGGGCGCGTCCGAAGGGCGGTGTGGAAGGTACGCTCGAGGCGCCGCGCGCGTGTATCGGTGCGGTGCGGACGGTGACGTCGACGTGTGGGACGCGCGTGACCAACGCGCGTTGGCGAGCGGTTTCGTCGACGGCGGTTTCGGCGATGCGGCGAGCGGTGGGTTCGGCGGAGGCGCGCTCGAGTGCGTGCGAGGGACGAACTTTTGGCTCGCGGGGCGTGCGGATGGGAGCGTGTGCGTGTACGCGCTCGGAGTGAACGCTCGAGGGGAGACGACGGTGGCGAGACGGAGCGGCTACGAGGTGTCGGCGACGCGCGCGCTGAGTCGCGTGACGGAGACGAAACCGTCGGCGGTGGTGGCCGTGCGCACGCGTCCGGGTCGAGACGAGTGCGCGCTCGCGATGATCGCGTGGGAGGATGGGAGTTTAGCGGTGTGGCATTTACACGAGAAACGTTCGGTGGCGGTGACGGCGCCGAAATCGACTCGCGCGACGCGCGACGTCAAGGACGCCGCAAGTCAAGGCGACGTCGACGTCGACGTCGACGAAGAAGTCGAGGTCGACGCCGTCTCGTTGACGTGCGCCGAGTGGTTGGACGCCAACACCATCGTCACCGGTCACTCGGACGGGAGTGTGAAACTCTGGCGCGTGCGCGTCGGCGCGTCAAACGCGGAAGAAATCATCGAGACCCAACGTCTGACGCCGCATGCGTCGGTCGACGCGTCGCACCGAGGCGCGCTGGCGAAAATTCGCGCGGTGAAGACGTACGTTGACGACGACGACAACGACGAGCGCGACGCCGCCACGTGGCTCACCTGTGTCGGCGGCGAACCCGTGGGGTGTCCGGACAACGTCATCTGTTTACGAGCGATGCGCATAGACGGCGCGTTTCGGATAGAAACAGTGGGCGCGGCGGTGCTTCCGTGGTTTGGCCCCGTGCTCGACGCGACACCCGTGCCGATTCGCGGCGTCATCGAGTCGGTGTGCGTCCTGAGCGAAGGGTCGCAATTACACGTGCACGACGTGCGGTACGGCGTCTCGCGCGACGACGCCATGCCGCCGAAAGAGGTGACGGTGATTCGACACAAACTCGCCGTCGAGTGCGCGCCGAGCGCGTGCGCTGCGGCGACGGATGCCGCGAAAACGTTCGCGGCGAACGCTGAACGATTGACGACCATTGCGCCGAGCGAGACGGACGCATCCGTCGGATGGAACAATAATCGTTGGCCGGTCAGCGGCGGTCGCGGCGTCTCGTTCGACGGCGTCGCCGCGACGCACGCGAGAATTATCGTCGGCGCGTTCGGAGGCGACGAATCCGGCGCGCGCGTTTTCCTCGACGTCTGCGGACGATTACTTCCCGGTGGATTTTTAGCGACGAACGGCGACGCCATCACGCGTTTACACGTCGACGCCGGCGGCGCGCTTCTCGTCGTCGGTCGACGAAGCGGCGTCGTTGAAATCTACACGCTCCGTCCGTTTCCATCCAACGACGGCGATGCGAGCGTCGGAGAACGTGTCTTCGTCAGAGAATTGAACGCCGAGGAATCCGTCGTCGCCGCCGAAGAGCGCGCGTTTCACGAGACGCCTCCTCATCCGTCGTCGTCGACTTCCGCGACGTCCGCGACGTCCGTGTACACGCTCATAGGCACGTACACGTCGCCCGCACACGCGAACAATCACATCTCGTGCTTGCGCACCAACGCCGCGGCGACGCTTCTCGCCGTGGGCGACGCCGCGGGTAACGTCTCGTTGATCCATCTGCAACAAGGCGCAGTGGCGTGGACCGCCGCGGCGCCAGAGACCGAGCGAGGCGTCGCCGCGATCGCCGACGTCAACTTTGGCTTACCGCTTCCAGACTTTCCCGACGAAGACGTGCTCGCCGTGCTCGAATCCAACGCAAACGTTCGATTTCACGCGCTGTCGTCCGGCGACCAACTCGGAAGAACGATGATTCCCAAAACGCCGAGCGAGGCGCTATCCATCTCTTTACACCGACTCTCGGGCGCACCCGCCGATGTCGTCCCACCGGAAGTCGTCGCCAAGTCTTGGTTTACGCCGCCGACGTCCTTTGCCTACAAATTTCTCGCGTCTGAATTCGAAGTCGACGACTACGAGGAACTCGACGTCGACGCTGAGGATAAAATTTTATCCACCGACGAAGAAGAACCCGAGTCCGACAACGACGCGAACGGCCAACGGAGCGGCGATCCCAAACTCACCGCTATCGTCATCACCGTCACCGTAGACGCCCTTCGCGCCTACCACGCCGTCGGGTGTTCTCGCGGCGAACGGTTTACGCTTCGCAAGACGCACCTCGACGAACCGCTTCGTCACGCCTTCGTCGCGCGCGAGGACGAGGACGGTGAGGCGTTCGGACACGGTCGCACGACGTCGCGCATCGCGGCGGTCACCGCGCACGGACGCGTGGTGACGTACGCGGTGCCGTCGTTGCGCGCGATCGGTGCCTACGGACCGGTTCCCGCGGTGTCCAACGCCGACGCCGCGGGCGGATCGCGGGGAGGATGCGTCGTCGTCGTCGCAAACGATGGACACTCGCTCGCGCGGTTCGAGACGTATGGGGACACCCACCCGGCACACGGGTGCGTGATCGATCGCGAGGTCGAGAGCGCCGCCGAGGCGGCGCGGGCGGCGAGAGTGGCGATGGAGGAGAACGATACGGAACTCGCGCGAGAGACGTCGCCGCGAAGAGACGCGGCGACGCCGACGGCGATGAGTAAAGCGCTCGGCATCGGCGAACAACTTCGCGAGCGCGCGAAGACGGCGTTTGAAAAATTAAGTTCACCGAAAACGGTGGAGACATCGTCGTCGGTGGCGGCACCGTCGCCATACGCCGCGCGTCGCGCGTACACGACGACGGATGTGGCGTTGCTCTTCGCCGAGACGCGCATCGAGGACCCACCGCCGGCGCCGACGCGCGCCGCGGCGACGGATGAATCGAACGAGCGCGCCCAACTCTTCGGTGCGATGTCTCACGCGAACGCCTCGTCCTCCGTCGTCCCGGAGCGACGATCGGCCGCCTCCGTGCGCGCCAAGTACGGTCGTCCCGAAGCGTCCGCGGCCGCCGACGCGGCGTCGCGACTGCACGAAACGCGAGACATGCTCGTCGAACGCGGCGAGCGTCTGAGCGCGCTCCAGGATAAATCCGCCGCGCTCGAGGCGGACGCCGCGAATTTCGCCGATTTAGCGCGACAGATTCGAAAAGAATCGGAACGCCGGTGGTTTTAGGTGGTGTGTAATATATACTACGCGCTCGCGAGTGTGTACTGTACGGCGCATTGTTGTCCTCGATAACAACCAACGAAAACAACCAACGGATAACAACGATAACCGACAGAGCGCGTGGTGAATCTTGAAACTTGAGAGACGAACGACTTAATAGTACTCGGCGTCGCGCGCGATTGCGGCGTCGATTTCGGCGTTCGTGATGGTGAGGCCAGTGGCGCTGTCCACGC
>Ga0181567_10002398_pt1 | contig 13990 bp, 9 predicted proteins | sample 101ome_14_FD_133761 | JGI IMG/M metagenome (GOLD analysis project Ga0181567, IMG submission 133761) | Coastal salt marsh microbial communities from the Groves Creek Marsh, Skidaway Island, Georgia - 101403AT metaG (megahit assembly) | ecosystem: Environmental > Aquatic > Marine > Intertidal zone...
AAAGCAATTGCCAAAAATACTTTTGCAACATTCATATAATATCCTTTCATAATCTAACCATACAATTTTATATGTTCACTTCGTAATATTATACTCAAGCTATATTATCTAATGCTGAGTCAATTGCAACACAAAGATCAGTTTTACAAAAGCTTTTTGATATGCTGTATAATTATTGCAAAAGTAAAAATGGGAGATTCTTATGAAAAGATGGATGGAAACTGCATTTGATGAGGCATTTTATGGAGTAAACAATGGTGAAGGGGGTCCTTTTGGTGCCGTTATCATAAAAGATGGTATTTTGATTTCTCAAGCACATAATAAAGTTCTAACAAGTAATGACCCTACGGCACATGCAGAAATAAATGCTATACGATTTGCAAGTCAAAAACTTAACACTTTTGATCTCTCAGGATGTACTTTGTTTACAACCTGTATGCCCTGCCCGATGTGTTTAGGTGCTATTATGTGGTCAAGAATCTCTCAAGTGTACTACACAGCCACTGCCGAAGATGCAAAAAATGCTGGTTTTGATGATGAACATTTTTATGAAAAGCTTATAAAAAAAGATAAAGGGATACATCTTAAACACTTAGATTCCAAGAGAAGTTTAGAACTCTTTGATCTTTGGAATAAAAAAGAGGATCGGAGAATCTATTAAGAATGCCTTTGTTTATTTAAGCCACTTCACCATTTTACTAAACATTTCAGACGGGACAATTGGTTTTGCTATGTGATCATTCATTCCAGACTCTTTTGCTTGTTTGATATCTTCAGACATTGCATTTGCAGTCATTGCCAATATAGCTAGATCACGAAACTTTTCTTGTTCCCGTATCTTTTTAGTAGCTGTATACCCATCCATTACAGGCATCTGTATATCCATTAAAACTAAGTCAAACTCTTTTTCTTGAAGCAGTTCAAGTGCTTCTTTACCATGATTTGCTATAGTGGTAATGATACCTTTTTTTGAGAGAAGATCAAGAGCAAGTTCTTGGTTCATTTCATTATCTTCTACAAGTAAAACTTCCTTCCCTTGAAGTTTCTCAACTGCTAGTTCGAGAGATATTTTTTCATCTTGAGTATTTTGAATTATCTTCTCCATACTTGATGTTTGTAACTTCACTTGAAAACCAAAAGTACTCCCTTTACCTTTTTCACTTTGAACCCATATATCTCCACCCATAAGGTCTATTATTTTTTTTGAAATACTCAGACCTAAACCTGTTCCACCAAATTCTCTTTGAGTTGAATTGTCAGCTTGAGAAAATGATTGAAAAAGTTTATTTTGATCCTCTTTAGAGATACCTATACCCTCATCTTTTACCAAAAACTGAACAAGAGCATCATTGTCATTTTGCTCAAGAAGATTCACTTGTAATGTAACTGTACCTTCTTTATTACTGAATTTTACTGCATTGCTTGCCAAGTTTGTAAGAACCTGACCAAGCCTTAAAGAGTCAGCAAAGTAAATCTTTGGAACTTTCGGATCAAGTTTTACTTTTGTGATAATGTTCTTGTTTTTAGCAGCAACACTAGTGAGGTGAAGCGTATGCGCAATAAGATCTTTTAACTGAAAATCTACATCATGAAGATGCAACTTACCTGCTTCAAGTTTAGAAAAGTCCAAGATATCATTGATAATTCCTAAAAGGTTTTCTGCTGCTATATTTGCTTTATTGACATAGTTTCTTTGCTTTTCATTGAGATCAGTTTCTAAGGCTAAGGATGTCATACCTATTACAGAGTTCATTGGTGTTCTGATTTCATGACTCATATTAGCTAAAAACTCTGATTTTACTTTTGTAGCTTTTTCTGCTTTGTTTTTAGCAATTCGAAGTTCAGCTGTTCTCTCTTCAACCTTATTTTCAAGTTCTTGATTTTGAGATTTCAGCCTTAAATCCGCATTTTTAAGTGCATCAATAATTTGTACGAATTCATCCTCTCTATTTTTTAAAGATGAAAAAGAAAGCGTACCACTTCCCATAAAACTAAGCTCAGCTAGAATCTCTTGGATAGGCTTTGTAACCCATCTACCAAAAACTACAAAAAATAAGATTAAAAGAAAAAACAATGCTATAGCAATAGAAATGATTTGTGTTTTAAGTTTCTTTCGCTCTTGTAGCAAACCTATAGGTTCTACTGTAATATAAAAATCAGCTATAACTTGCTTTCCATAATAGATCTTTTGTTTCAAGTACAATAATTTTTGATGTTTTGTCCATCCATACGAGATATCTGAGTTTGATTCTTTATAATCAAAATCAAAAATTTCACCCTTATTATATTTGCTTAGTAAAGGATTTTCTTGAGGATTAGAGTGAGCAAGTATATTATTGCTTGGATCTAAAAGAACTATCTCTAGAATCTTTAAAAAAGTAGCTTCATCATACATTATTGGTGAAGTGTAGAGACTTGAGATAGTGTCTGAGAGTTCAAAGTATTTTTCATAGCGAATATCATCTCTAATGTTCTCAGTAGTTCTCTCAAGCAACAAAATAGAGTGCATTTTTGAAAACTCTTCAAGCTTATCTAGAGTACTAAAATAATAGCTACGAAGCAATAAAACAGTTAAAAATACCAAAGGGAAAAAAAGCATCAATACGATTTGCGTTTTTAATGATTTTTTAACCCAAGAAAACATCTCTAATCCTATCTCTCTTTTAAGCTTTCTAACATCTTTTTGATCGGTTCAAAAAATGATGGTTCTTTAATAACAAAACCATCCATATGAAAATCTTTTTTAAACTCTTCAAACTCGTTTTCTTTCATTTTTGTTAAAAAATCTTGGACACGCTTTATAGTTTTTTTCTCAACATCTGCTCCAGCAACGACTGGGGTAAAAGGGAAAGGTCCAGATTTTTCTATAACATGTAATCTCTCAGAATATTTAGGATTGGCTTTTATTGCTTCAAGCCATACATACTCATCAATGGCCGCAACATCTGCTAGCCCTCTATACACTGACTCAATACTTCTCTCATGGTTTCCAGCTAAAATCTTCACTCTAAAAAAATTTCCAATATCATAACCATGATCTTTAAGAATCACTGATGGAGCGACATAACCAGAGTTTGAACGAAGGTCTGAATATGCAAATATCTTATCTTTAAAATCTACGAGAGCTTTTTTATTATTATCTTTTCTTGTAATAATAAAGCTACTGTAAGTTGGGAGATTGTTCAAGAGTGGAACAGCTATTAATTGTTGTCCATCATGCTCAGAGTCTTCTACATATGGTGCTCCACATGTCCATCCCAAAGCATCTGGATTATCTCTTAAAACATGAGAAAGACGCTCATAAGAGTTAACATACATTGTTCTTAAAGCATATCCTGTATTTTTTTCTATCATATCTACAAATTTTTCTATTTTATCATCAGAACCACCATTTGTAATTACGCCACTGACAACGAAAAGATGCTCTTTGGCAAGAAGATTTGAAAATACAAAAATGATTAAAAATACAAAAGTTTTTTGAGTCAATCTCACTGTTATTCTCCTTTATTTTTTCTTTGTTAAATCAGCTTCTAACTCATTCATAGTTTCTATTGCACTTTCAAAATCATAACTTTCAAATGCATTTTTTGCTTTTTCCATAAAAAGTTTATACTCACCCATACCATCCATTTTTTGTAGTACTTTAAACTCTTCTATTGCATCAACATCAAAAGAATCAGCAAGCTCTTTTATGTTTTCTAATTGATCTAAAACTTTTTCAAGGTTTATCTCTTTATCGTTTTGTATCTCGGCTTCTTCCTCTGGGATTTCTTGAAGTTCTTCCAAAATCAAATGTAACTCTTGAAGCACCTCATTCAAATATGGCTCAAGTAACTCTTTTTTATATAACTCTTGTGAACAAAATTTTTCCAAAGCATATGACTTTTCTTGCAAGGTTACTGCACCAATACTCCCTGCAGCTCCTTTAAGAGTATGTGCCAACCTTTTAGAAGATGTAAGATCTTCAGATTCAACTGTTTCTAAAAATTCACCTTCAAACTGCTTATATTTTCTAAACATTCTTAAAAGATTCAAATAAAGCCGCGTGTCATTATCTGTGACTAAAAGCCCTTTACTTGTATCTATTCTTTTGAGATTTGGTACATCCATATTTTTTCCTACTATTTATAAATATCTATCTTGCATTTATTGAAATTTTTTTATAATCACTACTAAAATATATCATATTCATTACTTTATTATAACTAAAATACAATTACTTAACCCACTTCTCAATTATGTAAAACATCTCTTTAGGAGCAAGTGGCTTTGCAATATGATCATTCATACCTGCTTCAAATGACTTTTGTTTATCCTCTTCCATCGCATTAGCAGACATTGCCAACACCGGCAATTCTTTACTTTTTTCTGCTCTTATTCTTCTTGTTGCTTCATAACCGTCCATAACCGGCATTTGTATATCCATCAAAACAATATCAAATGTCTCTTGTTCTAAGATATCTAAAGCTTCCTGACCATTAGTAGCTAAAGTCACTTTCATACTTTTTTTCTCAAGGAGATCTATAGCAAGCTCTTGATTGAAATCATTATCTTCAACAAGAAGGACTCTTTTATTAAGTAATATATTTGTAGATACTGCACTATCGTTACTCTTAGCTTTACTTAGAGAAGCTTCAACAAATTTTTGATCTGATTTTTGCATTGAGATTCTAAATGCGAATCTGCTACCTACACCCTCTTGACTCTCAACCCATATCTTACCATCCATAAGCTCGACAATCTTACTTGATATTGCAAGACCCAAACCAGTTCCACCAAACTTTCTAGTTGTAGTACTCTCTGCTTGAGAAAAAGACTTAAAAAGTTTCTCTTGATTTGCCTCAGATATTCCAATCCCTTCATCTTCAACAAAAAACTCTATCTCTGCATGCGAATCATCTTCTTTAATAAGTGAGGCTCCTACAGTAATATTTCCTTGAAAATTAGAAAATTTCACTGCATTATTAAGTAAATTTGTGAGTACTTGACCAAGTCTAAGTGAATCTGCAAAATAATATTGCGGGACATCTTTGTCAAGCTTCACTTTTAATTTCAATGACTTTTCTTTCAGATTAAAACTCACAAGCTGAATAACAGAAGATATAACCTGCCCGAGTTTAAAATGGATATTGTCTAAATGCAATTTTCCAGCTTCAATCTTTGAAAAGTCTAAAATATCATTGATTATATTTAAAAGGTTTTCAGCTGATATGTTTGCTTTTTGTACATAGTTCCTTACTTTCTCACTCATATCCTCTTCTAAAGCTAAGGATGTCATACCAATAATAGCATTCATCGGTGTTCGAATCTCATGACTCATATTGGCTAAAAACTCAGATTTCACCTGTGCACTTTGTTCAGCAGCTTCTTTTGCTTTGTTAAGATCATACGTTCTTTCATCAACAAGCTTTTGTAGATGTTTTTGAAAATCTTTTAATTCTTGTTCATGCATTTTTTGCTGAGTAATATCTTTTGATGAGATGATTATTCTTTTTTTGTCAGGCATCAATGAGAGTGTCATACTAATGGAAAAAATCTCTCCATCTTCTCTAAAACAAGATTTTTCAAAATCTTTCACGTAGCCATTTTGGACAACATCTTTCATTGCATTTTGAGAATTTGGTATATCTGAAGGAACACTCATACTAATGCATGATTTTTTAGCTAAAACATCTCTTGTGTACCCTGTTAAATCTAAATACGCATCATTAAACTCTAAAAAGTTTGACTCTAAATCCAAAATAGCAAGTGGGTCTTTGGAGGTGTAAAAAACAGTTTCAAACTCATCTTTTTGGTCTTTAATCTTTTGGGTACGTTTAGCAATATTATCTTCAAGATTTAGTTTCTCTTCTTGCCAAGCTTTGTAAAATAGAATGTTATTTACCGTATTTGATAATTGAACAGTAAAGTTCCCAAGTGCAATCATAATTGGTGAACCACTTAAAAGTTTTGAATATGTCTCGATATCTCCAACACCATTACCAACTATGATAAGACCGTGAGGTATTTCAACATCTCCACCAAAAAGTTCAAAATATGCTTCACTTAAAAAAAGTGACTTCACCAAAGATTCAACTTCTTCTTTTACTTGAGCTTTTGTGTAAATAATAGGCTTACCCCTTACACGTAAATACTCTACAACTTCTCCTGATAGAAGTAAGTTGATGATACTCAAAATCTTTTTTTCTACAGGGTTATCATACCCTTTTGAATACACAACTTTAAACCATCCATTTGCATCATTATGTTCAAAAATAAGAGCCTTTTCAAAATTGAGCTCACTCGTGGCAAAGTTACATGCTATTTCATACAATTCATGTACATCATCACTCTCATTAATGCTTTTTCCAATCTCGTAAAGCTTATTGTATATGAGTGATAATCTTTTACTTTCCTCCATAGATTAGAGCCAAATTTCCACTTCTAAATAATCATCGCCACATGCAATAGACTTTGTCATTTTTGTTTTATATCCAACTTTTGATCTTCTCATTTTTCTAAAACCATCTTCAGTTTCTATTTTTTCACCATTCACTAAGTCAGTGTTGTACACAAGTTGCATCAAACCAGTAAATCCTCCACTATTTGCCCAATGAACAGGATACTCTGATTTTCCATACATTCGCATGTAACTAAGATCTTCAAAGTCATTATAATTTCTAAATATAGCTTTTTGCTCAGACAACTCAACTGCAGTATGGTATCCCCAACCCATTGTATTAACAAGTGAAGCGAGCCCTTTTATCCAATCCTCTTTGGTTTTCAAATATGGTTTCACAGCTCCTTCCCACTCTTGTGATGTCATAATACCACCATATGTAAAAAAGCCACAAGCGTGACCAGCTTCCATTAAGAGTTCTCCCGCCAAAGTAACTCCGTATTCACCAGCAACTTCAGTCATTTTATGTACAAATTCAAACTGTAATCTGTTTACATAATCACTCTGGTTTCTTACAAGATAGACTCCAAAAGCATCAATCAAGCCATCCTCATTTCCTACAAAGTTAGCATGCGCTCCCAAAAAGGTATTGCTTATTAGTTCTTCATACTCCCAGTCTATCTTAAGTTTTGGCACATCTTTAAATTGAGTTGGTTTTTTAGGTGGATAGATATCAAAATTTCTTTCACCTATTTTTACGATATGCGTATTAAACTCATCTCCTTGAGCCATACAAGTACTTTGATACGCTTGAATATCTTTTAAATCTTTTTTGTAAATCACTGCATATGCTGCAGCTAAAAATCCACTCGTGTAAAAATCAATTGGTTTGCTTGAAGAACCAAACTTCAGATTCCAAGCTTTTGAAAAGAAAGATTTTGTAGTTGTAAGAGTACATCCATTCTCATCCATACAATCAAGATCAACTACACCATAACCAAATGTTTTGTAAATATCTTCAGCCATTTTTTTAGAATCTTCTACATTTAAGCCTTCACATAGGTTACGTAACTGATGATACAGTGCATCTGCAGCGCTCCCGATCAAAAATCTACTGCTATCAATGTAATCAGCATCTAAAATCGTTCTTTGTAGGTTTGTAATATAATGGTGACAGTGAAAGATCATCGCCTCTCCACCAATCTCTAAGTAGTTGTGTTCTTCATCAAAAACATAATCATTTATATTAAACATACTTTACCCCCACTAAGTTTTCAGCAGCTTGAACAATAAGGTCATATATCTCTTTCGACACTTCAATGCTTGTAGCATTTTGGATAGACTCTGCAGTTAATTTTAGATCTTTACTCAGCAAAGCTGGCATAACTTTTACTAAAATTCGATCATATATATTTGCATCACCATTTTCTCTCGCCCAATCAAATACTGATTTTACATCTTTAAGCAAACACCTACTCCTTTAAGCACAATTAACTTGTAACTATTCTAATGTTCTTAAAACATTATACTACAAAATATCTTTAAGAAAAAACTCTCAAAAAGGAGACAATTTGGGGATAATCTAGACTATATTCTTTTTACAATGCACCATTTGCTTCAAGCAAAATATCAAGCTCTTTTTTTGCCTCATCAAATATATATTTATCAATAAGATTTGAAATATTTTTGGCATCATCTAGAGTACTACATGCAATGAGTGCACTAAAGTACTGCTCTCTTTCATTTGCCGAGATAAAACTCCCCTCTTCAAGTTTTGAAGATAATTCTCTCAGTAACTTGAAAGCTTCACCTTTCTCCATAGAAGAGTATGAATCTTCCACAGTGCTAAGGTAAGTTCCAAGATTTTCAAGAATTTGTTCTAATCGAGTTTGTAACTCAACTACATGCTCCATAATGTAAGAATCCTCACTATCATTAAGTACACAAAGATCTTGATACAATTTTTTCATCTGAAGGTTACCACTAGAGCCTTTAAGTGTATGAATATTCTTGCGCAATCTATCAATTGGTAAAGAACTCGAAAACTTACTTTGAACATCTTCATAGCCATGAAAAAATGTTTGCAGTAATTTATGTATCGTAGTTTTGTCATGAAATAAAGTTACCAAAGCTTTTGTATCGATCCCTTCTATCTCAGGTAAGGTGAAAGAACTCTGTTTTTGATCAACTACTGCTCTTGCATCAAAATACTTTTTCAAGACATTTTGAAGCTGCTGCGGATCTATTGGTTTAGCTATATGATCGTTCATACCTGCATCTAATGAAGCTTTTTTATCACGCTCTAACACTGCAGCACTTAAAGCAATAATAGGAATTTTCGTATTTGACTCTCTTATCTTACGACTTGCCTCATATCCATCCATAACTGGCATCTGAATATCCATGAAAATTACATCATAATCGTTAAGATCCAATGCTTTTATCGCTTCAAGTCCATTTTCGGCTATAGTAACTTCACAGCCAAAAGAGTTAAGATAATCTTTCACAACTAGTTGATTTACAGAGTTATCTTCTGCTACTAAAACATTCGCATCAAATATAAGCTTATGTTTCTCTTGAATCTGCTCAACCTCATCAACGTAACTATGAATTTTTTGATTTGCAATTGACTCTAACTCGGATATATCATCAAGCTCAACATCACTCCATTCGAACATGATGGTAAAAGAGAAAACACTTCCTTCTCCTTTTGTACTTTTAACTTCTATCGTTCCTCCCATCAATTCACTCAAACGTTTACATATTGCAAGACCTAGTCCAGTACCACCAAATTTTCTAGAATCTGAAGAATCACTCTGGGTAAAAGCTTCAAAAAGATGATCAATTTTTTCTGGATCAATTCCAATTCCATTATCACTTACACTAAATCTAACTTTCACTTCGTTTTCATACGATTTTAATAGTTTTGCTTCAACAAGAATATGACCTTTTTGTGTAAACTTTACAGCATTTGAAATCAAGTTGTTCAAAATCTGTTGTAGTCTCACAGGATCACCATTCACTGTTTTTTTAAGACGATTATCCAGGGTAAGATCTAAAGCAATCCCTTTTTCTTTCGCTAGAAAGCTATAAAGATTTACTGAATTTTTCATGACACTTTCAAGTGATACAGGGATTGATTCTATCTCTAATTTACCAGCTTCAATCTTGGAAAAATCAAGAATATCATTAATAATATGAAGTAAATTTTTAGAAGAATACATAACTTGTTCAAGATAATTACGCTGATGTTTTGTTAATTCAGAACGTAAAACAAGATCAGTAAGTCCAATCACTCCATTGAGTGGAGTTCTGATCTCATGAGACATATTCGCAAGGAAATCAGATTTAGCACTATTTGCTTTTTCCGCTTCTTCTTTAGCCAATATAAGTGCCTGCTTATTCATTTCTATCTCAGTAATATCAATGTTGGTACCAACCATAGCAATTTTTTGCCCTTTTTCATCATATTCAAGAATTCCAGTTGCTTTGATAAATCTCATAGTTCCATTTGGATGTTTAATTCTAAAAAGGTCATCATAATTGCTATCTGAATCAATCGCTTCACGAAGTTTTTTTTCAGCTCGAACAAGATCTTTGAGTACTAGAGCATTTTTCCATAAAGAGTAATTCTCTTCAGATTCATGACCTTCTAAACCATAAAGACTATACATATTCTCATCCCACTGCACAGTATTGTCAATCAAATTTAAAGTCCATACACCCATGTTTGCGGAACTTGATGCAAGTTGAAGCTTTATTGTCTGTGTACGCAAAGATGATTCGTAGAGTTTTTGTTGTGTAAAATCAATCATATAACCAATAAAGTCTGTAATAACACCATGAGCATCTCTTTGCATGACCGTGTAGTGTAAAATCCATTTTTCACCACCATCTTTTGTAATGACACGATACGGATTATGGCGGAAGAACTCTTCATTATTGTCAATAGCTTTGCTAATTTCAAGTTTTACACCCTTAAGATCATCTGGATGTATTATTTGAGTATAAAGAATTTTTTGTTTTAGAAAAAGATCATTGCTATAACCAAGTAAAGTCTTCGAATTCGATGATACAGTTTCCACATTCCAATCATCATCATTTTTCCATTTGAACAATACTGCTTCACCTTTATCAAAGAGTGAAAGTAGACCCTCTTGTTCACGACTTAACTTTTTAAGTTGCAGACTTTGCTGATTAAATGTTTTGGCAGCATCTGTAAGCTTTCCAACTTCATCATCTATATTGTAATCAGGCAATTCAAAGTCAGTTTCACCATGTATAATCTTGTCAAATGCATATGTTAAATTTACAATTGGTAATGTAACTGTACGGATAATAAGCCAAGCTGTAAAAAAGATACTTAGTAAAAAGATGACCCCTATAATCATAATCATTTGAGATGTTTTCGTAGTTAACTTTGTAATACTATGATTTATCTGTTCTATCTGTTTATTTGAAAGATCTTGTACCTTGTATGCATTGAAAATAATTTCAGATGCGTTACCTGGCATTACAACATCACTCAACATCATGATTGTACTTTGATGCTGTAGTGCTCGAAGAGAACTCTCTTTGAAAAGAGCAAAACTTTCTCTATACTCTTGATGAAGATTTTCTTTTTGAATCATCAATTCAAGATTTCCTAACTGTTTTCGAACATTTGTAGCGTATGAATGATCTAAAAATTTTAAATAACGAAAGAAATTTACTTCCACATTTTGGAGCAAACTCAACAAGGCTTTATCTTTATTGAAATGTTCTCGAAAATTCATTTCTAGTATTTGTCCATTCTCCATAACTCTGTTATGAAGTGCTTCTTGAATGGTGAGCTCATATTTTAAACGATCAAAATTATTTCTAAAACTTTTGAGATGCATTTTCAAAGTTTCAATGTGGTAGAGCAAATCTTTCGAGACTTTAAGCAGCGGCTTTTCAATAATGAGATCAATTCGCTCATTGAGTAGAACTATTTCATCATTAATATTTGGAGATAACGTTGTTTGATAACGCTGAACAAGACCTTTAAGTTTTTCAATTTCACCAGTCAAATGAACATAGGAACGCAGGCTTGTATTTGTCTTATACAACTCCTCAGATGTCAACTGAAGAGACTTCATTTGTACGTTAGACATTACGAGCAAAGCAGATAACAACACCCCAGATATAAAGGCTATAAGATAAGCTTTGGCTCGTAAACTTAAAGCTTGCATTATACCAATCTCATCTCAGGTTTTAAGTTTACAAACTCACTCCATTTGCGAAGTGAATATTCGAAATTTGGCATTACCGTGTTCCAAACAGCTATGTTACTAAAACGGTTGATGTATGAACCACCAGTACGAATCTCTCCTTCTTTTACAGAGATTTTTCCATCAGTTCCCATAAGTGATTTTGTAGCAACTTTTCCCTGATACCAATAATCCCACTCTTCTTTTTGCATAAAGGCACGAGAACGTTCAGGATTTGAAATATAGTAACCCTGACGTGCAATAAATGCACCTGGCCACCCTGAAAGCCACCAGTTCATATACTGGTATGCAGCATCTTTTTGTTCACCTTGAGATTTACTTGAGAGACTCATTACACCATACCATGCACGATACCCCTCTTTAGGAGCAGCATACACACACGGTATCCCCTTTCCATTAAGTGTAGCGACTGCTGGTGAAAACATGCTCTCTATAGAAACAGCTCCTGTTTTCATAAGATCAATTGAGTGAGGTACAGAGTTCCAAACACCTCGGAAATGACCAGATTTTTTAAGTTTATAAAGTATATTAAAAAGCTGATCAATTTCACGACGACTCATATTTCCCATATCTTTAAACTTCATAAGACCTTTTGCTTCAACAGCTAAAGCTGCATCGAAAATACCAATAGTTGGCTCATTTACTAATGCTACTTTCCCTTTATATCTTTCATCAAGTAACCAACCCCAACTCTCTGTTTCATAAGGGATCCCTTTAGGAATATACTGGGTGTTGTATCCAAAAGAATCAACATTATGCACATATGGCATAAAACTTATAGATTCACTTGGTTTTGCATCTAAACTTCCATCTGGTTGAATATAAATAATTTTATTTGGAACATCACCTGCACCAGTCTTAACACCTGCTTTGATACTACCTGTTTTTGGGAGATCATTAATTTCATTCCAATACTTTAGTTTTTTTGTATCTATTGCTTGAATTGCATTGGAGCGCCATAACAATCTTGTGCTGTTAGACCACTGTTCATAAAGATCAAAACTACTAGGATCTGCAATAGCTTTCATAAGAACTTCTGCACTCCCACCTGGTGAAAATTCGATGTTGATCCCAAGCTCTTTCATAGCTTTTTGACGTAGTGGTTCTTGAAGAGTTACATGGGTACCTAGAACTCGAATTGTTGGATATTTGTTTCTTGCATGTAATATGCCTGGAAAACTAATGCTTGTAGCAGCGATCGCTGATGTTTTGAGAAACTCACGACGTGAAATGCTCATTGTTTATCCTTTAAGACGTACAGAATATGATATAACAAAAATAGTAAAAAGAGAGTATTTTTGTACTATGTACAATTATACGCCAAACTAGTGTCAAAACTGTGTCATTTATTAGATTGAATAGATTTTTAAAAAAAATTTGCTACATTTATCTACAAGTGATAAACTCTTGAGCAATTACATCTGTAGCTCTGAGGCAGCACCAAAACTATTGTAGCGAATGATTTACCTCAACATATTTAGCCATAGTAACAAACATCTCACTAGGAACAATAGGCTTGCCTATATGATTATCCATACCAACTACTTTTGCTTGTTCTACATCATCTACCATCACATTGGCTGTCATCGCTATCACAGGTAGATCTTTGAATCTCTCTTGTGCTCTTATCTGTTTTGTAGCTTCATAGCCATCCATCACTGGCATCTGTACATCCATAAGCACTATATCAAATATTTCTTGCTCTAAAATATCTAATGCTTCAAGACCATTGTTTGCGAGTATCACTTTTATATTGTTCTTTGAGAGAAGATCAAGTGCTAACTCTTGGTTCATCTCATTATCTTCTACAAGTAAAACTTTTTTGTTTTGGAGTTTCTCTATAGCAAGCTTCATAGCTTTTTTTGTATCTTGTGTGGTTTTGGCAATATTCTCTTTATTTGATTTCTCAAGGTGTACTTTAAATCGAAAGCTACTCCCTTCACCTTCTTTAGATTCAAGCCATATTTCACCATCCATAAGATTTACTATCTGTTTCGAGATAGCAAGTCCTAAACCAGTCCCTCCAAACTCTCTTTGGGTAGAACCATCTGCTTGAGAGAATGATTGAAACAGTTTTTCTTGTGTCTCTTGAGCTATACCGATACCCTCATCAATAACAGAGAACTGTACAAGTGCGTGTGTGTCACTTTCTTCAAGCAGGTCAATCTCTACTGTGACAACACCTCTTTTATGAGAGAACTTCACAGCATTGGCTGTAAGGTTGGTGAGTACTTGGCCTAGTCTGAGTGAATCAGCATGGTAGATCTTTGGTACTTTTGGATCTATTTTAATTCTTGTGGATATATCTTTATCTTTTGCAGCTATACCTATGAGGTGAAATGTATCTCCAATCACATCT
>Ga0181567_10002400_pt1 | contig 13987 bp, 11 predicted proteins | sample 101ome_14_FD_133761 | JGI IMG/M metagenome (GOLD analysis project Ga0181567, IMG submission 133761) | Coastal salt marsh microbial communities from the Groves Creek Marsh, Skidaway Island, Georgia - 101403AT metaG (megahit assembly) | ecosystem: Environmental > Aquatic > Marine > Intertidal...
CCGATGGTATCTGACCCGGGGTATCGGCTGGTCGCGGCCTGTCAGCAGGAGCGCTTGCCGGTCGTACCCATCCCCGGTCCAAGTGCCATGACGGCAGCGCTCTCCGTTGCCGGATTACCCACTGACCGATTCTATTTCGAGGGTTTTTTGCCGGCCAAGTCCGGTCAGCGAAATCATCGGCTCAAGGCGTTGCGGACCATCGAGACGACGCTGATTTTTTTTGAGTCGCCGCGCAGGTTGTCGGCATCGCTCGCCGCCATGTGTGCAGAGCTGGGGGATCGCGAAGCGGCAATTTGTCGGGAGTTGACCAAAAGCCATGAGACGATTCGGCGAGACCGACTGTCAGCGCTCAGCGCGTTTGTCGAGTCTGATCCTAATCAACAGCGTGGCGAGGTGGTGGTGTTGGTCGAAGGGTTTGATCAGGGAAGCGCTGACATTCCGGCTGAGGCGTGGAACTGGCTTGAGCGGTTGGCTGAAGAGTTGCCCCCTCGGCGCGCGGCAGCTGTGGTGTCGGACTTCACCGGTGTGCCAGCCAGAGATCTCTATCAATGGCTATTGACCAAGCGCGATGACATCTGAGCTTGCGGAAGTGGGGTGATACCTTTAGTCTCGCCGGCGAGTTGGTCAGACGATCGCTGTCGCATTGCGGCAGAGGAAAGTCCGGGCTCCAACGGGTCAGAGCGCCAGGTAACGCCTGGGGGGCGTGAGCCCACGGAAAGTGCAGCAGAAAGTAAACCGCCTGTTCGCAGGTAAGGGTGAAAAGGTGCGGTAAGAGCGCACCGCGCGATTGGTAACAATCGTGGCGATGGTAAACCCCGCTCGGAGCAAGACCAAATAGGAATCCGATGCCGTGACCCTCGGTGGATTCGGGTAGGTCGCTTCAGGCGAACGGTGACGTTCGTCGCAGATGAATGATCGTCCACGACAGAACCCGGCTTATCGACTGACTCATTTATGCCCCCCACCCGGGGGGCTTCCTATCTCGAAGTCATTGCTCACTTGTGCACCTCACAAGTTTTCTTGCAACCCAGTGCGCAGCGATGCGCTGGGAGACCGTCGGTTGGCCGGTGTCAGGCTACCGGGATAAGAATAAATAGAAATATAAAATCTTCAATAAATATTAAAAAGATATATTACCTCAGGCTAAACCTCGTACATGAGGTTAAAAAGCTGTTTTAGAGATACTTTCCGACCTCGATTTTGCCCCGTCGATTGCCCGGCTGAGCCCCCCTAACACACTGATAAGCCACGAATTTTTGGGTTTAGCGCGTTGACCACCGCCGTCAGCCGGCTGTATAGTGGCGAAATGTGGTGCAAAGTGGGAAAAAATCCCATTTTGTGGGAATAAACGGGAGCTTGTGGGCGCGCCGATATGTTTCGTGGTGTACAGCACATCAACCTTGATGCCAAAGGTCGTATGGCGGTGCCGTCGCGCCAGCGCGAGCTGTTGTCTGTGCTGAGCGAGGGACACATTGTCCTCACGGTCGATACCCAGACCGCCTGTCTGGCGATGTACCCGCTACCCGAGTGGGAACGCATCGAGCGAGATGTTCAAGCGCTGCCTGCGCTCAATCCGGCTGTGAAGCGCTTTCAGAGATTGGTGCTCGGCTATGCCAGCGACCTGCAGTTGGATGGCAACGGGCGGGTGTTGGTGCCACCGGCTTTACGCGAGTACGCCCAGTTGGAAAAGCGCGCGGTGTTGGTCGGGCAGGGCAACAAACTGGAGCTATGGTCAGAGGATCTGTGGCAGCAAGAGTGTGCAGCTGCACTCGCCACTGATCAGACAGGAGAGCTCCCAGCGGAGCTGATGCAACTCAACCTTTGACGGACCGGGCACATCAACCGGTGCTGCTTGAGGAGGCAATTGCGGCATTGATGGGTGCGGCGGATGGTTCATACGTGGATGGCACGTTTGGCCGGGGCGGGCACAGCACCCGTATCCTCGATGCACTGTCACCCTCTGGCACTTTGCTGGCACTGGATCAGGATCCCGCAGCCGAGTCAGCCGCCAGACCCTTGATCGACCAGGATCCCCGGTTTCAATTCCTCGCTGTCAATTTTCGTGGGCTGGCAGATCACGTTGCACCCGGAAGCTTGCAGGGGGTCCTGCTGGATTTGGGCGTGTCGTCGCCTCAGCTTGATGACCCCGAGCGCGGTTTCAGTTTCTCCTACGACGGCCCACTGGACATGCGAATGAACCCGGCTTCCGGGCAATCAGCGACTGACTGGTTGGCTAACGTCGGTGAGGCGGAGCTCGCTGGCGTCTTGCGTGATTTGGGAGAGGAGCGCTTCGCGCGTCGTATTGCTGCCGCAATTGTGAGAGAGCGATCGGTCGCACCCATAGAGCGCACGGCCCAACTTGCCGACATCGTCTCGGCAGCCAACCCAAAGTGGGAACCTCACAAGCACCCTGCGACGCGAAGTTTTCAGGCGATTCGATTGCAGGTGAATGGTGAGTTGGACGCGCTGCGGGAGGTGCTTGATGCCATAGTACTGGCGCTGGCACCCGGCGGCAGGATGGTCGTGATCAGTTTCCATTCGCTGGAAGATCGCATCGTCAAGCGGTTCATCAGGGATGCCGCGCGAGGCGCACAATTGCCACCCGGTGTGCCGGTTCAATATGAAGCGCAACAAGGTTTGCTAAGCCAAATAGGCAAGGCCGTGGTGCCCTCGGAGGCGGAGATTGCCGAGAACCCGAGAGCCCGCTCAGCCATCATGCGGGTGGCGGAGCGTCTGCCATGAGTCAGGGCAGGCCTTCTCCCACGCTCGTGGCTGGTTTGCTGGGAATCGGCTTGATCATCTCCGCGTTGGCTGTCGTGGCGAGTACCCATCAGGTACGAAGTGATTATGCTCGCCTTCAGACGCTAGAGCTGCAGCGTTGGGAGCTACAGGAGCAATACACCCGCCTCTTACTGGAGATCAACACCTGGGCGGCACCCCATCGGATCAACCAGATCGCATCTGATGCGCTGTCCATGCAGGCCCCCGATCTGAGCCTGTCTCAGGTGGTGGCGGAATGAAGCGCGCAGCCAAGCCAAGCATGCTTCCCCGATGGCGCTTTATCGTCGTTTGCCTGGGACTGGCCGCTTTAGCCGCTACGCTAATTGGTCGTCTGGTCCATTTGCAGGTCACCGATGGTGGTCAGGGTGCGGTTTTCCTGAGAGAGCAGGGTGCCCTAAGGACTGTGCGCACGGCAGAGATTCCTGTCTACAGGGGGCTGATTGAAGATCGAAATGGCGTCCCGCTTGCGGTCAGCTCCCCGGTCGTCTCCCTGTGGGCAAATCCCCAAAGATTGAAGGACTCTGACCGCCTCCCCGATTTGGCAGATCAGCTTTCTCTGGATGCGAATGCGCTTCAGGACAAGCTCAATTTTTATGGCGACAAGCAGTTTATGTACCTCGCCCGGCATCAGACGCCGGATTTTGCAAGGGGGGTACTGCGAGCGAATTTCCCCGGGGTGCGCGGTGAGCGAGAGTACCGACGTTACTACCCTGCCGGAGAAGTGACTGCGCAAGTTCTGGGCTTGACCAATGTCGATGGCCGAGGCATCGCCGGTATCGAACTTGCCTTTGAAGAGTGGCTGCAGGGAGTGCCCGGCAAGAAGCGATTCATCAAGGATCTTCACGGTGAAGCGGTCAGAGATATTGGCGTGGTGGTTGAGCCTCAGTCTGGTAAGGCGCTGGCTCTGAGTCTGGACTTGCGCCTGCAATAGGCGCAGCACCGGGAGCTGCAGCGAGCAATGAAAGAGACCGGCGCAGCAGCCGGCTCTGCGGTGACCATCGATGCGTGGACGGGTGAAGTGCTCGCCGCGAGTAATTACCCAGTATTCAACCCTAACAGTCGCTCGGCACTCGACTTTGGCAGTGCCCGCAATCGCGCCTTCACTGACGCCTTTGAGCCGGGTTCCACGGTCAAAACCTTGACGCTGGTTGCTGCGCTGGAAAGCGAGTTGTTCCACATAGACAGCCTAGTTGACACCAACCCCGGAAGAATCCGGGTGGGAGCGAAGGTGCTCCATGACCCCCGTAATTACGGTGAGATCTCTGTTTCCACAATCATTGAGAAATCGAGTCAGGTTGGGGTCACTAAGTTGGCTCAGGCGGTGGGTCACGAGGCCATACTGGACGTGCTCTATCGCTTTGGTCTGGGAAATGCCACGGGAACCGGTTTTCCGGGTGAGCGGGCGGGACAGTTGCCTGACCTTGACCATTGGAGTGATATCGAGAAGGTCACCTTGGCTTTTAGCTACGGTCTGACAGCCACTCCGATTCAGCTTGCCCGGGCCTATGCGGTACTGGCCAATGACGGGGTTCGTCGACCCCTCACCTTGCTAAAGCAGGATCCCGACGCACTGCCGCCGGGCGAGCGTGTCATCGACGCCGATGTCGCTCGGAGCGTGCTTCAGGTGCTGGACCGGGTCACTGGCCCGGGCGGCACAGCTACCTTGGCGCGGGTGCCGGGTTTTTCTGTCGGTGGCAAGACTGGCACGGTTCACAAAGTAGGCGAGGGCGGCTACCTCGATGATCAATACGTTGCGCTGTTCGTTGGTATCGCGCCATTGAGCGCTCCGCGCTATGTCACCGCTATCCTGATCGATCAGCCTCGCGGTGATCACTATGGCGGTGGGCTGGCTGCCGCTCCGGTGTATTCCCGCATTACGGAAGAAGTCCTGCGTATTCGGAACGCGCAGCCCGAGCAGTCAGATATGGGTGCTTTGCTCGCCACATCAGGGGGCGGGCAATGACTATGACTCTTCGCGCGCTGTTGGATGACCCGGGTGTGCCTGATGTGGTGGCTGTCGACCTGACGCTGGATAGCCGGGAGGTGACACCAGGTGACGTGTTCATCGCACTGCCGGGGTCGCAGCAGGACGGTAGGGATTTCATCGCGGCCGCGCTGGCTAGCGGTGCGGTCGCCGTGCTGTCTGAGTCCGATGAGCAAGGCGATCAGAGCGATGCCCGTGTCGTCCCGGTGCCCAATCTAAAGGCAAGGTTGGGGGCGCTCGCCAACCGTTTTTATGGATCGCCCTCCAGCGAACTCACGGTGATTGCGGTGACTGGCACAAACGGCAAGACCTCCGTGGTGGACCTGACCGCACAAATCGTGAGGCATGCAGGTAAAAAAACCGCCTCGATCGGTACGCTGGGTATGCGCCTTGACCAACAACCGCACGAGGCGCGCAACACCACGCCCGACTGTTTGAGTCTGCACCGGCAGTTACGGCAGTGGCGAAAGCAAGGCGTCGAGTGCGTAACACTCGAGGCCTCGAGCCACGCTCTGGATCAGGGGCGATTGGATGGCTTGAAAGTTGATGTCGGCGTTTTTACGAATCTGTCGCGGGATCATCTCGACTACCACAACTCCATGTCTGAATATTGCGCGGCAAAGCTCCGTCTTTTCCGGGACTTTGCGCCTGATGTACGGATTTATAACGCGGATGACGAGGCCGTCGCCGAGCATGCTGATATCTGGCAAGCCGGCAGTGTCGGACTGTCGAGCGAGCTTCAATCAGCCGCAGTGCAGTTTGAGATCGTGCAGTCCACACCTTTGCATTTGCAGGTGCGGACTCCTTGGGGTGATGGCTACCTGCGCACGTCGCTGTCAGGTCAATTCAATGCATTCAATGTGATGGCGGCGCTATCGGCGGCGGTCTCGACAGGCATATCGTTTTCTGTGGCGCTCGAGGCCGCGGAGGCCGCGCAACCGGTGCTGGGGAGGTTGCAGGTCGTGGGCACTGATGCCGATATCAGGGTGGTCGTCGACTACGCTCACACGCCTGACGCGCTGCAACGCGCCCTTGTTGCGCTCAAGGCCGCAGAGAACCCGGGCAGTATTTGGGTTTTGTTTGGCTGTGGCGGAGATCGCGACAAGGGAAAACGGGCCGAGATGGGGGCCATTGCCTGCCGCTTTGCAGACCGTGTGATTGTGACCAGCGATAACCCACGATCAGAGGCGCCCGACGCGATCATTCAAGACATCTTGTCCGGCTGCGAGGGTGCTTCACCCATGGTTGAGGAGGACAGGGCGTCAGCTATCGCGCTTGCAGTCTCTGAGGCCCGCCCCGGAGATACAGTGTTGATTGCCGGGAAGGGGCACGAGACCTATCAGGAAGTCGATGGCGTTCGATTACCTTTCAGTGATGCTGACTGCGCTGAAGAGCAGCTTCAGTACCGGCGGGCCGCGTGATGGGTGCTATACCACTACAGGCGTTGGCGGAGGAGACGGGTGGTCAGCTGTATGGCGAATCCGTGCCGATACAGCACCTCAAAATAGACAGCCGTGAGGTCACAGCTGGCGATTTGTTTGCCGCGATCTGTGGACAGCATGTCGACGGGCACGACTTCGTCCCCCAGGCTGTGGCAGCAGGCGCATCAGCCGTACTGACAGAGCGCAAGGTCGACAGTGGATCGCCTCAGCTCGTGGTTTCCAATATCACCCATGCCTCGGGTCGCTTTGGGTATCTGAAGCGACAAGCCTTTACCGGCGACATCATCGCGATCACAGGCAGCGCCGGCAAAACCACGACAAAAAATCTGATTGCCGCTGCGTTGGGACCCAATGGAGCGGTACACGCCACCTCTGGTAATCAAAATAACGAACTGGGTGTGCCGTTGACGCTGTCTGGCCTCACGGACGAGTGTCGTTACGGGGTCATCGAGATGGGTGCCGGCCAACCTGGCGACATCGCCTACCTGTGTGAGTTGGCGAGGCCCACTGTGTCTGTCTGTCTGAATGCTTCAGCAGCGCACCTCGCGCACTACGACAGTGTCGGCGCTATCGCAGCGACCAAGGGCGAAATCTTCGAGGGCCTCGGTGGGGCCGGTCTCGCGGTCATCAATGCAGATCAAGAATGGTTACCGCGATGGCGAGGGCAAGCGGGTGCTTCGCGTCAAGTGACTTTTGGGCTGTCTGAGTCTGCTGATTACCGCGCCACGGATATTCAACACCATGGCCTGGAGGGAACCGAGTTTCAACTCCAGGGGCCCGCTGTGTCGTTGCCTGTGTCGCTGCAACTGGCAGGTGATCAGCACGTATCGAACGCGCTTGCGGCGCTGGCTGTCGCAATCGAGCTGGGGGTCGCGCCACAAGACGCGGCTGATGGCATCGCAACGGTGGCCCCGAGCACGGGCCGGGGCGCAGCAGCATGGCGCGCAGATGGCGGCAGGGTGATCGACGACACCTACAACGCCAACCCCGCCGCCGTAAAAGCCGCACTGGATGTGTTGGCCAGAGAGCCCGGTTATCGAGTGTTGCTGCTCGGCCCGATGCTTGAGCTGGGGGACACCAGCGATCTGCTTCACTCAGAGGTTGGCCGGTATGCGAGAGAGAAGGGCATCGATCTCTTGATCACTGTCGGTGAGGAGGTCGCGCCGGCAGGCGAGGCATTTGGTGGGGGTGCATTGTCCTTTCCGGATCAGGCCGCTCTGCACGCTGAGTTCCCCGCCTTGCCAGAGGAGCACGTTGTCTGGGTGAAGGGCTCCCGAGCGGCTGGCCTGGAACGCACAGTGGCATGGCTCCTTGATTCAGAGGAGGCAGCGACATGCTGATGTGGCTCAGCGAAAAACTCCTTTTTATCGATCCCGGATTTGCTGTCTTTCAGTACCTGACCTTGCGAGGGATTCTCGCCGCCTGCACAGCGCTGCTGATTTCCATGGTGGTAGGCCCCATTGTCATTGAGCGCCTGAACAGATTGCAGATTGGTCAGACTATTCGTGAAGAGGGCCCCCAATCACACCTTGAAAAAGCGGGCACGCCGACGATGGGTGGGGCGCTGATTCTGGTAACTGTGCTGGGTTCCACCCTGTTATGGGCTGACCTGAGCAGTCGCTACGTCTGGGTGGCTGTTGTCACGACCATCGCTTTTGGCGCCATTGGCTGGGTCGACGACTACCGCAAGGTTGTTCGTAAAGACACCCGCGGCTTGCCGGCTCGGTGGAAGTATCTTTGGCAGTCCCTGTTTGCCTTTGGCATCACGTTGTACCTCTTCGATACAGCGCTACTGCCAGAGGAAACCACGCTTTACGTGCCGTTTTTCAAAGACGTGGCTTTGGCCATGGGCTGGCTGTTCGTGCCTTTCAGCTACTTTGTGGTGGTCGGCTCGAGTAACGCCGTCAATCTGACCGATGGGTTGGACGGGCTGGCCATTATGCCTACGGTCATGGTGGCAACAGGCCTAGGTGTGATTGCTTATCTGGCAGGCCATGTCGAGTTTGCCGAATACCTCAACATCGCCTACTTACCCGGCACCGGAGAGCTCATGGTGTTCTGCGGAGCGATTGCTGGAGCGGGTCTCGGTTTCCTCTGGTTCAACACCTACCCCGCGATGATTTTTATGGGCGATGTGGGTGCTCTGGCGCTGGGTGCTGCGCTGGGCATTGTCGCGGTGATGACCCGTCACGAGATCGTGCTCTTCATTATGGGCGGCATATTCGTGCTGGAAACGGTCTCGGTCATTATTCAGGTTGGCTCCTTCAAGCTCACCGGAAAGCGCGTCTTTCGTATGGCGCCGATACATCATCACTTCGAACTCAAAGGCTGGCCGGAGCCACGTGTCATCGTTCGTTTCTGGATCATTACTGTGATGCTGGTGCTGTTTGGCCTGGCAACACTGAAGCTGCGGTGATCGAGTGATGATGACGACGTCGACCATCGCCAGCTCAGAGAGACGCATCATTTTCGGTCTCGGTGTGACCGGGCAATCGGTAGCGCGCTGGTGGCGTCAGCAGGGGGTGCCGTTTTACGCGATTGATAGCCGCACGGAACTCCAAGACGACAGCCAAGCGATTGCCCACATTGACCGGGACCAAGCCACCTTCGGTGACGTTGATGTGGCTGTCGCTGACGACTGTACCGAGATGATTGTTAGTCCGGGGGTAGCGCTTGATCACCCCCTTGTCGAGCGAGCGCTCGAGCGCGGCTGTCGCGTGCGGGGAGATATCGATCTCTTCCTTGAGGCTGCGGAGGCGCCAGTGGTGGGCATCACGGGCTCCAATGGCAAATCGACGGTGACTTCACTGCTGGGCGAGATGATCTCCGCCTGTGATGTGAAGGTGGCTGTGGGTGGCAATCTTGGCAGGCCTGCGCTGGATCTGCTCGACGATCAGCCCGACCTTTATATTCTTGAGCTATCCAGTTTCCAACTGGAGCGCGCTGAGACAATGGGTTTGCAACTGGCCACGGTGATCAACGTCAGCGCTGATCATCTTGACCGCTACGCCTCGCTGAGTGACTACCATCGGGCCAAGCATGCCATTTTCAAGAAAGTGGGTCATGTGGTGGCGAACCGCGATGACCCGCTGACGATCCCGCTCGTCCCCGAAGACACACCGGTCACTTGGTGGCGGTCGGGAGAACCTGACTTGAACGAGTTTGGCCTGCGGCAGATTGATGATGTGATGTGGTTATGCCGGGGGCTGGAGAAGCTGGTCAGGGTCGATGCACTGAGGGTGGCCGGTAGACATAACACCCTCAACGTGCTGGTTGCTCTGGCTTTGGGTGCCGCGCTCAAGATGCCGATGGACAAGCTGGTCGAGGGCGCTAAGCAATACCGAGGTCTCCCCCATCGCTGCCAAGTGATTGGCCACATTAACGGGGTGCGCTACATCGATGACAGTAAGGGCACCAACATTGGTGCGACCGCGGCTGCTCTGGCGGGGTTGGCCGACGATGGCGCTATCTGGTTGATCATTGGCGGTCAGAGCAAAGGTCAGGACTTTTCACTCCTCAAACCCGCTCTGTCCAAGCTGGATGTACGCTTGCTAGCGATCGGTGAAGCCCGCGAGGAAATTCGGTCTCACCTGAGCAGTGAAGCGCCGGTAGAGGTGATCGACAGCCTGGAGGCTGCGGTGACGCGGGGTGCCTCAGGGGCCAGCCCTGGAGACACCGTTTTACTCTCTCCGGCTTGCGCGAGCTTCGACATGTTCTCGAATTACATCGAACGAGGCGAGCGGTTCAAGGAAGCGGTCGCGGCCTTGGAGGTGGCAGCATGAGCCGCTCCCTCCATTTACCGATCTACCGCGGTGATCCGCTGCTACTGATACTCGGGCTCGCTTTGATCAGTATTGGCCTGGTGGCAATAGCCTCGGCATCGATCGAGTACAGCGACTTTCATTTCGGCAATCCGTGGCATCACACCGAGCGCCATGCGCTGTATTTGATGGCAGGGTTCGCGGCCGGTGGGCTGGCCTATTGCCTGCCGACCGATACGCTGCAGCGGCTGTCTCCGTGGCTACTGTTTATCGCTTTTGCGTTACTGATTTTAGTGCTCATGCCCGGCATCGGGCGCGAAGTGCATGGGGCACAGCGTTGGCTGCCCCTCGGGCCTCTCACCTTGCAGCCCTCGGAGTTCGCCAAGCTGGCCTTGTTGCTTTATGCCGCTGGTTACTTGGTCCGGCAGGAAGAGGCGGTGCGGCATCATTGGGGTGGTCTCGTGCGCCTCATCGGCATTCTGTCTGTGGTCGCTTTTCTTCTGCTCCTAGAGCCCGACTTTGGCACTACGGTCATTGTTGTCGGCATGGTTGTCGGCATGACCTTTCTGGCAGGTGCACGATTGATTTACGTGCTGACGCTGGTGCTGCTCGTTGCATTGGCCTTCGTCGCCCTCGTGCTCACTGCGCCGTATCGCCTGCAGCGTCTTACCGCTTATCAAGATCCTTGGGCTGATCCTTTCGGTTCCGGTTTTCAGCTCATCCAATCACTGATTGCCTTTGGTCAGGGCGAATGGCTGGGCGTCGGTCTGGGGAATAGTGTTCAGAAGCTGTTTTATCTGCCGATGGCGCACACCGACTTTGTTTTTTCTATCTGGGCAGAGGAAACCGGCTTAATCGGTGCCACCGCTTTAATCTGCCTTTTCGCGCTCTTGATTGTGCGTATCTTGAAGACTGGGTGGGATACCGCATCAAAAGGCGCCCACTTCGAGGCGTATGTCTGCTTTGGTGCAGCGCTCATGTTTGCGGGTCAGGTATTCGTCAATATGGGCGCCAGCTCGGGCCTGTTACCCACCAAAGGGCTGACCCTCCCGTTTGTCAGCTACGGCGGTTCGAGTTTGATCACGAACTGCGTGCTACTTGGCATCATTTTGAGAATCGCTCAGCAAAACCGGGGTGCGCGAAGTCATGATGCCGCGCCATCGCGGAAGGTGTCGGCATGAGTGCTGCGTTCACATCCGGGGGGCGAGCGTTGATCGCAGCGGGTGGCACCGGCGGTCACGTCTACCCAGCCCTAGCGGTGGCCGGACTCCTGACCGAGCAGGGTTGGCAAGTTGATTGGGTGGGTACCGAGCGCGGCATTGAGCAGCGTCTCGTGCCTGCCGCCGGGCTGACTTTGCATCATCTCAGTGTGTCCGGCTTGCGCGGCAAGAATCTGATAGCTCGCGGCGTGGGCGTTCTCCGATTGCTTGCAGCGCTTTGGCAGTCGCTGGCTTTGATGTGGCGCCTGAAGCCCGATGTGGTGCTGGGCATGGGGGGTTATGCCGCCGGTCCGGCAGGATTAGCCGCGTGGTTCACCAGAAAGCCCTTGGTCATCCACGAGCAGAATGCGGTAGCGGGGACGACCAATCGTTGGCTGGCACCGCTGGCCAAACGCGTGCTCTGCGGACTGCCCGGAGGGTTTGCCTCCGATCACAAAGCGGAAGTGGTAGGGAACCCGGTCAGAGCGGCTCTGGAACCGGTCAATCGAGATGATTTGAGCAGTCTCGCACGCTTCTCCGCGTCGCGGCCCCTGCGAGTGCTTATTTTGGGAGGGAGTCTGGGGGCCGCACCGCTCAACGAGCTACTTCCCAAAGTAGTGGGACGGATCGTTGAGCAAGGCGCAGGCGATGTGATCTCGATATGGCAGCAGTGCGGAGCACGCAATCGCGTGGCGGCTGACTTGGCCTGGGAGCAGACCGTATTTGCTAATCGACGCTGCGACGATTTTATCGAAGATATGGCAGCGGCTTACCGCTGGGCTGATGTGGTCATCGCTCGCGCCGGCGCGTTGACGATATCGGAGCTCGCCAGCACCGGCACTGCCTCATTGCTGATTCCCTTGCCTCATGCAATTGATGATCACCAAACAGAAAATGCCAAGGTGCTGGCAGATGCGGGTGCGGCGGTATTGGTCCATCATAGCGATGCCACACCCGATTACGTCGCAGGCCAGCTGACAGCCTGGATGGCGGAGCCGTCGACATTGGCAACACTGGCGGCTGTCGCCAGACAGATCGCCTGTCCTGAGGCCACCCACCGTGTCGTCGAGGCACTCAAGGGGGTGGCGCATGCAAATGGTTGAGCCACAAAGAGTCATACCAGGGATGGGGCGCATTCGTCACGTCTTTATGGTGGGAATCGGTGGCGCCGGTATGAGCGGTATCGCTGAGGTACTCGCGGGTCTGGGATACACCGTGACCGGTTCCGATCAGAGTGAGAGCGCAGCAGTCGCGCGGCTGCGCTCCCTCGGTTTGACCGTGCACATTGGTCACGCCGCCGAACACATCGCTGATGCTGACGTATTGGTCGTGTCAGCCGCGGTGCCTGAGGACAACCCCGAGTGTGTCGCCGCTCGAGAGAGTCGCATTCCAGTGGTGCCGCGAGCTGAGATGCTGGCGGAACTCATGCGCTACCGATTTGGCATCGCCATTGCCGGCACGCATGGCAAAACGACTACCACTAGCCTGATTGCCGCGATCCTGGGTGAGGCAGGTGAGGATCCTACTTTTGTCATCGGCGGTTTGCTCAATCAGGCAGGCGCCAATGCTGCGCTGGGCGAAGGTCAGTATCTGGTAGTTGAGGCCGACGAGAGCGACGCCTCCTTCCTGCATCTGCAACCCATGATGGCGTTGGTCACCAATATTGAAGGTGATCACATGGAGCACTATGGCGGAGACCTTGCGAACTACGTGCAGGCCTTCGACGGTTTTCTGCACAACCTGCCTTTCTATGGTCCTGCGGTTCTTTGTCTGGATGACAAGGGAGTGCGGGAGCTGATTCCAGGACTCTCGCGCCGGCTCATCACGTATGGGCGTCATGCCGATGCGGATTACAGACTCGAAAACTACCGTAGCGAGGGCCTGCTCGGTCACTTCGATCTCATCCGGTCTGGTAGCGACACGCCACTATCGCTGTCGATCAGTATGCCGGGCCTCCATAACGCCTTGAATGCGGCAGGAGCCGCGGCGCTGTGTGCGGAACTCAATATTCCTGAGCAAGCGATCGTGCGGGGCCTCGCCGGATTTGAAGGTGTCGGCCGCCGCTTCACCGACATGGGCACCATCGAGTGGCGTGGCGGAAGCGCAAGACTGATCGATGACTACGGACACCACCCGACCGAGGTCGCGGTCACGCTACAGGCAGCCAGAGATGCGTTTGCGGGTCGGCGGGTAGTGATGGTGTATCAGCCACACAGGTTTACCCGGACTCGGGACCATTTCGATGAATTTGTCTCGGTATTGGGTGAGGCACAGCTGCTTATTTTGCTCGACGTTTACTCCGCCGGCGAAGAGACGATTGAAGGGGCAGACGCCCAGGCATTGGCAAAAGCCATTCGTTCCAGAGGCGTATTGGAGCCGATTGTGGTCTCCGATCAGAGCCAACTGGCAGCCGTGCTATGCGGCGTGCTGCAGGATGATGACGTGCTCCTGATGCAGGGTGCGGGTGATATCGGTCGCCTGGCGGCGGCGCTGGCCGAATCCGAGTCTTTGGAGGTGTTGCAGTGAGCGGCAGCCCATTCGATGGCAAGACCCTCGCCGTCATGCTCGGTGGCACGGCGGCCGAGCGCAGTATCTCTCTAGAGAGTGGTGAGAATGTGGCTCGGGCACTGGAGAAGGGTGGTGCAACGGTGCTCCGTGTTGATCCGGCAGAGCAGGGTTGGCCCGAGCGTCTTAAGGAAGCGTCCTTCGTTTTCAACTTGCTGCATGGCCCGGGTGGCGAGGATGGCACGGTACAGGGCCTCTTTGAGTTGATGAAGCTGCCCTATAGCGGCTGCGGATTGCTGGCATCGGCCTTGACCA
>Ga0181567_10002402_pt1 | contig 13983 bp, 9 predicted proteins | sample 101ome_14_FD_133761 | JGI IMG/M metagenome (GOLD analysis project Ga0181567, IMG submission 133761) | Coastal salt marsh microbial communities from the Groves Creek Marsh, Skidaway Island, Georgia - 101403AT metaG (megahit assembly) | ecosystem: Environmental > Aquatic > Marine > Intertidal zone...
CCTCCAGTGTACTGGTTTACAGGACACCAATTTTTAATCGCCTCTGGATCCCAGGGAAGGTCTTCCTTTTTCAGCTTTTCGCCCTTTTTCCAATATGGAGAAACATAGCCGTAGTAATACCATGAAGAGCAGATGAAAGTATCCATGGTATCCGTTTCCCGTTCAGCGCTTCCTCCGCATTTAGGACATACGGTATTGAGAAATGCCGGATGATACTTCAAGGGACTTTCCCCGGTAGGTTTGAATTCAGCATCATCCGGTAACATCACCGGAAGATCCTCATAAGGAACGGGGACGGTTCCACAATTGTTACAATGGATCACAGGAATGGGAGTGCCCCACATCCGTTGCCGACTGATCAACCAATCCCGCAACCGATAATTGATCTGCTTTTTTCCGATTCCTTTGTCTTCAATGGCCTGGACTACGCGGTCGAACCCTTCAGACCACACCAGGCCATCGAATTCATTACTGTTGACCATCTTGCTTCCTTCCTTGACCAACAGTGCTTCTTCCAATTCGCTGCCTTCAGGAATTGGCTGATCATGATCCTCTGGAACTACTACTACTGGAGTCGGAATGTCATAGCGTCGGGCAAAAAGAAAATCCCGTTGATCATGAGCCGGGACTCCCATGATCGCTCCGGTGCCATAGCCTGCAAGAACATATTCGGCAACCCATACTGGAACACGATCACCATTTAAAGGGTTGATGGCGTAGGCTCCTGTGAAAACTCCGTCTTTTTCCTGAGATTCGGACATTCTTTCGATTTCGTCCTTTCTCATGGCGTTTTCACAGTAAATGGACACCTCCTCTTTCTGGTCATCCGTTACAATTTGTTCGACCAATTCATGCTCTGGAGCAAGCACACAAAAAGTCATCCCGAATACGGTATCTGGCCGTGTGGTAAAAACACGGAACTGTAAATCGCCTGGTAGATCCAGTTCGATATCGAATTCGACCCCGTTACTCCGCCCGATCCAGTTTGTCTGCATCAAACGCACACGTTCAGGCCAGTCCAATCCATCAAAATCGAGCAATTCGTCTGCGTAATTGGTAATTCGAAGTTTCCACTGGTTGAGTTCCTTGCGGATCACCGTGTTCCCGCAACGTTCACAAAGACGTTCATCTCCCCAAACCTGTTCTCTTGCAAGAGTCGTCTGGCAATGATTACAGAAATCGACCGGAGCAAATTCTCGGTAGGCCAAATCCATTTCCAGCATCCTGAGAAAAAACCACTGACTCCACTTGTAGTAATCCGGATCACAGGAAACGACCTCATTTTTCCAGGCGAACATGTTCCCCATCGAACGAAGCTGAAGACGCATCCGCTCAATGTTTTTGTAGGTCCAGTCTTTGGGATGGATGTTGTTTTTGATTGCAGCGTTTTCTGCTGGAAGACCGAATGCATCGAAACCAATCGGGAAAAATACCTCATTCCCCTGCATCTTCAAAAATCGGGCATAGGTGTCAGAAGGAGCCATGGCATACCAGTGCCCAATGTGCAGATCCCCGGATGGATAAGGAAGCATCGTCAGCATGTAATAACGTGATTTCTCGGTTTCGAAATCGGGTTCAAAAGATCCGCTCTCTTCCCAAGATTTTTGCCACTTGGCTTCAATTTCTACCGGGACGTATTCTGCCATCGTTCATTTAGCTTTATGTTCCATTCAGGATGGAATCATTTGGATTGGTTGTGGATAAGTTTACAGGGGCTCCAAAATGAAAAAAGGCAGGACTTCGAAATTTCGAAGCCTGCCCAATTTTTATTTGAAATGATTATAATGTATAAAAGCAGTTTTATTCAAATACCCGCAACCTGTTTCATCGGGGTCTGAGGACTAATCGCATTGGCCCGTGCCTGGAGACGGTTGAGGGCATTGATGAAAGCCATCGCACTCGCCACTACAATATCGGTGTGCGCTCCTCTTCCGGTCAATTGCATTCCATCCTGATCGACTCCTACACTAACTTCACCTTGGGCATCTGTCCCTCCGGTGACGGCTTTAACCACGTAGGAAGTAAGTCTGCAGTCGATACCGGTCATGTCACGGATGGTATTTAAAGCTGCATCCACCGGACCGTCACCAAACCCTGCCTTTTTGACCTGCTCACCATCGATCTTCATGATCACTGTCGCGGTTGGAATCACCGATGTACCGGAGGTGATGTTCAACTGTTCCAGTTGGAATCGATCCGTGTGCTTACGGATCCCATGGGTAACCAAAGCCTCAAGATCCTCATCGAAAATCTGTTTTTTAATATCTGCCAGCCTTTTGAATTCCTTAAAAACCTGATTCAACTCAACATCATTCAACTCAAAACCAAGTTCCTTGATCCGGTCCGAAAGTGCATGACGACCAGAATGTTTTCCCAACACCAGGTTGCTGGCTTTAATCCCCACCGACTGAGGAGTCATGATTTCGTAGGTCAGGGAATTTTTCAGCACTCCGTGCTGGTGGATTCCAGCTTCGTGTGCAAAGGCATTGGCCCCAACAATCGCCTTATTCGGCTGAACACTGACTCCCGTAATTTGTGAAAGAAGTTTGCTTGATGGAAAGATCTGCTCCGTTGTGATTCCAGTTTCATACTGGTAGTACTGCTGCCGGGTATTGATTGCCATCACCAATTCTTCCAGCGAGGCATTACCTGCACGTTCACCAATACCATTGATGGTGCATTCAATTTGACGTGCCCCTGCCCTCACGGCCGCCATAGAATTGGCAACTGCCATCCCAAGATCATTATGACAATGGACCGAAAATACAACTTGGTCAGCCTGGTAGACTTCATTCATCAGCCTGGTGATCAGTTCATACATCTCATCCGGGGTGGTGTATCCCACGGTATCAGGGACATTCAACACGACAGCACCTGCTCTCACAGCTTCTGAGAACAGCTGTACCAGAAATTCTGGTTCACTTCGGGTTGCATCTTCCGCACTGAATTCAACATTGTCGGTGTATTTTTTTGCTCGTTCCACACACTTCGTAGTTGCTTTTAGCACCTCATCGGGTTCCATCTGCAACTTGTGTTTCATGTGAAGCGGACTTGAAGCAATAAACGTGTGAAGCCCCCAATTATGAGCGTCTTTCAATGCCTCGGCTCCACGGTCCACATCGTTTTCTACCATTCGGCAAAGGGAGACCACCATGGATTCACGGATTTCCTGACCAATGCTCCTGACACTCTCAAAATCTCCGGGAGACGATGCAGCAAAACCGGCTTCGATCGTATCCACCCCTAGTTTTTCCAATTGACGGGCAAGAAGCAGTTTTTCACCTGCAGACATGGAACATCCTGGTGATTGCTCACCGTCACGAAGGGTTGTGTCAAATATCTGGATTTTTTCCATTTTTCTCTTGCCTCAAAATAACGTGAAAACGAAATTACTTAGTAAAACACTTATTTTAAACATTTCTTCCTAAAAATGCGAATACAAAGCCATTATCAAAAGGTTCAGCAAAGATCAGACCGCAAATTGATTTTGAACCGAATGAAGTCAATCACCTTTTTGAGTTTTAAATTTTTAAATCAACATTACTGATTAAATTCAGGGTCAACCTCGAGCCGACTGGGAGTGGCTCCGGTCTGGCCGTTATATTTTCCACAATAGGGTTTTTCCGCATCGGTGGTCATCTGGACGAAAACGATTTGACAAATTCTTACGCCCGACTGGAGCACAATCGGGAAAGATGATTGATTTTCAAGCTCCAGTGTAATCTGTCCATGGAAGCCCGCATCGATAAAACCCGCATTTTGGATTTGCAATCCCAGCCTTCCGATGCTGGACCGTCCTTCCACATAGGCTGCCATATTAACAGGAACTCGAATCAATTCGGCAGTGCTGGCCAAAACAAAATGATTCGGTTCCAGGACATAACGTGATGTCTTGAGTTCTTCATGATGGACCGCTTCTCCCAGAACAATTTGGTCCTGTTTTGGAGCCGGCCAGCTGAAGGAATCTGCCAGGGTCAGGTCAACACTGGAAGGACCAATATTCAAACCCTCTGGAAGATACCCCTGTTCGACCAGTTTCTTCAATTCAACATCTGGAATGATCATCTTGACTCAATAAATTCAGTATTGGCTTTAAAATCGCATGAAAAAAATCTCAACGCGACTAATGAATAACACTTTCCCCTGTCAGCATCCAGAACTTAGAGATTCACCTTGCTCATCACCGATTTAAAAACTCCCTGCACGCTATGCAAAGGTTCTGGATTTGAGGCAGGCTATAATGAATATGGGAGCCTTCAATCCAGGCTTCAGAAAAAATGTTCCCAATGCCTTGGGAAGGGGTACCTACTGACTGAACTAGGAAGGGAGATTTGGGGACTGCTCCGGCCCATGGTCCAGGATTTGGTCCGCGAGGAACTTCAGGAAAGACAAGCATTCCCAAAGCAATTCCGATCAGGCTCTTAGAAATTAAACAAAAATTTAGAGCTTATCGGTTATCAGTTTTTTTGTAGGTACTTTCTTAGGAAAGTTTTTATAGCCCCCCAGCTTTTGAAAAGATTTAGGACTCCATCACATAAGTCCCAGGTGCATCTGCCAGGGGTTTGTATTTTTTGCTTCCCATTGTTGGAGGAGCGATCATTTTTCCACATCTTTCATCCAGCCAGTTCGTCCAGTCAGGCCACCAGGTTCCATCTTTCTTTTCAATTCCTGCCTTCCAGGCTTCCGGTTCTTGAGACTGATTGGAATCACTTGCCCAGAAACTACGCTTAGGTGGGTCCACAGGCGGATTCACAACCGCAGCAATATGACCCGAGGTGGATAGAACAAAACGAACCTTCCCCTTGACCAAGGCATTGATCCGGAAAACCTGAGTCCAGGGGGTGATATGATCCTCTTCCGCGGAAACGCAATAAAGCGGTTGGGTGATTCGGCCCAGGTCGATGGGATACCCTCCAAGTTCCAGTTCATCGGGTTTGCATAGCCGGTTTTTGAGATAATATTCTCGCAGATAGAAGGAATGCATTTTCTCAGGCATCCTTGTGGCGTCATCATTCCAGAAAAGAAGGTCGACTGGAGGGGGCTGTTTCCCGAACAGGTAATTATTGACAAAATAATGCCAGATCAATCCATCCGGCCTTAGCATGCGCATGGTGTTGCCCATCTGGGATCCCTCAAGGTACCCTTGCTTGGACATCTGTTCCTCCAGATATTCCAGTGATTCCTCAGTGATAAAACTCCCCAATTCACCGGGTCTCTCAAATTCCACCAGGGTGGTCAACAGGGTCCAATCTTTGACATTTCCATTTTGTGGATTGTCCGGATGGTTGAGCGATGCCATTGCTGAAGCCAACAGGGTTCCTCCGATACAGTAACCCACCGCATGAACCTGTTTCGATTTGGTAATGGCTTTTGCAACTTCGATCGCTTTCAAAGGGCCCAAAGAGAGATAATCATCCATCGAGGTATTACGCATTTCCTTCGTCGGGTTTTTCCAACTGATGACAAAAACCGTGTAACCCTGTGATATGAGATTCAGGACGAAACTTTTTTTGGGTTTCAAATCGAGGATGTAAAATTTGTTGATCCAGGGCGGGGTGATCACGATGGGAATTTCATGAACTTCCTTGGTCATTGGCTCATATTGAATCAGTTCAATCAGTTCATTGCGAAAAATGACCTTTCCAGGTGTATTGGCCAGGTTTCCTCCCACCTGAAACTGGGTTTTGTCGACCATCTCCGGAAGTCCATCCCGCATTTGATCATTCAGCCAATTTTGTAAACCATGACGCAGAGTTTCTCCCTTGCTTTCGATAAAAGCATTAATGGCCTCAGGATTGGTCCAAAAGTAATTGTTGGGAGAGAGAGCACTCAGCATCTGCTTGGACCAAAAACTCGCATCCTCTTTGATTTTTTCTGAAACACCACTGGTATCCCGAATTTGCTGCTCCATCCAGTTCGTATAGGTTTTGTAATACTCGCGAATCCAGGTGAAGTAGGGAAGGTCCGCAAGTTCGGCCGACTGATTTTCCTTGGAGTCATTTTCCTTTTGACGATCCAGAAAATCCTGCCAGATCCGAGTATTCATATCCCCGATCTGTTGAGTCCAGTCCTGCATTGCGTCGGCAAACTGCTGGGGATTTTTGGTCCAGGCTTCAGCAACCTGCTGAAGGGGTTTCATCGCCCCCAGAGGATCCATCGGAGAGAACATACCGCTGGTTTGGGAAACCATCTGCGAGAACAAGTCCTGCATTTGTTGTTGTGGGTTGTCCTTTTCTTTGTTCATGTGCCCTCCGATGAAATAAATTAGATCCTAAACCCTCCGTCACATTCTATCACCCTTCCGGTAAAATAATCATTTTCCAGGATATAGAACACGGAATGACTGATTTCATTGGGTTCGCCCATCCGTTTCAGCGGAATCTGATCGATGATCTTCTGTTTGACATCCTCTCGTATGGCCGAAGTCATTTCCGTGTTGATGTAACCCGGTGCAATCGCCGCGACCCGGATACCATGGCGTGCCATTTCCTTAGCCCAGGTAACGGTCATTTCCGCAACCCCTGCCTTGGTCGCGGTATAATTGCTCTGACCCATATTGCCAGAACGGGAAAGTGACGAAATGTTGATACAGACCCCGGGCTTTTTCTGTTCCAGGAGTTTCACAAAAAATTCCCTGCCGCAGAGGAAGGACCCGGTGAGATTGACATCGATCACAGCCTGCCAGTTGGCCAGGGACATTTTTTTGATTTCTCCGTCCTTGCTTCGGGCAATCAAGCCGTCTCGGGTGATGCCTGCATTGTTGATCAGAACATCGACCGTTCCAAAATCCGAAACCGCCTGATCGAAAAAACCCTCAACGGCTTTTTCTTCAGCCACATTCAGATCATAAGCTCTGGCTTCGGTTCCAGCTTGTTCGCAGGTTTTTCGGACCTCTTCCAGCAATTCCTGATTGATATCCGCAAGAGCCAGTTTGGCTCCGCGATTTGCGAGATCGAGGGCAAAATTCTTTCCAAGCCCTTGGGCTGCTCCGGTGATGACAATTACTTTATCTTTAATTTCCATGAAAACCTTGATGAGTAAGAAAGGTCCATATTTCATGAACCTGAAAAGGATGGACTAAAACAATCCAAATAGTGTGAAGGAAAAGAGAGGGAATGCAAGACCGATCATGCAGTTGGAATCAGGAGCCAACTGCATGATGACTGTATAAAAAAGCCGGATTATTGAGAAGGCCGGTTTTGGATCAAATCGTCCACCACCGATGGGTCAGCAAGGGTCGAAGTGTCACCGACATGTTCAATGTCATTTTCTGCAATCTTCCGTAGAATCCTGCGCATGATTTTCCCGGAACGGGTCTTGGGCAAGCCCGGAGCCCATTGAAGCACGTCGATGGTGGCAATCGGTCCGATTTCCTTTCTGACCTGCTGAACCAGTTCTTTCTTCAAGTCCTCAGATTCCTCAACTCCGCTGTTGAGGGTCACATAGGTGTAAATTCCCTGTCCCTTGATTTCATGAGGAAATCCCACCACGGCAGCCTCAGCAACGGATTCGTGAAGTACCAGTGCCGATTCGATTTCAGCAGTGCCCATCCGATGGCCGGAAACATTCAGGACATCATCAACCCTTCCGGTGATCCAGTAGTATCCATCTTCATCCCTACGGCAGCCATCACCAGTAAAATAGTATCCTGGATAGGTGCTGAAGTAGGTTTCCTTGAACCTTTGATGATCTCCGAAAACGGTCCGCATCTGCCCCGGCCAGGGATGCTTAATGCAGAGATTTCCAGAAACTGCTCCCTCGACTTCATTTCCATCAGCATCCATCAATACTGGCTGAATGCCGAAAAACGGTCTTGTCGCGGAACCCGGTTTGGTTTTGGTCGCTCCAGGTAAAGGAGTGATGAGAATCCCTCCTGTCTCGGTCTGCCACCAGGTATCGACAATCGGGCAACGTTCCTGCCCTACCACTCGGTGATACCACATCCAGGCTTCCGGGTTGATCGGCTCACCCACGGTACCCAGCAGTTTCAGTGAACTGAGGTCCCTTTTCTGGACCAGTTCATCCCCTTCCTTGGCAATGGCACGAATCGCGGTCGGAGCAGTATAAAAGATGTTCACCTTGTGTTTGTCACAAACATCCCAAAACCGTCCAAAATCAGGATAATTCGGAACACCCTCAAACATCAACGTCGTTGCCCCGTTGGAAAGAGGACCATAGAGAATGTAACTGTGCCCTGTGATCCAGCCAATATCAGCGGTACACCAGTAAATATCACCATCATGATAATCAAAAACGTACTGGTGGGTGATAGAAGCATAAACCAGATATCCTCCGGAGGTATGAAGCACTCCCTTCGGTTTACCGGTAGAACCGGATGTATAGAGGATGAACAAAGGATCCTCTGCATCCAGCGCCTCGGCAGGGCATTCGGAGGAAGCCTGTTCCATTGCATCAAGAAGCCAAACATCACGACCTTCCTTCATCTCGATTGGATCTCCGGTTCGTTTCAACACGAGGCATGTTTCAATCGACGTCCCCTCCATCGCGGCATCAGCATTAGCCTTGAGAGGAACACTTTTCTTGCCCCGAAGACCTGCGTCCGCAGTGATCATCATTTTTCCCCCGCAGTCCTGGATCCGGCTTTTCAGGGCTTCAGCACTAAAACCTCCAAAAACCACGGAATGAATCGCGCCTATTCGGGCACAGGCCAGACAGGCCATTGCCAATTCAGGGACCATCGGCATATAGATCATCACCCGGTCACCCTTTTCAATTCCCTGCTGCTTAAGGACATTGGCAAAGCGGCAGACCTGCTCATGAAGTTCCCTGTAGGTGAAGCTTCGGTCTTCTTCGGGATCATCTCCTTCCCAGATCAAGGCAATCTGATCTCCCTTTTTCTCAAGGTGACGGTCCAGGCAGTTGTAACTGACATTCAGCTGTCCACCCTCAAACCAGCGGATGTTCGCCTCATGATAATTCCAGTCCAGCACCTTGTCCCATTTTTTGAACCAGTCGACCCGCTCCGCCTGTTCCGCCCAGAAGGCTTCAGGATTTTCCAGGGATTGGCGATACATCTGCTGATATTTTTCATCATCCGCCCAGGCGGTACCCTTAAAATTTTGTGGTATTTCAAATAATTCACTCATGATTCACTCCGTCAATAAAAATCGGTCTAATTGAAGACCCTCAAAATTATCAAAATTTGAAAGGATTGTCTCTCGGAAAACCAAAGAACATGAAGTTTGGCAGGAAAACTTAATTAAATCTGCTCCTGGAACAGGATTCACTGAGGGGACAGGATTCGGTATATCAACCCTGCAATTTCGCTCTCCAGTGGAAATGATAGCATCCCCATCACCGTGTAACCCAGCAGCCAGGGCATCAGGTAAAACCGCAGCATGTAAAAAAACCAGGCGACATAAAGTGGAACCAGAGCAGGCAAGAGAAAGCCCGGGGTAACTGGAGCAAAAAAACGAAGTAATGGATTGGTGGAACGGACAAAAAAACGCATGAAGAAAAAGGACGAATCTTCCGGAAGAAAAAACCCCATCGCCGTTCTTCCGATCAATGTCCACATCACTACCCCGGAGATATAATCCAGGGCAATGACCCAAAGCGGAAAAACTTCCGGCACAGGGTCCATCGAGACTACTTTATCAAGGAGTTAAAGATTTCCCGGGGCAGGAACCCCGGGAAGAAACTAGTTTACAGGATCAGTGAGATGCCGCAAGAACGGTTTCACCCTTCGGAATTCTGACTTCATCAACCATCTTCTGGGTCGCTTCATCAGGTTCTTCGGTGGCAAGGCTGACCACGATCATGGTCACGAGGTTCACGGCACACCCTATGATTCCAAAACGGAGGTGGTCAATACCCAGCCAGGGTTCCATGCCTCCCCAGCGTACCATGTAGAGATACCAGGTTCCTGACAGGAATCCCAAAAGCATTCCTGCTACGGCTCCCTGACGGTTTGCGCGTTTCCACCAAACACCGAGAACCAGAGGAAAGAACAACCCCGACATGGCAAAGTCGAACGCCCACGCAACCGCACCCAGGATGCTGGTCAATTTTAGACTCGCCACAAAAGCCCCTGCGGCCCCAAGCACCACCAGCAGGATACGTGCAGCAATCAACCTTTTTGCAGTTTCTGCGGTTGGATCGATAATCTTGTAATAAAGATCATGGGAAAGTGCATTGGCGATCGCCAGCAACAAGCCGTCAGCGGTAGACATTGCGGCTGCCATTCCACCTGCCGCAACGAGGCCTGAAATCACATAGGGCAGTCCTGCAATTTCCGGAGTCGCCAGGACCACAATATCCCCGCGCATGAAGAACTCATTGATCTGCAGGATTCCATCCCCGTTGCCGTCGGATATTGCCAGAAACTTAACCGCACTCCATTTCTGGATCCAATCGATGGCATTCACTTCGGCTATCGATTTACCGATAATCCCTGTTGCCAAATTCGGATCAAGGATCTGAAGTTTGGTAAAGGTCGCCAGTGCCGGTGCGGTGAAGTAGAGCAGGAAAATAAAAAACAAGGACCAGGCCACGGACCGTCTCGCACTCTTCACCGAAGGAGTGGTGAAGTAACGCATCAGAATGTGCGGCAGGGATGCCGTGCCGGCCATCATACAGAAAGCAAGGGTCACGAATTTCCAGGAGGACATGCCCGTTCCAGCCTCAACGAACGGGACTGTCAATGCCTTCAACCCGGCAAAGCTCTCGGTGGGTTTTAATACCCCCACCTGATGCATCTGCTCCAGTTCCGTGACCCTTTGGACTGCTTCACCATAAACCAGTTGAGGAATGAGTCCAAAACCCTGTTTGTTGGACATCCAGAAAACCGGGATAAGATAGGCGATGATCAGGACGATGTATTGCGCCACCTGTGTCCAGGTAACAGCCCGCATCCCACCAAGCATTGAGCAGAGCAAAATCCCGAATAATCCGAACCAGACCCCGACTTCAAAAGGAATCTGCAAGGCCCTGGCTGCAATCGTTCCGGTCGCATTGATCTGTGCTGTTACGTAGGTGAAGGATGCCACAACCAACACAATCACACCAAGCAGTCGTGCGAGGTTTCCTCCATAGCGCGTTCCAATAAAATCAGGAACGGTATAACACCCGAATTTGCGAAGGTAAGGCGCCATCAGAGAAGCGACCAAAACATAGCCTCCGGTCCAACCCACCAAAAAGGCGAGATATCCATGACCGCCAAAATAAATCCCTCCGGCCATTGCGACAAAAGAAGCTCCAGACATCCAGTCTGCTGCCGTCGCCATCCCGTTAAACAGGGCTGGGACCTGACGTCCTGCCACATAATAGGCTTCCACCTGCATCGTCCGCGAAAGCCAGCCGATTCCCGCATAAACCACCACGGTAAACACGATGAACAGAATTCCAATCGTGTCTGCACCTAAACCCATTTGTTCAAGAATCGCCATCAGAATGATGAAGGCAATGAAACCACCCGTGTACATTCCATAAATTTTGGGCAGCATTTCAATAAAGGTCTTTTTTGCTTGTTCCATGCTTCTCTCCTTTATTCGTCTTCTGCTACACCATATTTTTCATCAATCTTCTCCTGCTTGGTGTTTAACACCACAATCAGGACAACAAAGATGACAAGAGAACCCTGTGCGGCCATGTAAAAGCCTAAGGGCCATCCAAAGAATGTCATTGAGTTTAGGGAATCCGCGAAAAAAAAGATTCCCATAGAAAAGATGAACCACACGATTAGAATCCATGTGGTCAGGCTGCGTGTTTCAGCCCAATGTTGTTCAAGATCACCCATGATCGCTCCCATCTGGTCTGTATCCCAAGACCAAGGCCGCGATGACAACCTCCCATCGATTTATTTCAGCGGAAAATTCTCACCGCTAATTTAAAAATTGATTTAGAATTATCAGCAGTTGATTTTTTTTACAACAATTTTTATTAAAAAAAGGCTAATTAATCCTAATTGACCAGTTTTTATTCAATTTTTTAGTTAAACAAACATAGAAGTGTTTAAAGGATTATTAAAACCAGTACTTCCGCTGATAAAGTTTTTCGGGCGGCAAAATCGGATCGAGGAGCTTGAATCCCTATGCTCTTTTGTTTCGAGCCGCTCCAGTTATGTGGCGCAGGTCAGTCTTTATGGATACCTCAAGGCCCGGGCAGGCACACGCTATGTTTCTCTGATCAAGGATCCGCTTTTCGCGTCCTCAATGAAAACGGCCCGTGACCGGATATTCTTTGCCTGCCTGATGGATTTAACCCTCCACGTGCTCAAAACCATTCAAGCACGAAAAAAACAGGATTTTCATATTTCGGATACTCTTGCCCGACAATTATTTTCTCAAACTTTGGCCACGATCCCTGAGGAAGTTTTTGAAAGCCTGAAACGTGAGAAAGTCATCCTGGAGTTCAAGAAGCGCATGATGAGAAATGACTGGTCCGGTATTGATGATACCAAAGAAACCTTTTCCGGAAGCCGATCAGCATTGCTGGAATGGGCTCCGGTGGTGGAAGAATTCAAGATTCAGGACGAGGAAATCGTCTCGAATTCCATCCATTTCAAATGGCTGAGGGTCTGCCAGGAATTTGAAAAACTGACAGATTTTGAAAAAATCCAAATTGAAGAGGATTCGGATCTTCGTGACCGGAAGCAAGAAATCCCGGAAGGTTCTTAAAATCCCCAAACTTGGAGAAATCCTCCAGTAAATGAGTCAAAATGGGTGAAAATCCCCAATCGATGATGCCTGAAAATTCAGGAAGTTTCCCCTTCTTCCATCCTGTTTCCAAACTGATCAAAGGGCCAATCCAAATCATTGGTCCGGAAGCCACCGCATCGGATTGTGCGAGAAAAATGTCTGAAGCCTCGATTGGCTCACTGGTCGTCATCGCTCAACAAAGCATGATTGGGATCGTCACCTCCACGGATCTGGTGGAAAAAGTCCTGGCTTTGAAAAAAAAAGACGACTGTCAGGTTGCTGAAATCATGAGCTCCCCGGTGATTTGCATCAGCAAAAGCGAATCCATTTTTGAGGCGTTGATGCTGATGATCCAGAAAGGCATCAGCCATCTGGTGATCACCGAAAAGGATGTCCCGGTTGGCGTCATTTCAGAATGGGACTGGATGACCGCACAGCAGCGTCATCCTGCAGCGTTGATCCATTCCATCAAATCTGCAGATTCTGCGGAATCCCTGGCTGAAATCCGGAAAGAAATGATGCCGCTGATCGAACAGATCTTCGAAGAGGAAGGCCAGGCTGAGTCCCTGACCCGTTTGATCACTGAAATCCATGACCAAATCACCTGCAGACTGATTGAACTGGGGCTTGGTGAAATGGAGAAGAAAGGCCGGGGCGGAACGCCCTCAGAATTTTCCTGGATGGGGATGGGCAGCGAAGGCCGCAGGGAACAGACGGTGATTACCGACCAGGATAATGCTTTGATTTTTAAAGATCCCGGTCCAGAACGCCTTTCCCAGACCCGCCAATGGTTTCTTGATTTTGCGGAAAAAGTGGTACGCGGCCTGGAAATTTGCGGATTCCCCCGCTGCCGGGGAAATACCATGGCCATCAATCCCGAACTCTGCCTGACTGAAGAGGAATGGCTCAAGCTGTTTGGAGGAATCCTGCAAAAACCAACACCGCACGCCCTTCTGAAAGCAGGAATTTATTTTGATTTCCGCAGCCTTTACGGAAAGCATGAACTCGTCGAAAAACTTCGCAATAAGCTGATGGACCTGTCCCCCCGCAGTCGATTGTTTCTCAAACTGATGTCGGAAAACGATCTCGACGCCGGACGCCCCCCGGTGCAGCAATGGGGTTGGAAAATGCGACGCCTGCTGGGTTTCGGTAATCTGACTGTGGATCTCAAACAGCATGCCCTCAGACCTCTTGTGATGGGGATACGGACTCTGGCTCTTTCAGCAGGAATCACGGAATCCCACAGTCTTGAACGGATCCGCGAACTGGAGAAACGAGGTGAATTGTCGACTAACTTATCCCAGGCTCTCCAGAGCGCCTACGA
>Ga0181567_10002415_pt1 | contig 13957 bp, 2 predicted proteins | sample 101ome_14_FD_133761 | JGI IMG/M metagenome (GOLD analysis project Ga0181567, IMG submission 133761) | Coastal salt marsh microbial communities from the Groves Creek Marsh, Skidaway Island, Georgia - 101403AT metaG (megahit assembly) | ecosystem: Environmental > Aquatic > Marine > Intertidal zone...
GGCAACACACATATAATTTTGTGCATTGAACATGTTTACGGCGTGCGAAACATCGTAGGCGTGTACTTTGTTTACCTTTTGAACTTTGTTTGTGATTTTAAGGGTTTGGGTCGTGGTTCCGATAATTCCGATCGACATGTTTTATTCTGGGATAAACTGGCGTAATTCTTTTATGTAGGTATAGTAAGAATGTCTATAAACGGAAACGGAGATACATTTACTATAAAAGGTGCACGACTTAAAGTTTCCGGGGGTGTTCAAGTCTCAGGAAGTATCGCGTATACGGACGATGCGACAGGGTTCGGTGGTGTTACGGCACAAATCGATGCCGATAACACGACACTCAACATAACCGCGGGGAAAACCTCGGGCGTGGCTAAGATTGAACGAGGAACAACGGCAAATATAACGGATATAAACCACGCGAACGTGAGTAATAATACGACGATCCACATTGCACTGAAGAATACGTCGAGTAATAAAGGTGATTTCATAACTATTGGAACGTTTGCGAACGACGATACCGTTAAGGTAAACTATACGGACGAGTACGTTATAGGTCCGGGTGAAACGGGTATGTTAACGTTACGTAAAGTTGCGGGCGTACTTTCCCTATTCATACGCGAAATGTTTAGTTCGACGGCAACGGATTTCGATACCGCGAACACACCGTTTTATATAAAAGATGGTGTTGATTATAAGTACCCGTTATATAAAAGTACGGGTGCAAATTTAGTTACCGAAACTATAGGGGGTGTTACGTATTATAGACCAAGTAGCGGGTTAAAAACAAAATCGCGTCCACCGTTAGGTATACCCGATAACTCGAACGTACCTACGGGAACACTCAAAATAGGAAACAATGGTACCATGACAACTATCGATTACGATGTATTTAACGTTTCGAATTCGGAGTTTGGTGCAATATATAGAGGTTCAACGCAAAAGGTTCGTTTTGCTTTAGATACGACGAACGAGGAAGCGTCCGGTTCGTTTACGGATTCGGGTGTGAATTCCGGAGATACGTATACTTTGTACTTGGATAAAATACAATCGTCTTCGAGTGATACAACTACAGCTACATCAATAACACCGAGTTCACCGTATGCTGTATTTCACCATAACACGTTTGCAAATGGTGGTGACCCGTACGGTCACGGAAGTGTTACAGCAGCTGCAGCTCTCGGATATTTTTATTCAGATACATCACCTGGTACGTATCCTTTAGGAACTCTCGACGAAACGCCAATATTTCAACAAGAAACTGCCGCTGCTGGTGACGGTTCTGGATATACTTCGTATAAATTTTCATTTTATGAGTTAACATCTGTTGACTGTTTACTTGTTGGTGGCGGTGGTGGCGGTGGTAGTGATATAGGTGGTGGTGGAGGTGCCGGTGGTTACCTCGAAACTAAAGGAACGACCATATCCTCGGGACAAAGAACAATTGTTGTTGGTGGTGGTGGTATTGGGGGTATAAGAGGTAACTATGATAGTCGCGGTAGGAACGGGGCAGAAACATCCATGACAGGATTTACAACCGCACTCGGTGGTGGTGGAGGTGCAACTGCCCATAATGTAAATACTTTTTATGCGGGTAATGGTGGTTCCGGTGGTGGTGGTTCCGGTGGCCGAGCTTCGGACGGAAATTATGGGGGTGAAAGGGGTACAGGTAGATCAGGTCAAGGTTATGATGGTGCGAGATCAGGGAATACATGGTACTCCGGTGGTGGTGGGGGTGCTGGTGAAAAGGGTTACGGTCGGGATGGTACGTCTTCTAGTAATACAACAATAGGACACGGTGGTAATGGTAAACAGTGTACTATAACCGGGTTTACAAATTACTGGTTTGCTGGCGGTGGTGGTGGTGCAGGTCATTCAACCAGTGCAGGTAATGGTGGTAAAGGTGGTGGTGGTGGGGGTGCCAGACACACTAATGGATCTCACGGTCTAGGGGATACATATGGTTTGACAAACGGTGAGAATGGTGATGATGGTACAAATTCAAATACACAAGAACCATCTGCAAATACAGCTGGGGGTGCTGGTGGTAAACATACTGGTGGTGGTGGAGGTGGTGGTGATCACTCAACCGGTGAATGGGGTGGTGTAGGTGGTTCGGGTATTGTTATTATTCGAACGGGTGATAATGTAACGATGGGTAAAACCACACCGAGAATAACTAATATAGAAATAGAATCGTCTAACGTTTCTAACATAAGTTTTACGACACAAGGTACGGGTATAAGTTCGATAAAGTATAACGTAAACAATGGTTCCGAAATAACCGCACCAAGTGCAACATCAAACGTAGCACACGGTATTACTACTATAGGCGATACGTTTACGGTAAGAGGTTATGTTATAGATACACTCGGTAACCAATTGAGTTCTAGGTTTCTTAAAAGTTTGGAATACGTGTATGGATACGAAGTATTTACAATAACTCGACACGCAAATGCAAGTACAACATTAGCAATAACAGGTAATGGTACAGATAACATAACATCAGTTTATAAAAATAGTGGTAGTAATGGGTGGGATACGGGTTTTTATACCCCTACTTTTACTGCACCCATAACGTTTGAGTTTTATAAAACAGCTGGTGATCCAAATGATAACGGTATATCTTATATTCAAATCGGTATAACTAGTACTCCAACTGTAGCGGCTGCATCTGGTAACATGAGTAGTAATTGTGATTATTACATGTATCCTCATTATACATCTAATTATAATATGGGTTCGGGTAAAGGATTAACAACTTCTAGTGGTGCTGCTTGGTATAATAACAAAAAACACTATATAGTGTATAAAATAAATGGCGACCTTGAATTTTGGAATGGTGACGATTTAAAATATTCTGTTCCATCGTGGGGTACCGGTAAAAGTGTACGTTTTGAAACTAGTCATCACGTTAACAACACAGATCCTACTAATAGAATGACAGATCTTCGTTTAAGACGTCGTGAATGGGACGGAACGAAATATATTAATTAATTAAAAATCTCCTTCTATATAAATGCGCTTCATAGAGATCCCCGCATTGATTACGGAAGACATAGAGGATCCAAGTATTGTCGAAATAACCGAACCTATATCGGCATCGATAAGTGGAACGACACTGACGATCGACGGTGGTTCGAAAGTTTCAGGGGAGGCGACGGTAACTTTAACGGGTGATACGACCGTAGACACTTTTACTTTACAGAATATCAAACAACCTTCACTCCACAAAATTAGCGTAAAAACAAACGGTACCGGGAACTTTACGTACGTCCCTAACGACGATGTAACGGCATCGTCGGTAAGTTCGACGACAAAAACGGGTTCGGATTTCGAAATTCTTCTCATAACCACGAACGGTGGTGAAACGTACGTGGATTTCGATTTAGCCGATTATACGTCCCCGGCGGTAAACTTTAGTAATGCACTTACGGGGTTTGATATCTCGGAGTTAACGTCGACGTACGGGGCAACGGCAAAGTTATATAAACCTGACGGAACGTTACTGACGACGGTAACTTCGGCAAAATCGGGGAGCGGTGTAAACTTTGGGTACACGGAATCAACGCCCGGTGACGTGACGTATACACTCGAAGTTGAGGACGATTTGGGTCGTAAATCCAAATACGATTTACCGCGAAAATGGATAAGTTACGCGATGGAAACGAACTCGACCCCTGGTTTCGAAAAATTAGCATTAGCCGGTAATGAGTATACGAGTACGACGATCGTACCTAATATATCACCATCGTCGAAGGTGCGTGTACACAAAAAGAATAACCACGGGTACCTCGGTATAAACTTTAAGATCCAGGGTCGAAATACTACGAACGGTGCGTGGGTCGATATAGACGATACGGGCGAAAACGAGAACGACGACGAATCGAAAGAGTTCCTCGCGTTCGGAGACTATTTATACCACCGCGTTTGGGTTAAACCGACGGCTAAGGCATCTGCGACCGTATCGAGTTCGAATGTTGTAACGTTATCGTTAACTGACTTTACCGAGGAAAACTTGGATAAAAGTTTCGAAAACTTTGATCCGTACGATATAGATGAAATTTCGAATACGTACGTTTTCGAGGAAACGTCGAAGGTTGGTACGATCCCGTTCACGTTATCTATCGGTGGTGAAACGTACTCTAACGCGTTTGCGGTGACGACGGAGGAAGTCGGTACGGTACCAAATACGGATTTTAGTACGTCTAATGCTATTTTTACTTATGGAACAAGCGGTAGTAATCAGTCTGCAATGATTTTTGGTTCGGATGATGCTAAATATTTGTGTGTGTATAACCCGTCTAACGGTGAAGAAATGTTTGTTTATAAAGGTGACCCGTCTACTGGATCGTATGCGTTATATGGTGGTACAAATGGTGATGGTATATACCGACACGCGGATTATGTAGCCGATGCTACACCTTTAGAAGGATCAGCCATGTCATGGGATGGTAAATATATGCTCTTAAAACATTATTATTGGGGAGATGTTACAGTTTATAAAAACAATGAAACCGACTCGCAATATGATAAAATTATAAACAATCTTAGGAGTGCTAATTATAATGTAGGTTCATGGGGTGCATGTCAATTTATACCAAACTCATACGATTTTGTTATGACTATGCATGCAAATAATAATATTTATGGTTTTGGAGTAGTATACTTTGAAAATTCTGGTGACACATGGACAGAAAAATGGACATGGGAAAATCCAACATCGGGTGGTTTAACACGAACTACAGCGGATGCGAAATGGGGGCGTTTTGGGTTTCAGTTTTCGCGCGATAAAAAATATGCCGCTTTAACATCCTATGCTAATCCAACAAATGTTGCTGTTTTAAGTGTTGATTTAGAAAATCAAACATTTCAAAAGATATGGGAAGAAGGTATTTCAGTTGGTTATGCATGTGCCATGTCACCAGATGGTAAATATGTCATAGCTGGTAATCAGAAAATATTCAAAAATAACGATGCGGGTGATTGGACGTCAAAAACCGAAGTACAGTCGGAATTCACTAATAACACAATATTTACAGATTATTGTATATTTTTGGGTGATAAGTACGTCGCGGGTGGTAACACAACTAGTAAACACCTTTTTGAATTTTACCCTAAAAAGGAAGTCACACTCACGTATAACGATAAAGACCGTATAACGATAACAAAAACTGGTGGACTTACAACGACGACGGATAAATTGTATAAGGACGGTGTACTTTACGAAACGTTGAATTCGGAATCGATGATTTTCATAAATGAAACGGGTGTATACCAAGTGATTTCCGACGATAAGTATTATTCGAACAAAATTACCGTAACTACCGTTTCGGAAACTGAATCGATACTGAGAATAGGACACAGAACGTGTTTTTTGTTGAGAAAAGACGGTAAAGTCATGTATTGGGGTGAATCTCACAATGGTTCAAACGGTATGGGGAATACTACAGAGACTGTGAATCCAACGTTACACGATAATCTTAATGCTATCCCTGGTGGTATAAAACATATAGGTGGTAATACGGGTGATTCTCACGCAAAGTGTGCAATATCAGGTAATGGAAAATTGTACACGTGGGGGTATAACGGACACGGTTCTTTGGGTCGAAACAATGTGAGTAATTACGAAAATCAAGGTCCATGGTTGGTCGATACCCAATCGTCGAATACGTTTACGCGGTGTTTGTCTGGATACTATACTAACTTCGCGTTACAGGATAATGGGTACCTTTGGGGGTGTGGGTATAATGGTGCGTATGAACTTGCAGATGGGTCTACTACAAATAGATATCAGTTTGTTCGTCTAAATATTGAAAATGTCATGGATTTTTGTGTAACACACCATTTAGGTATAGCCGTAACAACAAATAATACGGTATATATGTGGGGTAACGATAACAATAGTGCCATGGGTGGTTTGGGTACGAGAACAACTCCGACACAGTTAACTACACTCGATGGTAAGAATATAGTTAAAGTTAGGTGTTCGCACCAAAACGGATACGCGATATCTTCGGATGGTAAATTATACGCGTGGGGACAAGGTACATATTCAATGTTACCGAACGGTTCGACGGGTAATGTTGGAACACCCACGGAAATGACGTGGTTTTCCCGTAAGAACATTAGACTCGTTGATTTGGAGTGTGGTTGGCATACTAATACAGTGTGTTTAGCACTTGATGATCAAGGAAACATGTATGTTTGGGGTCAAGACGGTGTAGGTGCACTTGGAGATGAAGTGGATGCACCGAATAACACTCACTGGCCGTTTCTTTTAAAAACAAATATAGAAACTATATCAGTTGGACATACCGAGTGTGGGTGTATCGATAAGTTTGGACAAGTGTATACTTGGGGTAACGGTACACGCGGTGCACAGAATTGGATCCATGGTGTAATATCAGATACACATATTTACCACCCCACGAGTAACAATTTGAGTACTGGTACAACTTTAATTTACGACGGGTACGATACTTTAAAACTTGGTAAAAATTCTTCGGTAACGTCGACTATTACATATGGGTCAAACACACTAAGCTTAGATACGAAATCAGATATATTTATAAAGGATCCACACACGTACACGTTTAAAGTTTCAGATACGAGTTCGGGAACACTTACGTACTTGAGTAACGTCGCGTCTACGGTTTCTCGACCAACGGGGCGTGTTTACCCACCCAAATCGGGGACGCGCAAAAGTTTAGGATCACGATCCGCGTCGGCAAACCATAAACATACGTGGACGGTTGACGGTGCCGTATACGGTAATGGTGGATATACAGCATATTCTTCCGGAAGTTTAAACTCGGCGAACCAATCTCTGTTCGAGTGTTTTGATGGTCACATTAACCAAACGTGTTTTCATAGCGCTAATGGTCAACACTTAACGTCTGTTATACTCGAAATGCCCCAAAAGATCAAATTGACGAAATATGCTATATACTCGCGTAGTTATACGGGTGAATATACATACGCACCTAGAGATTGGAAAGTATACGGATCAAACGACGGATCGGATTGGACGGAACTCGATTCCCGAACGAATGAAACGGTAACGGCATGGGGTTCACAAACTGACCATCGCGATACGAAACGCGAGTATACGGTTACGGGGAATACGAAATACTTTAGTCAGTACAAATATAGCGTTTCTGCGACGAATGGTTCAACTTATACGGTATTATCACAAATCGAGTATTACGGTGACGAGGACGAGGGATTTATAACGTACGACGGGTTCGGTAAAGTTACGGTAGATACGAAAGGTGATACGGGTGCGACCTCGAACATTACGTACTATTCAAATACATACGAGATGGGAACTGCGCGCGATTTATACATAACCGATACTGGGACAGGAGTGTATGGTGCAAACATATACGGGTCGAGTAAAGCGTTTTTAGGTACACATACAGTGTCTGCCGATACAATAGATAATGTACCGGGATTTACACTCGCCTTCCACCACGGTACGTTTGCGGATAGCGGTGATCCATATAGCGACGGATCCGTGACGACGGCGGCAACGAATGGTCACGTCTTTGCCGATACGGCAACGGGTACGTATAGTTGGGGAACATTAGCCGCTCAAGTTAAGGAACGCGAGAACCCTGATTTTACCGCAAATTCAACACTTCACACGGATTATAGTTCGAAGTATGGGTGGACGACGAATAGCGGGTGGGTCGCGAGTGCGGATTCTCAATACAATAATAGCGAAGCTGATTACGGTGCATGGAAGGCATTTTCTAAGGATCAAAAATTTTGGCAAAGTAATCACTCAAGCGGTGTGACGAGTAGTACACCAGCTACACTAACAATACAATATCCAAGTTCACAAGTTATAAAGTCATATAAGATAACGTCTAAATATTATGATGCTACGAATACAAATTTTCCCAGTGTTTGGAAATTACAAGGGTACGACGGTTCGTCTTGGGTGGATATTGGTTCAGAACAAACTATCACTACGTGGCTTCCAGCTGAAACTAAACGGTTCGACGTTTCGACGAATACAACGGCATATACAAAATACCAATTAAAAATCACAACTACGATTCGTAGTGCTACTGATAGTACGAGTAATTATGCGGTTATACAAAATTGGAGTTTATATACAGTTAATAATGAAAATGATACAGTTCACGATGATTATACAAAATATACATGGACACCACCCGGTACCATAACCGCAGACGTTTTGATGGTTGCTGGTGGAGGTGGTGCTGGACATACACGTTCCGGTGGTGGTGGTGCCGGTGGTCTTTTATTTCACACAAGTCAATCTTTATCATCGGATGCAAAAACGATCGTTGTTGGTAATGGTGGTTTGGGTGGTGGTTATGCTGGTACAGGTGGAATCGAAGGTCTACCTGGTAATGAAACATCATTTACTGGTTTAACAACAGTTGCAGGTGGTGGTTACGGTGGTGGCGAGGCTGCTGGTAGAACTGGTGGATCTTCGTCAGGTGCAGGTGGTAGAGATACGAGTGCAGCTACAGCCCCATCACCTCCGGGACAGGGTAACGCGGGTGGTACTGCAGGTACTGATAACTTTAACGGTGCCGGTGGTGGTGGTGCCGGTGGAACCGGTCAAAATCAAAATAGTCGTATCGGTGGTGTTGGTGTAGACTATTCAAGTGTTTTTGGAACGACATATGGTGATTCGGGTTGGTTTGCGTCTGGTGGTACAGGTTCTGGTGAAAGTGATAGTACAACCAGTGCTCCACTGGGTGGTGGTGGCGGTGGTGGATACTATGGTGTTAACGACCCGACCAGTACAACAAGATGGAGAGGTGCACAGAAACACACAGGTGGTGGTGGTGGTGGTTGCCATTATCACCTTTCTAACAATAACTTCGGTGGTTCCGGTGGTTCCGGTATCGTTCTCATAAAAAAACTCGGTCCCGTGAACCCACCCGCACTCAACTTCGACGGGTACAACAAATTGACGATCGATAATGTTGCGTTTTCTGCGAATGAGTGGCCACCTACGGATGGTACAGTAAGTTCTTTTACTGTAACAAATTCAAATAGAGATGCTGAATGGACCATATCCGGTGCGTCTTATGGTAACGGGACGTATAAATCTAAATGGAGTGCTAATATTATAGACGCAAACAGACATTCTGGTAAGGCTTTTAATAAAATATATGGGTCGAACGAGTGTTTTCATGCAAATGGAACAACTGCAGGTAATCTCGATTTAGAAGTTCCTCAGGCATTTATATTGGGTTCATATGATATGCGCCATAGAAATAATGTTAATACAAATGAAGGTAATGCACCCAGAGACTGGGTAATATCAGGATCGAATGATGGGTCTACATGGACTGTATTAGATACACAAACCTCACAGGTATATAGTCCAGATGTTCCCGTAGGTGGTGATACATTACGTTCGTATACGATTACGGATAATACGACCGCGTATAAACATTACAGAATGTACATAAGTTCAATTGACGGTGGAGGTCATATTGTTATAGGTGAATTGAGGTATCATGAACAACCAAATACCGTTATATCTACTATAAAAAAAGACGACGTGGCGTTCGCGACGACGACGTCGAATACGATTTACATTAGGGATACGGGAACGTATACGGCGGAAGTGAAAGGTTCGGGCGCGTACGTGACGGAATTGAGTAATGTTGTGAGTGCAGTGACTAAATCTCCATTAAACATGACTATAATGGGGTATACTCATTCGGTATATGCAACTGATACGAGTGGTAATTTTTGGGTTTGGGGTAGGAACGATCACGGGTACCTCGGTTTAAGTCATGGTACCGATAATCAACCCGGTCAAATTAACACGAATACGGATATAGGAACACTTGTATTTCGTAAACCGGGGATTATAGCGGGGTATAATTCTGCGTACGTTGTAGTATGTAATACAATTGGTGAATGTTGGGGGTGGGGAGGTACTAATTCAGCATATGGCCCTGCGCTTGGTAATAATGAGGGTATGGGTATTCCTTATAAACACGTCATGCCTAACGATGCAAGTACGGGAGTACCTGTTCTCATAACACAGTGCTGTGGCGGTGGACATGCACTAGCACTTGGTGCAGATAGTAATGTGTACTCATGGGGTGGAAATACGTATAATCAGTTAGGGCGATCGGGTACTACTACATAAACTGCTAGCGTTACAGGATTAGATACAATTGAAGTCGTGGAAGTTGCTGTAGGTACCTGGGCGAGTTACGCACTTTCGTCTAACGGTGATTTATATTCTTGGGGTAGTAATGAAAGTGGAGAACTTGGGGATAATACTTCTACGACTGGTACTAAATCTACACCGAGTGTTGTAGCAACTAACGTAAAAATGTTTTCTGTACAAGCAAGTCACGTTATATACGCAAAAAATGATAACACGGTTTTTACCTTTGGGTGGAACCATTCGTATCAAATAGGTAATGGAAATACCAATAATGTTACGGGTTCGACACATTATCAATTAACAACGTTCGATAACGTTCCCATTAGACAGGTGATTGCACATTATGGTTCAACACTAGTTTTAACCGAATCGGGTGAATATTGGGCATGGGGTGAAAATAATACGAATCAACAATTAGGGTTTAGTGGTAATACTTCAACTGTTACAACACCAACGAAATCAGACACAGCATCTGCTTTTGATATACACAGTATCACAAAAACCATGCATACATCTTTTATATTAACAAATGACGGTGATATTTATACCCATGGTTTAAATGCTTATTATTTAACAGATCAAGATACGACAACAGGTCAAACTACAACGTGGACTAAAACTCGAAATGTAAAAAATTTATTAACTTCACCAGATATCAAGTACGATGATAAAAACAAACTAACCATATCCGGTACGAACTACGAAGATACGACTGAGGTAACCTATTATTCCAACACGTACAGTTTAGGCACGGCCAAGACCATGTACGTAAAAGACGCGGGCGAGTACGTGTTTAAAATAAGCGGGACCGATAAGTACGTCGAGTCGAACGTATACGTGTCGTCGGTCGACCTCGCGGGTGCACCGACCAAACCTATCGATTTCGACGGGTACAATAAATTGACACTCATAGATGCCGGGAGTAACGTATCGGCGAACGTGACGTATTTTTCGAACACGTACGAGCTAGGAAGTGCGACAGAATTCTATATAAGAGACGTGGGTACGTACGGACTCGAAATGTCGGGATCGAACGTGTTTGCGTTGAGTAGTAACGTTGTGAATGCGATTAGTACACCAGTTGTTTCGGGTACACATAGATTCAAATTAGAAGATGGTATTATTACGGATGAAAATGATAATTCACAAACGTTTAGTTCGGGGGGAACTTTTGAGGCGGATGTCTTACGTAAAGATGGTAAAACGTCGTTAAAAGTTACACCAGGAATAAATAAGAACTTTACGTTACCATCTGCGTTATCGGATTGGTGCGTGAGTATGTGGGTATTCATACCGTATATTACGAGTTACGGGTCGTCGAACTCGAACGATATTCCTTCGGACTTTTCGAGTTATACGACAACTTTTGGGTGGAATTGGCACGCGATATTTACGTATCACATGAGCGATGGTAAAGAATTTCAATTGCGAACTCATCATAATTGGATTTTACACGAAAAGTCAAGTGGTTCAGCTTCTTCGGATACAAATACTTTCGAGTGGAAGGTTAATTCGAGTATCGGGTCGAATAATGAACAAACTATACACGGGGGTAACAATAGTGATAACGCATTTTGGCCGGAGGCGTGGCACCATATGGCACTGGAATATAACGGGACGACGGGTAATTTAACATTTTATATTGATGGTAATGCATACTCAACAAACGGTACATTTTCGACGGGGTGTAGTTTGAGTGGTTTTACGTTAGGGGATAATTCGGTATATAATGCTCATACTCACAATGGTACTAGTACTGGTTCACCATATCCATTCTTGTATTTCTCAGATATTGTTATTGCACCTTCGTGGAACATAGACACGTATAATCTAACAAAGGGAACGTATAAACACTTTTTACCTATACCGAACCCAGTTGGTGTTCGTCAACTTAGAGGTCAAGGTAATGAAAAGAACACGTCTTCACCTTCCCTCACCTTCGACGGGTACAATAAACTCTCCATCGAGAACTTTACGACAGTGAATAAACAATGGCCGCCTGCGGATGGAACACTTAGTTCGTTTACGGTAACAAATTCGAACAAGGATGCCGAGTGGACAATATCGGGTGCATCTTACGGTAACGGTACGTATAAAGCAAAATACGATAAAACTATTCACAGTAGTTATCACCCTGGACATGTATTCGATAGAATCGAAAATTCTACTTCGGGTGAATTTCATAGTGCTTCTGGTGCCGATAGACTCGGAAACTTATCTATAGAATTCCCGGAATCTTTTGTGGTTGATTCATACGAATTTAGAGATATGGATAATTCAGCGTCGGGTTCGGGTACGTACGCACCCAAAGATTTTACTATGCAAGGTTCACACGACGGTTCAACGTGGGTAACGCTCGATACACAAAGTGGTATAAATACATGGGCGACCGTGCCTACCCAAAAATTTACTGTAACTGGTAACTCTACCGCGTATAAACACTATAGGATCAGTGTATCTGATACGAACGGTGGTAATTATTTAGAAATTATGGAAATGCGCTTTTATCAACGAAACACCCGAACGGCCAAACTGACGGACCCGAACGGCGACGCGTACAGTTTGGGTCAAACGCAAAACGATATATACATCGAGGATACGGGTGACTACGTCCTCGAGGTGACGAATAGCGACCAGAGTGCGATCGTGGAGACGAATGTGACGGGAACTATTGGACCCCCACCACCTTCCACTGGAACTACTATAGAATTACATACACCTCAATCAGGATCAACTTTGATAAAATCCTTGACATGCAAGAGTCCTAGTGCTGGTGCTACTTTTTCGTTTTCTGTAAATGGTGTTTGGGCAACCAATGCGGTTATAGATTCTCCTATAGAACAAAGTACTAATAGTGATCACAATTTTACATTGTCAGACTTAAGTATATTTAATAACAATACAAATGCGTGGTTAACTCTAACTGGTATGCTTTCTGGTGGAACAAATTCGACGGGTAATCCCGTGGATCGTGAATTTGTATTTGAGTTTGAAAACTTTATAAAATTAACAACATTTACCATGTGGGATGGTAGGTCAGATTGGACATATACACAATATGAGATATGGTTGGGTAACGATTTAAATAATTTGTACAGAGAAGCTACTGTGACAAATTCACCCACTTCGCAGTGGGATACTACAAATAATACAAATTCAAGTACATATTCACCTTCTTCGAGTATTTCTTCGTATAAATATTTAGTATTAAAAAATTTTGTAGTTCCAACTCAAAATGCTAATAGGAACAATAGTGGTGTGGCTGGTTTAGGTATAGCAGAAATATATATTTATGGTTACGTAACATCTCAAGAAATAATACCTTCCCTAACCTTCGACACCTACAACAAACTTTCCATCGAGAACCTTACACCTACTTCGACGACCCTCAAGTACGGCTCGAACACCTACGATATCGGTACGGCAACGGACGTATACATAGAGGACGCGGGAACGTATAAGTTCGCGACGGGTGATGCGAATACGTTCACGTTGGTGAGTAATGTGGTGAGTGGGAGTGTTTCACCAACTGAGTCCTTTAGTGCAACTTCTAGTCAATCACTCGTCACGAGTGATGGTGTTAGTTTTCCATCTGGTTATGGTAATTCCGTTATACCTATTGCATGCACGAATTCGACTTTAGCCGTAGGCTCGACGAGTGGAAATGGCGCCATTTACGTTTTTGAAAAGACGAACGGGGTATGGACACAGGTACAGAAAATGACGGCGGCGAGCCCTGTATCAAGCTCATACTTCCCTGTGGCTGTTGCGATA
>Ga0181567_10002420_pt1 | contig 13938 bp, 9 predicted proteins | sample 101ome_14_FD_133761 | JGI IMG/M metagenome (GOLD analysis project Ga0181567, IMG submission 133761) | Coastal salt marsh microbial communities from the Groves Creek Marsh, Skidaway Island, Georgia - 101403AT metaG (megahit assembly) | ecosystem: Environmental > Aquatic > Marine > Intertidal zone...
CCGCCGCCGCCGTCGCCGCCGCCGCCGCCGCCGCCGCCGCCGCCGCCGCCGCCGCCGCCGCCGCCGCCGCCGCCGCCGCCGTAGCCGCCGCCGCCGTAGCCGCCGCCGCCTCCTCTGCGACCGCCGCCTCCTCTGCGACCGCCCGAGCGACCGAATCCAGAGGATCGGGCCATTTCTTCGATCTCGCGCGGCACGACTTGGTTGGCGTCGCGAAGAATCGGAATGAGCTTGCGAGCCATGTTGCCTTCGCCGCCGTCGATGAACGAGTACGCCCAGCCCTTCTTACCGGCGCGACCGGTACGGCCGATGCGGTGCACGTAATCTTCGATTTGGTTCGGGAAGTCGTAGTTAATGACCAAGTTGCAATCCTTGACGTCCAAACCGCGCGCGGCGACGTCGGTGGCGACGAGGACAGGCGTGCGGCCTTGACGGAACTGGTTCAAGATCCAGTCGCGTTCTCGCTGTTCCTTGTCGCCGTGAATGATGCCGGCCAAGTTACCGATGGAGCGACCGATTTGGTCGCACATGCGTTTCGTGGAACAGAAGACGAGCGCCTTGAGCGGATCGCAGCCTTCCGGAGGGCTGTTTAAGATTTCCATCAGGCGCTTCTCCTTGTCAAAGCCGCTGAGGATTTCAATATTTTGCGTAATGTCCTTATTGGCGACGAGTTGATCGGTGTCGCCGATGTTCACCTGGATCGGGTTGGTCAAGATGGCCGTCGCGACGCGAATCACCGCCTTGGGCCACGTCGCGGTGAAGAAGAGCGTTTGACGATCCACCGGAACGTGTTGAAGAATCTTACGAATTTGCGGCTCAAAACCCATATCCAACATGCGATCAGCCTCGTCGAGGACGACGTACGTCGCCGTGGACATGTCGATCATGCGGCTCTCCAACAAATCGTTCAAACGACCCGGGGTGGCGATGCAAATTTGCGGTCGGTTGCGAAGCTGCGCCAATTGACGACCCTTGGGCGCGCCCCCGTACAGGCACACCGAGCCGACGCCACACGACGAACCAAACTTCATGCATTCCTCTTGAATCTGCGTCGCGAGCTCGCGAGTCGGCGCAAGCGCCAACATCGTCGGACCTCGGGCGTTGCGTCCGTTCCCACGCTCGGCGATGTGCATCAAACCCGGAAACAAAAACGCAACCGTCTTCCCGCTCCCCGTCTTCGCCACGGAGATCATATCGTACCCTTGCAACGCAATCGGCCAAGACTGCGCCTGAATCGCCGTCGGCTCGGTGTATCCCGCCCGTTTCACCGCGTCTAACAACGGTTTCGGCCAAGGTCCCACGTCGAACGACATCATCGGATCCGGCGTCGTCGCCCCCGGCGGCGCGCGCACGCTAATCTCGTGTCTTTTTCGGAAATCCTCCCCGCTCTCCGTCGCCCCGTACCCGAGATCCTTCGTCCCGAGACCTTTCCCTTTACTGTACGCGTCCGGAGGCGGCGCTTCGTACTCCTCCGCCCCGAACGCGTCATCCGCGCCCAGATGATTGAACGACGCCCCCGTGTTCCCGAGGTATCCAAACTTATTCTCCGCCTTGGTCTCCTCCGTCGGTCGATCGTACTGCGTCACGTTCGTCGCCATGTGCCAGTAATACACCTTACCCTCCGCGCGAACCTCCTGCCATCCCGGGGGCAGGCCCACCGAGCTCACCGTGCCCTGCACCATGATGAATGAATGAAAATCGTCTCGTCGAGAGATCGATCTTGCGTCGAGTCGTCGGTCGCGTCGACGCCGCGGTCTCGCGCGAGCGCGCGCGACGCGAGGGAGGGGTGAGAGAACGCGACGCGGACGAGCGGTTCGCGCGTGTGCGAGAGAACGCGCGCGGTCGGCGGCGTGTGGAGACGCGAGTACGACGGACGGGGACGAGGTGGCGGGCGCCGCCACCTCCGAGTGTTGACTCGATGGTTTTTGGATTACATGGGGGTTTGGGGGTTTGAATATTGTGGAGGGGCGTGGACGCGCGCGGCGACGGCGGGCGCGACGGGGGGTGTGGGGCGCGCGGTGTCGTCTGCGTGCGCGCGTCGTCGTCGTCGTCGTCGTCGTCGTCGTCGTCGTCGTCGTCGTCGTCGTCGTCGTCGTCGTCGTCGTCTAGTTTCACGCGGCGGCGGAGTCGTCGGCGGCGGCGGCCGAGTCGGCGGAGGCGGCCGAGTCGGCGGCCGAGTCGCCCGAGGCGGCGTCGATGAGTCGCACCAACTCCGGGGCGATGAAGATGGCGCCCGTGAGTTCGCCCGCGGTGAGCGCGGCGTACGTGCCCCAGATGACGACGCGAGGCGAGGCGCCGCGAGGACGACAGAGGGCGAAGGCGGCGACGGCGGACGCGCCGGCGACGAGCACGGCGGCGGCTTTACACGACGCTCGAAGCACGGCGCGACGCCAGGCGCGAACGACGGACCCTTTTTTCACCACTTTCGTCGCCTGGATGCTGAAATACGTCGCCAAACCGACGTCGACGATGAATTCACCCGAGACATTGACGACACTCGCCAACGCCGACGTTCGAAACATATTCGCCGATTGTGCGAATTTCCCCATCCCTCGCTCCCAGCTCACCCTCTGAGCCTTTCTCCTCGCGCTATGCTTGATGTCTTTACACAATTTCGCGCTCAGACGCGTCGTCGATCGCGAGCACACCGCGCCCTCGACCACTCTCCGCGTCACCGCCACCAAACTGTCCCGCGCGAACGCGCGCACCGTCGCGCGCGTCGGCTCGACGTAATCAAACGTCGGCAGCTCCACCGGCTCCTCCCCCTCCTCCTCCGCGCGGATCGACCGCTCGACCGCGTCCAGCCACTCCTGCACCGGCCGCTGATACGACACGATGGCGCATCGAAACAGTCGCCACCCGCACGCGCCGAGCGTCAACTGGGACCCGATCGTCTTGCGCTCCACGACGTAGTCCTTCAGCGCGTCGTCCGGGTACGCGTCGGCGAGAAACGCGCAGTGCGCGTCCGTGAGAAGTGCGCGCATCACTCCTCGACGCGCGAGCGCCTCCCACGCGCGTCTCGCGTCGTCCGCTACGTCGAGCGCGGCGCCCATTCGAGGCGAGCGCCATCCCTCGAGCGCGCTCGACGCCGCGAACGCGGACGACGCGACGTCTCTCGCGAGCGCGTCTCTCGCGAACGCGACCGCAGACATGTCTTCGGCGTCTGCGACGTCTCGCGCGCGCGCGAGGCGGACGCGGCGTAGTGTGCGGACGCGCGCGGGGACACGCCTCGAGCGGCTCGACCGGCGGCGGTCGAGCGCGGGGACGCGCTTATCCGTCACACGCGCGCGCGCGGGCGACATGCGCGGGTCGTGCGCGGCGTCCACGAGCGGTGGACGGGATGCCGCGCGCGTCGGCGCGCGTTTCGGGCGCGGTGCGCGAGGCCTCGACGCGCGAGGGCGATGGGCGCGCGACGCCGGCGCGAGCGGTGGGCGCGCCGCCGCGCGACGACTCGCGACGCGCGAGGACGACGGTGGGGGAGACGAGGGCGCGGACGAGCGACGTGGATCATTCTCGAACGACGACGACGCGTCGGCGGGCGAGGAGGGCGCGCGAGGAGCGGTCACGGGGAGGAAGAGCGCGAGGAGGGCGTTTAGAAGATTCGTCGCGGCGCCGCGCGCGGAGGAGAGCGGGCGGGAAAAGTCGCGCACGTACGAGCGCACGATGGCGTACGCGCGACGATTAGCGACGGAGAGGGACATGGAGGTTCGAGACGTGGTGTGGGCGCCCGCGCTGTGGGCGGCGGTGGCGAACGAGTGGACGCCCGAACAGGCGGCGGAGGCGCTCGCGCGGTTGGAGGGACGGGGCGCCGAGTTGCTCATGCGACGATACGCGGAGAAGCGACGCGTGCGGGCGTGCGAGATCATTTATGAGGAGTGTTTGAAGCGAGGGTACGACGACGGCACGGGAGAGGTGGCGGTGGAGATGGCCAAGGTGTTGGAGTGGGCGCCGGGACGCGCGGCGGACGCCGAAGTCGCGTGGGCGCGCATCCTCGCCGCTCGCGCGGGGAACGTCAAGGCCCGCGCCGAGGCGTATTGCGCGATGCTAGAGGGGTTGTGTTTACAGCCCACGCGCGTGAAGGCTTTCGCGCGGACGTACGGAGAATTTAGAGAAGAGTTTCGGGACGCCGCGACGGGGGTCTGGAAACCTAAAGTTTCCGCGGTGCTCGTCCAGCGTGCGTACACGGCGGCGTGCAGATTGGTGAATAACGCGCACAACGACAAGTTTGCGCGTCGTGTGACGTATGATTTATTGAACGATCACATGACGATGACGAGAGAGCTCGATTTCACGCTGGCGACGGATTATTGCGTGTGCGCGTTGCTCGGCGCGGCGACGTCGAACACGGCGCACGTCGCCGCCGAATTGTTTGAAACCGCGCTCGAGACGAACGTCCAACTGGGCGCGAACACGTGGTCGTACGCCGTGAGCATGTACGCGGGTCTCGACAGGGTGGACGAGGCGATCAAGATGCTCGATCGATTGGAGACGCTGCCCTTTATGCAATCCGGTTCGCTCGGCGCCGTGGCGTTCGCCGCCGCGTTTTCGTACGACAAAGGCGGGTCGGCGGATCCAGAAAAGATGCAGCGACGCTCGAACGAATTGAAGGCGCTCGAGGCGCACAACGGCAAGGAACGCGCGCGCGTCGAGCGCGCGTACGCCAAGGTGATGCAAATGCTGAATAAACAGGGCAAGTTTAAATTGGCGCTTCGCGTCTTCACGCGCATGCAGTCGTCGGGCATTCGTCCGATTTCATCGGCGACGTACATCAGTCTGTACGAAGCGTTGATCGAATCCCCGGCAGATGACGCCGCGACGACCATTCAGCGCAGAGATAACCTCAATCGCGTCGTGCAGACGGTGCGAACGCACGTCGGCGGCTTGGACGCGCTCATGGTGGCGTTGGAGGTGGCGTCGCACGCCGGCGTCGCCGACGTCTGCGAGAACATTCGCGATCGTCTGCAGTGGCACGGACACATGAACAGCGCGTCAATCAGATCTCGCGTGTGCCAGTGCATGATGATCGTGCTGTACAAGACGCAGGATCGTCAGGGCGCCATGCGACTGTACGAAGAGTGGATCAACGCCGGCGAGCGCAAGACGGCGGTTGGCGACGACTTTTGGTTTTATCTCATTCGATCGTACTGCGATCCACCGGCGGCCAACGTGGACGTGGCGGTGATGTTACTCGAAGACGCCGTCCGCGAGAGCGCCACCGTCCTGCGCAAGGCTGTTCCCGCGAGAACGTTCAACATTGTCATTCAGGCGTGCGCGCGAGCGCGCCGACCGACGCTCGCCGTCGAGACGCTCGAGCGCATGCGCGACGCCGGCGTCAGTCCGACGCACGTCACCTATCTCGGCGCTCTTCGCGCGTGCGCGTCCACTATCGACATGGGTCGCTCGAGCGGCAGAGAGGAGTCTGACAGATCCGTCGTCGACGCCACGCGCGATTTACTCGCCGCCGCGCGCGCCGACGGCGTTCGACCCACGAGTAAAATGTGGTACACAGCCATTCGCGCGTGCGGTCGCGCGGGCGACGTCAACGCCGCGCGGGACATCTTCGAAGACATGCGCGAGAGCGGATGCGAACCGAACGTCTTCTCGTGCACGGCGCTGATCGGCGCGTACGGCTACGCCGACGATTTACGCGCCGCCATCGACTTTTACTGGATCGCTCGCCGCGACTTCAAGGTGATTCCGGATTCCAGCACCCTGCACACGATGATCGAGGCGGTGCAGACCGCTGTCGGCGATGGTGTGACCGATGCCCTCATCGCCGACGCGTCCGAGGTGTACGCCGACATGCGCGCGCTCGGCGTGCGTCCAAACGACGAAATTTTAGAGACGCTCAAGGAAACCGCCGTCGAGGACGTCTTACTCGGAAACCCCGCGCGCCGCGCCGCCCCCGGGCTCACCGTCGGCGTCGTCAAAGATTGGAACGACATCGCCGTTCTCGATGTACGAGAGCACACCGTGGCCGAGGCGCGCGTCGCCGTGCTTCAATTATTACAGACGCTTCGCGATCGCCGCGCCGCGAATCTCGCGCCGGCGGGCGACGTCCGCGTCGTCGTCGGACGCGGCAAAATCCGCGCGCACATCGAAAAGCTCGCTCGAGACGTCAGTCTTATCTTATTCATCGCCGAGGACGACGAGGGCGTCGTCGTGATCACGCCGACGGCGATCGACCATTGGCTCGCCAAGCCGTGAGCCGAATCGAAATCGATTTCAAATCGAATCGGCACTCGTCGACGCGCAGTTATGTCCATCCACCGACGACACCTCGTCGTCCTTCTCTCGGTCCTCGCGGTCGCGTGCGCGCGCGCGACGATCATCGTCGACGCGGCGACGCGCGCACACGTCGCGAGACGCGCGTCGACGTGCGATTTATACGCGGCGACGGCGTGCGTCGACGTCTCGCTTCCTCGGCGAATCGCGCGAGACGTCACCTTTGTGACTCGCGCGCGCGTTCCGGGCGCGGTGGACGTCGACGCGCCGCGCGAGCGCGGGTCGAGTTTTTTATTCTACATCTTGGCGACGAACGATACGCGCGTGGCGTTGGAGAAGAGACGAGAAGAGAGACGCGGCGGGGGCGGCGTCGAGGACATCGTTCGAGGCGTCGCCGCGACGTCGGTTGGATCGTTGTCGACGTCGATGAAGATGCGAACCTTCGTGAACGAGGATGACGATGACGAGGATGACGATGCGTCATGGACGCTCGTAGACGCGGTGATGGGCATGGGCGATCGCGCGTGGGTGGTGTTCGACGCGTGCGACGACGCGTGGATCGACGCCGACGCGGCGACGGACGCGTTTCGATTTCGTCTTCGAACGCGCGTCGTCGATGGGTTCGCGCGAGACGCGACGAACGCGTCGGCGTCGAACTCACGCGTGGCGATCATCGCCGCGACGAACCATCGTCGAGCGTCCGCGTCGAGACGGTGCGCGCGATCGACGAGGCGATGAAACCACCGGACGCGATTCGATGCGTTCGCGCGTATTCATACGTACAATTTTTTATGCAGCGAGCGATAGACAACGAAACCGCAGCGAACGCTCGTTTGTAACATTATCGAGAGCTTACACATCGCATCGATTCGGCGCGTGGATTCGCGTCTCCGCGTCTCCGCGTCTCCGCGTCTCCGCGTCTCCGCGACCGCGACCGCGCTCGAAAACGTCCATTCACCTCGAGACGACGACGATCGCCGCGCGCGACGCGCGACGTACGCGATATAGGCAAAATACACCGAACACGCGGAATATACCCCCATAGTATAATACCATTAAACTCTAAAATAGCACCGTTTCAAGACACACCCTCGAAACACTATCCATGACCAAAGATCTCGTTTTGACCTTTGTTTTCGAATCACGACTCGACGACGAGTCTACCTCTCTCGCGTCGACGGATGCGGGTCGTCGATGGATAGAAATGAGGGTCGTCTCGCGTGCCATCGTTTGGTGTTTTGTACATACACGGGCAAAAAACCATCTTCACTATGGAAACAGACACGACCAAGCGCGCGCCGACGCATTCTCTGTCGAGTTTCCGATGGAACCGCGCGACGACGGCCGATGAGGACGACGACGACGACGACGAGCGGGTGGAGCGACGACGGTATATTCGCACGCGCATCCACCACACGATGTTCACCGTTCGAGCCTCCGCGCAAAAGACCACCGTCGCCGTCGACGCGCGCGCCGCGAAGAAGGCGGACGCCAAGAGGTACGACCGACCGACCGCGCGCGCGATATCCGTTCCGTATCGCGATTCGATCGAGCGGGTGATCGATCGACCGACCCGGTGAGGCGTCGCGCGCGCGCGAGGCGCGTCACGCGACGTCGATGGATGCGATGGATTTTTTTTCGTGTCTCGCATCCGTCGGCGAGACGCCGAGTAGCCGAGGCGCGATGGAATCGGTGGTGACCGCGCGGTGATCGATCGCGATCGCTCGACGCGGGGCTCGAGGGAACGCGTGCGATGGGCCCGCGCGTGATGCGTGGACGTCGAGCGCGCGTCGTGGTTTCGGAACGCGCGAGACTGACGAATAAAATGTGGTGTGTTCGTTCGACGCAGCGCGTTCGTCGCCCCGAAGGCTGCGGTCGCCGCCACGGCGGCTGCCATTCTCCTCGCCGGTCCGGCGCACGCCGACCGTCTCGGCTTGACCCTCGAAAACGGCACCGGTTTGGCGCCGGGCAAGTACGAACAACCGTTCTACGATCCGCGCCCGGTGGTGACCGTGCAAACGGACGGCCCGGGTGACGTGACCAAGGACGAGGCGCGCATCTTGCCGAACAAGCAAGTCGGTCCGGCGGGCTGCAAGCTCATCTCCGGCGCGCCGTGCGCGGACTTCGTCACCGGCAAATAATTGTGGGAACTTGTCACGACGTACGCACGCGGCACGCGGCGCCGCGGTGTACACATAGCCTGTAGAGGTGACCTGTTTTACGATGAAATATTATCGATTCAATGGTTTCAAAGCGCATTCATTCCCTGCCGACGCGCGCGAAGACGACGAAGACGACGACGCGCGTCGGTCGGTCGGTCACCATGCTTATGTTGTACAAATTCTATCGCGCGTGACCAGGAGACTATCGTGAAGAATACTAGAACGCGCGTGACCAGGAGACGTTTTCGCACGTGCGCGCGCCTCGCAGGAAACCGACGAGGACCGTGACGTTGTCGCCCGAGAGTCGCGTCAAGGCTTCGGAACCGAGACGTTTGGCGCACATGGAGGGCTCTTTGACGGTGTCTTTGATCATGGCCAGCGCGTCGTCGTTGGTGACGACATCCCAGAGACCGTCGCACGCGAGGACGACGCAATCGTCGGTCGACACGTCTATCTTGGTCGTCGTTGTCTCGGGCTCGGCGACGACGCCGAAGGCTTTGGCGTCGGCGTCGCCGATGGCGCGCGTGACGGCAACGCCCGCGTCTCCGACGCGCCAGACGCCGTCGTGGAGACGCAACGCGCCCGGAAAATCGCGTTCTATGCGTTCGCGCTCGCGCGCGTTGCTCTGCGCGTCGTGGTCCACGCTGAGCGCCACCGGCGCGTCGGCGCGCGAGAGCACGGCGCGACAGTCGCCCGCGTTGGCGACGCACAGACGATCGCCCCAGAGCAACGCGATGACGGCCGTGCACCCGGGATTCCTCGCCCCTTGCTGCGCGTTTCTCGACGCGCTCATCTCTTTCGCCTTGATGGCGTCGAAACGCGCGCGGAACGCGACGTCTAGTTTCGTCGTCGCCGCGGCGAGCGCTTTTCCCACGTCGTCGCCGTGCGCGCCCCACTCGCTTCGCACCGCCCGTTCGACGTGCGACATGGCGAATTCCGCCGCCTCGTGCCCGCGATGACCGTCGAAGACGGCGAAGAGGTGGGCGTGCGCGTATCCACCGAGCGCGGGGACGATGAGATGACGATCCTCCATCTTATCCGCGCCTCGCGCGCCGGGCGTGCTGAAGACGCCGGCGGAGAACGCCGACGCCGATTCGCGCGCCTCCTCGCTCGGCGTCGCGAACGCGGGCTCTTGCGTCGGCCAATCTATGGGTTCCTTCAACGCACACGCGGCCGCGGTGGCGGCCTCGGCGCGATCGGTGGCGGGAGGTAACCACACCGCGGCGACGTCTCGCAAACCGCGCGCGGCGACGTACGTCTCGACGACGGCGTCGAGTCGACGAGAAATCTCCGTAAACGTCGGTCGAGACGGTTCCTCGTGCGCCCACGCGCGAGTGATGAGATCGTTGAGCCCTTCCGGGACGTCCTCTCCGCGAGATCCCGACGTTTCCCCGGGTAACACGGGACGAAGACGTTCGCTCGCGATGGCTTTGGCCAAGTCTTGTTCGTTGTAACTCGCGTCGAGGACGGTGTGCGCGAGGGCGACGTTTCTCGCTCGATCGCTAAACGGCACCGTGCCCGTGGCGATCTCGCACAGGGTCACCCCGTAAGCGTACACGTCCGCCCCGTACCCGCTCACGCGACGCATCAACACCTCCGGAGACATGTACAAGATGGACCCCACCATGTGTTGCTTCTGAAAGCCGCCGCTCGGCGCTCCGTTTTCGCCCGCGATCCATTTCCCCTCCACGCGCGATTTCCCCTCGGCATCCTCGGTGGAATAGATGGCTGCCTGTAACGACGCTCGAAGATCGCTCTCACGCTCGGCGAGACCGAAATCACCAATCTTCGCCGTCCAGGACGCGTCCAACAAGACGTTGCCCGGTTTCACGTCTCGATGCACGACGCCTCTCGCGTGCAGATACGCCATCCCCGCGCTCACCTCTCTCGCCAGTTTCAACACCGCCTGCCACGTCGGCGTCCATCCGTGTCCGTACATCAACTCGTCCACCGCTCCGTTCTCCATGAATGGAAAGAATAATTCATAATTCGGAGGCGCCGCGCGCGCGCCGACGACGGCGACGACGTTTTCGTGCGCAAAATCCAACATCAACCCCAACTCGGCGTGATACCGATCAATCTCTCGCGTCGTGCGGAGTTTCGGACGTTTAATCGCGATCGCTTTATTCGCGAATCGTCCGTAATACACCGTGCTCAGCGGTCCCGCGTACAAGACGTCCCCACGAATGACGACATCGTCTGTCGATTCTTCCGGGTTCCGCGGCGCGCGCGCGTCGACGCTCGCCGACGCCTGTCGCACGACGTGATCGAGCCGAACGTCGGACGTACCGACGCAACACCCTCGGAAGCATCGATTCTCGCGCGCCATCGCGCGAGGCGACGCGGCGTCGACGCGTCCCCGAGTGGCGTCCCGTCGTCACTTTTCGGTCGGTTTTTCATCGACAATGAGCCGGCGCGGTGGGAAAGACTTTTACGCCGCGCTCGGCATCTCCCGAGACGCGGACGAGAATGAGATACGCAAGGCGTATAGAAAATTAGCGATGAAGTGGCATCCGGTGCGCGCGACGCGACGACGACGACGAGAACGCGGGCGAATCTCGTGATGATGAGATGCGCGCCCTCTTTTGGTTTTTTTGGGGAGGCGACGGATGGGGCGCGGCGACGCGTGGACGACGGTACACGCGTCGCGCGACGACGCGACGACGCGAGACGGTTCGTTCTCGACACTGACCGCGCGAGTCTCGGCGCTTGGACGCGACGTGTAGGATAAAAACCCCAACGACAAGGGCGCGGCGGAGAAGAAGTTTAAAGAAGTCTCCGAGGCGTACGAAGTCCTGAGCGACTCGAAGAAACGACAGTTGTACGACACGTACGGGGAGGATGGCTTGAAAGACGGCGGCGGTGGGTTCGGCGGTGGCGGTGGATTCTCGCAGCAACACGCCGAGGATATATTCGCGCAATTTTTCGGTGGCGGCGGCGGCGGCGGCGGGTTTCCCGGCGGCGGGTTTCCCGGCGGCGGATTCGGCGGCGGCGGGTTTCCCGGCGGTGGATTCGGTGGCGGTGGGTTTCAGGACCAGTACGGCGGTGGTTTCGGTGGTATGCCCGGTGGTGGACACGGGTTCGGCGAACCGCCGCAGAAACAGCGCAAAAAGGCGCCGAAGATTGAGCAGGTGTTGCGTCTCACGCTCGAGGAGCTCTTTTACGGGACGAAGAAGCAGTTTAAAATCACGCGAACCGTCATCCGTAACGGTCGTAAAGAGCAGGTCCAAGAGACGTTACCCATCGACGTGAAACCCGGGTGGAAGAGCGGAACGAAGATCACGTTCCAGGAGAAAGGGGATGAGACGCCGTCCACCATCGCGGCGGATATCGTCTTTACGCTCGAACAAAAGCCGCACCCGCAATTCGAGCGAGAGGGCAACGATCTCGTCAAGACGGTCAAGATAGATCTCAACGAAGCCTTGCTCGGGACGTCGTTCAAAGTGTACACGCTCGACGGCAAGTCGATGGACGTAAAGATCGACGACATCATCTCCCCGGATTACGTCAAGGTGCTCCCGGGCGAGGGGATGCCGGTGAGTAAGACGCCGGGGACGCGCGGCGACATGAAGCTCAAATTTAACATTCGTTTCCCGTCGTCGCTCACCGACGACGCGAGGGATGCACTCAAAGATGTGTTCGCAAACGTCACGTATTAGGGTATTAGCTCTGCCGTTGTGATTAGATGTCGTTTATGTTGCGCTCGTTTCTCTTTCGTATTCGACGCGCGCGTCGCGCGCCGCCGACGCGTCAAAGAAACGCGCCGACGCGAGGCGAACGCGAGACGACGAGCGTGTGTGAACGCGCGCACTCGATTCAAGGGGTACGCGTGTAATATGAATGCGCTCTCTTTGATTTAAGAAGAAAACCTCGAAGCACGCGCGCTACAGGCGACTAAAAGAAAGTGCGTCGTTCGCGTCGCGTCGCGTTCGCGTCGCGTCGCGTCGCGCCGCGCGATGGTTTCAATCAATTCAAAACGTACGCGTGTACGTACACGTAGAATCAACAAGGAAATAAGAAATCAACCACCGCACCGCACACGCGACGACGTGTCGCTCCGCGCGCGATGACCTTTAAAACGTCGTCGCGTTTACTTCTCCGGGCGCATGCCCAAACCCTTGCCCTTGAGCACGGCGGCTTCGTTCGTCTTCTTGTTCCCAGCCTTCTTGGAGTCATCGTAGTACTTTTGGGAGAAACCACCCGACACGTTATCTTCAGACTGCGACTTGACGAACAAGACGATCAAGAACGAGGTCGGGATGATGATGAAGAGCGCCGTCGCGATGACGCCCAAAATGTTCACGTCGGCGAGCGCCACTTGCTCGACGGCGTTTTGCGCCGCAAACGCCGGCGCCGCGACGACGGCCGGGACCGCCGCCGCAGCCTTACGGAACGTGTGCGCAACTTTCGGCGCGGACACCGCCTATCACACGGTATACGAAACACCTCGGTCAGTCGTCTCGCTCTCTCTACGCGCGTCCCCTTCCCCCCCCGTTTCCCCAATCGACGAGTCAGGACTCATCAAATCCGTCTGCGCATCGATCGTCGATACGCCCGTATCTCGTGTTCGCGCGCCCACGCGTGTTCGCGCGCGATCGACCGCGTCTCCGTCGCGCTCGCCGTCGGCGTCGATCGCGTGCGAGAGAGACAGAGACGTGTCGATCGCGCGTCGTCGCGCGTCGTCTCGTCGTGCATCGTGTCGTGTCGTGTCGCCGACACCGATGGGTTCGGATCGATCGATCGATCGATCGACCGCCCCGATCGATCCATCGTCGATCCATCCATCGTCGTCCCATCGTCGTCGACGAATGTATTCACATCGTACCTTGGGGGTGACGACCGCGCGAGACGCGCGACGCGCGTTCGCTCGCGTCGGTCTCGCCGCGAGCGGGATCAATCCAGTGTTCAACGCCAAGGCAACCATGATCGAGTGATGATGTGACGACCGACGTTCGACCGCGGTCGAGGTGGTGGGTCGAGGGCGCTGGGTGGACTCGTGATGGGTCGTGACTCGTCAAAGCGTCAAAACGTCCCCCTGACCCGTCCCGTACGCGATCGATCGCGCGTCGGGTGGTGAAGAGATGATGATCATGATCGTGGTTTAAGTGTGTAGAGTATACGTAAATGTGACGTAGTGTATGTCACGTGTGTCCATGTGTGGTGGTACGTCGTGTACGTCTCGTGGGGGAACGGACGAGAGATGGATTGATTTCGGGTGACGACGAACGAAAGATGTATGGATGGATTCGTAGACGGTGCGCGTGAGATCGCGTCGGTCGTCGACGTGTGAAGCGAGTGACGATCGGTGGACTCCTCGATCTCGTCGCGTGAGAATCGGTGCGTCGGACGTCGTCGTCGTCGTGCATCATTCATTCATCACAATCCAGCGTCGGACGTTCATCGAATCGATGACGACGTCGCGCGTGCGAGCGACCGTGATCGAGGGTCGTGGACCGGCGTTCGTCGATCCCGGAACGACGATTGAACTCTTCGACGCGTCGTCCTCGGCGTCGGCGCGCGTGTCCACGGGGCCGAGCGAGACGATGGACGCGCG
>Ga0181567_10002435_pt1 | contig 13897 bp, 13 predicted proteins | sample 101ome_14_FD_133761 | JGI IMG/M metagenome (GOLD analysis project Ga0181567, IMG submission 133761) | Coastal salt marsh microbial communities from the Groves Creek Marsh, Skidaway Island, Georgia - 101403AT metaG (megahit assembly) | ecosystem: Environmental > Aquatic > Marine > Intertidal...
CGGTCATGAAGGTTATCCTGGCCATTGATCAAGGCACCACGGGTACGACGGTGGCTGTGATGAACGTTCGGGGGAATTTGCTCGGCAGTGTTAACCACGAGTTTCCCCAGATCTACCCGAAACCGGGTTGGGTAGAGCATGATCCCGACGCCATTTGGGCGTCGGTGCTTAAGGGTATCCGCGCGGTGTTTCGCAGGGGGCTGTGCAAGCCTGCGGATATCGCCTGCATCGGGATTACGAATCAGCGTGAGACCGCGTTACTGTGGGACCGGCACTCCGGTAAGCCCCTCGCCAATGCCATTGTTTGGCAGTGTCGGCGAACCTCAGCGTTTTGCGAGAGCCTGCGGCGCAAGGGATTTGAGGGAATGGTTCGTGACCGGACCGGGCTCGTGCTTGATCCTTATTTCTCGGCCAGTAAGTTTCGTTGGTTGCTCGACGCAGTTGCGGGGGCGCGTGCTCGAGCAAGAAAAGGCGATGTGGCGGCGGGCACGATTGATGCTTTCCTAATGTCACGGCTGACTGGGGGAGTGGTGCATGCGACCGACGTGTCCAATGCGTCACGCACCTCACTGATGAATTTGAAAACCTTGGATTGGGACCCGGAACTCCTCAAATTATTCAATGTCCCCAGGGCGATCTTGCCCGATATTGTCCCATCCAGTGGAGCGCTTGGCTTCACATCGGGTGTGGCAGGGCTACCCGATGGCATACCGATCTCCGGTATTGCAGGTGATCAGCAATCGGCGTTATTTGGTCAGGCGGGATTTGAGCGAGGCGCTGCTAAATGCACCTTTGGAACAGGGTCTTTTATTCTGATGAATACCGGCCACGATCGCATGCATAGCGAGGCGGGTCTGCTAAGCACAGTGGCCTGGCAATTATCGGACCAAAAGGTTCCTGTCTATGCACTCGAGGGTGGGGCTTTTGTCTGTGGTGCCGCAGTGCAATGGTTGCGGGACGAATTGGGTATCATCAAACGCGCATCGGATATTGAATCGCTGGCTGAGCGCGTGGCGGATGCGGCTGGCGTGGAATTTGTGCCTGCCTTGACGGGTTTGGGCGCGCCCCATTGGGATCCCGACGCCAGGGGGATGATCTCCGGGCTGACCCGGGGGTCGGGCGCGGCTCATATTGCACGCGCTACTTTGGAGGCGATGGCGCTTCAGAATGTCGACATTCTTCGCGCGATGGAGCGTGATCTGGGCCGGCGAATGCGGGCACTGAAAGTCGATGGTGGCGCTGCTGCCAATAATCTCTTGATGCAACTTCAGGCCGATTATTTGGGCCGGGAGATCGTGCGCCCAAAGGTGATAGAAACGACAGTCGCGGGTGCCTGCTTTCTGGCGGGGTTGGGTGTCGGTGTCTGGAAAGACGTCGATGCGCTGGCCAAAGTCTGGCGCGCAGAGAGCCGTTTTCCCAGTCGTATGGCGCCCGGCCCGAGACGTCGGAGGCTAGAGGCTTGGCGGGTGGCGGTTAGCCGCGCAAAGTCTCCGGCCTGATTTTGATGGCGGATATTCTGCCGTTTAAAAAACCGCGCAAGCCAGATCAAACACTGTGCCGCAATGGGCACCATAAGTGGCGGCCGGTCAAGCGTGATCCTTTTGCAGTTCATCGCGGTGAATTGATCACCCGTTTTCGTTGCGAGCGCTGCGGCCTCGAGAAAACCAAGGCAACCTGACTCTCTCCGTGGCTTCTACCACTATCGGGGATAGTGGGATATGGAGGGAGCCGTTACACTCGTTTCACCCTCGGGGCTTTGGACGGAGAGACACTCATGACAGCGATGATTTATCCGACAACCAATCCTGCGCTGGCAGAACAAATGGTGGTAGAAAGAGGCGAGGGTCCCTATATCTATGACCATCGCGGCAAACGCTACCTTGAAGGGATGGCTGGGCTCTGGTGCACCGCACTGGGATATGGCAACGAGGAAATTATTGAGGTCGCGCAGCGCCAAATGCGCGAGTTGAGTTTTAGTCATATGTTCGGTGGCAAGACCCACCCAGCCGCAATTGAGTTGGCCAATAAAATCGCCGATATGGTGCCGATGCATGACGGGCGCGTTTTTCTGGGGAATTCTGGCTCCGATGCCAACGACACACTGCTAAAACTGATTCGCTATCACGCGGAGGCGTCGGGAAACCCCGGTCGCATCAAGGTGATCGCGAGGGAGCAGGGTTATCATGGGGTGACCTTGGCATCGGCCGCATTGACGGCTATTCCCACTAACCATGCCCATTTTCAGCTGCCGTTTGAAGCGCTCGGTGTACTCCGGACGGGGTCGGCCAACTATTATCGCGGTGCAAATGCGGGTGAAACCGAGGCAGAGTTTGTTGCCCGACGAGCGCAGGAGTTAGAGGCGCTAATTCTTGCTGAAGGGCCCGAGACCATTGCCGCAATGATTGCCGAGCCGGTTAGTGGTGCGGGGGGCGTTATCGTGCCCCCCGAAGGCTACTTTGCCGCTATTCAGGCGGTGTTGGATCGTTACGGTATCTGGTTGTGGGACGATGAGGTGATTTGCGGTTTTGGCCGTCTGGGCGCTGATTTTGGTGCCAACAAAATGGGTATGCAGCCACAAATGATTACCCTGGCAAAGGCGCTTTCTTCTGCCTACGTGCCGGTATCCGCCGCGGTAGTGCAGGGCGATATTGCCGACTGTATCAACGCCTCGGCTACCGAAGTGGGTGTCTTTGGACACGGCTACACCTACAGCGGGCACCCGCTGGGGTGCGCTGTCGCGAGCAAGGTCATTGACATCTATCAGCGCGACAAAATTTTTGAGCATGCACAAATTGTTGGTGACTATTTACAGACTCGCCTGATGACCCTCGCCGAGCATCCTCTGATTGGCGAGGTATCCGGGGTAGGCATGATTGGTGCGGTAGAGTTGGTGGCGGATAAGGCCAGCAAAAAACCGTTTGAGGGCATGAAGGTAGGGCAGTTTTGTGCCAAGGCGGCCGAGGAAAATGGTCTCATCGTAAGGCCCTTGGGTGGCAACCGGGTCGCGGTTTGTCCGCCACTCATTATCCAGAGCGAGCACGTTGATGAATTGATCGACAAATTGTCTGCCGCGCTCAACCTGACGCTGGATTGGGTTCGCGCCGAAGGCCTTGCCTGACGGATTCGATGCGAGGGGAGTCATTGTTTGCCTCAGTTGGCGAGGCATACGCTAGTGTCCGCGCTCGTGGGCCTCACGTTTTTCCCAGCGAGTTATCCGCGCTGTCGGGACTGATCTCGTCCTTCGTGTAGTTACGGCTGGGTCGGGTTAGCAACCCATGTTTACGCACCAGTGCTCTGATCTGATTGTAGTTCAGGCCCAATAGGGCTGCGGCCTCCTTCTGTCGCTGCCCGGACTTGTTCAGGGCGTTCATCAGCCAGGTGCGCTCTACCCCCATTATCAGCGCTTTGAGGTCCATCGGCCATTGTGCCGCATCTTTTTCTGGCGCTTGTTCGGCTTCGATGGCGCCAGTGTCTTCAGCTGACTTTTGCGCGGACGTTGCTGATACAAAGGGGTCGATGACGATCTGCTCTATTGGCTTCTCGGTCTCCTTTGCCCGGAACAAAGATCGCTCGACAACGTTTTTTAATTCTCGAATATTGCCCGGCCAATGATGTGACGCCAACTGGGTGAGGGCGGTCTCCGAAAAACCGGGGAAGTATTTCCAGCCCAGCTCGCGACACATTCTGATCGCAAAATGCTCCGCTAATTCCAGCAAATCGTTATCTCTCTCTCTCAGCGGGGGTAGGTGCACGACCTCAAAACTCATACGATCGAGTAGGTCCCAACGGAATGTGCCGGCGTTGGCCATTGTGGGTAGGTCAGCGTTGGTGGCCCCCACAATTCGAACGTCAACCTGCAGGGTGGTTTGACCGCCGACGCGTTCAAACTCTCCGTATTCAATCACACGTAATAACTTTTCTTGCAGCCGTAAAGACATGGTCGCTAGTTCGTCGAGAAACAAGGTGCCGCCGTCGGTCAGTTCGAACCGCCCAATATGCTTTTTCGTCGCGCCTGTGAATGCGCCGGCCTCGTGGCCAAAAAGTTCACTCTCCAGCAGTGTCTCAGCGATGGCGCTGCAGTTGATTTTGGTAAAGGCCTGATCCCACCGAGGGGAGAGAAAGTGCAATCGCTCAGCGACAAGTTCTTTACCGGTGCCGCGTTCGCCGATAATCAGAGTGGGCCGGTTGATGGTTGCCAACTGGGATACGTGATCCAGCGCAGCGGAGAGGGCTTTGGAGTGGCCGATAATGGAGGGGGAGGCAGCTTGCATAAAGAGATAATAAACCTTTAAAGGTTAAAATAAATCATTATTCGAGTTAAAAATTCCTTATACGGCGCTATTTTTCGCCGAAAGCTGGAATAAGTCCCTGAAAATTCCGGCATTTATCGTAGTGGCACGTAAATCGCACTAACACCAACAAGGCCTCGGCAGGAGTCCTTAACGGGCAAACCGCCCCCCCTACACGGATGAAGGAGAGATGAAATGGATATTATCGATGAGCGTGCTTTGATTTACGTTGCGGTGTTGTTTATTTGCAGCGCGCTGGCTGTTTTTGCCGGTCCGGCGCGCGCCGCGGCCACGTTTGGCGCTGTGGCTGCGTCAATCGAGGGAGCCTACTGGTTGGGCCGCAACCTGACCGCTCACCATCACGCCTATGGCAGCGAGTCACCGCATGCCGCATCGGGAGCGCGCGGTGAATAATCAATGGGTCCGGCCAGCGCGCGATGCGTCCTTGGCGCCTTCGATATTTCTGGCGACGATCGCCGCCATTGTCACCGCAACCGGGTGCGTCAATGTGGTTGAGTCTTCAAGAAGTGACTATGAGTTGTGTATTCAAAAGCGAGAAGAGGGCGGCGTAGCGTCGGAAGTTGCCGCCCTTGAGTGTTTGCCATTGGCTGGCGCGCCAGAAGCAGGAAACGTTAGAAAGGAGAGATCATAATGGGTATTTTTTCAAGAATATCGGATATCGTGAATTCGAATCTCAATGCGCTGTGTGACAGTGCAGAAGATCCGGAAAAGATGATTCGCCTGATTATCCAGGAAATGGAAGATACGCTGGTAGAGGTGCGCAGTGCGTCAGCACGGGTTATTGCGGACCAGAAAACTGCGTCGCGTCGCCGCGATCGCATTGCCACGGAAGTGTCAGCTTGGGAGGAGAAAGCCAAACTTGCTGTATCCAAGGGTCGGGACGACCTGGCAAAAGCTGCGCTGCAGGAGCGACGTGGGATGGAGGAAACGCTGCGTATCGTAGAGAGCGAGTTAACGAGTTCTGGTGAGCATATTGCTCAGTTGAACGAAGAGATCGGTCAACTCCAGCAAAAGTTGGATGATGCTAAGGCAAAGCAGAAAACCATCCTCCTCCGCGCCAAGACCGTGCAGTCACGAGTGCAAGTGAAAAGCCAGGTGCAGCGCACAGAACTGGACGATGCCTTTGCTCGGTTTGAGCGCTTTGAGCGAAAAGTGGATAACCTTGAAGGGGAATTGCAGTCAATGGATCTGGGGCGCGATACTGCCTCCAGCCTCGCGGCGGAGATTGACGCTCTGGGAGAGGCGGACTGGTTGGAAGAAGAACTGGTTCGTATTAAAGGGAATATGAACCCGTCTGGTTCCGCGTCAGCCGACGCCAAGGACCAGAGCAAAAAGGCCTGAGCCCGCGAGGTGTGATTGAGACCATAGGAGATGGCGCTGTATTTGGATTGAATGCAGTGTTCAGCAGGGAGGGGAAATGAATCCATTCGAAATGTTATTTGTGCCGATGATCCTATTCATGGTGATCGTCGCGCCAACGTGGATCGTGATGCACTATCGCAGCGTCAACCGATCGAGTCAGCACCTCACAGAAGAAGACCGGCAAGCGCTGGAGAATATGCTAGTTGCGGTTGACCAGTTATCAGAGCGAGTCGAATCACTGGAGTCGATTCTCGAGGCTGATCATCCGGATTGGCGCCAGGGAGAGAGCAGTCAAACCGGTAAGGAGCAAAAGGCATGAGTCATGATCGCAACAAGCGCACTTTCAGCGAGAGTCGCCGGCGTGGTTGGGGTATGGGCTTATACCGTAACCGCTCCGAGAGTTGGATTGGCGGGGTATGCGCAGGATTAGCCGCCCATTGGGATGTGCCTAATTGGGTGATACGACTGGCGGCGGTGGCGCTTCTGATGTTTACCGGCGCACTGGCGTTTTGGCTTTATGTACTCGCATGGTTTGCCATTGCGCCGCAGGCTTCACGTTGGACTGAAACACCTCATGCAAGCGATGCGCTGGATATGGAGTATGACGAGGACCGTCACACGTTTCGTCGCAAGACGGTATTTCGTTATACCGACGCGCCGTCGGAGCGACTGCGAAAAGCCAAGGAGCGCCTTGATGGGGCGAGTAAACGTATCGAGGCCATGGAGCGCTACGTGACGTCCCGCCAGTATGATCTCAATCGGGAGTTCGCCAAGCTCTAGAAATCCACGATAATGCCCGCATGAACGCACTGTTTGCTCATGCCAACGGCTACCCGCCCGGTTCCTATGAGGCCTTACTGCGGCTCCTCAAGCCGCAACTAAGCGTCCAGTCTATAGAGCACCGGCCCCTGTGGAGTGACGCAGCGCCGCCGACCTTCTTGCCTTGGCATGTTTATGCGAGCGATTTGCTCGACCGAATTGAGGAGTGTGGCGGCGGGCCAGTCTGGCTGGTCGGTCACTCGATGGGAGCGGCCACCGCCATCCTGGCTGCGTGCCGCCATCCCACACGATTCAGGGGTATCGTTGCGCTGGACCCGGTGCTCATTTCCAACAAGATTTGGTTTTGGTCCCGATTATTTTCCCGATTGAAACCAAACGCGATGCCCATCGTACAAAGGGCCTTGGCGCGCCCCCACCAGTTTTCAACCCATCAGGCAGCCTATGAGTTTTATCGTACAAAACGCGTCTTTCGAGAGGTATCTGATGACGTTCTGATGGACTACGTTATGGCAGGGCATCGCACTCTAGAGGACGGCCAGGTAGGTCTACGTTACTCGGGTGAGTGGGAGGCTTGTGTCTATCGCTCTGTTCCGAGGATGACTGGCGCACTCAAACGGCTAAGCTGCCCGATGTTAGTTGTTGCGGGGGATCAGTCTGACGTTCTACCAGCAAGGACTCTGGACTGGGTAAGTGGACTCAACCCTAATATCCAAACCATGACGCTGAAAGGTGGCCATCTGCTACCGCTCGAATCACCCCAGGCCTGCGCCGAGGCGGTTTTGGGCTTTGTTGCATCGCATTAAGGGATGTGACGCCCGATGAGCACCGCAGGTCTGGAGCCTGCATTGGCCCAATGCATTGTTCCAGTATGGCCCGCGGTCGCTTGCGTGCTTCGATGTTGGTTGTCTTTGGCGCGCGGGTTCGGCCATAGCGAGTGACACAGTATTAGTGATAAAACGGCATGTCGATGGTGATGACGTAGATCGAAGCTCCATGCCTTTAGTGAAATGTGGAAGTAAAAGATGACGGCTAATCCGGTGGCCACTCGATGGGCTGACCTTGATAATGAGCGGTTCTTCCCGCGGGAACTGAGTTGGCTTTCGTTCAATGCCCGGGTGCTCCAGGAAGCGGAGAACCCCGACGTTCCCCTGATTGAGCGGGTCCGCTATCTCGGTATCTTTTCTAACAATCTCGACGAGTTTTTTCGCGTTCGAGTGGCAGAGGTTCGCCGGCTGATTAGCGTATCGAAAGGGCCGGAGCGGCAAGCGGCGAAGAATCTGTTGCAGGCGATACAGCGTGAGGTGGTATCGCTCCAACGCAAGTTTGATGAAATATATGGCCAGTTGATGGGGGAACTACAGAAGCAGAAAATTTACCTCATTAACGAAAAGCAGCTCGACGAGGGTCAGCTGAGTTTTGTCCAGCGGTATTTTAGGGATACCGTCCTTCCAGAGCTTGAGCCGATTTTGCTTGACGACGCGCAGGCCATCCCCAATCTGACAGACGAATCGCTGTATCTCGCCGTGATGATCAAGGCACGCAAAGGGCAGAGATTCGCTGTTTTGGAAGTGCCCTCGGAGCAGTTGGGCCGGTTCATCGAGATCCCGCGACAGCGGGGCAGGCGAAGGGGAACCGTCTATATCACCCTCGACAATATTATCCGTGCTTGCCTGCCCCTGGTATTTCGTGGCGTATTTGGTGCAATTACTGCGAATGCGTATTGCTTCAAATTTTCCCGAGATGCAGAGCTGGAGCTCGACCCTTCTATCAGTGAAAGTCTGATAGAAAAAATGGCAACCAGTCTCAAGCAGCGCCGACGCGCCGACGCGGTCCGATTTGTCTACGATAAAACCATGCCCGAGGCGCTACTGGCTGCGCTCAGAAAGCACTTTGGCTTTGGTCGTTATGACAGCATGATTGCTGGGGGCCGGTATCATAATTCCAAAGATTTTCTCTCCTTCCCCAATCCAGGTGGAAAGAACCTCGAATTTAAGCCTCACGTCCGCATCAGTTTGCCCGAGATTGACGACCCGGCGAGTATTTTTGACGTTGTCCGCACGCGTGATGTGCTGCTGTATTTTCCTTATCACCCCTTTGATTATCTGGTTGATGTACTGAAGACCGCGGCGCTGGATCCCAGCGTGACCGCAATCAAAATCTGTCTGTACCGTACCGCAAAGAACTCCCGAATCGGCGAGGCTCTGATCAATGCGATGCACAATGGAAAGCGCGTGACGGCAGTGGTCGAGCTGGCCGCCCGGTTCGACGAGCAAGCCAATATTGAGATGGCCCATCGATTGACCGAGGCAGGAGTTGAAGTCATTTTCGGTATTCCCGGGCTCAAAGTGCATTGCAAGTTATTCTCGATCGAACGGCGTGAAGAGGGAGAGATCCGGTACTACAGTCACGTTGGAACCGGCAACTTCAATGAGAAAACCGCCCGTCTGTATACCGATTTTTCACTACTCACCTCGGATCAGGTGGTCGGCAGAGACGTGGCGGCGGTGTTTAATTTTTTAAAGTTCAATTACCAGCTGCCTAAATACGAAACACTATTGGTGTCCCCCCACAGCTCGAGATCGGGATTGGTTGAACGAATCGACCGGGAAATAAAAAACGCGCGTCTGGGCTACCGTGGAATGATGACCCTGAAGTGCAATAATTTAGTGGATCGGCAGCTGACGCTGAAATTGTACGAGGCCAGTCAGGCGGGGGTGCAGATTCGCCTGATAGTGCGCGGCATGTGCACCCTGCTCCCCGGTATTCAAGGTACCTCCGAAAATATCGAGGCGATTAGTATTATTGATCGTTACCTAGAACACCCGCGGGTCTATGTTTTCCACAACCGTGGGCAGCCTGAATACCTCCTTGGGTCGGCAGATCTTATGACGCGTAACATTGACTACCGGGTTGAGGTGCTGTGCCCCGTGAAAGATGCTGCAGTGCAGCGACAGTTACAGGACGTGCTCGACCAGCAGTGGCATGACAACGTGAAGGCCCGAGTTCTGGACAGCCAACAGAGCAATCAGTTCCCTCCTCGGGCAAAGTCGACACCCGCATTACAAGCTCAAGAAATGATCCATCGTTATTTCGCTACGGGTAAGAAGCCGAGAATGCCGCGCTCCCTCATGCGCCAGGCATCAAAGCGTCGCAGGCTGCCCAAGCGTTAGTAGGGCGGCGTAGCTTAAAAAAGCCACGGTGCCAAATCATCCGGATTGAGTATCACGAGTTGCTGGGCTTTGGCGTCAGACTTCAGGTCTTGAGGATCGATTTGTAAAAGTTTGAGGTAGTAAGGCAGCAGTTTTGCTCTAACAGACAAATGCCACTGGCTATCGCTCATCCCGTAGTCGTGGGCAACCACCGCTTGCTGTGCCGCGCTCAGTCTGGGATCAGGTATCACGGTGAGATCGATCCACGTGTGCCAGTCAAGATCGTTTTGGGCCGTGCGTTCCGAGACATCCAGAATATCGGGCTCTCCTCGAAATCGGCTCAATACAAAGTCCCGATAATCCTGATTTTTTTCACACCAGCCGCGGACATGCCAACGTTGACCGGTCCAAACCAATGTATGAGGGACAATGATCCGACCTTCGCGATCGGGCGCGCTCAGTGAGACGTAATCGACCTCAACCCGGCGTGATTCTCGCGCCGCTCTGATTAATGGGCGCAGTATCTCTGGGGACACCTCGCGGCCCGGCGCGCGGAGTACCTCAGTGGCGGTGAGTGCGTCGGGCAGTCGACCCAATACCTGATGGATGTCGCTCGATCCCGAGACGATATCCAGGTACTCCTCCACGGTGCCCCGGGACACGACGGGAGTGAAAATATTGCTGGGGCGATAACCCTTCGCGGCCGCGTCGTACTCGAGATTGCCTGGGCCGATCGAGCGCTTGTAGTTGTTGATATCTTTGCTGGCCTGTTGACGGCCAAGGCCAAACACTTCCCGTAGGTGCCGCGTGGTGAGCCGCCCCTCCCACTGCGCAATAATCTCGATAAACCGATAGCGAAGTAACTGTGCCCAACGCGTATCGTTCATTTCAAGATCTCCTTACCTCACTTATTGAAAAACCGTCGTGCACCGCTAGCCTGCCTCAGAATTTATTGGCTGCGCTGGGCGCTTTCTTCAGGCCGCGGTATCAGCCACAAACCGCCGATGGCAATCAATGAGCAGGACAGCACAATTAGCGCCGGTTCCAGTAATCGGCCAGTGTAGAGCCCTCCGGCGATGGCACCCACCAGAGACGCCAGTAACGCGTGGGTGAAGCCGTAAACGGCTGATGCCGCTCCCGCCTGACTTTGAAAAAGGGAAATGGCGCCCATCGACGCATTGGCGGCGGTCAAACCGACGCCAAAAAAGAATGTTGACGACAGGAATGCCAGGTATGGCATGTGGTCCTGAGCTTTGGTAGCCAGGAGTGCGATACATACAGCGGAAACGAGGCTCGTGATGAGCCCGGCTCTAAGCGTCTTATCCATGCCGTAGCGCATAACGAGGCTCGCATTGACCAGGCTGCCTGTCATGAAGCCAAAGACCGTGAGAGCGAAGGCGTACCCAAACAGTGAAGTGGGAATATTGAAGACATCGGGAAGGAAATAAGCCACCGTCGACAAATAGCAAAACAGTGCGGCGAAGGAAAAGGAGCCAGCGATTTGATAACCAATAAATGCCCGCGTCACCAGCATTGACCGGAATGCGAGGAGGACGCGCATGAAAGTCAGCCGATCATCGATAGAGCGCGCAGCGGTCTCGGGGAAGCGGGCAAGTGCAATCAGGACCGCCAGTGCAAAGAGTGCCAGCGCAAAAAACACGCCGGGCCAAGGAGAAAAACCGAGAATCAAAGCGCCAATACTGGGGGCAACCATCGGTATTACTGCCATCGCCGCCGATAAAACTGACATGACTTGAGAGGCACGATTGCCTTCGTAGCGGTCTCTGACAATCGCGCGAGCAACAACAGGGCCGCTAGCGGCGGCGACCCCTTGCAGACCGCGTGCCAACCACATGAGTTCCATGCTCCATACGAGCGCGCATGAGACAGAGGTGATCAAAAATAACAGCGTCCCAAGGCGCACAACGGGCAGCCTTCCAAAACGATCTGACAGTGGGCCGAAAATAAGCTGCCCGGTCGCCAATCCGACCATAAATATGCTGAGCGTCAGTTGGCCTTGGGATACGGTAGCGTCGAGGTCTGCAATGATGTAGGGAATGGCAGGGAGGTAGAGGTCGGTCGCGATCGCCGCATACGCGACCAAGCTGACCAGCGTAACAAAGGTGAAGAACTCTCCGGTTTTCTGCCGGTGTGTCAATTCAGCGTATTGGCCTGCAGTTCTACTACCGGACAACTCTCAGGCACGAAAAACTGGCCGTTCTCAGCGTCCATAACATCGAGCCCTATCGCTTTGTTGTTGGAGAACAGCGCCACCCGCATGACATAGGTGGTGTGCTGGTTTTTCATTTCCATCAATTGGAAAAGTGCTACCTCAGCCCCTTCATCATTGGCTGCGCGCGTTGCAATTTGTTCCATGTAGGATTTTGCCTGGCTCGCTTCCATCGGAGTGAGCGGTGTCTTCAGTATGGCACTGAGCATGGCGCTGACAGAGGCCTGATTTTGATCAGCAAGCAACGTCGTTCTGACCATCGAACTAAGATCGGTCATAACAATTGATATCCCCCGAGATGTAGCCGGCCTCTCTCGGGCCGATGCCAAATTCTACCATTTTTGGCTTGTCAGGGGGTTTTCTAATACTTCTATGAACATCAATCAGTTACCATCATTACCTGCGGTCGTCTAGTTCCTTGGGAGTTACCGTGGATTCAAAGAAAGCCACTTACCATCGCTTGATCCATGATGACGGCGCCCTGTTTTGGCTGCTGCAGACCATGGGTTGGATTGGGATTTCTATTCTGACCTACCTGAGCCTTAGCGTGCCTTATGACCAGTACGAGTGGTCATATCTTGCCCACAACATTTCCCAGTCCGCACTGGGTTTTGTGCTCTCCATACCGCTTCGCTACCTTTATCGAGCTGTTTGGCATTGGCAAGTCCTTCCGCGACTTGTGGTGGTGTTAGGTGCGGCAATGGTCTTTGCGCTTGCTTGGGCGTCTTTGCGGTTGATGTTGTTCATGGCAATGACTGGAGAGAAAGATGTTTGGTCTGATTTTGGCGGATGGCTCTTTCCCTCCCTGTTCGTATTTTTTACCTGGGCGGCGCTTTACCACGGTATTAAGTACTACCAATTTCTGCAGCGACAACAAGAAGTAGCCGTGCGCGCCGAATCCGCACAGCGGCAGGAGGCGTTGAAACGGATCAAAGCGGAGGCGGAGGCGAAGGAGGCCGAGATGCATCTTTTGCGTTATCAGTTAAATCCGCACTTTCTCTTTAACACGCTCAACTCGGTGAGTGCGCTGGTGAGCACCGGTCGAGCAGATGATGCCAATCGCATGCTATTAAACTTGTCTACCTTTCTTCGTTTTTCGTTGGAGCAGGAGCGCGTTGCGATGACGACGCTACGGGAAGAGCTCGATGCACTACAGTTGTATTTGGACATCGAAAAAGTACGATTTTCCGACCGGCTGGAGCTAGTACTCAACATTGCTCCTGATGCTTATCGTTGCGCTGTGCCCAGCTTGCTCCTACAGCCGCTGGTCGAGAACGCACTGAAATATGCGATCTCTCGTACCGAATCGGGTGGGACTATCCAGATTTCGGCCCAGATCAATGGCGCATCTCTGGATCTCAGCGTAGAGGACAGCGGTGCAGATTTAAACGAAAGCCGCAAAGAGACACAGACACCCTCTGCCAACGCAGGCGTTGGTTTAGGTCTGCAAAACACCCGGGACCGGCTCGAGACATTGTTTGGTGCCCGCGCTTATTGCCACCCAACAACCTCTCCTTTGGGCGGTATGCGCGTTGAAATCTGTATCCCCGTAGAAGAAGCAGCATGAGGCGCATGCGATGACAGATTTGCGTGTAATGTTGGTTGATGACGAGGCGCTCAGCATTGACCTCATGCGATCGATTGTCGAGAGAGAGCCGGGTTTCAGCGTCGTGGCGGAGTGTTGTAACGGACGAGAGGCTTTGGCTCGGTTGCGGCGCGAGGCTTTTGATATTGTATTCATGGATATCGAGATGCCTGGTTTGTCTGGCCTGGAGGTGGTGCAAAAGACCCAGGCAGATGTGCTGCCAGCGGTTATTTTCGCAACTGCCTTTGATCAGTACGCCTGTCAGGCGTTTGATTTGCATGCTGTGGACTATGTCCTCAAACCATTTGATCCAGAACGCGTGCGCACGGCACTGGAGCGAGCCAAACAGCGACTTGCCAGCGACATTGCGCCGACGGGCAAGGAGGCACCGTTAGGGGCGATCGCCCATCTCCAAAATGTAGAGCCGGCCCCGTTGGCAGGCGCGTCCTCCGCGACAGAGTATGAGCGCCTGCCCATTAAG
>Ga0181567_10002443_pt1 | contig 13877 bp, 8 predicted proteins | sample 101ome_14_FD_133761 | JGI IMG/M metagenome (GOLD analysis project Ga0181567, IMG submission 133761) | Coastal salt marsh microbial communities from the Groves Creek Marsh, Skidaway Island, Georgia - 101403AT metaG (megahit assembly) | ecosystem: Environmental > Aquatic > Marine > Intertidal zone...
GACCACTTGGCGATGACTCTCCTGTGCCAGGTCAATCACCGGCAAGGTATATCCCCGCGTCATCGGTTCGGCTTCAAGTAGGCTGGTTAAAGTCAGGCAGATTGAGAGGATACCCCTCAGATCATAATGTCTCGCAAACCGTGGTGTCGAGCAATGGGAATGGTATGGCATGGTGAAGGAGGACATCCTAAGTGCCTCCTACGATAATCCAACCCTTTTCCTCTTTCGCTCTTGGTGCCTGCGAACGGTAGGGGGGAGGGGAATGATGCTTGATTGACGAGCTGGCTCCTAGCACCCTGATGGGATGATCCGGTGCCATGCATCCCACGTGGCGACAAGATTTCATTATCTCGTGGCAGCGCGCACGATTTCAGAATCAATGATAGTAGACCCGATGCAGGGTCAGCCCGCATGCAGGAGCATTCATACCACTCTGGGAGCGGTTTTTGGACTGGAGGATTGTTGGGATCATGCTTGGTTCCCACTTGCCTTTGCCAACGGCAATGAGGGTGCCAGCGATGCCTCGGCACATCTTGTAAAGAAAACCGCTGCCCTCTAGCAGGATTATTACGTTTTCGGCCTGACACCGAACCTCACAGCGGAAAAGCGTGCGGACGGTGCTTTCGTAGCCATAATCCCGATTTGAGGCAACCGATCGAAAATCGTGCGTGCCTACAAATTGGGCTGCCGCCTCCTGCATCGCTGGGCGATTAAGCTTTACTGGAACGTGCCATGCCAGGCCGTTCAAAAGGGGATTCATGGCCGGATGGTTCCAGATGCGATAGCGATATTGCTTCCTGCGAGCATCATACCGGGCGTGAAAGCCCAGTGGGACGCGAGTCGCTCGCACCACGCGTACATCGTGAGGCAAGTGCGCATTCATGGCTAAACGCAATTTTTCTGGCGGCATACCAAGCCCTTGGCGAGGTATTTCTATATGTGCGACCATGCCTAGGGCGTGGACTCCCGTATCGGTGCGGCTGCAGCCACAGAGGCGGCTGGCTTGTGGGCAAAACCGGTGTAGAGCCTCTTCGACCACGCTCTGGATACCCAAGCCTGTCTTCTGGGCTTGCCAGCCCTGATAGGCAGCGCCGTGGTAGGAGATGATTAATTTGAGTTTGACTAGGCTAACGCTCAATAGGTAGCGATTTACACTTTTCTTTGGCTGCAAGAAAGGTAAAACGGGCCCATGCATGATTTCCTCCCAATCCGCTCTTTTCACCTCTTTTCCTCTGTAATGGTTTACCTGCTCGGACTCCCAGTTCAAATGGGAGGGCAGGAGAGCGGGGAGGTCGGAGCCAGGGCCCGTATCAAAGCTTCCATGCGTTTCCATGCTTCCTTTGACCGAGGTATGGAAGCTGAGCTTGCCCAGGGAGATCCCTCGATTTACACCCGCACAAGCACCCAGCCAGAGGAGACGGTTCGTCGGGGCCTGCATACGCAAGGTAAGACCAACTGGTCGGCTCAAGGCGGCGTGAAGGGCGGAGCAGCCCTGCATTTTACCGATCGTGATGCCGCCTGGATTTTCTATCGAGGAGAAGAGAATGTGGCTTACAAGAAGAGTGACTGGGAAGGAACAATTTCACTCTGGCTGAGACTGGATCCAGAGGAGGATCTGGCTCCGGGCTATGCCGACCCACTACAGTTGACCACTCGGGCGTGGAACGATGCAGCCTTTTTTGTGGATTTTAATCAGGACGGTAACCCACGTGACTTTCGCCTGGGTGCCTTTGCCGATCTACAAGTTTGGAACCCTGAAAACAAGGATTTGGCCGAATCAGAGCGCCCTCTGCTGCCTGTGAAGGCGCCACCCTTTTCGCGAGATGCCTGGACCCATGTCTGCTTTACTTGGTCGGATTTCAATTCAGGTGACCGTGGAGCTATCGCAAGACTCTACCTCAATGGCAAGGATCAGGGACAGATCACCGGTTGGGATCAACGCTTTACCTGGAAGCCGGAGGAAGCCATGCGTCTCTACCTCGGCCTCAACTACATTGGTTGGCTCGATGAGGTCAGCTCCTTTGACCGCTGCCTTGATGCGACTGAGATTGAGTGGGTTTTTCGCAACCCAGGTAAGCTCCTGCCCTGAATGGGGGGATAAGCCTTTTCAAGGTTCTTTGCGGGGGCGCTTACTGTAGGTTTCGTACAATCGCGTGTGTCGGCTTTCCAAGGAGCTGGCTCTACCCTTGATCCACATGTGGGTTACCTTGGATCGTATGTCCAGTAGGGGGCCATCGGTGATGATGATGGAAGCTTCCTTGCCTGATTCCAGCGAACCGAGCCGATCAGCCACCCCAAGCAACTGGGCAGGATAAAGGGTGATCCCCTTGATGGCTTCTTCCCTAGGTAAGCCAAATGCCATGGCTTGCGCGGCCGCGTAGGGGAGGTTTCTGAGGGCTGAGGCGGCAAAGCGATCTGATCCCTCACTGAAAGTGACCTGGACTCCAGCACGGTGCAGCACCGAAGGGGCAGTAAATTGAACATCATAACTGGCGGTATCCTGATGAGGCAGGGTGAAGGTGTGCTCATAGATCACCGGGATCTTTAGTTCGGCCAGCTCATCGGCAAGCATCCAGGCATCTCGCCCACCCACGAGTATCACCCGCGTTGATTGGGAGCGGGCCCAGTCTAGCAATGAGCGAATTTGACGGCGTTCATTGGCATGGACAAATAATGGGAGCTCACCCTCGACCCAAGCTGACATGGCCTCCCAGCCAGGGATGCGGGTGGGGGAGGCATCGTGATCCACCGCCTTGGCATACGCCCTGGCTGCATCGAAGAATTCGGTGATTGCCATGACTTCTTTTTGATGGTTTTTCCGCTGATCCTCGGGGCTTTTCCAGCTCGAAGGATCTTGTAGGAGTGCCTTGGGAGTGTGTCGGATGGTGGCATCTGGCCAGAAGAGGTGGTATCCTGTGGTCGGTTTGACTAACAGCTCCTCAAGGGTCCAACCCTGCAGCTGGATCAAGCCTGATTGCCCACTGAGCTTGCCTCCCAATGGGATGGGCTGGGCATGAGTGATCCCGTTGGCTCTGGCGACAGGCAGGAGTTCAGAGGAGGGGTTCACCGCTCTCCAGGACAGGACCTCAGGTGTCCAGTCACCCACTTCGGTGGTATCCAAGGTGGCTCGAACCGAATTGATTTCAAGCAGTCCCAGGGTAGTGGTCATGGCAATCATCCCAGGGTAAGCATGCAAGCCCTCCAGAACGATGGTCTGGTCAGCAGGTAAGTTGATATCCTGAGCCACCATCGCGATCCGCTCATCGATAATGAGCATATCACCGCGTTCGATGATGGGATGATTGACAGGATGCAGGGTCGCGTCTTTCAGGAGAAGGGTGGCTGCCTGCGGCTGCAGGCATGTCCAGCCCAGGATCAAGGCTAAGAGGCGAAGTAGCAGTTGGGTCGGTGTCATGGTTTTTGAATAGTGGGGGTCGATGAATCCCGATTTTGTTTGAAAGCCTTAATCATCGCAGTGGAGGATCCTTCCTTCGTCCTGCTTTTCTAGAGCCGGCAGGAAGAAGAGGTCAAAGGATGATGCGTCATGCTCATCCTTGTCGGGGCTGGAGGATGTGGCCGAGCCCTTTCCTTGTGCTTTGGCGACAAGGGCCGCCTTTTCCCGTGCTTTGGCCAGGGTACGATCCCTGTCCTCATGACGATCGAAATACCTGACTCCTTCAATCCAGGTCTCAAGACAAATGGTTGAGGTATCCAAAGGGGACCCAGACCATAGGACAAAGTCGGCATGCTTCCCTGCCTCCAGCGAACCAACCCAACGATCGATGCGGAGCTGCTGAGCCGGGTAGAGGGTGACAAAGCAAAGGGCCTCCTCGGGTGGCGTATCGCCATATTTGACCGCCTTGGCTGCCTCAAGATAAAGGCGTCTGGCAAGGTCGCTGTCATCGGAATTAAATGAAACAAGTGCACCGCGTTGATGCATGAGGCTGCCGGCATATGGGATGGCATCAAGCACTTCAAACTTATAGGCCCACCAATCTGAAAAGCAGGAAGCGCCTGCTCCATGCGCTGCGATTTCATCGGCCACCTTGTAGCCTTCGAGCACATGCTGAAGCGTGCCGACTTGGATGCCGAATTGCTCCATGACTCGCAAGAAGACCAGGATTTCATCCTGGCGGTATGAGTGGCAATGGATCAGCCGTTCCCCCTCAAGTATCTCCATCAGGGCCTCTAGCTCCAGATCCATTCGGGGGCGTTTTGGATTGGAACCATCGTGGAAAGCCTGCCATGTCTGTTGATAGGCAAGGGCGGCAGTGAATCGGTTTTCATAAAACACAGGCACCCCCATCCTCGACTGAGGGAACCGGGTAGTACGGGCCTCTCCCCAGTTGGATTGCTTGACGTTCTCTCCCAGGGCAAACTTGATGCCCGCAGGGGCCTCAGCAAAAATCATGGCATCAGGGCCTGCTCCCCAACGGAGTTTGATCACCGCATTCTGACCCCCAATAGGGTTGGCCGATCCATGCAGGAGGTTGGCTGTGGTCAGGCCTCCAGCCAATTGGTAGTAAAGGTTGTCGGTTTCTGAATTCACCACGTCTGAAACCCGCACCATGGCAGTTGAAGGCATGGTGCCTTCATTGACACCCCCCATGATCATGCTGTGCGAGTGAGCGTCGATCAGCCCAGGAGTCAGGTGCTTACCTTGCGCATCGATGATGACACAGCTTCCAAGATCATCCGGTGGCAGTGTGAGGCTTTGGCCGACTTCAAGGATGTGACCATGCTGAATGAGGATGTCCGCATCTTGCAAAATCCCTTGAGGGCCGCAGGTCCAGATGGTGGCATGCCTGATGAGCAGCGTATCGGGGCCCTGGCTCGAAGGGCGATCCTGCAGGGGAGAGCGGGCAAGTCGACGATGGGTTTTGTCCTGCGTGGGATTATCACTTGGAGCAAGCGGCTTCATGTCCTCAGCAGTGGGTTCTTCCATCTCCACCGTGTTTTGACCCTCACCTTTTGCCTGCTCCTTGGTGGCATCAGCATGGTCATGAGCGTAGCGTCGCCCAAGCACCCATGTGGCTTCAATGCGTGCCTCGGGATCAAAATAATCACCCTCGACCACAATCAGGTTGGCGAGTTTACCCGGCGAGAGCGTGCCCATGCTTTCGGAGAGTTGGCATAGCTCGGCTGGGATGGTGGTCAGTCCCGCCAGTGCTGCACCACGGTCCAGGCCCCGGTCAATAGCCTGCTTGACCCGCTTTCGGAATGCCTTGCGATCGTGCAGACCATGCAGACTCAAGGCCACCCGTTTTCCCATCGCGACAAGGAGAGAAGGGTTTTCTGGAGCCCAGTCCCACTGACGCAGGAGATCCAGGCTCACCGCGTCCCAGTCAGCCTTTTCTTTCAAAGAGGGAGCTTGGGGGAAATTGACTGGGACAATCCATGGAGCATCTAGCTGCTTTATCAGATCAGGACGTCGCCATTCTTGACCACTGGCTACCATAATGGGTTTGAGGTCAAAATCGCGAGCAATCTGATGGCTGCGATGGGCCATCAGCACGCTGCCAGGCTCGATCACCACCCTCTTTCTTCCTTGCAGCACAGGCACCAGGGCTTCCATGGAGGGATCGAAACCCTCGGCATGGGGCGATTGCATGTGGTGCTGGGTATCCAGAAGGCTCTGGCGTATCAGGCTAAGGGTCCCCATCAAAGAACGAGGATACTCATCAGGCGAGCTGGCCGAAGCGTCCAGAGCCAAGTGCTGCATCGATTGACCACGAACCACCAGGCGGTTAGGCGAAGTGTCACCGGTCAGGCTCACTGCCCCACTTCCTCGCCATATTCCTTTGGAGGGACTTAGGTGAATGGCCGTGAAGCCAAGCTCACGCCAGGCCCGGCGCTCATCAGCTTCAAGAGACCACTTATCGAGCACATGGTAATCGGCTCGCAGGGTGTGATAGCTGCCACCTGGCCCCTTGTCGCCAGGATCTAGTTCATCACCCGTCATGCCATGGAAGTTCCAGTGTCCTGTCGCTTGATGAGAGGCTGAATCATGAAAAAGCGTGCGGGTGATTTTCGGAGCTTGGCCCTCGGTGGCCATCAGCACGTAGGGATCAATGAAGCCCGGATAGAGGGTCTTCCCCTTCATGTCCCACACCCTTGCGCCTTCAGGAGGCAGGAGGTTTGACTCAGCCATCAGAACCCGTTCGCCTTTCAGCACTAGGGTGGCATTGGTGAGGGTGAGGGAAGGGGAGACGATAAGCCTAGCGCCAACCAAGGCGTGGTAGTCCACTGGGAGAGGGTCATGGCCAGGTGGCTGAATATCCTGTCCCAGCACTCGGAAGGCTACCAAGCAAGCCACAGCGAGGTAGGTCGCCTTCAGCGGTTTGTGTGCGCATGGGGTCTGTTTGGAAAAGCAAAGCATGTCAGGTATCAAGGTGAACCGGAATCGTAGTCAACCCTTTGGGTAATCACCATCCCAAATTGAGCTGCATCGCTTCAATCAAGGGGGCTCGCCTAAAAAATGCCTTGCCACCCATTTTTTTGCCCCCTCCGACTGTTCATCGGAAAGCATTTTACGGGCCATGCGGATGATTTGCATGGCCTCCTCTTTGGTCAAGGATCCACCCTGGTAGTCCAGCAACACCTTGCAGGCAAACTGGCGGCAAACCCCCGGCCGGTAATCATAAATTTGACAGCAACGGCCTTTGAGAGCTCGGCATGGCTGCAGAAGCAGATGCCCAGTCAAATCTCCTTCTTCCACCTCCAGTCCAAGGCATTCCATATTGTCAGCTTCAACCCTGTTGCTCAGTTCCACATCAGCAAAGAGCGAGCCATCGCAACAAAGGCCACAGGCTAGGCAAAGAGCCGAGTCATCCTTTTTGCTCGTGGTATTCGGTTTCAAATGTCCCGCACCCTAAACCAGAGGGAGCTGGATTGACAGGCTTCAGCAATGGGATCACGATAACCGCATGCTCTCTAAGGTCTTAAGAAATATGTGCCTGGCTCGTTTTGCCTACGGGTTGATTCCATGCACCCTGGCTGCTTGGACTGGGCTAGGTGTCATGGCTCAGCAGTCATCAGGGTGGCCCGATTATCGTGGACCCTTTGGTAATGGGCACGCCGGAGAGGGGCTGGAGGGTGTTCCTCTGCACTGGAGCGATGAACAGCATGTGACCTGGAAATTGGATGTGCCCGAACTAGGCCTCTCCTCACCCGTGGTATTGGATGGGAAGGTTTGGCTCACGACGGCCACTGAGGATGGGCATGATTTTTTTGTGCTGGGTGTTGAGGCAGAAAGCGGCGCCCTGGTTGTGAACCAAAGGCTCTTCCACAGCGACGACCCGGAGTCCCTGGGCAACGGTAGGCAGGACAACAGTTATGCCACTCCCTCGGCTGTTCTGGAGACGGGGCGTGCCTATGTGCATTTTGGGAGCTTTGGTACCGCTTGCCTGAATGCCCAGACCCACGAGGTGATCTGGCAGCGAGAGGACCTACCTTGTCGGCATTACCGCGGAGCCTCTTCTTCTCCAGTGCTTTTTCAGGAGCTTTTGATCCTCACCTTTGATGGGGCGGATCAGCAATACCTTATTGCTCTCGACAAACACACGGGCAAGACAGTTTGGCAAACCAAGCGCTCGGCGATTTGGAACGACGAGCACATCGACAATGCCATGGTCAGGGAGGGGGATTGGCGCAAAGCGCACAGCACGCCATTGCTGGCTAACCTCGGTGAGGGCATGCGGCTGTATAGTGTGGGAGCCAAGGCGGCCTATGCCTATGATCCTGCCAGCGGCAAGGAGCTCTGGCGGTTGGATCATGGAGCCTACTCAGCGGCTCCTCGACCTGTGGCCTTTGAGGACCAGGTGATATTTGTGAGCGGTTTCAGCCGCGGTGCTCAGATGGTTTCGGTTCAGAGTGGGGGCCAAGGAGTCGTCAATGAAACCCATGTGCGGTGGGCGCTGGATAACCCTTTGCCAAAGTATGCCTCTCCCATCGTCGTGGATGGATTGCTCTACTTTGCTTTGGATGAGAGTTTCCTTGTTTGCATGGAAGCAGGGAGTGGAGAAGTCGTCTGGAAGGAGCGTGTGGGCGGTAAGTTTCGAGCCTGTCCCATTTATGTGGATGGAAGGATTTACTTTTTCAGCCTTGAGGGGACCACAACTGTCATCAAGCCTGGAAGGGATTTCCATCTCCTCGCCACCAACCATCTGGAGCAGGGAGTGGTGAATGATGATCCGCGGCGAGGTCCCGGGTTCATGGCTTCGCCTGCAATCGATGGTCAAGCTTTCATCCTGCGGACCCGCCATCATCTCTACCGCATCCAAGAGCCTTAGGAATCAGGATGGATAGGGTCGCGAGCTTCAAAGGCCTTCAGCAGCAAGGATCCATTTTTGATAGATCGAATCGATCTGAAACCCATCCACGCCATCCCTGATGAGGGCGTCGATATCCCTCTTGGCCTCCTGTTCATGTCGCTCGGTAGCATACCGGAAGGTGTTGATGGCAGGAATGACCCTTACACCGGCAGCCTGGAGTTTGAGTATGTCTCCAGGCAGAAGTTGAGCGGGCAGGCCGAACCAGAATCGATGGGAAAGTTCAACCCGATCGCCTTGCCTGATTGCCTTGAGTTCATCAGTGGTGATCGTGAAGCGGGTGTGCTTAAGATGACGGCGCGTGCCAGGGTCCCCTGTGATGCATAAAGAGGCATTTGCCATCCCATGTCGCAGGAGACTTTGCCCGATGATGTGCAGGAATGCAGGGTTCTCTTGCTGGGTCTTCAGATCAAGCATGACCCCAAGACCCAAAGACCGGCAAGTGGCTAGCGCCCTTTCCAGGGTGATCAAGGGTTGGTTTCCTGCTAGCGTGTGCATCGATGTCAATTGCTTGGCAGTCCAATCCATAACCTTACCCTCACGCCCGCAGGCCTTCATCAGATCGCGGTCATGAAAGACCATGGGGACCCCATCCTTACTTTGCTGGATATCCAGTTCCACCATATCGTAGCCATGCAGCGCAGCGCGCTCGATGGCTTTGAGTGAGCACTCGGGGGCATCTGGGGCGATCACCCCGCCGCGATGGGCAATCACGATTGGGCCAGAGTGCAGGCCCCCATTGAGCTTGCGAAAATCTGGAAGTTTTTGTGAGGCCATGTTCTTTTGTGAGACCCAGTTCACTGCTTCCAAAATGAGCATGGCTGCCTGCCCTCGAGTCAAATCGACAGGCTTCGCGATCGAGGCCGGCCACGTGAAATCCTCACCTATCACACCTCGCAGGATTTGAATGGCTCGATTGGGACTCACCGGGTTGTCAGGCTGCGCCAAGAGTTCCTTGCCAGAGCGGGAAGCACCTTGGCTTGCTTGGGTGTTGAAGAGGAAAAAAGGCTCTGCTGATTGTGATGACAGATCGTAGAGGGTTTCCAGATAGGCAAAGGCCCGATGTCCTCGGCGCACATCCTGGAAGTGAGCTGCGGTGATGCTCCAGGGTATTTGCAGACCTTGCACGACCATTTGGGCGAAGGCACCCATGGTGAGCACAGCATCGGGGCGAAATTGATAGGCCTCAAAGTCCAGGTCGCTGAGGGTGTTGGCGGTGCTTTTGGTAGGAAAATCATCGATCATGCGATCGTCCATCGCTCCTCTTAAGCTGAGCAGCTGTACCGCTTCAAAACAGGGTGCCTCGGCTGGCAAATCGGTGTAAAAGTAGATCTGGCAACCTTGGTGAACCAGTTCTCGTTGGATGGCACCCACAGGGACCTGAGCCAGATCAACGTCCTGGTCGATGCTCAGAGCTGCCGCGACCCCAGCAGCTTGGCCGAGTGCACACCAGACTGGTTCCATGCGAACCGTACACATGGCTACGTGGGTGCTTGAGATGCCTACTGGGAAGAGGATCCCCTGATGGCTCCTAGGCACCATGACCCCGTAGGGAATCTGGTAGGGGCCGGTGACATCAAACAGATGCAGTGTCCCTTCCGCCGCGCCCTCTCCACCAGGCGGCTCAGGAGAGCGAGTTGGGCCCTGCACATTGTGAGCATCAATGCCGTACACTCCTATAGCCACTGAATTTGGGTTCAAGGGGCCTCTGAGTCCGTTGCCTCGCAGATCCTTGTGAACATCTTCCTCGTTGAGGGTATAGAGCCCTTCGATACGTCTGCCCTGTCTTACATAGAGCCGATAGGGAAGATGATCGTTGTCACCAAACTCGTCCTCTGGCAGGCCGATGTTGGGTGAACCCCCTTCGGTTTGGATGTAATGAAGCCAACCCAGATCATACTGGCGATAAATCCTCTCGATTTCGCGTCGATCCTCCCAGTCTGCCAGCACCCAGCGGGTTCCATGACCGGTGAGGTCTCCGCCCCAACTGATACCCAGCAAATCAAATTTTCCGTTGGGGATAATCGGCTTAGTGTTGCGATTCCACCTGTATTGGCTGGGGTCGTATCCTGCGGGTGGTTCCAGAATGCGGTAAGGGTGATCGGGGCGTCCGTAATCTTTTCCTGTCAAACGGTAAGTAAAAGCCTGACTGCGGTGATCAGGTTCTCCGCTGCTGTGGGGCAGGATGGTGTTGGGGGGAGCGCCGGCAACGTGTCGAAAGTAATTGGTGTAGATCTTACCTGCATGTGGTTCTTCTGCAGATCGGGCTTCCCGCCCAATGCGGTAAGGGATCTTGGCAAAAGATGCCAGGTCTGCTTCGTAAGTGGCATCAATCACCACCTTGCCGCGATAGGTATGTTCAGGGCCGAGGTTTCCCTGATTGTCTCGGTCTCGTGTGATGACACCGACAACCTGATTGCCTTCCATGACCACGTCGACTGCCACCTGCTGAAATAAAGTGGAGATCGACGGAAATTCGGCGACCATTTCCCCATAGATGCGAGCGGCAGTATGAGGCTCCCAGGCTCTGCCTTCGGCGACATTCCATGGTTGGTTAGCCGGGAGATTCAGATGAGCTTGCACCAGGGGATCGGAAGCAAGCTCACTGCGATGATAGTCCCTGACCCGCCTTCGGAACGATTCCATCACCCCGCTGTTTGAGGCCGCATACAAGTCATCCATGCGGATGACACCCGAGGAGTGCACGCCACCCAAAACGGGTGTTTGTTCGATGATTAAAACCTCCTTGCCCATCGTGGCCGCGCCAATGGCTGCAGCGATGCCTGCTGGGGTGCCTCCGATGACCAGTAGGTCCACTGGAGCATTGGCTTGGATTGTTTTTTCATCCCCTTGAGTGGTGTGAAAACAAAGAGCTGCAACGATCGATTGAAGAAGGGCGATCAAAGGTAATTTTGAAGCGTGGTTCGGGATACCCATCCCTGCAGGATGGCCTCCTGCTTTAAATCTGGCAATACTGGGTCACTTCTTCTCTTTTTGTAGTAGCCTGTAAGCTCCGATGGGCGCGTTTTGAGTTGGAGATGCTGCTGTTTTTTTACTACAACAACAGCCACCCACCAAAGCCGCCCACAACGATGTTATGAGGTTGAAAATTATTTTCTATCTGTGTTTCTTTGCCTTGATTTGCCACGGCCAAGCTGCCGAACCGATGCTGGCTTTCCCTACGGCCGAGGGCTTCGGTCGTCATGCAGTGGGAGGGAGGGGAGGGAAGGTTCTTTTTGTGACCCATCTGAGGGATCATGGGCCCGGTAGTTTGAGGGCAGCCATTGAGTATCCAGAGCCGAGAACCGTGATTTTTCGAGTGGGAGGAACCATTGAATTAGAGTCTCCTTTGCGAATCACACATCCCTATATCACGATTGCTGGACAGTCGGCACCAGGGGATGGAATTTGTCTGCGCAACTACCCGCTAATGATTTCTGCGGACCACAGTGTGGTTCGCTTTCTGAGGGTTCGGCTGGGGGATGAAGCAGGGAAACTGATGGATGGGATGGATATCTCTCATGCCAGCCACGTCATCGTCGATCATTGTTCAGTCAGTTGGACCTTGGACGAAGGGGTCAATACCTATCACGGCACGCATGATGCCACCATTCAGTGGTGCTTGATCTCCGAATCCCTGGATGATTCCCCTTTGCGCAATGGCCATGGTTTTGCGGCCTCGTTGGGAGGTCAGCATACCTCTTATCACCACAATCTTTTCGCCAACAATGCGGGTCGTAACCCAAGCATTGCTGGCGAAACGCGTGACCCAACCGTGGCGCTTGATTTTCGCAACAATGCTATATTCAACTGGAAAAAAAGGCGACTCGATGGACGGCCTGAAAGCATCAATGTCATCAATAACTACTACAAGGCGGGGCCGGCATCCGAACAACTCCAGAACATCGTCAAAATGCAGTGCCTGGATAATGGTGAGTTTGGAAGATGGCATGTATCGGGTAATGTGCTGGATCGTTATGGAGCGTTGATCCGAGGTGAAGAGCTTGTCATCATCGATGATCCTGACCATGTGCCTTCCTTTGCCCTGGTTGAACAGCCTTTGGAGGTGGCCCCGGTTCGAACCGAACCCGCTGAGGTGGCTTTTGAAAAGATACTCAAACGCGCTGGAGCCATTCGACCTGTCCGAGATTCTCACGATGCACGTATCGTTCGAGAGGCGCTTAGTGGTAAGACCACTTTTGGTAATGGTATCATCTCGTCACAATCTCAGGTCGGCGGATGGCCTGAGTTGCGTGGAGGCCAAGCACTAGTGGATGCCGACCTGGATGGGATGCCGGATGCATGGGAGCGGCGGTTCAATCCAAACCGGGGTCTGGAGATGAATGCCTCCGGTGATCTGGATGGGGATGGGTATACCAATCTGGAAGAATACCTCAACCAGACTCATCCCAATCAAAAGGGATAAATCTCAACCCGCCAGGTTTCATGCAGAAGAGATACCTCGGAACTTGGCGAGGTCTCCAGAAACGGCACCACTTCATTGTGAGGTATTGTGATCTTGTGAGGGCTGCATTTGTGTCGAACCCGTTCCATAGCAATTGAGAAGGTGGGACGGAAAAGCGGTCTCGGACGCATAGTTCTTTTGGTCAGCTCAAGATCGATTCATAATTTCTGGCTTATGGACAAAATCAGTAAACGTTCGTTTCTGAAAGGTGCTCCACTATTGGGAATCACCGCTGGAGGGCCCATCTTGGCAAGTGCAGCAACCCATTCCGAAAAACCCCTTTCCAAGCAAGAAACGCTGCTAGACCCCCATTATCATTCGGAGTCCGGATGGCAGTTTGGTTCTCAGGCCATCCATCATGGTGAGCAAGAGGGTTATCAGGTAACGCCTATCAGCCAGGATAAGTGCGCGCCGGGTTATCAGCGCCCGGGTAATCTCAAAAACCCCACGGTGTCTGCCTTGTTGCGCAAGGTCACGGAGCTCGAAGGGACCCAAGCTGCGGTAGGAGGCCCCTGTGGCATGGGAATCATCGCTCAAACATACATGGCTCTGCTCAGGCCAGGGGATCGCGTCGTGGCGCATCGATGCAATTATGACTGGGTGATGACCTTGCTGCGAGAGTATCTGCCGTCCTGGGGTATTGAGGTGCAGCTTTTGGATTTCAATCAACCAGAACAGTTGGAGGAGTCACTTCAAAAGCGTTCCGCTAAGCTGGTGCATTGGGAGCCTTATGTGAACCCTTCCATGGAGGTGCTCGATACTCAGAGACTGGTTCAAATAGCCAAATCATTTGGAGCCCTGAGTTTGGTGGATAATACCTGGCTGACGCCCTACCTGCTTCAACCAGCGGCCCTGGGTGCCGATCTGGTCATGCACAGTGTGACCAAGTACATGGGTGGGCACGGCAATGCCATGGGGGGTGTGGTGAGCGGTCGAAAGGATCTCATCTCAACCATTGAACGATCGCAAAATTGGTTGGGTGGGCTCCTCAGGCCCATGGACGCCTTCTTGGTCACGCAGGGAGTGAAGACACTGCCGTTGAGAATGACACAGCATTCCAAAACGGCCCAAGTTGTCGCCGA
>Ga0181567_10002449_pt1 | contig 13856 bp, 7 predicted proteins | sample 101ome_14_FD_133761 | JGI IMG/M metagenome (GOLD analysis project Ga0181567, IMG submission 133761) | Coastal salt marsh microbial communities from the Groves Creek Marsh, Skidaway Island, Georgia - 101403AT metaG (megahit assembly) | ecosystem: Environmental > Aquatic > Marine > Intertidal zone...
AGCCGGCTGCTGCTGCAGTAGCTGTTGCTGGTCCTGCAGCTGGCGGCGAAGCTGGTGGTGGCGACGAGCAAACTGAGTTCGACGTAATCTTGAAAGCTGCTGGCGGTTCTAAACTTGCTGTAGTTAAGCTTGTTAAGGAAATGACTGGACTTGGCTTGAAAGAAGCGAAAGAAAAAGTAGATGGCGCACCTGCTGCATTGAAGGAAGGCGTATCAAAAGACGAAGCAGAAGCTTTGAAAGCACAGCTTGAAGAAGCTGGTGCTGAAGTAGAGATCAAGTAATTGATCACCTGCTAGGTTATCCGGTTTAGGTCTTTGGGGAGGTCCCCTTAGACCTAAACCTTTTTGTGTTTAATTAACATTTTGGGCTGAAATGGTAAACCAAATTAATGCTCCACAGGAGCGAATCAACTTCTCATCAACTGCTATTAAGACGGCATTCCCGGACTTTCTAGACATTCAGTTGAAGAGTTTTATGGACTTCTTCCAGATTGAGACGAAGCCATCAGAAAGATCAGAAGAAGGTCTTCACCGCGTATTTGCGGAAAATTTCCCTATTTCGGATTCAAGAAACAACTTCGTTCTTGAGTTCTTGGACTACTTTGTAGATCCACCGCGTTATTCAGAGCGCGAATGTATCGAGCGTGGCTTGACATTCTGTGTTCCATTGAAGGCGCGTCTAAAATTGTACTGTACGGATCCAGAGCACGAAGATTTTGAAACGATTGTTCAAGACGTGTATCTCGGGACCATCCCTTACATGTCTCCACGAGGCACCTTTATTGTAAACGGTGCTGAGCGTATTATTGTGAGCCAGTTGCACCGTTCACCAGGTGTTTTCTTCGGTCAGTCGTACCACGCAAACGGAACTAAACTATATTCAGCCCGTATTATTCCGTTTAAAGGATCTTGGATTGAATTCGCTACGGATATCAACCAAGTGATGTATGCGTACATCGACCGTAAGAAAAAGTTACCTGTAACGACGCTACTGCGTTCTATTGGTTACGAAAGAGACAAAGACATTCTCGAAATCTTTGACCTTGCAGAAGAAGTTAAGGTGAGCAAAGCAGCGTTGAAGCGCTCTATTGGTCGCAAGCTTGCTGCAAGAGTACTGAAGACGTGGATTGAAGATTTCGTTGATGAGGATACTGGTGAAGTTGTATCTATCGAGCGTAACGAGGTTATTTTGGACCGCGATACGATTCTGGATAAAGAACACACGGAAGAAATCCTTGATGCTGAAGTAAGTACTATCCTACTTCACAAAGAAGATATTGCATCTTCAGATTTCGCAATCATCCACAACACCCTTCAAAAGGATCCAACGAATACGGAGAAAGAGGCTGTAGAGCACATCTACCGTCAGTTGCGTAACGCGGAACCGCCTGATGAAGAAACAGCTCGTGGTATAATCGACAAATTGTTCTTCTCTGAGCAGCGTTACTCTCTAGGTGAGGTAGGTCGCTACCGTTTGAACAAGAAATTGTACGAAGGTTCTGATGAAGATTCTCAGGTATTGACAAAAGGCGATATCATTGAAATCATCAAGCGCTTGATTGAGTTGATCAACTCGAAGGCGGAAATCGATGATATCGACCACTTGAGTAACCGTCGCGTACGTACCGTAGGTGAGCAGATGGCCAACCAGTTTGGTGTAGGTCTTGCTCGTATGGCGCGTACAATTCGTGAGCGTATGAACGTTCGTGATAACGAGGTATTTACTCCGATTGATTTGATTAATGCGAAGACATTGTCTTCAGTGATTAATTCTTTCTTTGGTACCAACCAGCTAAGCCAGTTTATGGACCAGACCAACCCATTGTCTGAGATTACGCACAAACGTCGTCTTTCAGCCTTAGGTCCTGGTGGTCTTTCTCGTGAGCGTGCAGGTTTTGAGGTTCGTGATGTTCACTACACGCACTACGGTCGTCTATGTCCTATCGAAACTCCGGAAGGTCCAAACATTGGTTTGATTTCTTCACTTTGTGTCTATGCCAAAGTGAACTCTATGGGATTCATCGAAACACCTTACCGCAAAGTTGAAGAGGGTAAAGTTGTTGTTGATGAAGCACCACATTATTTAAGTGCAGAAGAAGAGGAAGCGAAAGTTATCGCTCAGGCGAATGCTCCAATCAGCCCAGACGGAACATTCATCAATGAGAAGGTAAAAGTTCGCGAGGAAGGCGACTTCCCAGTTGTTGAGCCAACGACCATTGATTTCATGGACGTTGCGCCAAACCAGATTGCTTCTATTTCTGCATCCCTCATTCCATTCCTCGAGCACGATGATGCAAACCGTGCATTGATGGGATCAAACATGATGCGTCAGGCCGTACCTCTATTGCGACCTGAGGCGCCAATCGTTGGTACTGGTCTTGAGAGACAAGTGGCTACGGATTCGCGTGTTTTGATCAATTCTGAAGGATCAGGTACAGTTGAGTATGTTGATTCTATGCAGATCCAAATTCGTTACGACCGCACTGAAGATGAGATTGCAGTGAGCTTCGAAGATGACGTGAAGACGTACCATTTGGTGAAGTTCCAGAAGACCAACCAAGGAACAACCATCAACTTGAAGCCAATCGTTAAGAAAGGCGATCGTGTAGAATTTGGACAAGTTCTTTGTGAAGGTTACGCAACGCAGAAAGGTGAGCTCGCCTTGGGTCGCAACATGTTGGTATCGTTCATGCCTTGGAAAGGGTACAACTTTGAAGATGCAATCGTAATCTCAGAGCGTGTAGTACGTGAAGACATCTTTACTTCTATCCACATCGACGAATACTCTTTGGAAGTACGTGATACGAAATTGGGTGCTGAAGAATTGACAGCTGATATTCCAAACGTTAGTGAGGAAGCTACTAAAGATCTCGACGAGAACGGTATTATCCGTGTTGGTGCTGAGATTAAGCCAGGTGATATCCTCATCGGTAAGATCACACCTAAAGGAGAGAGCGATCCTTCTCCAGAAGAGAAACTTCTTCGCGCCATCTTTGGTGATAAGGCCGGTGATGTAAAAGATGCTTCATTGAAAGCTTCTCCATCATTGAATGGTGTGGTAATCGACAAGAAGTTGTTTACGCGTTTGGTTAAAGACAAGCGACAACGTGCTGAAGACAAAGAAGAAATCGCACAGCTCGATCTTGAAATGGCTGCTGAATTGGCAGATTTGAAGTCGGTGTTCGTCTCTAAATTGAGCACTTTGGTTCAGGGTAAAACTTCTCAAGGTGTGATCAACGACCTTAACGAAGATGTAATTCCTAAGGGAACGAAGTTTACGTTGAAAGCGTTGAATGCAATTGAAGACTACAGCCGTATCGTAGGTGGTAAGTGGACGACTGACGACGTTCGCAACGACAAAATCGACTCGTTGATTCATAACTATAAGATTCGAGTAAATGATATCCAGGGTTCATACCGCCGTAAGCGCTTTGCGATTACAGTAGGAGATGAGCTGCCAGCAGGTATCGTGAAATTGGCTAAAGTATACATCGCTAAGAAGCGTAAGCTGAAAGTAGGTGATAAGATGGCTGGTCGTCACGGTAACAAAGGTATCGTTGCGAGAATTGTACGTGATGAGGATATGCCATTCTTGGAAGATGGAACTCCAGTGGATATCGTATTGAACCCACTAGGTGTACCTTCTCGGATGAACATCGGTCAGATTTATGAAACTGTACTAGGTTGGGCAGGTAGAAAACTCGATAAGAACTTTGCTACTCCAATCTTTGACGGTGCGTCACTTGACGATATCTCTTCGTACGTGAGCGAGGCAGGTCTTCCTGAATTCGGTCACACACAATTGTACGATGGAGGTACTGGTGAGCCGTTTGATCAAAGAGCAACTGTAGGTATTATCTACATGTTGAAACTAGGTCACATGGTTGATGATAAGATGCACGCTCGTTCTATTGGTCCATACTCATTGATTACACAGCAACCGTTGGGTGGTAAAGCCCAGTTTGGTGGTCAGCGTTTCGGTGAGATGGAGGTATGGGCACTTGAGGCCTTCGGTGCTGCTAACATCTTGCGTGAGATCCTCACAGTGAAATCGGATGACGTTATTGGTCGTGCGAAGACTTATGAGGCAATCGTGAAAGGTGAGCGTATGCCGACTCCAGGTATCCCAGAATCGTTCAATGTATTGCTACATGAATTGAAAGGTTTAGGATTGAAAGTAACGTTGGACTAAAAAATGAATAATCCCTGAGGCTCCGGCCTCGGGTTTTAATACAATCGCATTATGGCTCTAAGAAAAAGCGATAAAAATCAAAACAGCGCATTCAACAAGATCACAATCTCGTTGACTGCCCCAGAAACCATCCTTGAAAACAGTTATGGAGAGGTTTTGAAACCAGAAACAATCAACTACCGTACGCACAAACCAGAGCGTGATGGTCTCTTCTGTGAGCGCATCTTCGGTCCCGTTAAGGATTACGAGTGTGCTTGTGGTAAGTACAAGCGTATCCGCTACAAGGGTATTGTTTGTGACCGTTGTGGTGTTGAGGTGACTGAAAAGAAAGTACGTCGTGACCGTGTAGGACACATCTCTTTGGTGGTTCCTGTCGTTCACATTTGGTACTTCCGTTCGTTGCCAAATAAAATTGGTTACCTATTGGGATTGCCGTCTAAAAAGTTAGATATGGTGATTTACTACGAGCGTTATGTAGTGATTCAAGCAGGTAATGCAGTAGATAACGAGGGTAATCCGCTAGAGCGCATGCAGTTCTTGACAGAAGACGAGTACTTGGATGCAATGGAGCGTTTACCAATCGAGAACCAGTACTTGGAAGATTCTGATCCAAACAAATTCATCGCCAAAATGGGTGCTGAAGCAGTTCAAGCGCTACTAGGTACGCTTGATTTGGATGAGTTGTCTTACCAGTTGCGCCACAAGGCCAACACGGAAACTTCTCAGCAGCGTAAGCAAGAAGCGTTGAAGCGTCTGCAAGTTGTAGAGAGCTTGCGCGATGCAAACTCACGTATTGAGAACAATCCAGAGTGGATGGTGATGAGCGTAGTTCCAGTGATTCCACCAGAACTTCGTCCATTGGTACCCCTAGATGGTGGTCGTTTCGCAACATCAGATTTGAATGATCTGTACCGTCGTGTAATTATCCGTAACAACCGTTTGAAGCGTCTTCTTGAAATCAAGGCACCAGAGGTGATCTTGAGAAACGAGAAACGTATGCTTCAGGAATCTGTAGATAGCCTTTTCGACAACACTCGTAAGTCGTCTGCAGTTAAGACAGAAAGCAACCGTCCTTTGAAATCACTTTCAGACTCATTGAAAGGTAAGCAAGGTCGTTTCCGTCAAAACCTATTGGGTAAGCGTGTGGATTACTCAGCACGTTCGGTAATTGTTGTAGGTCCAGAATTGAAACTACACGAATGTGGTCTTCCTAAGAACATGGCTGCAGAGCTTTACAAGCCGTTCATCGTACGTAAGTTGATTGAAAGAGGTATCGTGAAGACTGTGAAGTCTGGTAAGAAGATCATTGATCGTCGCGACCCAGTTGTTTGGGACATACTAGAAAACGTGATGAAAGGTCATCCGGTACTATTGAACCGTGCACCGACCCTTCACCGTTTGGGTATCCAAGCATTCCAGCCGAAGCTTATCGAGGGTAAGGCTATCCAATTGCACCCGCTAGCGTGTACGGCATTTAACGCGGATTTCGATGGTGACCAGATGGCTGTTCACTTGCCGCTAGGTCCAGCCGCGATCTTGGAAGCGCAAGTATTGATGCTAGCTTCTCACAACATCTTGAACCCTGCAAACGGTTCGCCTATTGCAGTTCCTTCACAGGATATGGTATTGGGTCTGTACTACATGACCAAATCCATGAAGAATACTAAGGACATGCCTGTAAGAGGTGAGGGTATGGTATTCTACTCTCCTGAAGAAGTGGGAATCGCTTTGAATGAAGGCGCTGTTGATCTGCATGCTCAGATTAAGATTAAGGGGCGTGTTGAGCAAGAGGATGGTTCCATGAAGATGGAATTCATCGAGACTACTGTAGGTCGAGTATTGTTCAACCAAGCAGTTCCAGAGCGCGTACCGTATATCAACCAAGTACTTACTAAGAAAGCGTTGCGTGGTATTATCGCTGATGTCTTGAAGAAGACGGATGTACCTGCTACAGCGAAGTTCTTAGATGATATCAAGTCTATGGGTTACGGCCGTGCATTCCGCGGTGGTCTATCGTTCTCATTGAATGATATCCGTATCCCGGATGCGAAGGAAAAATTGATCTCAGAAGCTTCGGAAGAAGTAGAAGGCATTTTCGCTTCGTACAACATGGGTCTTATCACCAATAACGAACGTTACAACCAGGTAATTGACGTATGGACCAACACCAATGCTCGTTTGACGCAAGAAGCGATGAGTACGTTGATCAATGATCGTCAAGGTTTTAACCCAATTTACATGATGCTTGATTCTGGAGCACGTGGTTCTAAAGAGCAGATTCGTCAGCTCTCTGGTATGCGTGGTTTGATGGCTAAGCCACAGAAATCAGGTTCTGCAGGTGGTGAGATTATTGAAAACCCGATTATCTCGAACTTTAAGGAAGGTCTATCCATCCTTGAGTACTTTATTTCAACGCACGGTGCACGTAAAGGTCTTGCGGATACGGCATTGAAAACGGCAGATGCTGGTTACTTGACGCGTCGTCTACACGATGTTGCTCAGGACGTAGTTGTAAACGAGGTAGATTGTGGCACATTGCGTGGTTTGGAAGTAACTGCACTGAAGAAGAGCGAAGAGATCGTAGAAACGCTTGCTGAGCGTATCATCGGTCGTGTTTCTTTGAACGACGTAGTTGATCCATTGTCTGACGAAGTATACATCGAAGCAGGTGAACTCATCACTGAGGAGATTGCCAATAAGATTGATGCATCTGCCATCGAAACCGTAGAAGTACGCTCTCCATTGACATGTGCTACCAAGCGCGGTATTTGTGAGAAGTGTTACGGTACCAACCTCGCTACCAATAAGGGTGCGCAGCAAGGTGATTCCGTAGGCGTTATTGCAGCACAGTCTATTGGTGAGCCGGGTACACAGTTGACACTACGTACCTTCCACGTAGGGGGTACAGCAGGTAACGTATCTGAGGAGAATAAGATTCTAGCGAAATTCGACGGTAAGATTGAACTAGAGGATGTTCGTACAGTAGATAATGAAGATGGCGACAAGATTGTTATTGGTCGTACTGGTGAAATGCGTTTGGTCGATGTGAAGACCGGTCGTACAGTAATGACTAACAACATTCCTTACGGTGGTATCTTGAAAGTGAAAGACGGTCAGAAAGTGAAGAAAGACGCTGAGATCGTTCAATGGGATCCTTACAATGCAGTAATTATTGCAGAGGCTCCAGGTAAGATTGCTTACAAGGATATTATCCAAGGAACTACATACAAAGTAGAGATTGACGAGCAAACTGGTTTCCAAGACAAGGTAATTTCAGAAAACCGTAACCGTAAGTTGATTCCAACCATCCAGGTAATGGACGGTAGCGGAAACGAATTGAAGCACTACACATTGCCTGTAGGTGCACACTTGATGGTTGAAGAAGGTGAGGAAATCCCTGCAGGTAAGATTCTTGTTAAGATCGCTCGTAAGAGTGCGAAGGCAGGTGATATTACTGGTGGTCTTCCACGTGTAACGGAATTATTCGAAGCTCGTAACCCATCGAACCCAGCAGTTGTTGCTGCCATCGACGGTATCGTGAGCTACGGTAAGATTAAGCGTGGTAACCGTGAGATCATCATCGAAAGCCGTACTGGTGAGGTGAAGAAGTACTTGATCAACTTGAGCAAGCAGATCCTCGTTCAGGAGAACGACTTTGTGAAAGCGGGTACACCACTTTCGGATGGTGCAATTACACCAAACGATATACTAGCGATTAAAGGTCCTACTGCAGTACAGTCGTACTTGGTAAACGAGATCCAGGAAGTATACCGTCTTCAGGGTGTAAAAATCAACGATAAGCACTTCGAGGTTATCGTTCGTCAGATGATGCGTAAGGTGAAAATTCAAGATACAGGGGATACCTTGTTCTTGGAAGGAAACCTAGTACATGCAATAGATTTCATCGAAGAGAACGACAACATCTTCGGAATGAAGGTTGTTGAAGACGCTGGAGAAAGCGAGAACTTGAAAGTTGGTCAAATCATCAGCTCTCGTGACTTGCGTGATGAGAACAGCATCTTGACTCGTGAAGATAAGGCACTTGTAACAGCACGTGATGCACGTCCTGCGACCGCTGCGCCAGTACTTCAAGGTATTACTAGAGCGTCTCTACAGACGAAATCGTTCATCTCTGCGGCATCGTTCCAGGAGACTACGAAAGTATTGAACGAAGCAGCTGTAAACGCTAAGGAGGATACTCTAGAAGGTTTGAAAGAGAACGTTATCGTAGGTCACTTGATCCCTGCAGGTACTGGTCTAAAGAAATACCGCTCAACGTTGGTAGGTTCGAAAGAAGAGTACGAGCAGATGCAAGAAACGCTAAGCGTAGACGTAGAATAAGTTTAAGCAGGTAATCATGGCTGATAAGAAAGAAGGACAAATCAATATTGAATTAAGTGAAGAAATGGCACAGGGAGTGTACAGCAACCTGGTCGCTATTAATCACAGCCCAACTGAGTTTGTTTTGGATTTCATTCAGATGATGCCAGGTGTGCCGAAGGCGAAGGTGCAGTCGAGAGTTATTCTGACTCCAGAGCACGCCAAGCGTCTGCTAGGTGCTTTGAACGATAATGTAAGTCGCTACGAACAGAACTTCGGGAATGTTCAAACACACGAACCGCCGCAGGTACCATTGAACTTTGGTGGTCCTACAGGTGAAGCTTAAATGAAATTTTAAGATTTTATTTGAACCCTCGGCAATCGCCGAGGGTTTTTTATTTTAGTAGATATCAATTGATTATGAAAAACCTCTACCTCAGTTTATCCCTTTTGCTTGGAATGACCATGCATGCACAGATATACCAGGGATCCACCTCTTTAGGATCAACCATCACTTTGGATGTTACTATGAATACTAACACGGACTCCGTGGATATAGAAATCAGCGGTCCAGCATCGGGATATTTTGCAGTGGGCTTCGATGCGACGGGGATGAACGGTACTTATATCATGCTCGTAAATGCTAACGGTACCGTTGGTGAACGTAAGTTGGGTCAATGGAACGGGGGTTCCGCATTGGCTTCGTCCATCTCCTATAACGCCATTACTTCAAGTGGAACGCGAACGGCCTATATCGAAAGAGCGCGTATAGGTGCTTCAACCAATCATTATACTTTCCCGGCCAACGGAGGCTCTATTGCGCTCATTTGGGCGAAAGGAGGTACATCTTTTAGCAATCATGGCAATTCTAATAGAGGATTCGGCTCAATCAACTTGATCAATCAGTGCAACATTGCAACAACTACATTAACTACCCAGAGCATTTGTCCGGGAGATTCTGTGCAAATCTTTGGACAATGGATCAGCCAGCCAGGTACGTATTCAGATACCCTAGTAACTGCCATAGGATGTGACTCTGTTCTTGAACAAAGTGTACAATATGCCCCTGCAATAGTAAATACATTACCCTCCCTGACTATATGCCAGGGAGACAGCGTCCAAATCTTTGGAACCTGGATTTCGACGGCAACAACGTTGTATGACTCTTTGTCGACTCCAGCCGGTTGTGATTCCGTTGTAGTACAACAAATTCAGGTAAATGCAACAGTAAGTAATACCATTGCTGCTGCAGGACTATGTGCTGGAGATAGTGTGTTCTATTTAGACGCGTGGCGTAAAGATACAGGCTCGGTTGTATACAATGGGTTGACAGCGTTGGGCTGTGATTCAATGGTCACTGGTAGTGTAGAGTATTTGCCTACGGTGGATACAAGTTCTATTTGGACAGGGTTTTTAGATGCGAGCATGTTCGTTGGGACAGACCAAGGCGCCACCTATTACTGGTTCAACTGTAATACTGGTGCTTTTGTGGATACCACCATGGGCGCGGATACGTTGAACCCAGGCAATGAGTTCTTACAAGCGCCTGATACAGGATATTATGCTGCGATTATCGTGAAGCCTGGGTTCTGTTCGGACACCTCGGCGTGTAAGTACTACTACGTGAATGTTCCGGAATATAAGACGGGTGTTTCACTTCGTCCAATTCCAGCAAGCACTGCCCTTCAAATTTCATTGGATCAGCTTAGCGGCACATTGAATTACGAGGTGCTCGATATCTCTGGGAAGCTCATTGCTCGTGGAACCTTCCAGAGTGTTCAATCCACGATCGATATTTCTAGTTACGCCTCAGGCATGTATTTATTGCGACTACAGGATGGAAGAACCCTTAAGTTCATCAAAGAGTAGGAACATATAGACCAAAAAAAGGCGCCCAGTGGGCGCCTTTTTTATGCAATAATTCTCATTTACCCTTGTGCCTTTGAGGTACGTATACGCAACGTCAGAAGCGCACTAATGATGAGCAGAACACCGGCAAAGGTGATGGCTTGTCTTGGGTCATTACCCAGGTAATTCTTTAGGATGTATCCGAAGCTTAAGTTTTGGAAGATCATCGGGATGACAATCATCATATTGATCACACCCATATACACACCATAGCGCTCCTTTGGAATGTTATTCACTACCATTAGATAAGGTATACCCATCATGGAGGCCCAACCAATACCGAATCCTGTGATAGCGACAAACAGCATCGTTTTATTAGCGATGTGTGGGAAGGCCAAAAATCCTGCTGCTGCGAGAAGAAGGCATGCGAAATGCACCATCTTGGCCCCATGTTTTTTAGCGAATCGGACCAATAAGAAGGCCGTCAGGAAAGTGACAATATTGTACCAACCGTTCACCAACCCTGTCCAACTCACAGCCTCACCATAGGCCTCGGGATTATCCGCTGGTGTAGCTCCCCAAACGCTTAGCGCAACACTTTTCGAGCTGTTTTGCCAATAGCAGAACAGGGCATACCACTGAAATAGGTAGACCGCTGCCAGTTGCCACATGACCTTAGGCATACTACCTATGGCGCTGATGATATCTTTGAACGGGGAAAGTACATTTAGCGGCTCGGCTTTTATTTTTTCGATTTCCTCGTCTGTTGGAGGTACTTCTTTGGTTTTGCGCATGCTCCACCAAATGGTACCAATGGACATTACAGCGCCAAGAAAGAAGGAGGCAAATACCCACGTCGGGAGTTTACCCGTCATCCCAACAAAGATCATAGGGAAGATGAATAGGCTGAGGTTAGCCAAGGTTTGGCCAAGCCCTGTGAAGAAGCTTTGCATTTGAAAACCCAGAGGCTGCTGCTCTTCATCGAGGGTATCTGCAATGAAAGCTCTGTAAGGCTCCATAGCGGTATTGTTTCCTGCGTCCAATATCCACAGAAGCCCGGCTGCCATCCATAGAGACGAGCTGAATGGATAGATGAAAAGCGCGAGGGAACAGAGTAGGGCGCCTACGAGGAAGTAGGGCTTTCTGCGTCCCCATTTTGGCGACCAAGTCTTGTCGCTCATTGCACCAATAATGGGTTGCACGATAAGTCCGGTCATGGGACCGGCTAGATTCAACAATGGAATTTCATGCGGACTGGCACCTAGAAAATCATAAATGGGGTTAACTGCGCTTTGTTGCAGACCGAAGCTGTATTGAATGCCGAAGAACCCGACGTTCATGTTCAAGATCTGCGTAAAGCTTAATTTGACTTTACGGGTCATGTTTAGAGTGTTTGCGTGTTACCGAGCGGTAATTTAAGGGAAAAAGGCGAGTGCCCAATTGGCCCCACAAAGATTTGATTTATGCCGTCAGTTCCTCGATTACACGAAGTATGAGCTTCAATCCTCTATCAAGCTCTTCATTGGTAATGGTAAGCGGTGGTGTGATACGTATGGCGTTTTCCGCGAATAAGAAACTATTGGTAATCAACCCTTCTTTTTCTAAGCGAGCGATGACGGCAAAACCGTCTATTTCAGGCTTGAGCCACAGGCAGTACATGAGTCCCTTACCGCTTATTCTTTCAATACTAGGATGAACGAGCACATCTCGAATGTGCTGCGCCTTGGCCGGGATATCTGCCATGAGTTCAGGGGAAGATTCAAGCGCCTCAAAAACACCTAAAGAAGCCGCACAACTCACGGGGTTACCGCCAAAGGTGGTAATGTGTCCTAAGATTGGATCTGCTTGAATGACTTTCATGATGTGTTCAGGAGCTACAAAGGCGCCCAGAGGTAAACCGCCGCCGTAGGCTTTCGCCAAACACATGATATCTGGACAGAAGCCATAGTCCAAGTGCGCAAACCAGGGTCCTGTTCTTCCCATGCCGGTTTGAATCTCATCCAGAATCATCAAGGCACCGACTTCTCTACAACGGGCGCGCACAGCTTTAATCCATACGGGATCTGCTGGAATATATCCACTGCCTGCCTGAATACATTCAATCACAACGCCTGCAGTCTTTGAGGTAATCTGCTTGAGCACGGCGAAATCATTAAAATTTGCCTGCATGGTATCTGGCAGTAACGGGTAATAACCGCCTTTATATTTATCAGATCCTTGGATGCTTAACGAGCCGTGTGTAGAACCGTGATAGCTGTTTTTAAAACTGATGAACTGGCTTCGACAGGTATATTTCTTCGCAATCTTCATGGAAGCTTCAATGGCTTCAGTACCGCTATTCACGAAGTAAACACGGTCCATACATGGATGGAGCTTCTCCAAAGTTTTTTGGGCCAATTTTGCCTGTGGCCCAATAGCAAATTCACCATAGACCATCACGTGCATGTGCTTTTTCACCTGCTCTAGAACTGAAGCCACCACTGTGGGATGACCGTGTCCCAGGTTGGCCACAGAAATCCCCGAGATAAAATCGAGGTACGCTTTGCCTTCAGGGTCGTACAAATAATTGCCCTCAGCGCGATCAATCACTAGCGCGCTGGCAGAACCAACCACTTGAGCAACGTGGTCTAAAAACAAAGATTTGATATCGGCCATAGACCGTCAAAAATACAGGTTTTACATCAAGCTAGGATGCACTTATTTCCAATAAAAAACCACCCCTCGGGGTGGTTTTTATGAGTTGCTTAGCGCATTGGGCGTCCGCCTTCTGGTCCGGGACGTCTTCCTTTATCTCGTGGGCGATCTTTGCCTTTCATGCGTTCCATCATTCTTCGGCCAAATTCCTTCTCAGCGCGCATGAGCTTCGCAGTCTTTTTAGCGCCGATCACATCGATGAAATCATCGAGGTAAGATTTGCGTAATTCTTCAATAGCAATATGTGTGTCTGCAAATGAATACAGCATTTTTTCCACCTCTTTTTCCGACGGCTCGTCGCCTCCTAGTTTCTTTAGACCTGTGCGTTGTTGCTCACGTAATGCATGTTCTTTTTCTCGAAGCTCATTGTACACCGGCCAGAATGCTTGGCTTTCGGCAACGGTCAGGTCTAATTCCTCAGTGAGGTAGGCCACCATAATGGCCTCGATCTTTTCTTTCTTTTGTTCAAGATCGGCACGATCGCCCATCTTCGGCTGTGCTACGACCGCTGCTGCTGAGAGCATGAGGCCAAAAATCAACGTCTTTTTCATAAATCTAAGTATTCGTAATCTGTATGGTAATAATCGTAATACACATCTGTATCAAGCTCTACTTCAGCGAAGTTGAGCGAATCGGGCTCCACAAAGGAGTACATATCCTCAATCTCTACATAGCCTAGGCTGTACATTTCTGCCAACAACTCTTCAGTCACTTCACTTTCATTTGTTGAAGCATTCGGCCAAAAGAGTACGGCTAAGGCAATAGCGGCTGCGGCGGTCATGGACCAGCGAACGAACGTCAAG
>Ga0181567_10002468_pt1 | contig 13812 bp, 13 predicted proteins | sample 101ome_14_FD_133761 | JGI IMG/M metagenome (GOLD analysis project Ga0181567, IMG submission 133761) | Coastal salt marsh microbial communities from the Groves Creek Marsh, Skidaway Island, Georgia - 101403AT metaG (megahit assembly) | ecosystem: Environmental > Aquatic > Marine > Intertidal...
CGCTCCATGACCGCGCAGGAAAAACCAGAATATATGGACAACCTGAAGAAGGAACGCGATCGTTTTGTCGCGCTTGCCTTCTGCGCCGCCGATGTGCTGTTCGAAGTCGATGACAAGTGGACGGTGACCTATGCCGCCGGTGCGACCAAGGCACTGACCGACTACGAGCCCCATGACGCCATCGGAAAAAGCTTTCTGGATCTGATCTATCCGGTGGAAAAAGCCTATGTCGCCAGCCGTCTCGAAGGCCTGGGAACCGCAAACCGTCTAGAACCCATGATGCTGCGCCTGGCCGGCCCGAACGGGCCGACGCCGCGATTGATGCTGACCGGGTATCATCTTCCCGATCTGCCCGGATCGTTCTTCTTCGCGCTGCGTCTGGCCGCCAAGGACGAGGTTCTGAACAACGCCGACGATCCGCGCCGCGACAAGGAAACCGGCTTGCTGAACAAGCAGGCGTTCGCCGAATTCACTGCGGAACGCATCAAGGCGGCGCAGTCCGACGGCAAGCAACTGAAATTGACCATGGTCCGTCTCAACGAGATGGGCAATCTGCGCGACCGGCTGGACGAAGAAGCGGACAGAGACCTGCAGCGCACGCTGGGATGTGCCTTCGCACAGGATACCGGCGCCAGTGACGCGGCGGCCAAGTTCGACGACGAAAACTTCGGCGTCCTGCACGACGGCAATTTCGATCTGGCCGGCCTGCAATCCCGGATCGAGGGTCATCTCCGCTCGGCCGATCCCAACGGCGTAGGTCTGACCGTCGCAAGCAGCACGGCGCCCGCCGACATGCCGGATGCCAATCCGCAGGACGCGATCAAGGCGCTGCTTTATACCATCAACCAGTATTGCGGCGATCCCAGCAGCGAACCGGCGATCAAGTCCCTCAGCGAAAATCTCGACGAATTGCTGGCTGATGCGTCTTCCAAAATGGTCGAGTTCCGCGAAATGGTCTCGGCCGACAATTTCGATGCGGTTTTTCAGCCCATCGTGGAGCTGCCGACGCGCGCCATTCATCACTCCGAAGTTCTCGCGCGGTTTGCCGGCGGGCTCGACCGGTCGCCCTATGAGCTGATCACCTTCGCCGAGGACATGGGCCTCATCTGCGACTTTGACTACGCGATGTTCAAGAAGGTCATCGGCATGCTTCATGCGTGGAAGCGCAAGAAGAAGATCTTCAAGCTGGCCGTCAATCTGTCCGGCCGGTCCATCGAAAACCCGGCCTTCGTCAAGGCGCTGCTGAAACTTCTCGAAAAAACAAGGATCTGCGCAAACAGATCTGTATCGAGATCACGGAATCGACGCGGATTACCGATCTTGCGAACGTGAACGATATCATCCAGTCGCTCCGCAACGCAGGCCACGAAGTCTGTCTCGACGATTTCGGCGCCGGCGCCGCTGCGCTGCGCTATCTCCACGCGCTTGACGTGGATATCGTCAAGATCGACGGCAGCTACATTCAGCAGTCCCATACCGACCGCAAGCTGAAAGCCTTTCTGAGAGCGATCACCGGCCTGTGCCGCGAGCTCGACATCGATACCATCGCCGAGATGGTGGAAGAGGAGGAAACGGTCGCGTTGCTGCGCGACTGCGGCGTGACCTACGCGCAGGGATACCTCTACGGGAAACCCTCTCCCGACATCTTCAGCTTCGCGCCGAAAAAGGGCGCGGCCACCGGCAAACGCAAGGGCGGCTGGAGCCGCCTGAGCGGCGACTGACCCGGCGTCCCGGAAATGTTCGCCAGATTTTTCAAACGCTCGGAAGAGGCCGCTGTCCAGACAACCCCGTCCGAGGCGACTGCGCCGGAGGTCCCGACCCCGAGACCGGCGCTCCAGCCGGACCAGGCGCTGGTGGACGCGTTGTCGGAATCGCGCCGACGCTTCAAGGACATCGTCGAAGTATCCGGCGATTTCGCCTGGGAAACGGACTCCGACGGAGTGTTCGTTTACGTCTCGCCCGGCATGTCGCTCGGCTACCCGCCCGACGAGATGGTCGGCGTGCCTGCATCCCGCTTTATTGCCGACGGCGCAGCCGACGGGGCGGCGACGCCCTTTAAAGCCCGCGAAGCCGCGCGCGATACCGATATATGGCTGAACGCGCGCGACGGGCGCACAGTATGTCTCACGACCTCCGCTGTCCCCATCGTCGGTGACGACGGCGATTGGTCGGGCGCCCGCGGCGTCTGTCGAGATGTCACCGAAGAACGCAGCCAGAACAGCGCTTTTGCCGCCCTGCAGCGCCGTGAAGTGTCGATGGCCCGGATCGTGCAAGCCGCCAGCCGGGAGACCGATCCCGAAGACATGCTGGCGTCCGCCCTGGAGGAAACGCGGCTTAATTTTGCCGCCGATTACGCCGATATTCGTCGTCCCGGAGAGAACCGCGATTTCATCGTCGAGGTCGCAGCCGGCGATGCCGCGGATGCGCCGGTCCTGAAGACTGTGTTCAACCGGATGATCGAAAGCCGGTCGCTGGTGACGGCCGCCGATGGCGATCGTTACCACATCTGCGCGCCCATCGTGTATCGCGGCAACGTGACCGGCACCCTGCTCGTTTCGCGGACGCTGAACGATGGGGCGTTTGCCGAGGACGAACGGCGCTTCTGCGAGGAACTGGCGGCACAGTTCGCCCTGCTGCTGGCGCAGAGCGATGCGCACCGCCGGCTGGAACAGATGGCGCGCACCGACGAAATGACGGGCCGTCTGAACCGGCGCGCGTTTCTCGCCGACCTGGCCGACCGCACGGCGCGGGCCGCCGGAGGCGGGTCGGGCGGTGCGCTATTTTACGTGGATCTGGACAATTTCAAGGCGGTCAACGACGTTCACGGCCATCAGCGCGGCGATGAATCCCTGATTGCTCTGTCGGATCTCCTGGTGCTGAAATCCCGTCCGGGGGATCTCGTCGCCCGGCTTGGCGGCGACGAGTTTGCCATGTGGTTGGATCGCACCGACGAGAAAGCGGCCGTCAAACGCGCGAAGGACCTGCTCGACGCGTCTCAGGGCCTGCGCATCTTCTCCGGATCTCCGGACAAGCTGCTCGGTATTTCCGTCGGGGTTGCTGTGTTCGAAGGCGGCAGCGACGAGCAGGTCGGAGAACTGACCGCCCGCGCCGACAGCGCGATGTACGAAATCAAACACGGCGGAAAATCGGGTTACGTGGTGGCGGACGCTTACCGGAAAGACGACAGGCCGGATGATCCGCTGGCCGGCGAGGCGCGGGCGCTGGCATGAGCGGTTTGCTTTCCGGACTGATGTCGCTGGGACGCCGCAGCGACCAGCCCATGATGGATTACGACGACGCCAAGAAGCGCGCCGCCAGCGACAGCAGCGGGACGCGCCGCAAGCTGGCAAAACGGGCGAACGTTCAGCCGGAAATCCTGTACTTCCTGGCCAGCGATGCCGACCCGTCCGTACGCCGCGAAATCGCCGTCAACCCGTCGACCCCGGTACAGGCTGACCGGATACTGGCGACCGATGCGGACGAAGACGTCCGGTGCTGCGTCGCGGAGAAAATCGCCCGCCTCGCGCCCGGTCTTTCTGACAGCGACCGCGATCGTGCCGGCGGGATCGTGACTGAGATACTCGAAACCCTGGCACGCGACCAGACGGCGCGGATCCGGCGTGTTCTCGCCAACGAACTGAAACTGGCGCAGGGCGTGTCCCCATCCGTGATCGAACAACTCGCCCGCGACGACGACGAAACCGTTTGCGTTCCGGTGCTGCGGGAATCGCCCCTGCTGTCCGACGAGTTCCTTGTCGAGATCATCCAGAGCGGTCCGGTTCAGTCGGCGCTGAAGGCGATTTCGGGCCGACACGGCCTTGGTGCCGACGTCGCGGACGCCATCGTCGGCACGGAAGATAGGTTCGCGATCACATCTCTGCTATCCAACGAAAGCGCCCAGATCCGCGAAGAGACGCTTGATCGTTTGGCGGATGGCGCGGCCGAGTTTGACGACTGGCATGCGCCGCTGATCGGCCGGCCGACCCTGTCGGCGAAGGCGGCCACGAGCCTGTCGCGCTACGTGACGGAAGCGTTGCTGGAAAAGCTGCGCGACCGTGACGATCTGGACCCGTCCGTGGCGAAAGCGGTCGGCGAAAGCATGCTGCGACGCGAAGATACGCCGAAAGCGGAAGGCGCCGAAACGGATCGTGAAAAGGTTAAGCGTCTGCATCTCGACGGCGAGCTTGACGAAGAAGCCGTGAAATCGGCGGTTATGCGCGGCGAACGCGTGTTCGTGGTCGAAGCGATAGCGTCGCTTGGCCGGTTGGATACGACAGTTGTGCAGAAGGCTTTTTCCCTTGCCAGCGCCAAGGGCGTTTCGGCGATGGCCTGGAAAGCGGGCCTTTCCGCGGAACTGGCGCAACAGATGCAGCTTCGCCTTGCCAAGGTGCCGCCGGACGAGGCGATCAAACCGGTCGGCGGCGGCTATGCGATGTCCGACGACGATCTCGACTGGCAGATAGAGTTTTTCGGCGGTTGATGCAGGACCCGCAGGTTCTCCACAGGGGGGTGCCGCCTGGAATGATAACGCTTTAGCTTTTCTTCGCCCGGATCATCGTCCCGGCGCCGTGTTCCGTGAAAATTTCGAGCAGCAATGCGTGCGGCACGCGGCCGTCCATGATGACCGCTGCCTCGACGCCGTCTTTCACCGCGTCCAGGCAGGTTTCGATCTTCGGAATCATGCCGCCTGAAATCGTTCCGTTCTTGATCAGTGTCCGGGCCTGACGTGCCGTGATATCGGTGATCAGCTCGCCCTTCTTGTCGAGCACGCCGACCACGTCCGTCAGCATCAGCAGACGCGTCACGCCGATCGCGCCGGCGATCGCGCCCGCAGCCGTATCGGCGTTGATATTGTAAGTCGTTCCCTTGGCGCCTATGCCGAGCGGTGCGATCACCGGGATCATGTGCGAACCGGCCAGCGTATCCAGCACCTTGGTATTGATGGCATAGGGCTCGCCGACGAATCCCAGATCGACGGCCTTCTCGATGTTCGAATCCGTCTTGCGTTTGTGCTTCAGCTTGCGGGCCTGGATCAGGTTGCCGTCCTTGCCTGAGATGCCCACCGCGGTGCCGCCGGCGTCGTTGATCGCGGTGACGACTTCCTTGTTGATCGATCCCGCCAGAACCATTTCGACGATGTCGACCGTCCGTTTGTCGGTGACGCGCAGGCCGTCGACGAATTCGCTTTCGATCTTCATCTGTTTGAGCATGGCGCCGATCTGTGGCCCGCCGCCATGCACGATGACCGGATTTATGCCGACCTGTTTCAGCAGCACGATGTCGCTGGCGAACTGTTCCGCCAGCTTCTCGTCGCCCATCGCGTGGCCGCCGTATTTGATAACGAAGGTCTTGCCGCTGAATTCCTGCAGATAGGGCAGGGCTTCGGTCAGGGTTTCCGCGGTGCGCAGCAGAGATTTGATTTCGAAGATGTTCTTGGGGTCGGATTTTTTTGTCGATGCCATCGGAGTTTCTCGGGCAAACGCGTCCGAAGACGCAATGGAAGGGTTCGCGTTTAGCGGATATCGGCGAGCATTGCCAGTTCGGCGCGCAGGGTTTCAATACCGTCGTTTTTGACCGAACTGGTTTGAATGATCGTCGGGTGGGCGGCGACATGTCTGGCAATCCGGTTCGCCGTCGCGTCGGTGAGGCGCGCCAGGGCGCCGGGTTTCACCTTGTCGCATTTTGTCAGGACGATCTGATAGGACACCGCGGCGTCGTCCAGGTCCTTCATCACGTCGATGTCCTTGTCTTTCAGGCCGTGGCGCGCGTCGATCAGCAGACAGACCCGGCGCAGCGAAGGCCGGCCGCGCAGATAGTCGAATATCAGTCCGGTCCAGCGTCGGATTTCGGTTTTCGAGGCCTTGGCATAGCCGTAGCCCGGCAGGTCCGCCAGCATCAACGCATCCTGCAGCCGGAAGAAATTGATCTGCTGGGTCCGCCCCGGCGTGTTCGATGTCCGCGCCAGGGTCTTGCGGCCGGTCAGGGCGTTTATCAGGCTGGATTTGCCGACATTCGACCGGCCGACGAAGGCGATTTCAGGCAGGTCGGCGTCCGGTACGCCGTCATAGTTCGCGGCGCCGGAAACGAACACGCATTCCTGCGCGAAAAGCCAGCGGCCGCGTTCCTGCAGTTCCGGGTCGAGTTCCTGTCCGTCCGGTGCATCCGTCATGACCGGGGCTCCGTTGGTTGAAGTCAGCGGCGCTTGCGCTGGCGGCGGGTCTTGCCCTTCGACTTGGCTTTCCCATTGGGCTTAGGCGGCGGGGCGGTTTTGTCGCCGTTGTCACCGCCGTCGCCGCTGTCACCGTCGCCCCGACCCTCGCCGTCGCCGTCTTTGTCGGCTTTCTTTTTTCTGTTCCCGCGCGGCGGTGCTTTCGGCGGCTCTTCGTTTATTGCCTCGCCCGATGCGGTGATCCCCATCTGGCGCATGATCAGCCACTGCTGACCGATCGAGAGTGTATTGTTCCAGGCCCAGTAGATCACCAGCCCGGCCGGGAAGCCGCCGAGCAGGAAGGTGAAAACGATCGGCAGCACCATGAATATCTTGGCCTGCATCGGGTCGGCGGGCTGCGGATTCAGCTTCTGCTGCAGGAACATCGTCAGGCCCATGATGATCGGCCAGATGCCGATATTCACGATGGCCAGAGCCTGCGGCACATCCCAGGGAACAAGTCCGAACAGGATCAGAATGCCGAGCGGATCCGGCGCCGACAGATCCTGGATCCAGCCGAAAAACGGCGCGTGCCGCATTTCGATGGTGACGAACAGCACCTTGTAGAGGGCGAAGAAGACCGGAATCTGGATCAGGATGGGGAAACAGCCCGACATCGGGTTTGCCCCTTCCTTCTTGTACAGCTCCATCATCGCCTGGTTCTGGCGCTGTCGGTCGTCCTTATACCGGTCGCGGATTTCGACCATCTTCGGCTGCAGCTTCTTCAGCCGGCTCATCGAACGATAGGACTTGTTGGCCAGCGGGAAGAACGCGATCTTGATCAGCACCGTCAGCAGCAGAATGGCGAGCCCGAAATTGCCGAGGATGCGGTTGAAATATTCGATCGCGTAGAAGATCGGCTTGGTCAGATAGTAGAACCAGCCGAAATCGACCAGCTTGTCGAACACCGGCAGGCCGAGATTGTCGCGGTAGGAATCCAGAAGCCTGACCTCTTTCGCGCCGGCAAAAAGCTTTGTTGCGTACTCGCCCGTCTGACCCGGGGCCAGCACGCTGGCCGATGCCAGATAATCCGCCTGGTATTTTTCCTTCGCGCCGCGCGGTGCGTTGTGGACCCAGCGACCCTTGTTCTCCGTTTTCTGATCCGGTACCAGGGCGGTGGCAAAGTACTTCGCCGTGATCCCGATCCAGTTGCTCTGGCCGTCCGGTGCGATCACGCCGTCGTCTTCATCCTGCAGCGAACTGTAGCTTTCTTCCTGCAGGGTGCCGTCAAAGGCGCCCGTCATGCCTTCGTGCAGGATCCAGAAGCCCGATGTTTCCGGCGTGCCGGTTAGTGATATCAGGCCATAGGGATTCAGCGTGACCGATTTGTCGCTGCTGTTTTTGACCTGCTGACGGATAGAGAACATGAAGTTCTCGTCGAGCGACACCACCTGGCTGAATTCAATGCCTTCCGGGTTGGTCCAGCGCAATGTGACCGGCGATCCGACCGACAGCGTATCCCGGTCGGCGGTCCAGACGGTGTCGGCGTCCGGCACGGTGATCCCGGCAGTCTGAGACACCCAGCCGAACTGCGCGTAGTATGGGTTCTCCGTATTCAGCGGCGAGAGGATGACGATGTTGGGACTGTCTTTTTTGATGGTCTGGCGGTAGTTGAGCAGCGTCAGATCGTCGATCAGCGCGCCTTTCAGGCGGATCGATCCGATAACGCGGTCGGTGGCGATCTTGATCCGGGGAAAGGCGTTCAGGACCGCTTCCCGCGCCACTTTCGGTGCAACGGCGGGCTGTCCCGCGACCGGGGCGGTTGCGCCGGCGGTCGGTGCCGTTCCCGGAACGCCAGGTGCGGTTGCGGCGGGCGGGGTCGCTCCCGCCGGCACGCTCGGTTGCGCGGGCTGAACGGTCTGGCTCGCTTCCTTGGCCTTCTGCGCCTCACGCGCGGCGCGTTCCTGCTCCATACGCGGCGCTTCGATGAAAATCTGGAAACCCAGCAGGATGGAGACGCTGAGCACGATCGCCATGATGAGATTGCGTTGTTCCATGACTTAGCGCCTGTCTGCTTCGGGCACGGGGTCGTATCCGCCGCTGCCCCACGGATGACACTTGCCGATCCGCTTCAGCGCCAGCCAGCCTCCGCGGGCCGCGCCGTGTTCGCGGATCGCCTCGATCGCGTAGCCGGAACAGGTCGGATGAAAGCGGCAGGTTTGCGGCAGGACAGGCGACACGAAAAGCTGGTAGCCGCGTACGACGCAGATCAGCAACATGCCGGGTAGTCTTTTCAATCGGTCCATGCCGTCCCGTTTTCTAATGCGCCCGGTCGGGGGCGTCGTTGTCGTTATTCAACTCGCGCAACGCGCCGAGCTTTTCAAGACCTGTTTTCAGATCTTTCCTAAGCGCCGAAAAGTCACGCGACGGCGTCCCTTTACGTCCGATCAGGACATAATCGTATTCCGTCGACGCGATTGTCGGCAGTATTTCTTCCGCAACCGCGCGCAGTCGCCTGCGGGCGCGGTTGCGCGTCACGGCGTTTCCCACGCGCTTGCTGACCGTAAGTCCGTAGCGAGGTCCGTTGTCTCCCGTCCGGTCGTCGGACGGTTGGGGCGCGGCCTGGAGAACGATTCCGGGCGCGGCCCATTTGCGGTTTTCCGCGGCAACTCGAAGGAACTGCCGCCGGGTTTTCAGGCGCTGGATCATCGCGCCTGCGCAATCAGGCGGACAGACGCTTACGACCCCTGGCGCGACGGCGGGACAGGACCCGGCGACCGCCTACGGTTTGCTTGCGCGCGCGAAAGCCGTGCCGACGTTTGCGTACGAGGACGCTGGGCTGGAATGTACGTTTCAAGGCTTTCTCCGGCTTCAATCTGGTCGAAAAACTGGCCCGCTGTATAGTGTTTTGGCCAAGCCAAGTCAACGAAACTGCAACATTCGCCCGAAAGAACGAATTTTTACCCTTCACGCTTTGTTGAGAGCGTGTTGATTAGGGTTGTTCTCCGCGAAAATCCAGATATCCGTGTGCGGGCGGCATCCGTCGTCCGTGTGTCGAAACCGGACAGGCAGTATGATGACCCTCCACGCTTCCACGCCGTCATCCGACGGGGCTATACAGACAGGAAACCCGTCAAGGGGTGAGAAAATGGCAGAGAACAGCGCCTCCGAGGCGGATAAACCGGAGAAGAAATCGGGCTTTTCGGCCGGCCGGGTGGTGCCGCTGGTCCTGCTCGCTGTCGGCCTCGCGGCGTTCTTTGTCTTCGATCTGAACCAGTATGTGTCGCTTGATGCCCTGAAGACGCACCGGGAAACGTTGCAGTCGTGGGTCGTAAATTACGGCGTGCTGACGGCCGCGATTTTCATGCTGGTCTATGCGCTGGCGGTTGCCTTTTCCGTGCCGGGTGCCGTTTTTATCACCATCGCCGGCGGTTTTATGTTCGGCCCGTATCTCGGTACCGTCTATGTGGTTGTCGGCGCAACGATCGGGGCGGTCGGTGTGTTTCTCGCCGCCAAATACGCGCTCGGCGACGTTCTGCGGGCCAGGGCGGGTCCCGCCATCAAGCGCATGGAAGCAGGTTTCAGAGAAAACGAGATGAGTTACCTGCTCATCCTGCGTCTGGTGCCGCTGTTTCCGTTCTGGCTGGTCAATCTGGTGCCGGCGTTTCTCGGCGTCAGCCTACGCACCTATACGATCGGCACCCTGCTCGGCATTATTCCCGGTGCGTTCGTCTATGCGCTGGTCGGTGATGGCGCCGGCGCGGTTCTGGACGCCGGCGGCGATCTGAACCTCGGCATTATCTTCGAGCCGCGGTTCCTGGCGCCGATCATCGGTCTGGCGGTTCTCGCCTGCATTCCCATCGTTTACAAGAAAATCAGGGGACGCAAAGACGTCCCGTCCGGCTGAACGGGCATTCGATCAACAGAAGGTGTCAAACATGACGAACGAGATTACCGCTGATATATGCGTTATCGGCGGCGGGTCCGGCGGTTTGTCGGTCGCCGCCGGCGCGTCCCAGATGGGGGCCGAGGTCGTCCTCGTCGAAGGCGCGAAGATGGGCGGCGACTGCCTGAACTGCGGCTGCGTGCCGTCCAAGTCGATGATCGCGGCCGCGCATGCGGCGCACGCCATCCGGTCGGCGGACCGGTTCGGTATCGATGCCGCGGAACCCAATGTCGATTTCCGGAAAGTGCATGACCACGTGCACGGCGTGATCGGCGCCATCGCGCCGCACGATTCCGTCGAGCGCTTCGAAGGTCTCGGTGTGCGGGTGATCCAGGAGAAAGGAAAATTCGTCGGCCCCAATCGGGTCCAGGCGGGCGATACCGTCATCAAGGCCAAGCGTATTGTCGTGTCGACCGGTTCCCATGCCGGAGCGCCCCCGATCCCGGGGCTGGACTCCGTGCCTTACCTGACCAACGAAACCGTGTTCGACCGCACCGAGGCGCCGGCGCATTTGCTGGTGATCGGCGGCGGGCCGATCGGCAGCGAACTGTCCCAGGCACACCGGCGGCTTGGCTGCGACGTTACGATCCTCGATATCGCCAAAACCCTGAACAACGACGATCCCGAGCTGACCGAAGTCGTCCGCACCCGGATGCTGAAGGAAGGTATCGTCATACGCGAAGAGATCGAAATCCTCAGCGTCGAGAAAGACGGCGCGGGCGTTGCGGTCAATATCCGGGATAACGGCAAAGAGGAACGCGTCACCGGCTCCGATCTTCTGGTCGCCGCCGGCCGGGTCCCCAATCTCGACGGGCTGGATCTGGAAGCCGCCGGGATCGAGTACGACAGACGCGGCATCAAGGTCGATGCGCGTATGCGGACGACAAACAAAAAGGTCTTTGCCATCGGCGATGCCGCCGGCAGTCTCCAGTTCACTCATGTCGCCGGCTACCACGCCGGCATCGTGATCCGGAACGTGCTGTTCCGTCTGCCGGCCAAGGTCGATTACTCGGCGTTGCCGTGGGTCACCTATACCGACCCCGAGCTGGCCCATGTCGGCTTGACGGAGAAACAGGCGCGGGAAAAACACGGCGATATCCGCATCCTCCGGCATCCTTTCGCGGAAAACGACCGCGCCCAGGCCGAACGCGATACCGAGGGCCTGGCAAAGATCGTCACCACGGCGAAAGGCGTGATCGTCGGCGCGTCCATCGTCGGACCGCACGCGGGCGAACTGATCCAGCCCTGGATTCTGCCTATCCAGAAAAAGATGAAGATCGGCGCGGTGGCGGGACTGATCATCCCATACCCGACGTTGGGCGAAGTAAACAAGCGCGCCGCCGGCAGCTTCTACACACCGAAACTGTTCAGCGAGAAAACGAAGAAAATCGTCCGTTTACTTTCGAAACTGGGATGACGTTTCGACGCAGTGTCAAATTGTCGATCATCATCTCGCTGATGACCGCGACGCTGGTCTATCTCAGCCTGAAATCGATGGTTGTCCGCCCGATGCATAACATCACCGACAGTATGGTGCATTTCCGCCGCGACCTGGAAGACGTCCGGAGTCTCAACACCCCGATCGGCGGTACCGAACGCGAGCTCGCGCAGATGCAGCGGCGTCTACGCGATGCGCTGAAACCGCGGGTCCGGCTAGCTGCCCTGGGTACGGCGAATACTCATCACTCTAAATAACAGGTGGTGACGGGAAGGTGTTCGTTTTCAGTCTCCCGGTCGAATAAAATCGTGAACGCGCGCTTTGCCCATATGACATCTCCCAGGTCCGATAATCCCGACCACCTGGTAATGCGGCAGAGTAGCCGTTGCACCGGCCGGTCTGACCGAGTATCTATTTTCCCGTCACAAAGGATCGACAGCGGAACGTATCATGACCAATTTTTCGAACTGGGTTCTCGGCTTCTGCGCGGCCATTATGGGCGTTGGCGGATTGTTCGTCGCCTCGCATGCTGGCCACGGCGTCGGTTATTGGGGTGGCTTGGCAGTTTTCCTGTTCGCCGTGCTGTTTGTCTTCTTTCTGATTCGCACGACGCTTGATCACGACGAAGCCGGACACTAGTCACCGGCGCTGTGGATCAACCCGGCGAGCCACAATGCGACCGCCCCTCCGGCGGCCGACAGCAGTGTCATCGCGTAGAACGCCTCGCCGCCGTACCCGGCATACAGCCAGCCCGTCACCAGCATTATCAATCCCATCACCAATCCGATCGCAAAGCCCGAATAAAGGCCCTGCGCCGATGCCGACATGCGTTCCGGCACGGTGCGCAGCATGTGGTGCATCGCCGCCAGATGCGCCGCGCCGAAGGTCAGGCCATGCAGCCACTGAGTTGCGAACAGCGTGGTCAAATCCGTGGTGTTCGCCAGGATCGCCCAGCGGACGACGCCGGCGGCGGCGGAGATGTACATCAGACGGATCGGGCTGACGCGCGCGACCACGGCGCCGGAAAACGCGAAGAGAATGATTTCGGCGATCACGCCTTCCGCCCACAGCGCGCCGATCACGTCGTCCGCGATACCGGCGTCGCGCCAGTGGATCGTACCGAAGACATACAGGACGGCATGGCTCGACTGCAGCAGGCTCACGGCGGCGATGAACACCAGGAAGCGTTTCTGGCGCAGCAGCGCGAAAGCCGGGAAACGCACATCGGGCACGGTTGCCTGGTCGCGGGCCGGGCGCTCCGGCAGTCCGAACCCTGCGATGAAGGCGGCGATCATGGCCGCGACGATCATCCACAGGATCGCCGCGTCGCCGGTTTCCTCGACCACCCAGCCGCCGGCATAGGCGGCGAGGATGAACGTGATAGATCCCCACAGCCGGACACGCCCGTAGTCGAAGCCGTGCTCCACCGACGCGCGCGAGGCCAGGTTTTCGCCCAGCGGAATCAGCGCCATGAACATAGCGCTGGCTGCGACGTTGACGACGAACAGCATCCAGAACCCGTCGGCGATGCCGAACAGCGCGTAGGTGATCACGCCGCCGCCGGCGGAAAACATGATGATCTTCTTATGCGCGCCCGACCGGTCGGCGAAGTGCGCGATGAACGGGTTGGCAAAGGCGCGGATCCACACGCCGACCGACAGGATCAGGCTGATCTCCGCCGCGTCGAGGCCGCGGAATTTCAGCCAGGCCGGCCAGAACGGCAGATGAATGCCGACGGCAAGAAAGATCGCGGCGTAATAGAAGGAAAAGCGGACGGCCATGCTGCGGGCGGTTTAGCAGCTTGGGGCCTGCGTGTCGCGCCCGCTCTGCGTTGCCAATTTGCACTCTCCCCCTTGGGGGCGAGGGGGTTTTTTTGCCGTCAAATCGGCATCGCGATGCGCAGGTGACCGGATTCCTGATCGCTGTTCAGAAGATCGACACGCTTTGATGCGATGGCAAAACCGTCCCCCTCGGCGACCAGGGCCCATGTCACATGGGCCGAAAACATCCTCTGCTCGTCACGGCGGTATTCGACGAACAGCAGGCTCGCCTTTGCCGTCAGGGTGGCGCCGGCAGCGCTCCCGACCTGTCGATGGTGCAAAGGGTGACGAATTCGTCGAACTTCAGCACATTGTCCAGGGAGCCTGCGCCCGTCATCGGGGTCGGGATTGATGTCAGCAGGCCGGTCGTCCGGTCCACCGTGGCGATAGCAGCGATGTCGTGCATGGACAGCGAGCCGGTTCCTTCGAAGGCCAGACCGGTGCCGAGATCGATCGTGAC
>Ga0181567_10002469_pt1 | contig 13811 bp, 11 predicted proteins | sample 101ome_14_FD_133761 | JGI IMG/M metagenome (GOLD analysis project Ga0181567, IMG submission 133761) | Coastal salt marsh microbial communities from the Groves Creek Marsh, Skidaway Island, Georgia - 101403AT metaG (megahit assembly) | ecosystem: Environmental > Aquatic > Marine > Intertidal...
ACCTGACCGTCGAGCGGGGGGAGTTCGTGGCCATCACGGGCGAGTCGGGATGTGGCAAGAGTACGCTCCTGCAAGTACTCGGCGTGCTTGATCGGCCCGATAGCGGTCGGGTCATGATCGAGGGCACGGATGTCTTCGAAGGGGATGATGAGACCCTCTCGCGACTCCGTAATGAGCGGATCGGGTTCGTATTCCAGTTCCATCATCTCCTCCCCGAGTTCACGGCCCTGGAAAATGTGATGATGCCCGCCTTGGTCGGGGGACAACGTCCTGACGAGGCGCGTCGTCGAGCCACCGATTTGCTTGCACAGGTCGGGCTTGCAGACCGTCGCGAGCACCGTCCGGGAGAACTCTCCGGTGGAGAGAAGCAACGAGTCGCCATCATGCGCGCCTTGATGAACGCGCCCGACCTCGTCCTGGCCGATGAGCCGACAGGCAATCTTGATGAGCAGACCGCCGACCTTCTGCACCGTGAGCTGATACGGATCAGTCAGGAACTGGGGCAGACGGTTATTGTGGTGACCCACAACCGCGATTTTGCCGATATGGCCGGTCGTGAAATGATCCTGGAGCATGGTCGACTGAGGAACCCGGACTGACCCCTCTGCGCCGTCATCCCTGTCCAACCATCCAACCCATAGAATCAGCCATGCGCCTTTTCAAATCGATACGAACCCTCCTCACGTCAGGTGCCGGTGTGGCTGTTGGCATGCCCGACGCCGAATCGGTATCGGATCCTTTCGACCTGTTTGATGCGTGGTTCAAGGCGGCGCACGAGGGAGGGTTGTATCTGCCGGAGGCCATGACCCTGGCCACGGCAACCCCGGAGGGCAAGCCCTCTGCCCGGACGGTTCTCCTGAAGGGAGTGGACCCGGCTGGCTTCGTCTTTTTTACCAACTACACCAGTCGGAAGGGGACCGAACTGACGGCCAATCCGCATGCCGCCCTGCTCTTCCATTGGCCCATCCTGCAGCGACAGGTTCGTATCGAAGGACCGGTAGCCCAGATTTCACGGGAAGAGTCCGCGGCCTATTACCATTCGCGCCCCAGGGGTAGCCAGATTGGTGCCTGGGCCTCGGATCAGTCCTCCGAACTGGACGCACGCTCCACCCTGGAACAGCGTGTAAAAGAAGCAGAAGCGCGTTTTCCGGAGGGTGAGGTCCCCCTGCCTGATCACTGGGGGGGATTCCGGATTACGCCCGATCGCATGGAATTCTGGCAGGGTCGTCCGTACAGGCTGCATGACCGGATCATCTTCGAGCGCGATGGTCAGGCGTGGAAAACGCATCGGCTCTATCCCTGATGGGAGTCCCGGCGATGTGTTGCATCAATCGGGTGGACTCATGCCGAACATTGGGGCGTGACAGGGGTTGAATCAGATCGCTCTCCGGCTTTCTTGGCGCTGCTGCCTTGGCCAGAGTAACGCACTGTTTCATTGATTGCTATACGACGCCTCCCAAATGGTCGCTGACATTGTCCAGTTCCTGAAGTCCACCAACCGCGTGGTCATTACCACGCACACCCGCCCGGACGGGGACGCCATTGGTTCCCAATTGGCGCTGGGGCTCTTACTGGAGGCCATCGGCAAAGACGTGTGGATGATCAACTCCGATCCGGTTCCGTACAACATGGAGTGGTTGCCGGAAGCCCACAGGATCAGGACATACGATCATTCCTTGGAATTGGTGGAGGCCATCGCCTCCGCCGATGCCGTACTGATTGCAGATACGAATGCACTGCACCGTTTGGGAACGCCCGGTAACCAGCTCAAAGGGTCTGGCGGAAAGAAAATCCTGATTGATCACCACACCGATCCCGAGGACTGGTTCGACATGAGCCACCGGCGCGAGACGGCGTCATCAACGGGCGAATTGGTCTATGAGCTGATTGCCGGATGGGATCTGGGTGGCTTGTCCCCGGCAGTGGCCCAGGCGCTCTACGTTGCCATCATGACCGACACCGGCTCGTTCCGTTTTTCCAACGTCTCGCCGACGCTGCATCGGATGACGGCAGACCTCCTCGAGCGTGCGGAAACCAACGCGGCATGGATGCACTCCATGGTCTACGACCGCAAATCGCCGGAGAGCATGAAACTCCTGGCAGCCGTGCTTTCCACGCATCAGCTGCACTTTGACGGTGTCGTCGGAACAATGGTGGTCACCCGCCAGATGCTGGAAGATTCCGGTGCCCCGGTCGAAGAGACCGACGGATTCGTCAACATGCTGCTCGGCATCGAAGGGGTCCGGGTTGCCATGCTCCTGACGGAGACGGCCAAAGGCACCAAGATCAGCTTTCGGTCGAAGGAGGACTGGGAGGTCCACAAATGGGCGCAGAGCATGGGTGGCGGAGGCCATCGCAACGCGTCGGGGGCCTTCTACACCGAACCTCTGGAGGCGACCCTGCAGCACATTTTGGCCTCGGCTCCGGCCTTTCTCAATGTGGACCCTCCAGATGATGGATCGACCTTGTCCGAAGAAGATGCCGATTACCTTGCCATGCTGAGTGGGGGGTGATGGCCATGCGGACCCGTTTCAAACCTGAACCCCAGCCTTCCTTTTCGTCGGAATGCGGTTGAAACCGTCAGCCGTACCCTCCGAACCCAATCCATTTCTCCTCTCAATTCCATGAAAGTATCTGTTTCCACCATAGCACTCGCTGAATTGGACGTGGATGTACTCATCGTTCCCGTGGCTACGGAACACGTTGCTGACGGGCTTGAAGAGCTTGTCGACGCCTTCGGCTCCACCGTGGAGCGGGGTCGGGTGGACCTCAAAGGCGAATCGGGAGACGTTCTCGTGCTGTATCCCGATGCCGGGACGGCCAAACGCGTGGTACTCGTCGGCATTGGCGAAATGAGTGAATGCGATCTGGAGGATTTACGCAACGCTGCAGCGCTCGGAGCAGCGTCGGCGGCACGGGTCAAAGCAGAGACGGTCGGTATTTCGGTCCCCGATACCGAATTGGACGGCGATGACGCCGCTCAGGCCCTGGTGGAAGGCTTCATGTTGGGGTCCTACCGCTTCGAGCGATACATGACGCAGGAAGAAGAGACCGTTCCGGCCCAGCGGTTGGTCATCCAGACCTCCGATCAGGACAAGCAGGTTCGTCGTGGCGCGGATCGCGGACGGATTGTATCCGAGGCTGTGGCCTCGGCGCGGGACCTGGTGAATCTTTCACCGGATGAGAAGACGCCTCTGCTCCTGTCGAAGGCCGTCGAGAAATCGGCCAAGAAAACGGGCTACGAGGTGACTGTCTGGGACAAGGATTTGATTCAGGAAGAGGGTATGGGCGGCCTGCTCGCGGTGAACCGGGGAAGCCAGGACCCGCCGACCTTCTCCGTCCTGGAATGGAAGCCAGAGCACGCCCGCAACAGCCGCCCCGTCATTCTGGTCGGCAAGGGCGTGGTGTACGACACGGGTGGCCTTTCGCTGAAGCCGACCAAGGGGTCAATGGATTCCATGAAATCCGACATGGCCGGAGCGGCCGCCGTCATCGGTGCCATGGAGGCCATTGCCAAACTGGAGTTGCCCCTCTATGTCATCGGATTGATCCCGGCCACGGACAACCGCCCGGGAGAACGGGCCTACGTGCCCGGCGATGTTGTGACCATGCACTCTGGCAAGACGGTGGAGGTCCTGAACACGGATGCTGAGGGCCGCATGATCCTGGCCGATGCACTCTCGTACGCGCAGTCCTTCTATCCGGAGTTGGTGATGGACATTGCCACACTGACCGGGGCCGCCGTGATTGCCCTTGGCGAAGTTGCTGCTGCCACCATGACCAACGTGGAAAAGGGTGCTGAGGAGCGACTGGCTGCCATGGTTTCCGCGGGACAAGCCTCCGGGGATCTGGTGCACCCACTGCCCATGTACGACGAGTACAATGAGCAGCTTAAGAGCACGGTGGCTGATTTGAAGAACGTCGGCGGTCGGGCAGCTGGATCCATCACGGCGGCGAAGTTTCTGGAGCATTTTGTGGACTACCCCTGGATCCACGTGGATATTGCAGGCCCCGCATTCCTGGAAACGGCTCGTGGGTACCGCCCTGTCGGTGGCACGGGCTTTGGCGTGCGTCTGATCGTACAGTTCCTGCAGGACTACGCCGAGAAAAAGCGCTGAGGCGGACAGGTAACCATCCTTTGGGGTGGCTCCTGCTTACGGTACCCCGCGCGGGGCAGACATCATGGCATCCGGACACCCCACACCTCCCGTGACTGATACAGGATCAGGACGTCGCGCACGTCCCAAGGTGGCCGTATCCATGGGGGATCCCAACGGTATCGGTCCCGAAATCCTGGCGACCTGTCTCCGGGATGCGGCACTTACCCGCGAGATCGAGATCCTGCCCGTGGGCGATCCACAGGTGCTGGCCCCTTACTGGGATCCTGAAACGGAAGCTCGGGATGGTCACGCTTGGCCCGGGATGGAGGTGGTCAGCGCGGAGCCAGGTTTTGTTCTGAGTCCCGGTACAGCAGATCCACTTGCCGGTGCGCTGGCCATGGCCAGTGTGGCGCGCGCGATCACATTGTGCCTGCAGGGCCGCGTCGATGCCATGACCACCTGTCCCATTTCGAAGGAAGTGATCGCGCGCGCCGGATTCGATGTCCCCGGGCATACGGAGTTCATTGCTCGGGAGACGGCCTCTTCTGACGTCCTCATGATGATGGTGTCCGGCCATTTGCGCGTCGGCCTCGTTACGGCCCATATGCCGCTCTCACAGGTGGCATCCCACATCACGCAGGAGCGCATCTCCCGTACCATCCGTCTCATGAGTACCTCCTTGAAAAGGGACTTTGGCATTCGGCACCCGCGGATTGCTGTGCTGGGTCTGAACCCGCATGCCGGTGACGGGGGGGTCCTTGGTACGGAGGAAGAGCAGGTCATCATCCCCACCATGGCCGGGTGTGCCGATATGGCAGAGCTGTCAGGCCCGTTTCCCGCCGATGGTTTTTTCGGGAGTGGCCGATGGGAGCAGGTGGATGGCGTGGTTGCGATGTACCATGATCAGGGCCTGGGTCCCTTCAAGGCCCTATCGTTCGGTCGAGGCGTCAATTTCTCGGCGGGGTTGCCCATCATCCGAACATCTCCGGACCACGGCACCGGATTCGATATTGCCGGCAAGGGTCTGGCGGATGCATCCAGTCTGAAAGCAGCCCTCCATGTGGCTGCTGAGGTGGCCCGCCAACGCGCGACGACGAACATGAACCAGCAAAGAGCGGAGCAGGCAGGATGACGACAGTGCACCCCTATACCGTTCTGGCGCGCGTCTACGATGCGGTCATGGCCCACGTCGATTATGAGGGCTGGGCGGATTATCTCCTTCACGTGACCGACGACGTCCTGGATATGCCCGAGGCGCCTATGCGCGTACTCGAACTGGGCGCAGGCACGGGATTGTTGACAGAAGCGCTTCTGGCAGCCTCTGATTGGCACATCACGGTATCGGATCGGTCGGAGGACATGCTGTCTGCCGCGCAGGCCCGACTTGCCGGCTTCACGGAGCGTACGGCCATCGATCCGATCGATTTCAGTGGTCCGTGGAAGGCGATGGGGGCGCCATTTGATCTGCAGCTGCTGCTCTACGACGGGTTCAACTATCTGCTGCACCCCGAGCAGGTAGGACACCTCTTCGAGGGTGTGCGAACGGCTGGAAAGCCGGGAAGCCTTTTCCTGTTTGATCAGAGTACCCCTCACAACTCGATCAACAATGCGGATTTCTTCGAGGATGAGGGCAAGGCCGGTGCCTTCAGCTACCATCGCAGCAGTCTCTTCGATGTCGAACAGGGCATGCACACGACTACCTTTGAAATCAAAGGACCCGAGGGCGGATTCACCGAGGTCCATCGTCAGCGGGCGTGGACCCTGGATCAGGTCTCGGCCTTGCTTGCTCGGCATGCATTGGAGGTCGTAGAGGCCTTCGATGGATTCAGTCTGGATCCGGCTCACGAAGAAAGCGAACGCATCCATTGGGTTGTGCGTATTCTCGATGCATGAGGTGCGGGGTCGCCACCCCCTTCGAAGGACCAAGACGTATATTCGGCTCTCAGATCTCCGACAAGTACCCTCCGGCCCCAGCCCCCTTTCGCCGTGATTGAGCTTTCGAATGTGACTGTTTCTCATGCGATGCCCGGGAAGCGACGCCGGGTCGTGCTCGAAGATGTTTCGCTTCGGGTCGAGCGGGGAGAACTGGTTTACCTGGTGGGGCCCACGGGAAGCGGCAAGAGTTCACTGTTGAAGCTGCTCTACATGGAGATGCAGCCTGACTCGGGCGTGGTTCGTGTGGCGGACTACCGATCAGACCGCATCAAGCCCTCCGAAACGCCGTTTCTCAGGCGAAGCCTCGGTATCGTGTTCCAGGACTTCCAGCTGCTGCCGGATCGAAGTGTTTTCGACAACGTTGCCTTCGCGCAGTATGTGACGGGGCACCGGGGCAAGGCCGTAAAGAGCAAGGTGATGCATGTTCTCTCCCGGGTCGGCCTTTCCCACAAGCTTCGCCAGTACCCGCATCAGTTGAGCGGCGGGGAGCAGCAGCGGGTAGTCATTGCGCGCGCCATTATCAACGACCCGTGGATCATCCTGGCAGATGAGCCAACGGGCAACCTGGACCCGACGGTGGCCGAGGAAATCCAGCGCCTGCTGATCGGGCTGCACCGCAGTGGCATGACGGTTGTTATGGCAACCCACGACTATCGACTGGTGCGCAGTTTTCCTGCCCGCACCCTGGCCGTCATGAACCGGCGCATCGTGGAAGTAGACCCCAGTTCGCTCTCGGGGTAAGACTGCGCAGATCCGATGCGAGGGGTTTCGCGCTGCACGCTTCGTTTGCTAGGCCATCATCATCGGGTTATATTTGCCGCTGATTGATTTTAAACGGCTTTTCGGGGAGTTGACGGTGAGCAAGGTCGATGGGCGAATCGGTGGGACGAGGATCATGCACAGAACCGTTCGGAGCGTGTCCCAGCATGCCTGACGGCGCCACCGACTGCCGGAAACTTTACGCCAAAGCCAGTGATCCACAAACGGGAGCCTGATGTCTGTCGAGCATGGCGTACCCTTCAGAGGCCCCGATACCTGAGGTGCGTTGTCGTACCTGCCACTCCGTAGGCTGCATCACAGCCACACGCCATAACCGGAACCAAAACCCTTCTCCATGGAACTCCTTGAGCACTTTATCGGGATTGTTGGCGGTTTTCTATCGCCCATCCTCGTCGTTGGCCTCCTGAGTGCAGGTGCCTTCCTGACCATCCGCCTCGGTTTCATCCAGCTTCGTCGGCTCGGACACGGCTTTGCCGTAACAACCGGAAAGTACGATGATGATAGTACGCCAGGCGATGTGTCCCACTTCCAGGCCCTGACAACGGCCCTCTCGGCCACCGTCGGAACCGGTAACATCGCGGGTGTTGCGCTTGCCATCCACTGGGGCGGCCCGGGAGCTCTGTTCTGGATGTGGGTGACCGCCTTGTTGGGTATGGCTACAAAGTATTCAGAGGTCACACTGGCCCAGCACTACCGCATCAACATGGATGGCGCGGCCAAGTGGGAGGGCTCCGTGGCGGGCGGTCCCATGTATTACATCGAGAAAGGCATCAAGGACGTATTCGGCTGGAATTGGAAACCAGTGGCCATGTTCTTCGCCTTCATGCTCATGATTACCTCGTTCTTTACGGGTAATGCCATCCAGTCAAATACGATTGCCACGCAGGTGGCAGACAACTTCGGTATCGATACCTGGATAACGGGCCTGGTTACGGCCGCCATCGTCGGATCGGTCATCATCGGGGGAATCTCCCGCATCGGCCGGGTAACCGGCATTCTGGCGCCTGTCATGGCGGCCATCTACGTGACGGCTGCCCTGGTCGTGCTCGTCCTGAACTTCCAGGAGGTCATTCCGGCCTTTGGCACCATTGTCAGTGAAGCCTTCAATCCGACCGCCGGTGTGGCCGGAACAGGTATGGGGGTATTTCTCTTCACGCTGCAGTACGGGGTTCAGCGCGGGCTCTTCTCGAACGAAGCGGGGCAGGGCTCGGCGCCCATCGCGCACTCGGCTGCCAAAACCGACGAGCCGGTATCTGAAGGCGTGGTTGCCCTTCTCGAGCCATTCATCGACACGATCGTCATTTGCACGATGACGGGTCTGGTCATCGTATCGACAGGGGTGTTCGAGGCCAAGGTGCCCACCACCATCGATCTGAATGATGGCAACATTTCCTTTGTTCAGTACGATGCGGACGGCATGCACCAGGGAGCCGATGAACCGGCTACGATCACGGTCACCCAAGGCGTACCGACCACGGATAATGGCTCCCTTTTCGCTTATTACGACATTTCTGTCGACGGATTCTTTACCGATCAGGCCCAGACGGTGCCCTTCTCAGGTACCATCTTCATGGATCATTCCGAGCGGGGGCCACACGCCATCAGCGAGGATGGCACTGAATACGAAGTCCTCTATGGCGATGCTGCCCGGAACAGCTCCCCGCTGACGACGCTGGGCTTCGAGCAGGGTCTCGAGCCGATCGGACTGGGATGGTTGGGCAAGTGGGTCGTACTGGCCTGTGTATTCCTATTCGCCGTATCGACGGCCATTTCATGGAGCTACTACGGGGACCGGTGCGCCAACTACCTCTTCGGCAAGAAGGCCATCCTGCCCTTCAAGTTCGTCTTCCTCATTTTCCACTTCCTGGGTGCAGTCGTTGCTGTGACCACGATCTGGGATCTGGGAGACATCGCGCTCTCGCTGGTCACCCTGCCCAACGTCATCTCCCTGATTCTGCTCTCAGGACTGCTCAAGAAGATTACTGACAGTTACTTCGAGCGCAAGCCTTGGGAATCCGAGGGCCACGTCTAGTCGGCTGAGGGCCGGGACAGGCAACAGTTCCTGTAGCCTGTCCCGGCCCGACGCTGTCATACCCTATGGATCACGTACACGTCATCGATCACCCGGTCCTGCAGCGGGATCTGACCGTGCTTCGACGCGCCGACACGACCTATGGCGTTTTCCGCTCCACCCTCTCTGATGTGTCCTCCATTCTGGCCTACGAAGCGCTTCGGGGCATCCGGATGCGGGAAATCCGCATCGAGACACCACTGGAAGAAACAATCGGCTTCGAAGTAGCTGAGTCCGTCGTAGTCGTGCCCATTCTTCGTGCGGGTCTGGGGATGGTGGATGGATTTGTCCGCTTTCTTCCTGAGGCCCGGATCGGTCACCTGGGAATGTACCGGGATGAAGAAACGCACGAACCCGTCGACTATTACTCGAGCATTCCGTCCCAGATCGACGAGTCCTTGGTGTTCGTCGTGGATCCGATGCTGGCCACCGGAGGAAGTGCGGCGGGTGCCATCTCCCATCTGAAGCAGGTCGGGGCCCGCTCCATCGTCCTGGTCACGCTGGTCTCGGCGCCGGAGGGCATCTCCCATGTGTACAGCAAGCACCCCGATGTAACGCTGGTAACGGCTGTCATTGATCGGGAGCTGGATGGGAACGCCTATATCCGACCTGGTCTGGGAGATGCCGGGGATCGCATTTTTGGAACCAATTAAGCCCATCATGCCACGTCGCATCCTTTCTGTCCTGCTGCCCCTGTTGCTTCTGGTGCCCTCGTCGCGGGCGCAGGACGTCGAGATCCATGTGCCACAGGTTGTCCTTCAGGACATCGGATTCGAAGTCGTACTGGTCTCTGTCGGGGCCGATACGCTGGGCGCAGAGGTCTACGCCGTGGCTGGCGCTGGCGCTCCCGTACCCTTCCTGTGGAGCGACGAGGATGAGGCCTGGGTGGCCTCCGACGTCACGGTTGCGGACACGGGGCAGCAGGAGCTGACCATATTCAGAGCTGGTCAGCCGGCGTTGGTCAAGAGTGTTCGCAGCATAGCGGGATGGTGGGCCATCGTGCCGCCACTCCTGGCCATTGCCGTGGCGCTGGCGTTCAAGCGCGTCATTCCGGCGCTCTTCCTCGGACTGTGGATTGGCGCCTTTACCGTAGCCGGCTTCAGCCTCAAAGGCGCTTTCTTGGGGCTTCTGAACGCGTTTCAGGTGTATGTGCTGGCCGAGTTCACGGATGCGGGACACGCCTCCATCATCCTTTTTACCCTCATGATCGGGGGGATGGTCGGCATCATTTCCCGCAATGGGGGGATGCAGGGCGTGGTGAATCACATCGTGAAGTGGGCCAGCAGTCCCCAGCGTGGACAGCTGGCTACCAGCGCTCTGGGGCTTGCCATCTTCTTTGACGACTATGCGAACTCGCTGGTGGTTGGAAACACGATGCGCCCGGTCACGGACAAGTTGCGGATCTCCCGGGAGAAGCTGGCCTATATCGTGGACTCGACGGCCGCGCCGGTCGCCTGTATTGCCCTCGTCACAACGTGGATCGGATACGAGGTGGGTTTGATTGGCACGGCTGTTGCCAAAGTGGATGGTCTGGAGGGCTCTGCTTACGGCTTTTTCCTCTCATCCATCCCCTATTCGTTCTATCCCATCCTGGCCATCTTCTTTGTTTTCCTGACGTCCTGGAGTGGGCGTGACTTCGGGCCGATGCTGCAGGCGGAGCGCCGGGCCCGCTCCACAGGCGAAGTACTTCGCGAGGGCGCTCAGGTCGATGAGGCCGCCACGGGAAAGGAGAATCTGCCCAAAGAGGGGATTCCACATCGGGCCATCAACGCCCTGATTCCGGTTGCCGTGCTCATTTTTGGTGTGTTGGGCGGATTGCTGGCCACCGGAGAGGGGGATACGATCCAGGCCATCATCAACTCGTCGGATTCGTACACCGCACTCATGTGGGCTTCCTTGCTCGGTGTTTTTTCTGCTGTCCTCCTGACGTCGACGCAGCGGTTGATGAACATCGGTGAGATCGTGGAAGCTTGGTACTCCGGGCTCAAGGGTATGCTCTTTGCCATGATCATTCTTGTACTGGCCTGGGCGCTGTCCGCCATAACGGAAGATCTGCACACCGCTTCCTATCTGGTCTCCATCCTTGGAGAAACCCTTCCCGCGGGCATCGTCCCTGCGGTCGTGTTCCTCCTGGCAGCCGCAACGGCCTTTGCAACGGGTTCGTCCTGGGGCACGATGGGTATTCTTCTCCCGCTCGTCATTCCGCTTGCCTGGGCCGTCATGGTCCTCAATGGCGAAGCAGCTGTCGGAGACTACCACATCCTGTATTCGACCATCTCCTGTATTCTGGCCGGCTCCGTTTGGGGTGACCACTGTTCGCCCATTTCGGATACCACCATCCTCTCGTCCATGGCCTCCGGATGCGACCATATCGATCATGTCCGTACACAGCTTCCCTACGCGCTAACAGTGGGTCTCGTGGCCTTGGTCGTGGGCACGATCCCGGCCGGGTTCGGAATGAACCCATGGATTGCCTATCCCGTCGCCATCGCCATCCTCATTGCCATCAACCGGCTGATTGGGCGTAGCACGGAGCATGTCGATGCCGTGGCCACCTGATATCATGAAAGAGACAGACCACTACAGCCATGAACTGGATTGACGCCGACGATCGTCCCTGGGGGCGATGGGAAGAATACCTCAATGAAACGGGATACCGGGTCAAGCGCATCATCGTCCACCCGGACCAACGGCTTTCCCTCCAACGGCATGAGAAGCGGAGCGAGCACTGGGTCATCGTGGCCGGTAGCGGTCGCTTCACGCTGGATGATTCGGTGACGGATGTATCGCCTGGGGACACGGTCTTCATTCCCGTGAGGGGCGTTCATCGCATTGAGAATCCGGGTCCGGACAACCTGATCATCATCGAAACCCAGCTAGGAATCTGTGATGAGGACGATATCGAGCGCCTGGAAGACGACTACGGACGTGATTGACCTGCGCTGACTTCGGTCTTGATTCACGTGCTCCGTGATGTACGCTGCAGGTGGCGTGTCGACATGGTTACCCCGATGACGAGGAACACATAGTAGCCAAGGATGCGCCACGTGATGAGCGAGGGTACGATGAGCGCCGGGCTCGGCAGCAGGCCCCCGAAGAAGAGGGCGTAGAGCCCTTCGATTCCACCCGCCCCGCCGGGCGTTGGCATGATGAGGGATGAAATGGTCTGGGCGATGGAGCGCATGATCAGGAGTAGTGTATCCACGTCGGGCACGAAGCTCATGATCACGAACACAGCCAGAAAGTAGCGGGCCAACCAGGTTCCGGCCGTGAGGAGGAACCCACGCAGGAAAAAGTCGCTCTTCTGCTTACGCAGTACGCTGGCCCGGACCATGAACTGCTCCATTTCGCCAAGCACCCTGCTGCGGAAACGCCGCAGGAAGGGTACGCGCAACACGCCCGATGCCAGGCGGGACAGCAATTCCGGACGGAAGAGGGTCGCGTAGGCAAAAATACCCGCATACGCCATCAGGCAAACGAAATAGATGGTAGCCGTCCACAAGCCAAGCCGACCAGCTGCCATCGGAATGACTTCCATGGAGACCGATGCTGCCAGGATGACCGGTACAGAAAGCGCGAACCACACCTGATCGAGCAGCATGACGTAGGTCATCAGTGCCGAGGCATCTCCTACGGCAATCGGACCCCGGCGGGAGGCTTTCGTCTCCATCGAAGTGACCCGCGATTCCCTGGCGATGTAATACGCTGTCAGTGGTGCGCCACCGACCACGCTGGGGGAGATGTTGGAGGCAAAGTCCCACATCAACTGGCACCTGATGCCCGCCGCGAATCCGAGGGAGTGCCGGGACACGAAGCTGATGCGCCACCCGCCGAAGAGGATGCGCGCGCCGGTCATACCGACAGCGGCAGCCATGATCCAGGGATTTACAGCTTCCGCGAACCGGGAGAAGCCCCCCTCATCCCATGTGTACCAGGCAATGATGGCGAGTACTCCAAGCCCGAGCGCCAAGGGAAGGATCAATCCGCGCAGGGACACCGTGGGAACGGTCGTGTCCGACTCCAGCCCGTGGTCAGACAGCGATGCGATGGCGCCCAAAGGGGGTGTCACGGGAACGGCAGCTCCCGGGGTGGAAGGCGCCGCAGAATATGGCTCGGAATGATGCGTATCGTCGGGCATGGGAGCCTTGAAAGGGGCCGTGTGGCGCCGGAACGAGGGAGGGCCTGTCGGGTTCAGGCCGGAGGCGAATTACGATCTGACCGATCTGGAGTTTCAGTAACAGGTATCTCTCATGGCCGTGACGCGTTACACGAAGGCCGACCTTCACATGCATTCAACGGCATCGGATGGTCGAATGGCTCCGGGTGAACTGGTTGCCGAGGCCGTTCGTGGCGGCTTGGAACTGGTCTCCTTGACGGATCACGACACGCTCTCGGGCTGGCCTACCTTCCGTGCGGCCGCGGAGGCGACAGGCCTAGCCTGCGTGCCGGGCGTGGAGATTAGTGCGCGGCAGGCGGGTGTGGAAGTCCACATGCTGGGCTACGGGTTTGATCCGGATCATCCGGCGCTGCTCGCCTTTTTGGCGGTGCAGCAGGAGCGGCGCAATGAACGCGCTCTTGGCTTTCTCGGAGTGCTCAAGGAAGGGGGACATCTGCCGGAACACGTGCAGCTTGACCAGGCACCCGACGGGACATCGTGGGCGCGTCCGCACATTGCCCGCCTTCTTGTCGAGCATGGGCCGGTGGACACCATGGATCAGGCGTTCGATCAGTTCCTGGTTACCGGAACGGATACCTTTGTGCCCAAACCGCTGCCCTCGGGAGCCGAGGCCATCGAGGTCATACACGAGGCCGGAGGCATCATCGGACTGGCGCACCCCGGGCATCATGTGCCGCATCAAGTGGTATGTGCCCTGATTGAAGCCGGGCTGGATGCCATCGAGGTGGTGCATCCGTCCCACGATCGC